>ERZ827168.314-NODE-314-length-83361-cov-23.028785_pt1 | contig 83361 bp, 83 predicted proteins | sample MGYA00519868_ERZ827168 | MGnify/ENA primary metagenome ERZ827168 (study PRJEB31778, sample SAMEA3449271) | human gut metagenome | biome: human gut; feature: human-associated habitat; material: faeces | place: United Kingdom | collected 2010/2012 ... | reverse complement strand
ATGACTGGTACATTTCAAAGTGATACGGGTGGTACATCCATTCCGCTGCTATCACTTTCTGATAAATCTGAAATTTTCAGTTGGATTTGGTAAGTAGAAATGATTTCTCTTTACAAGAGGTTGTTCTTGAATACATCTATGAGCAACAAATCCACTCCTTTTTAATTTCGGATAGAAATAGTTACTGATATATTCCTCTGACACACCTGTTAGGGATGATAACTGTGAAATAGTAATATCCGTGTGAAGAACATCACTATTCTTTTGATAAGAGGATGATAGATACATACCTGCAAGCAGATACAAATCTCTCGGTTTGAACAAACCAATTGCACTAATGGGAAATGGCGTATAATCCTTTTTAGCCACAATCAAATCTGGATGTCTTTCTTCCATAATAAATTATTTATTTGTTAAACAATTAATTATGGGTCAAAAATGCCCCTATACTAAATATCTACTTATCAATATTTAGTATATAATTAGTATCAGGGTAATTTTGACCCTAACATCGTAAATAAGAAAATTTGATTGTTGGATTGAGGATTGTTGATGTTAAGTGCAAAATTATAAAAGAATTTTTGAATGCAAAATTTCTGATGGATAATTCTACAAATTTTCCATAGCCTTGTCAATTTGGCTGTTTTCAAAGCCATCCAAATAAATTTGAGTGACTTTTTCAGAGCTATGCCCCAATGATTCGCAGATAATAGAAGTGGCTACACCTGCCCTTTTTAAGACTGTTGCGTAAGAATGCCTTGCAACATAGGTTGTAAGTTTGATTGGTATATGCAGCTCTTCTCCAATGGTTTTCAGTATCTTGTTTACTTTGGTGATAACCTTATGAAGCCTGTTTAGCCTTTGTTGCTCTGTCTTATGTTTGGTAGACAAGACAGGAAATAAGTATGGCTCATTACTCTTTTTATACTCCTTCAAGACCATATATGCCCTTTGTTGCATAGGCAAGTTGATAAGTTTACCTGTCTTTCTTCTATGATATATAAGCCTATTCTCTATGATGTTATTTTTTGTTAGATAAGCCATGTCCACGAAGTTAATTCCACCCATAAAATAAGAGAATGTGAATAGATTGATAGCCAACTTAGTATAACAATCAGTTCCAATTATTGGATAATTTATGATGGACAGCACTTCTTCTTTGCTCAATGCTCTTTTGGCTGTGTCTTGATAGAGTTTTGAAACCTTGAATTTCTTAAATGGATAATTTTCAGATTTTACTAACTCCATATTCATAGCCAAGTTGAATATCATTCTGATGTTACTGAACCTTATTCCAATGGTGTTTTCAGATTTACCCTGCTTCCTTAGCCATGTTTCATATCTTTTCAACCAATTACAATCTATGTCTGAAAAAGGAATATCCAAATGTCTGTTGAATTTAATTAATGAATTATAGGTCTGTTGGATAGATAGTCTGTAACCTGTTCTTTTCTCCTCTTCAAGACAATGAATGTGTTGCTTGAATAATTCTCCCACTGTAATGGTTTTGCTTGGATTTGATACTTTCTCTACAAGTGTAGTGGCTGAAAACTCCTTGTTCTCTGACTTCAACTCTACTATTTTGCTTTTCACTTCACTTATCTTGTTGGCTATGAGCTTTTCAAGCATTTCTTTGTCTGGGCAGGAGGATTTAGGCTGATTCTTCTCAAAGTCCCAATACTCTGCTTTGGTAGAAACACCAAGATTGATATACCTTGTCTTTCTGTCTTTACAAACTCTAATCTTTAGAGGTAATTCTCCTGTTTTCAGGGGTTTGTACTTGTAACAAATAACATCTACTGTAGTCATTTTGGGTAAAACATTGGAGAAAACATTTCCCTGTTTCAACCTGCATTCTGACCCATATTGAGCAAAAAAAGAGAGCTACATTTCTGTAACTCTCTGATTTTCAGTGGTGCCACCGAGAATCGAACTAGGGACACAAGGATTTTCAGTCCTTTGCTCTACCAACTGAGCTATGGCACCATCATTTGGGACTGCAAAGATAGTGAAACTATTTGAATCTGCAAATTTTTTAAGAACTTTCTTCCGTGGATTTTTTCTCGGCCATTTGCCTTAAGAGAACCTTGAGATTGTCGCCCCTATCCAGGTTCATCTTCTTGCGAAGTCTATAGCTGTTCATATTGACTGACGTAGACTTAACTCCGGTAACTTCCGCTATCTGCTCTGCCGACAAGCCCAACACCACGAACATACAATATATTTCCTCCGCCGGACTTACGCCCGGAATCATTTCTCGCAGATTATGTGAAAAGTCCGGATATACCACCGAGAACTTATCCTTGAACACGACGTCGCCAAACTCTGAGTAAGCGGATATGAGCTCCTTACGGGCATTGGACATAGCCTGATCGTCCGAAAGGACACTTTTAATCTGCTGCCTCACATCGTTCATCTTAGCATCACTCATCTCGAGCTCCTTACTAAGACTATTTACCTTGTCGCGTACACTCGGAACCTTTACCGCCGACATATATATACATCCTCCGATGAGAATGATGGATAGCACGAATAACAGGGCCAAAGTCACATAGTATTTCCTTTCCAATACTCTATCTCGTTTCTGCACTTCGCGGACACGAGCATTCATCTCATAGGTTTCACGACTTGCATTCAAGGTGTACCTTTCCTCGTTCAAAAGCATACGCTCCCTATAAGCCATGTCCACGAATCCGGCATAGACGTCAAAATAGCGCCGTGCGTTTTTCAAATTTCCGCTTTCAAGCCAAACCTCTATGGCATTTCGAAGGATCCTCAAATCATCAAAGCCTATTCCTCTATGCATCGATGCGAAAGTGTCGTACATACTTTCCAAATAATTCTCTCCCTTCCGCCTATCACCTTCCTTAAGATAATGCTCTGCCAGATAATAACAAGCCTTGGTGATATTGAGAGGGTCTTCCGCCTTCTGAATGCATCTTTCCAGCACGCGCACGCCATATCGTACCTCCTCGGGAACTTTCGAACTCACGAGTAGCCTACCGAAATCCAAATCCAGAGACTCGTTGCCCAGCGTGTACGGGAGCATCTCATAGATATCCATCGCCTTATGCCAATACACCTGTGCCGAATCCTTCTGCCCTTTCAACAGCATCAGATGTCCCTTATTATTATAGGAATTGGCCACCAGCAAAGGCGCGCGAGGACGAACCAAATCCACCAGAGCAAGAGCCTTTCCGGAGTAGAGCTCGGCATTATCCATAATCTCCAATGATATGTTCACGCGCGTAAGTTGATTGCAATAGAACGACTGCGAATACACATCTCCCAACTCTTCGGCACGCTCAAGTCCCCTTTCATAAAGCGAGATGGCTTCATAAGTGCTACCGAACTTAGTATAGAGGTCTCCGAGAAGCACCTCCACCTTTCGAAATTGGGCGACATTACGACTTCCGTCGAAATACTCGAGCGACTTCTCGCAGTACTTGATGGCATCCAACTGCCTGTGCATGATTCCGCTGCATATTACGGCAGCATAGGCATAGTCCCTGGCCATATCCACATTCGAAGAATATCGAGGCTCTATGCCAAGCGCGAAATCCATAGTCTTCTCTGCCTGCTCCACCATCCCGGCCTTATACATCAGCAGCGCATAGACAGTATTGAGGTCTCGCCAGCAATACTCACTTATCAAGGGCGTCGGCTCCGAATAGATCTCTTGAAACTTGTTAACGCCCTCTTGCTTATCGCCCGAATACTGATAACAGACCATAAGACCCACCATCGCATCCACCGCATACTTTCTCGCTCCCAGCATATCCATTTCGGAATCGCACTCCCTGCGCAAGAGAGTGAGGTAAGTATCGATGCCGTTCTGCCATTGCCTGTTTGCAGTGAACTGATTGGCCTGTGCACAGAGAAGGGAATCCTGCTCGATGAACTGGCTGGTATAAGATGAAGATGTCTGAGCTCTCTTGCAAGAACCCAGACATAATATAAACAACAGTATTGGAACTAAAAACTTTCGCATAAGTATTCCAAAGAAATATATGCGAAAGTAAGAAAAATTTTCGTAAAATGCTAAAAACTATACACTAACCTCAGCATACAAGAGATAGGGGCCTGCGGGAAAAGACCCTCATCTTGCGAATAGGCCTTCTCTGCCTCGAAGTAATATCGAGCCACCCACACGTCTGCACAATAGTCGGCATTGAAGAGATTGTCCACATACAGGCCTAACTTGACATTGTTTCCAGTCTTGAACTTGAATGTCTGCGACACGGAAGCATTGGCCACGAAATAAGCAGGTAGGCTGCGGTCCGAGCAGGCAGTGTTGTCCCAATAGCGCTTGCCCACGAATTTGCCGTTGAAGCTGAATTCCAAATCCTCGAGCGGCGAGTAACCGTAGAATGGTCTTACGCCGGTACCGACAGACGAAATCACACTCGGTGAGAGAAGCATCGTGGTGTTCTCGTAATGCTCTTCCAATTGGCCCGTAGGATTCCAGTCATTCATATTATCGTAGGAGGTCACGAAGGCGGTGAAGTCCTTTATCTTATTAGTACTCAAGGTCAGGTTTCCGAAAACGCTCCACTGCGGGAGGATGCTCCAATTAGCGTAAAGCTCCACGCCGCGTCTCCAAGCACGACCCACATTCTCCTTAATCGCGTATCCTACAGAGGAAAGGCGACCGGTTTCGAGAAGCATATCCCAGTATTCCATAGCGTAAAGATTCACTCCGGCAGCAAAGCGCGAAGAAGTGTACTCATAGCCTAACTCAATGTCCAGCATTTTCTCAGGAGAGAGCTCGCGGCGGTCTCCACCTGCATTGTTGCTTTCGATTACTTCCTTAATGTCGCTTCGGCCAGGCTCGCGATGTCCCAGTGCGGCACTTAGGTATGCCTTATGGCCTGCAGCAGGAGTGAATGTTACGCCGGCACGTGGGTTGAAGAACGACCACGTGGTAGAATATTTCAAATCAGAGAATTCGTCATCCAAACCGCTCATATTCAGACTTATGCCCCTATACTGGAGGTCAAGATAAGTCGTCCATGCGTCGCTGAACGAATACTCGGCTCTGGCAAATGCGGAATAGTCTTTCTTCAGACCATTGTTAGTGTACCACTGATGGTCCAAATCGCCCAGCAGGCTACACCATTTCACGGTTCCGAAATGGTCTCCGTCGTAGAGGGAAGCGCTCACTCCCATATCCACCTTGAGGGCATTCTTCGAATAACGCAAATCCGAATTTATCACATAATAGCTGTTGTCCATAGACTTGAGAGTGATGAAATCTCCTTTCTTGTAGCTCACTCCGTCTATTTCCACAGGCGAAGAAAGACCGTATTTGGTAAGTTTCTTTCCTGCCTTATACTGGTCGTAGAATCCGTCGCCCTTAGTGTAATTGAGGGTAGTGGTCCACGTCCAAGCCTGATTGAACTGATGGGCATAGTTCAACTGAAGGTGGTGCTGGGTGTAGTTGTCGGTCTCATTGTCATAGTAATGGACATTACCGAAACTGTCGTAGTACTCACCTGCCGAATTATACCTTCTATCCTTTTCGAGCTGAGATTTGGAGATGCCGCCCCAAGTGATGCCGGTGTGCTGATTACCCATAATGTATGTAAGTCGCAGCGAATTCTTCTCGCCCATCCAGCCTAATACTGCCAATGCAGACTGCACGTCGCCATAGGCATTGCGAATATAACCATCCGTAGAATTCTTAGAATACACGAAATCGGCATAGAAACCATGGCGAAGAAGTCCTGTGCTTAAGCCGGCGCTGGTGGTCATGGTATTCCAAGCACCGCGTGAGATGTCCACCCATCCGCTTGGCTCAGCCTTTACGGAAGCCGTGCTCATATTTATGCTGGCGCCGAACGCACCTGCACCGCTTGCAGAAGTACCCAGACCTCTTTGGAGTTGAACGGAGCTGAGAATATTTCCGAGCGCAGGAATGTTCACCCAGAACACTTCCTGAGACTCCGCATCGTTAAGGGTTATACCATTGAGAGTTACGTTAATCTGAGAGCCTTTCGAGCCGCGAACGGTCATCTTCGAATAACCTATGCCGGTACCGCCTTCGTTAGAAGTTACGACGGATGGCTGAAAATTAAGGCTCATAGGAAGAGAATTAAGTGGAGAAGACTCGCGTAACTTCTTACCGCTTATCATAGTATAAGTCACCGGGGTATTCTTTCCGGCACGCGATGCGGACACTACTACACTGTCTAACCTCTCTTCCTCCTTTCCGTAGTCAGGCGCCTGGGCCTGTACGGTCTGTGCAGTCATAATAGCTGCACCCATAAATAATAAAAAACCTCGCATAATAAACAAATTACGCAAGGGGTAAAGGCCTGAAGCCTTTTCAGAGATGCATTCCCTACGACGGAATTACCCGTGTCAGGTTCAATGGGACTCTCTCAACCCCGCCGGCCCTTGTGGTCCTTAGGAGTACCCCCGCAATATTTCGACGCAAATATAGAACTAATCTTTTTCTCCGACAAGTTTCACCTCATATAATTCGGGCCAATTCTTCCCCGTCAAGAAGATTCTACCCTCGGAATCCACCGCGATGCCGTTCAGGACGTCGGTGTCGTAAGTGCGCAAACGCTCGGGGAGCAAGCCCTCGCAATCCACCGTCGCCTCCACGATTCCGGTGTCCGGATTTATGATGACTATAGTGTCGGTGGTGTAGACATTGGCCCAAATGCGCCCGTCGATCCACTCAAGCTCATTAAGGTAGCGAACCGCGCGGCCGTTCAAGGTCACGTTTATGGAGCGTTCGAACTTCAATTCCGGAGTCAGGAAGTAGATTCGCGAGCTGCCGTCGCTCGAAATCAGGCTCTTGCCGTCGGTGGTGAGGCCCCAGCCCTCGCGCGGGTAAGAGTAGGTACTCCGATATTCCAGCGTGTCGGCGTCATAGATAAAAACCACCTTGTTAGTCCAGGTCAGGATGTAGAGCTTATCTCCCAGTATTACAGAGCCTTCGACGAAATATTTCTTATTGAATGGGAGCTTGGTCAGAGCCTGTCCGCTCTGCAAGTCTACCTTTCGGAAAGTGGATTTGCCATTCAGACCGGTGCTTTCGTACAGGGAACCGTCGTGCCAAAAGAGGCCTTGCGTATAGGACCCGGTGTCGTGAGGATAGGCTTTCACCACCTCTATCTTATAGCGTTCCACCTTAGCCGAGCAGGAAAGGATAGAGCACAGCACACAGATGCAAATAGATATGATATGTTTCATCCGAACACGCATTTTTTCAAAATTACATAAAAAGTTCTAAATTTGTGCCACGATTTGAAGGTGGGACGATCCGCCGCGGCCTTTTGGCTGAGGAAAGTCCGGACAAGAAAGGGCATCGCACTGCGGAAATCGCAGGTAGGGGTAACTTTACGTACGCCGTAACAGAAAACGACTACCGCGAAAGCGGAAAAGGTGAAAACGCGAGGTAAGAGCTCACGATATATGTCAGCGATGGCATATAGGTACGGCACTGCGACTTGCAAAACCAAATATACTGACAACTAAGGGCTGCCCGTCCAATGTCAGGGGGTAGGTTGCGCAGATAAATGGCGGAACAAAACAGAAACCGGCTTACGGTTCCACCTTCTTTTTATATTATCTCGGCACACAAGTCATAAAGGTCGGCCGAAGTGACCCTTACCTTTATGAAATTACCCACTAACGCGCGAGCATCCACTCCCTCAGGTACATTCACGAAGATTTCCCCATCGACCTCGGGGCTGTCGTACTGACTTCGGCAGATGAGTTTTCCGCCGGACACATCGTCTACCAGCACTTCCAGCTCACTTCCCACGCGGCTCCGGTTAAAGTTATATGAAATCTCGCTCTGACACTCCATCAGGCGCTCATAGCGGCTTTCCTTGTCTTCGGGACTCACCTCGTCCTTAAAATGCTTGGCACCATAGGTTCCCTCTTCCTCGCTGTACATAAATGCGCCCAGTCTTTCGAAACGCGCACTCTTGCAGAAATCCAGCAATTCCTCGAACTCTTTCTCTCCCTCGCCCGGATGCCCTACTATCATAGTGGTACGCAGGGCCACGCCCGGAACCTCTTCACGAAGTCTCGCTATAAGCTTTCTGGTCCACGCCCCATCCACGTGACGACGCATATTCGAGAGAACCACGTCGCTTATGTGCTGAAGAGGGATGTCAAGATATTTGCAGACCTTAGGGTTATGTGCCATCTGTTCAAGCACGTCTTCCGGAAAGTCATCGGGATAGGAATAATGAATCCTTATCCAGTGAATCTGCTCTATCGCAGAGAGTTTTTCGATAAGTTCGGCAAGCGCCCTTCGGCGATAGAGGTCGAGCCCGTAATAGGTGGTATCCTGCGCTATAAGAATAAGTTCCTTCACGCCCTTCGAGGCCAACACCTTCGCCTCCTCCACCAATTCCTCCATAGGGACGGACTTGTGCGCACCCCGGATATACGGAATGGCACAGTACGAGCACCTTCTGTCACACCCCTCGGCTATCTTAAGATAGGCAGTGGCCGGGCCGCAATCCGTAGGCTTTCTGTATTTCATTAGGGAATGGTCCGGAGTAACGCCCAGATACTTCAATATAGGATCGGTATCCCTGGCGCCGAACCACGCGTCCACTTCAGGGATGAGTCCGGGAAGCTCCGCAGCATACCTTTCGCTCAAGCAGCCGAACACGATTATCTGCCTTATGATACCGGCTTTCTTCTGCTCGACGCTTCTCAATATGGCATCTATGCTTTCCTGCTTGGCATCCCCTATGAAACCGCAGGTATTTATAAGGAGATAGTCTACCGCGGCATCCGTTTCATTTTCGTCGATTACTAGGAAACCCTCGCCCAACTGGCTGACCAGATGCTCGGTATCCACCCTGTTTTTAGAACAACCTAAAGTGAGAGTCCTAAGCGTGTGCTTCATCGTTATTTTCCTCTTCCTCAGTAGTGAAATCCAAAGAAGCGTGGTCGAGCAACTCGTTATACCACTCCACTACCTTCTTCATATGCGACACGTAGAATCTGTCTGCATCGTAATCAGGAATGGCCTTCTCGAAAAGGGCCTTCAAATCAGCGTCGGAAGACTTCGCGCTAGGAGCGTGCTCTTCGCCAAGTACTTTCTGCAAAGCAAGAAATACCTCCGAAAGCTTAAGCTCATCCGTATGGGTGTAGATGGCGATGTCGGCGAGCGTAGTGATGCGGCTCTTCGCATCGAACACTGTCCTCTTCTTATCCTGAAGCGACTCCGCGATGACGCCATTACGTGCCTGTGCTACATAAAGATATAAACCCTTCTGGCCTGAAATGGTAAGGATTCTTGCTAAATCTGTTTTCATAATTGCCTTAAAATTAATTCTGTTTTCTCTTTCAGCTCTTCCAAGGAGCCGTCATTTTCTATTAAAAAGTCGTACCGGGAAGGTTCCCTCTGAAACGCATCCCGCACGGCCGCCTTCTCATTTCTTTCCACACGCGTCCGATAAGGCGCACGCACTAAGATAACATCGTCGAACACCCCGTCGAACAATGGCTTGTCCGCTGCGATGGCCGATTCGAAAAACACCGGATCCGATGCCGACTGCGCCGCGAACCTCTCAAAATCCGAGAGCACAAGCGGATGCACCACCGATTCCAGCTTCTTAAGAAGTTCCGGATTCTCGAACACCTTTCCCATTCGGGCCAATTCCACCCCTACCTCCGATTCTATCTTCTGCGCCACTACAGGGTCCGCATACAGGGCCTTTGTGCGCGAATCGGAATCATAGACGGAATAGCCCAGTGCGCCCAAGATTTTAGACACCTCGCTCTTTCCACTGCCAATCCGGCCGGTAATCAACACCTTGCGCATCCTAAAGAGCGGTTTCCACGCACTCGCACATCTGCGGGCTCGTACGACAATCTATTGCCACGTCCGGAAGATTGTCCCAGCGAATCATACACTTGCCACCCAATGAATTGGCAAACTCGTTATAATCCACATAGAAAGTAACGTTCTGTGCAGGATTTCCGGAGACCGGGAACACGAAGCGATATGTAACCTGAACTACGCTCGGGAAAAGAGAAAGGGTCTTTCCCTTAGGAAGGTTCCTAACCTCCACCGAAGCAGTCGTATCAAACTCCACGAATCGGGTAACTTCCTGAGAATATGTTATCTGCGAAAGCGACAAGCGCATTCCGGCAGGAGTGTCGAGTTCTACCACGCCGTGTATTCCGCTGCTCACGTCACGCTTGACTATCTGCTTCGTGAGCACCTTGTCCAAGGACTCCAAACGAGCCGGGTCGCCATAGACGTAGACCGAATCCTGTGACAGGATCATATCGCCGTAAGTCATATACTGATCCTTACAACTGATGAACGACACCGGTACTATAGGCAGTTTCTTATAGTTTTCCTTACGGAAACGGAATGATACCGAATGCGAAAGAAAAGACTTCACACTCACCGACGAGCCGAAAATGGCAGATGTATATTTGAACAGGGTGTTGTCGGAAATCGTAAAGAAATCGCCTTCCCTGCACACCAAATCTTCCGGCTCGAAATAGACGTCGTGCAAGCTGTTTATCCCCATGGCCAATCTCAACAATGCGAATCCCGACCCTGAAACCACAGCCGCTATCGTCGTGCTTTCATCGGCGTCGTCGCTATGACCCACAATATTACTGTGAGCGACCACTTGGACGCTCACAATATCAGATGTGGTCTCCGACAAGTTACTGATGAGCCAAATCATCAGGGAGGCCAGCACTGCCAATACTATGGGCAGGGACCTTTTCACCCGGATTCAGATTTACTTCTGTACGGATGTAGTATCCTTTACGATGGAAGTCTTGTCTACTCTGATCTTGACTTCTCCATCGACCTTAAGAAGAACTGTCCTCTCCTCGATTTCAGCTATGGTGCCATAGATGCCACCTGCGGTGATGACCTTATCACCCTTCTTAAGTTCCGAGCGGAATTTCTCGAGTTCCTTCTGCTGCTTACGCTGCGGACGAATCATAAAGAGCCACATGATAAGGAACATAAGAAGAATCATAATCCAAAAGCTCCACGTATTACCCGCAGAAGCTCCCTGAGCGGCCGAAGCCTGAAGCATAATTGTCAAAAAGTTCATTTTCTTTATTTACTAATGTTATTTATTATCTTGTCTAACAGTCCGTTTACGAACGCCTTACTTTCCGGAGTACTGAAGAACTTCGATATCTCCACGTATTCGTTTATAATGACCTTAGACGGCTGGTTCGGGAAAGCCTCCGCTTCCGCCACGCCACACACTATGAGGGCCAAGTCGGTCACGCAAACTCTCTTTATATCCCACTTTGGGGTAAGTTCAGCTATGCGCTGAACGTCCTTGTCATAATCGGTATACGCCCTGCGAAGAAGCGTATATGCGAAATCCTGGTCGGATGACTTGACTTCCTGCCCCGGCATCTGGCTAAGGAACAATTCCGGCAACGCCCAAGAGCGTCCTGCGGCGAAATCTTCCATCGTGCGGCAGCAGCAGGTCAGAGAATATGCCAAGTCGTTATCCCACCAGATGGACATTCCTTCCAAAATGCTTTCCAATTCGGAATTGTCCACCAATTCGTTTTCAAAGATCTTTATCCAAAGTTCAGCATCGCCCTCTATCGTATGCAAAGGCTCTGCCATATACTCCTTAAAGTAATCCTTCTCCTTAATGCCATCGTAGAGGTGCCATAGAAAAGCATCATACTCCTGCCAGCTTAACTTTTTCTTATTCAAAAGTTTAGTAAAGTCCGGATCCGCATCTAGCTTAGGGGCTATGAAGTTCTCCGCGAACTTCATATTAGGATTCTTCTCTTCTTCGGTAGGGTGAAATTTAGATTTGGCGGCAAGGATTCTCGATTTGGCCTGCTTCGTAAGAGCCGGGACAAGTGCCAACATAAATAAATACAAATCTCTTGTCCCCTGGCACTGCGCATCGAAATGGGTTTGTGCCTGGGCAAGCGTCATCGAGGGATTTTCAGCACACGCATAAATGGTCTTGAAGACCTTAATACGTAAAATTCGTCTATTCAGCATTCTTTCTATGTCAATTGTCGCACAAAGATAACAAATGGTTTTGAATTTTCCATCTAATCTTATTCCATTCTGCCCCTCGCCTTCTTCCTTAATTCAGATTTCTGTTCCTCGCCTATGAAAGAATGGGAAATGGCACACTCCACCATCGCCCGAGCTTGAATCTCGTCTATGATTCCGGCAGCGAAAAGGCGCTCGAATTCTTCCCTAAGAGTAGTTCCCGATACTGCGAGATTATCGGTGTTTATCGTCACCTCCACCCCTGCCTGTAGAATGATGGGAAGAGGGTATTGCTCTATGCTGTTCACTCCGCGAAGCGCGTGGGTGTCGAGATTGCTCTTAGGACAAATGTCCAGACACACTCCGCTATCCTTCAGTCGCTGCATGATCTCGGGATGGGTATAGCATCTGATTCCGTGTGCGATTCTCTGCGCACCATAATCCAGTGCACAACTGATACTTATCGCTCCATCGGCCTCTCCTGCGTGAATGGTGAAAGGAATCCCTTTCGAAGAGGCGTATTCAAAAAGGGCCTTGTAATCCGAAGTGGGAAACAAGGCCTCTGCACCTACCAAATCTATCGCCACGACCCCTCTGCCGAGATTCTTTCCGGCCAATTCTATCGTTTCCAGATTGGCCTGTTCCTTCTCGCGCCCGCGCATACAGCATAAGATGAAATTGGCCTGAATGTCCGGGCACTCCCTCATCCCCTGCTCCAATCCATCGATGGCGGCGGCCACGACTTCTTCCTGGGTAAGGCCACGATAGACGTGCTGCTGTGGTGCAAATCGAATTTCGGAGTAGATGAGGCCCTGGGCAGCGAGCCTGCGGACAAGCGAATATGCACTATAGGCTATGGACTCCTTCGACTGCATTACCGAGATGGGCAGGTCGAAGCACTTGAGGTAATCCACCAGATTATCGGTGTCGGGCGGACAGGTAAGCAGTTTCTGCAATTCCGTCGTGTCCTTAGTGGGGAGTTCGTCCGAATTACCGCCGAGGCGAGCCATAGTTAGGATGTCTTCCGGGGTCAACGAACCGTCAAGATGGAGATGAAGGTCCACCAGAGCGTACTTTGATGCGTCTATCAAGGAGGTGGAGTTAGGAAAAGAAGTAGAGTGCATGATTATCTATGTATGTAAATAATCATGCAAATTTAATGACGATTCCCGACATTTCCATCGGATAGACGCCATTTTTTACGATTTTTTCGTCTTAAGACAGAGCTCGAAAATACTTCAAACATAGCTATAAAAAGCGATTGAAAAAAATGGGATAATCCAACATTTGTTCTTATATTTGCACAGTGTGTTCCACGATGGGACATACTTTTTTTGTTTTTAACTAATGACTATAGATCAGTTAAAGGATAACATTCGTGTTATCGAAGATTTCCCTAAACCAGGAATTCATTTCCAGGACGTTACCACTCTATTTATGAACCCCGAATGCCTCAGGGACCTCAGCGAGAGACTTTACGATCTCTATAAGGACCAGGGCATCACTAAGGTCGTAGGCCTAGAGTCCAGAGGATTCATAATGGGAGGAATCTTAGCGGAGAAACTGGGCGCCGGTTTCGTCCCTGCACGTAAGAAGGGCAAGCTCCCGGGAGAAAAAATCTCCGAAACCTACGAGCTGGAATATGGTACTGACACCATAGAAATGCACACCGGATGCATCAGCCACGACGACGTAGTCCTCATCCACGACGACCTGCTCGCTACGGGAGGCACTATGGCAGCAGCATCCAGACTTATCAGACAGTTCGGCCCTAAGAAGATAATGCTTAATGCCATAATCGAGCTCACCGGATGTCCTAAGCTGGACGTTTTTCCGCGCGAACTCGATCTGCAAACTATACTTAAAATCGACGAAGGCTAAACTCGTTTCACACGAGTTACGTTCTTGATTCGATTGAGAATGGAAATTACCTTATCAAGCTCCGAGTTCGAAGGGACGAGGAGCTTGATTTGCATGTCATCCTCTCCAGTTCTCGCATTCTTGTTCACGGTAAGTGAACGAAGCGAAACCCTGAACCTGCTTATGCCATCCATAATCTGAGACATTACCGTAGAATCCGGAACTGCACTCACGACCAGAGACACGAGGAACTCTCCGCTACTCTGGGTCTCCTGCCACTTGACTTTCTGAATACGATAAGGGTATTTTTCGATTAGGCGCGCCGCGTTAGGACACGAAATCCTGTGAATCTTTATACCCTCGCCCCTGGTCACGAATCCGAACACGTCGTCTCCGAATACCGGGTTACAGCACCTCGCCATCTTATACTGAAGTCCCTTTACGTCCCGAGCATTCAAGACCAAGATATCATCGCCCGTGCTGACATAGCCGGTAGGACGCGAATTTTCGAAGGCTATGGCCGCTGCAACACTTTCCTCCGCCCTTTCTGGAGCGGCGAGTATGAAGTCCTTTATCTCGTTAACATCCAGATCGCCCCTACCCACGGCGGCATACATAGGAATCTGGCCGGCATATTTGTTCTTCTTACAGAACTCCAGAACCATCTCGTCCGAAAACTCCATCTTCCAGTTCTTCAGACGCCTTTCCAGCATCTCTCTTCCTTCCAATGCCAATTTTCTCTCCTCGGCGTCGAGTTCCTGACGGATTTTGCTGCGTGCCTTAGCGGAAACTACCCAATTGAGCCAATCCGCCGACGGTCTCTGAGTCTTCGTGGTGATGATTTCCACCACGTCTCCCGTATTCAGTTTCTCCCTAATGGAAGCAGCCTTTCCGTTAATCCTGGCACCGGAGCATCTACATCCTATGCCACTATGGATATTGAAGGCGAAATCCAGCACAGTAGTCCCCACCGGAAGTATCCTCAGCTCGCCCGTAGGCGTGAAGATGAATATTTCCTTCGACGGAGCCAGCGGCATCTCCTCTGAATCGTTAACCGCCTTATGTTCCAGCGCGTAACGCACGGAAGTAAGCCAAGTATCGAGCGTGTGCTCGGACTTTATGCCCTTATAGGACCAGTGCGATGCCAGTCCGCTCTCCGCGATTTCATCCATACGCTTGGAGCGAATCTGCACTTCGATATAATTGCCCTGCGCATTTCGCACGGTGATATGCAAACTTTCATAGCCATTCGGCTTCGGGTTCGTAAGCCAATCCCTATACCTCTTCTCGTCCGGGATATACTCCTCGGTCACATAGGAATAGACCTTCCAGCACAAATCGTCCTCTATCTTCTTGACAGGCTCGCAATCGATGATGAATCGCATAGCGAACACGTCGAACACGCCTTCGAACGGCACTTTCTGGGCCAACATCTTCTTATAGATGCTGTACGCGGTCTTCGTACGGACCTTTACCTTATACTTAATGCCAGCCGAATCCAGCTTTTCCTTAAGGGGCTCGATGAATTCACGCCTGAGTTTTTCCCTATCCTGCGCCGTAGCGGCCAATTTGTTAGTAATCGAACGATACTGCTCCGGCTCGGCGAACTTGAAATAGATGTCCTCGAGTTCGCTCTTTATGTTGTAAAGTCCCAACTGATGGGCCAGAGGGATGTAAAGCATAAGGGTCTCGAGCTGTTTCTGCTCGCGAGAAGCTTTCGGAAAAATCGCAAGGTTGCGCATAACCTCCAGACGGTCGGCTATCTTGATGATGGTTACACGCGGGTCCTTACTATACTGGACTATAAGTTTTTTATAATTCTCCGCCTCGAGCCTGGTGTCCTTAGGCTTGATGGTACTTATCTTATTGAGTCCATCTACAAGAGTACGGACTTCCGCAGGAAATTCCGACATATCCACATCGGGATGTGTACGTGAAGCCTCGTGAAGATAGACTGCTGCCACACACTCGTCCGGAAGACCTATCTCGTCCCTTACGATGGAAGCCACCCCGTCGGGATGGGAGATGAAAGGTACTCCATTACTTCGCAGTTCGTCCTTTAGAGCTGCGGATGCGATTTGTCTCGCTTTTTCTACCATATTTTCCATACGCCTCTACTGTTTTTTATCCAAAACCTTCTGCTGATAGGTCTTGGCGTTACGCGAATGTTCCTTATATGTCTTTGCGAAAAGGTGTCGTCCGGGAGTCTGCGTCGAAGCGCAGAAATAGAGATATCCCGAGGACAGATTGGCATTCAAGACAGCGTCCAGTGCCGCTTTCGTAGGGCAGCAAATCGGCCCCGGAGGTAGGCCGCCGTGGATGTAGGTGTTATACGGCGAATCGACCTTAAGGTGCTTGTTAAGCACGCGAGTAAGCTTAAAATCGTAGCAAAATGCGACCGTAGGGCACGCCTGGAGGCGCATTCCGCGCTTTAGCCTGTTAAGATAGACGCCGGCCAGATCCGGATACTCGGGCACATAATTAGACTCGCAGCGAACGATGGACGCCACTATGCTTACATCCATAGGGCTAAGTTTCAGCGATGCTGCCTTATCCAGACGCTCCTTTGTCCAGAACTTGTCGTATTCCCTCTTGAAAAGGGAGAACAAGTCGTCAAGCGTAGCATCCCAATAAATCTCGTAAGTGTCCGGAATAATCATGGCATAAACCGTGCGCGAATTGAAACCATACTTTTTCAAGAAGGCATCGTCGTTCAATGCCCTATGTATGGCAGCCGAATCGAGCAGGATTTTTCGCCCTATTCTGGACGCCACCTCGGACTTGAGACGAAGCGAACCGGACAGGGTTATCTTTACCGGTGCCTGCCAAGCATTATTCAGCATTCTGGCCACATAGACCGAAGAGTACGACGGCTCTATCTTATAATATCCCGGAGTCATAAACTCCGAAACACGTTTTCTTTCAAAGACCTTCCTAAGGGCTTTCTCAAATCTTATGCCGCCTTGCTCCTTAATCTGGGCTATCACGCCATCAACCGTAGTGGTATCCGTCACATATACGTCGGCCCGGGAGGTAAAATTAGGTAATTTGGCATCCCTGAAATACCCCCAGAATTGCACAAAGACGAAAAATGCAACCGCCGCTATGACATACTTCACTACTTTTTTCATCTCAAACGAATCTCCTGCTCCTTAGCCAGAGTGTCTCCGGTGCTAAGTCCGTTACGCCTCATAACGCTGCTCATCTTCACGCCGAAACGCTGACAGATACTTCTCAAATCTTCCCCGTCCTCGCTTACGATATACATATCAAGACCCTTTTTAGTCCTGGATTTCTTGACTTGAATATAAACCATCTCGCCGGGAATCAGTTCGCGAGACTCCTTAAGGTCGTTGAACTTGAGAATCTCCGAAACAAAGAGGTTATACTGCGATGCGAGCGAAGCATAGGTATCTCCACTTCTGGCGTAGACGAAATCCACTCCATTCACCTTATAGACAGGGCGATTCACCTCGAAGGCGAACTCTTCGTCGAACTTTATGGAAGAAGGCCTGACAGGCACCACCACAGGTCGTTCCAGCCTATCAGGAGAAATCACCTCCACCTTCACGTTATCGTAACGATGCAGATTATACGTCTCCACTATGTTTATGAGCTTGGTGGCATATTTGGGGTCCGTGGCATATCCTGCCTTCTTAAGACCATAGCACCAGCTCTTATAGTCGGTAGGGTCGTAATCGAAGAGGAACTTATATCTATCGTTATATCTCAAGAAGTCGGAGTGGTCCCTAAAAGACTCCTCCGCCTTATCGTATGCCCTAAAGCACTCTCCCTTAGCGTCATCGTCGTGAGAGATCGTTCTTCCGGTCCAATTCTTATGACACTTTATGCCGAAGTGATTATTAGCCTTCGTCGCCAGACGCGAGTTGCCTGCGCCCGATTCGAGAAGTCCTTGGGCCAATGTTATCGACGCCGGCACACCCGTGCGCTTCATCTCCGAAACTGCTATGGGAGAATATTTCTTTATGTACTCCACCTTCGGGTCGGTAGCATCCTGCGCCTTAGCGCACACAACCAAGCCCAAAAGGGAAAAAGCTGTCAGCAAAAATTTTTTCATTCCACTAATTTAGTCAATTTCGATAATATCACCATCATCGACGGCACGGGAATTGGCAAAAATTTCCTTACACTCCAGCTCGAAAATTTCCCTATCCTTCACCCGCGAGGAGTAGTGCCCCACCAGAAGCATCTTCGCACCGGCCTCCAGGGCACACTGCGCGGCATCGACGGTAGTGCTATGAAAGTATTTGGGAGCCTTATCGGCCAATTCCTTCGTATAAGTCGCCTCGTGATAAATCGTTCTTACACCCTTCAAATAAAGAGCCAATTCCGGGAAGGGCATAGTGTCGGAACAGTAAGCGTAGCTCGCCGCCGGACGCTTTTCCAGCATCCTCTCGGTGCATACCTCGTCGAACCTGTATCCGAAGCAATCAATTCTATGTTTAAGAGGAAATGCACTTACCTTCACGTTCTTAGACTCCCAGATAGGAGTAAGCGAGCGGGCATTAACCTCGTGAAATTCTATTTTATAGTTGTTTCCATCGGCAAAGTAAGACAGATAGAAACGGATTATCGGACGCAAGGCCTCAGGTCCGAAAATGTGCAAATCTTGCAGACGATTGTACATCGCCATAGTGGAAAGGACGCCGAAGAGACCGAAAATGTGGTCGCCGTGAATGTGGCTTATGAAGATGGCCTCGACTTTTAGAAAGGAAAGATGCATCTGACGCATCCTCTGCTGTGTTCCCTCTCCACAATCAATTAAAAACAAGCGCCCCGACACAGTCAGTGCCTGAGCGCTTGGATTTTTATCAGAACTGGGCATAGCCGAAGCCGTACCCAATACCTGCAGAGTAAAACTCACTGCTACTCGCCTTTCTCAAGTTTTGATTTAAAAGCAGCAAGTGCGTCAAGGTCTCCGAGAGTTGTCTTCTCGATGTTAGCGTTGACTTTCTTAACTGCCTTCTTGGTGTTCTCTGCTTCAGCAGCTGCAGCCTTCTCCTTAACCTCCTGGTATGTACGCAAGTGGCTTACGAGAACACTGTGTGTGCTACGACGAAGCTCGATCACCTTGAATGGAAGAACGTCACCTGCTACTGCAGCCTTACCGTCTTCCTTAACGAGTTCACGGTTAAAGCAGAATCCCTCTACATCTCCAGGAAGAGCGATGTTAGCTCCCTTGTCCGTAGTGGAAACTACCTTACCCTCTACTACTGTTCCTACAGGGAGGTTCTTCTCAACCTCATCCCAAGGGTTAGGGGTAAGCTGCTTGTGACCAAGACTCAATCTATGGTTAGCCTCGTCGAAGTCGAGGATAACGACCTCGATAGGATCACCTACGGATACCATCTCTGATGGATGCTTGATCTTGTTCCAGCTAAGGTCGCTGATATGGATAAGTCCCTCAACGCTATCCTCGAGCTGTGCGAACACACCGAAGCTGGTGATGTTACGAACAGTAGCAGTGTGCTTGCTGCCTACAGGATATTTGCTTTCGATCTCATCCCAAGGATTAGGAGTAAGCTGCTTGATACCCAAAGACATCTTGCGAGCCTCGCGATCGAGAGTAAGTACCTGAGCCTCTACTTCGTCACCTACCTTAAGGAAGTCCTGTGCAGAGTGAAGTCTTGTGCTCCAAGACATCTCCGATACGTGAACGAGACCTTCTACGCCCGGCTCGATCTCTACGAATGCGCCATAGTCAGCGATAAGGATAACCTTACCCTTAACCTTGTCGCCCACCTTGAGATTAGGGTCAAGAGCATCCCACGGATGTGGAATAAGCTGCTTGAGACCAAGAGCGATTCTCTTCTGCTGCTCGTTGAAATCGAGAACGACGACTTTAATCTTGTCACCGATCTTGACGATTTCCTCAGGGTGGTTGATTCTACCCCAAGAGAGGTCTGTGATGTGGATAAGACCGTCCACACCGCCGAGGTCCACGAATACACCGTAGTTAGTGATGTTCTTAACCTCACCTTCAAGAACCTGACCTTTCTCGAGCTTGCCGATAAGTTCAGCTCTCTTCTGCTCCTGCTCTGCTTCGAGAAGAGCCTTGTGAGATACGACTACATTACGGAATTCAGGGTTAATCTTAACGATCTTGAAATCAATGGTCTGATTTACGAACTGATCGTAATCACGAATAGGCTTGATATCGATCTGACTGCCAGGAAGGAATGCCTCGATGCCGAAAACATCTACGATCATACCACCCTTAGTACGTATCTTAACAAAGCCCTTAACGATTTCTTCGTTCTCATAGGCTTCGACAACACGGTCCCAAGACTTGAGTGCACGTGCCTTCTTGTGAGAAAGTACGAGCTGGCCTTTCTTGTCTTCTGCTGATTCAACGAATACTTCTACTTTATCACCAACCTTGAGCTCAGGATTATAACGGAACTCAGCGGCATTGATGACGCCTTCGCTCTTACCACCGATGGATACGATGACTTCACGTTTGTTAATCTCTGTAACTTCGCCTTCTACTGCCTCATTCTCAACTACTTTGTTAAGAGTAGAAGCGTAAGCCTGGTCGATGGCTTTTTTGTCTTCACCGCCATATACGTCACCCTCTTCGAATGCTGCCCAATCGAACTGATCAGGAGCGATGGAAGCGTTTACGCGTGCGGTTTCCTTTGTTTCTGCCATAACTGGTAAAACAATAAATTTTAAAGGGTTAAACAATAAATACTAAACTCGACGCCCCTGATGCCGAAGCATACTCGACGTACAAAAGTGGGCAAATATAAGAAATATTCACTACTTTTGCAAGATGAAAACTAAAGATATTCTAATTCGTTATACATTCGCCACCGCAGGCTTCTTCTTTGTAGCCCTCGGAATCGCATTTTCGGTTAAGGCCAATCTGGGCATATCCGTCTTGAACGCGCCACCCTATGCCGTTACCTGCAAATTTCCACAGTTCTCGCTTGGCCTGACTAATTTCGTATTCTTCGTACTTTGTATGATTTTCCAGATGATCATCCTACGAAAGAAATTCAAGAAAATGGACTTGCTCCAGTTAGTGGCTAATTTCATCCTCGGGTTTTTCATAAACATCTGCGTGGCACTCGTGTCCGGAATCAACATACTGCCTGAAGGCAATCTTCAGGTGGCAGTGCTCATCGTGCTTTCCATCGTCATCTCGGCATTTGGCATCTCTATGGAAGTGGTGGCAGGCGCGTGGATGCTGCCGGCCGATATGACCGTAAGGGCCATAGGATTGGCATTCGGAGGCAAATTCAGTAACAATAAGATAATTATGGACTGCACGGTTCTGGCGATAGGAGTCGTCCTGTGCTGGATTTTCTTCGGCAATCCGCTTGGCCCGCAAGGCACTCCGATTATCGGCTGGGGCACGTTGATATTGGCCATTTTCATAGGTCTTTGCATGAAAATAACCACCCCGCTGTTAAAGAAGATCAGCTATTTTAAAGATTAAGGCCGGTGATGCTCACTTGCGGAATGTGAGGGCAATCCGCCTTATCCACTTCCGCCGTCAACACCTTCTTCTCCCCGGGAAGAAGGGAGATGTAATTGTCTGACCAGAAGACAGGAAGCACCGCCTCGCCATCCGGGTCGTCCACTCGCGCACATAACATAAGCGCCGGGACGTCGCCCAGATTCTCGATGAGATAAGTGATACTCCAGCCGTCCGGCGTAGAATTCACTTCCCCACCCACGCGCAGTGTAGCCTTAGGATAGTCTTCCGGGACGCTGCCTTCGACATGGAAGTTTTCCGAAAGCAAGTCTTCTCCCGAGTATATGGCCAATTCCAAATAGCCCACGCCCTCGCACGGCTTTTCGAAAGCAAATGCCTGCGACACGCTTCCTGATTTCACATTTATCACGGCTACCTGCTCGGATACTCCCCTTCCGCTTACATCGAACCATTGCGCGCCTACCTTTACGTCATTCAGGTCGTGCAAGGTACGGTTCACCACCTCCACCTTTCCGTCGACATACTGCACGTGAACCGATTCGTTCGCTCTTTTACAAGCATAAAAGTCTGAAGCAGGCTCTCGGGAGACGGAAAGTTCGCCGTAATCGAAGTCTAGCGCCGGAGCAGAATTAGAATCGAGCAAGACGAAACCATATTCGTCGGCATAGGGCGAAAGCCTTCGCGCGTCTTCTTCAATAGTAGCAAAAACATTAAAATTCAAATCTTTACAATACCGCGCAATGGACTTTAATTCCTTAGAGGACACCCTGTCGAACCTATCCAATCCGCCCGGTGCGCAAGTCCCGCGAAGGGGCGCGTATACTCCATTCACGAAAAGCGAATCGCCCGAAAATGCGACTTCCCTTACCGCGCTTCGGAAAAAGGTCTTGTCCGATTCGTCGTGCCCTGCATAAAGCTTCATCTCAACATCGTACAGGTGCTGCTCGCCAAGTGCATTAGTCCACCAAAGCCTCGGATTCTCCATCTCGAGGGTAGTGCTGAACACCTCGCTTTGTCCGGGGTTCAGGTAACGCGTCACCTCGAAGGGAATCCAGCCGTATTTGCCGCTTAGAACCACACGTTTACGCGATTTGGCGTGATTCGTAACCTCGGCGCCCACCTTTATGCGAGCCTCGGTAGTGTCCGGAAGGTTCAGCGTCGTTACGACGAAAGGCTCACCCAGAGATACGTCTCCAGTAAAGGAGAAATACACCTCAGAACAGAGGCCTGCCTTATCGGAATCGGCCTTCACCTTTATGGCCAATGCGTTCTTTCCCTTCACGATTCCGGTCACATCGAATCGGGCCCGATGCAGGGAATCCGGCACATTGCCCACGAATTGGCCATTAAGCCAAACCTGAGCCTCGCCATTAACCCCAGACAAATTAAGGAAAGTATGTTCCTTGATGGCTTGGGACGGAACGGCGAACTCACATCTATACCAGAAATCACCGCGCACGAGATGATGTGGGATCGCCAGGAAATCCTCTTCTCCAGCCACAGGCTCAGCGCATTCCCCGGCCTCCACGAAAGCGGCCACCACAGTCGAAGGGAAACTAATATTCATCCAGTCGTAATCGTCGAACTTTCTGGAAGACAATTTCTTTCCATCCTTCACGGTCATATAGGCCTCTGACTGAAGATGCCAGTTTTCATTACCAATATCGTAAACCGAAGCCTTGTTCGGGCTCAATGTAAATACCGCCAGAAGGGCGAAAAGAAATCCAATCATAAACTAATCTATATAAACGGCCTTACTTCTCCACTCCCGCCATCCTATTACGGCCGTAATCGTATATACCAAATATAAGGCCATCATCCAATATAGTCCCTGGCTCAGGCAAAGCAGCGTCGAGACTATGTCGGAGAATAGCCATACTATCCAGTTTTCCAGATATGTGCGAACCAGCCACACCGTACCCACTATGCCGCTCGCCCCGACTATCGCATCCACTGCCGGAGAGGCATCGCCGGTGAGTTTCAGCACATAATACAGGCCAATCCCGCTGACTACCATAGCCAACAGCGAAACTGCCAGGGTCTTTCTCGACATCTTACGCACGCGCATCTGCTCGTTTTCCACCTTCTGCGCATCCTTATTCCAAGCCACTATGCCCACGAATCCCATAATGAGATAATAGACATTCAGCCCCATCGACGCCCAGAGCCTCTGATGTGCGAAAACTATCACCGCAGCTATGCAACAGAGTATGTCCACCGGCCACATCCACCTGCTCTGCTTCACTTGCAAGAGCACATAGGCCAATCCGAATACGAGAGTCAGGCTTTCCAAGACGGAAAAGAACATACTACTTAAGATATGGAGTTATCACGGATTCCAATATCTTATAGGCCTTCATCGTAAGATGGCACTTATCCCTGGTATTTTCCGGAGCGAGAGAGCCGTCTCCGCTATCCAGTGCACCGTAATAATCGACGTACTGCACGCCGGCCTCGTCGCAATACTGCTTGAGCAGCGCATTGAAGGCACGTATCTTCTCCGTAGGATTTCCCAGTTCCGGTCTCCAAGCATATCCGGAGCAAGGGGTCACCGAGCACACGAGAGGCTCGATGCCGTTATATTTGGCCAATTCGCACATAGACACGATGTTTCCCACGGCAGTCTCGAGTTCTATAGGTCCTATATTCTGCGCGATATCGTTAGTACCACACATAATCGCCACATACTTAGGACGGAGATTTATGACGTCGACCCTAAAGCGGCACAAAAGCTGACAAGTAGTCATCCCGCTGACTCCCATAGGGATACCGTCTACCGATTTGAAGAATTCGTCGTCTATCCAGCCTTCGGTGATGCTATCTCCGTAGAAAACGACCTTCGGATGCTTGGAAAGAGTATCCCTAAGCGAAGCATACCTCTCGGTATGGGCCCAGTCGGCCGTGTGAGGATTAGCATTGGAAATGGACAATGACTGCGATGGGCGCACGCCTACTGTGCAAGAAGAGAAGCCCATAATAAAAACAAAGGATAAAAATAAAATAATACGATTTTTCATAACACAAATTTAGCCGATTTGATTATCTTTGCAAACTTTTCATTCGCAAAAACCCTTAACAATGTATAAAAACGAGAATTACCCTTCAAAAGTGCTTCAGAATGCGGTAGAAGCAATCAGTTCACTTCCGGGGGTGGGCTCTCGTAGCGCGTTGCGTTTTGCCCTGCACCTGCTCAAACAGGACGAGGGACAGATTCTAGCCCTATCGAAGGCCATCGCAAGCCTTTCTACGGACATTCACTACTGCCAGCAGTGTAATATGATTTCCGACGAGCAGACGTGCAGCATCTGTGCAGACAAGCGCCGCGACAGGAACATCATCTGCGTAGTAGAGAGCGTACGCGACGTGATGAGCATCGAGAATACAGGCCAATACAACGGCCTCTATCACGTCCTCGGAGGCATCATCTCCCCTATTAACGGAGTGGCTCCCAGCGATTTGAGTATAGACTCCCTGCTTAAAAGGGTATCACCGCAGACTGAGGTGATATTGGCCCTGAGCGGAGACGTAGAAGGTGAAACCACATCGTTTTACCTATATAGAAAACTTGAGCCTACGGGCGCTAAGATAACGACACTGGCACGAGGTCTGGGATTCGGCGACGATTTGGAATACGCCGATTCGCTCACGCTCGGACGGAGTATAGTCTCGAGACAACCTTTCAAACCATAACGGACTGTGCAGTTAGTGGAAATCATACTTTTCGGCTTATCGGTATGTGCAGACTGCTTTGCCGTATCGTTATGTTCGTCCATTGGCCTTTAGAAACGCGACGCCGGCACCATCGTAAAAATCGCCCTGTGCTTTGCGATAATCCAGACGGCATTTCTGCTCGTAGGATGGGCTTGCGGTGATGTTTTGACCAGCCTCATAAACAAAGTGGCCAAATGGGAAGCATTGGCATTGCTGGTTTACGTGGGAGGCAGTATGATTTACAGCGCACTCTTCAGCAAAAAGAGCGAAAAGTCCGATTTGAACGGGCTGAAGAACATAGCATTGGCCGGAATAGCCACGAGTATGGACGCACTGGTGATCGGAGGCAGTCTGTCCCTGGCTGGCCAAGGATGGAGCCAAACGATTCCGCAAGCGGTTTCGGTTTTCATCTTCACTGCTCTGAGCGTGCTGGTGGGCATTTTGTGCGGAGGCAAATTGGCCCGAAAAGCCGGACGATGGGCAGAGTGTATCGGAGGCGTGGTGTTGATTGGGATAGGATTAAGTATTGTTTTATAAGGAGTTTTTTCTAAATTTGCAGGGATGATAAGGATTTTTCATAGAAGCGGAAATGAGATTTTACTCTCTAACAGACTGGAGGACCTGGCCACTCTGAACAAAGCGGACGTTCTCTGGATAGACCTTATCGACCCCAGCGGAGACGAAAAGCGTGCTGCTGAGGCATTTAACGACGCACAAATCCAGAGCCGCGCACAAGCGGAGGAGATCGAGAGTTCATCTCGCTTCCACGAGGCCGGCGGGATAATCTTTGCGAATACTAACTTCCTCTCACCTACCAGCACGGAGATGAGTATGGATGCGGTGTCTTTTATATTGGCTCCTAACACATTGACTACCCTGCGTGAGATTCCTATCCGCAGTTTCGACCTGCTTTCGAATAAGATTCAGGCGCGTCCGGAGCTTTACAAGAGCGGTTTTTCCATCTTCGTGGAGATAATGGACAAGCGTGTCGACCTCGATGCCGACATCGTGGAGCTTATCGCACAGGAGACTTCGCAGTTTAGCAAGAGAATTAACCAGATGGAAGACATTAACGAAGAGTTCCTTCTGGACATCAATCAGCTACAAGAGAACGCGATGATAGTCAGGGAGAATGTGGTGGACAAACAGAGAATCCTCGGAAACATCCTGAAGAGCGATTTGTTCCCAGATTCGCTGGATAAGAGATTTTCCATCATCCTCCAGGATATCACCTCCCTTATCAGCCACATAAACTTTAACTTCGAAAGACTCGAATACCTTCAGGACACCATCGTGGGTATCATCAACTTGGAGCAGAACAGGATTATGAAGATTTTCACTCTCCTGTCGCTGCTGCTTATGCCGGCCACCCTAATCGCAAGTTTCTACGGAATAAACGTACATCTTCCGTTCGAAGACATTCCGCTGGCTTGGCTGGGTATACTAGGCCTGATGATTGTGACCACAGCAGGCATAGTATTCTATTTCAAGAGGAAGAAACTGATGTAATTATCTTACTATCAGTTCCCCCACCTCGAATCCCCAACACCCGTCCGTAACTATCGGAATCTGACGTCCACAGGCGTTAGGCTGGTATTCAATATCGTCTATGAAGGTATGGCTATGCCCTCCTATTATCACGTCTACGTCTTTCGTATGTTTCACGAGGTCTATGTCTTTCGAAAATCCGAGGTGTGAAAGGAGTATCACCAAATCGCATTTTTCCTGTTTTTTCAAATATTCGGCATAGCGGTTCGTCACATCCACGGATGATACTTGCACGAGACGCGACGAAATCTCATAGGCCACATTCGAGGCCAAGTCGGAAGTAAGGCCTATTACGCCTATTTTCTTTCCCGCCTTATGGAGTATGGCATAAGGAGTTACCTCTCCTTCAAGAGGAGTTCCCGCGAACTCGACATTAGCGCATACCACAGGACACTTTATCTGTTTGACTCTCGCTGCGAGGTCTTCGAGTCCATTGTCGAACTCGTGGTTTCCCAGGACGATGCAGTCGTAGCGGAGGGCATTGACGGCAGCCACTTCGAGTGCGCCTCCGAATTGGGTATAATACGAAGTACCCTGGTTGAAGTCTCCGGCGTGAAGCAAGAGCACATTATCTTCGCCACGGGCATTTCGCACGCTATCCACTATCGCGCCCCTTTCTATGATACCAGCTTTACCATACCTTTCGGTCTCGCGGACCGGCTCCAGATGGGAATGGGTATCGTTAAGGTGCAGAATGACCAACTTCGGAGAGCAAGATGCCAAGCTCGCCGCACAAAAAGCCATGGATATATACTTTAATGTCCTTTTCATTTTATCACTACTCTGTTATCCAAATGATACTCTAACGGAAGTCCCGCCTCGGAAAGAGCGTAAACCTTTTTCAAGATGCAGTCGCGAAGCAGCACTCCGGTGCGCACTACCTCCACGGCGCCTTCTCCTAGATGGATCTTATCTCCTCCGTTGAGGAGAAAATCTATGCTGCCTATGCCATACAACTTGTCGTCTCTGACTTCCTCGCCGCCGACCTTAAGGCTTTCCACCGTCTTCCCGTTTATCACGACCTCCACTCCGCCTACCGCTTGTAGTTTACGTGAGGCCATATCCTCGAAAATCCGGCGAAGCTGCTTTCCGTCGACCTGAACATAGACCAAATAGTTCTTGAACGGGAACATCGACATGATATCGTCCAAAAGAACATCGCCCTGAGGGATGTCACACCTTATGCCGCCGAAGTTCATAATGCCCACATCGACCTTTCGCCCGGTGAGTTCCTCGACCCCTTCCATAATGCAGTCTACCGCGAAATTAGACAACTCGCTCTGCGGATAATGGCTGGACATAGCCTTCGGAGCGTGCGCGATGACCTGCTTGAGCGAAGCCATTTTCGGCTGTGCGTCTATTAGTATTCGGGCCAATTCGGGCGTAGCGCCCTCGCTGTAGACCCTACCAGACGGCGCATAGTACGTTCCGTCCTGCACATAGCCCATGGCCTCTCTAGTATTGTCGGCGGTAGCCGGTTTGACTCCGGTTCTATGAGCATCCACCTTTATAGTAGACCAACTGTATCCGGCGGAACACCCCACCACGACACAAAGTGCGCAAGAAAGTAGTCCTACGGCTTTCATTATTACTTTTGTTTTAACCATTTCCACAAATCCTTGAATGTAGTTTTCTTACCATACATAAGCACTCCCACCTTATAAATCTTCGCCGACAGATAGGCGCAAGCTATCGTCGTTACTACCAGAAGCCCTATCGAAAGGAGTATCTGCCATCCCGGCACGCCGAAAGGAATTCGTGCGAGCATCACTATAGGAGAGGTGAAAGGTATCATCGAGCCCCACAATGCCACGGCACTGTCCGGTGCGTTATAAGCGTAAAGTGCTATGAAATAAGCTATCATAAGCGGTATGGTTACCGGCATCTGAAGCTGGCTCGTATCATTTTCGTTATCCACGGCAGCTGAACCGATAGCCGCGAAAAGCGATGCGTATAGCAGGTAGCCGAGCACGAAGAATACTATGAAATAGAGTACCAATTGGCCTATGTTAAGCCCTGCAAGCGTACCCACGACGTCTCCCAACTCACTGTCGCTCTGGGAGAGCACTGCGGTCATGGCATCGAATTGGTTCGTTCCCTCAGGCAGTCCGGCCACTATGGATTGGGCGTCTACCGTGTCCATCATCTTCGGTGCGATGATTCCCATTCCGGCGCTCAGGAGCACGATGGAGAGGACGATCCAGAGGAAGAATTGGGTAAGAGCCACGAGTGCCACGCCAATTATCTTTCCGAACATAAGTTCAGTAGCTTTCACGCTGCTAATCAGCACTTCCACCACCTTGCTCGTCTTTTCTTCCACGACAGCCGTCATAACCATACTTCCGAACATCGTGATGAACAGGAAGATGAATATGCCCAGCACCATAGAGAGTATGGAGTTCACGCCGCTTTCGCTGACTTTCTCACCACCCTTTTCATCCAGCACGAAGGTGCGTATAGGGACGTCGGCCTTCACGCTATTCACTATCTCTTCCAATCCGTCTATGTCATAGGATCTTATGCGATAGTCTTCGAGGGCATCGTCGATGTATCGGCTCATAGTCGCCGTCACGCCCATCCCGACAGGCTTTACAGACGTGAACGATGCCTGAAGGTTCTTCTGCTCGTCGATCTTCGATATGCTGAGCACGCCATCGAGTCCGAGATCTGCCAGTCTGGCCTTTACGGTGTCGAGAGGCTCGGACGACATGTCCTGAAAACTTATCTGTTCGCTATTCTTAAGATATGACATTACGATTCCGGATTCGTCGACTACGCCTACCGTCTTGGTCTTCTCCTTTACGTTCACCATCATCACACCCATTGCCACGCCGCATAGTGCGAGCAACACAGGGACTAAAAATGTAGTGAGAAGAAATGTCTTCTTTTTAACTCTCGTGGAGTATTCGCGGTTTATGATAACCCCTATCGTACGCAGATTCATAATTTACCTCCTTCGCTGACCAGTTTAATGAAAATGTCGTTCATTCTCGGAATCAACTCCCTGTAAGATACGATGTTTACGCCTTTCTGCAGGTAAGACTCGAGTGTAAGTGCACCATCGGTTTCCTTAGGCAGGATGCTGGTGTGAGTCCCCTGCTCGTCGGTGTAGACGAGTTCTACCTCATTCTTTCCGAATTGTCTTCTTATTTCGTCTACCCCACCGGTGATGACTACGTGAGAATTATTTATAAGTGCCAGATTGTCACAAAGTTCCTCTACGCTTGACATATCGTGTGTAGAGAGAATGATAGTAGAACCCTCTTCCTTAAGACGGAGGATTTCATGTCTGACTATTTCGGCATTGACCGGATCGAAGCCTGAAAACGGCTCATCCAGAATGAGTAGCTTAGGATTATGTACGACGGTGGTTATGAACTGAACTTTCTGGGCCATACCCTTCGATAGTTCTTCCACTTTCTTATTCCACCATTTCTGTATTCCGAGGCGAGTGAACCACTCCTTAAGCGATGCCTGCGCATCGGCCTTGCTCATACCTTTCAATTGGGCAAAATACATAGCCTGCTCACCCACCTTCATCTTACGATAAAGGCCTCTTTCCTCCGGCATATAGCCAATCCTTTCCACATCTGATTGTGTGATAGGCTTTCCCTGAAAGAGCACCTGTCCGCTTGTGGGGATAGTTATGCGGTTTATAATCCTTATCAGCGTGGTCTTTCCGGCGCCATTAGGTCCCAAAAGGCCGAAAATCTTCCCTTCAGGTATCTCCAGACTTACATTTTCCAGAGCCACCTTTTCGCCGAAGGACTTGCTGACATTCTTGATTTCAATTATTGCCATATTCCTTTTGTTTAAAAATCTCGTAAAAATAGCAATAATTTGCGACAAATAAGCGAAAATGTATAGGATATTACGCCAGCACGATTTTTGCAATAGTTTAAGAGCTAACCCATTAAATTTCTATTTATTATGTATGACGACGATGTTACCCTAAGCAAGTACGTTTGCTCCGTTTGCAGCTATGTCTATGACCCGGAGAAAGGTGACCCTTCACAAGGCATCTACCCAGGAACCGCTTTTGAAGAACTCCCCGCTTCGTGGAAGTGTCCTAAATGCAAAGCCCCTAAAAGCGCCTTCACCCAAAAGGAAGAAGACTAGCGAGTCAGTAAATACACCCTGAGGACAATGCCATCTTCGGCTACGATGGAGGGAACCATTTCGTCAGAAATGGAAAGGTCCGTCCGAAGGGTGTCTTTTGCTGCGAGCGAAAACAAAAGTACTTTGTTACAAGAAGTGGAAAAGCGTCATGAACATGGAGTACATATTACTAAAAAGCGCTGCGCCGAGCTCGATGGGGCGGCTCGCTTGCGCTTGAACTTTTGTGATTAGCTGTTTTCGTCCGGGCAAACGGGCCTTTCCCCGGATGAAATGACATTAAGACGCTTCCCATCCGGCAAAATGGCCTTTTCACCGGATATAACGACGTCGAGAAGCATTTCCTCCGGCAAGAACCACGATATACCATACGAGAAGCCAATGAGACTAGCTCATCAAATTCACTTTGGCAGCCAATGTGCCACAGGAAGCGTATACTGGCACCTCCCTGCCAAGGTGAGGCTAAAAAAGGCTCACTTTGGCAAGCCACCCTTAACAGAGTGCGTTCTACGCCCTCCTCCTTGCCAAAGTGAATTGGCGGAGCTCCGCGAGCGACAAAAGCCTGCCACGAAGTCGAAAAACACCTTTTGATTTAGGGTGCAGTAGAGACACTTCCAGAGGGTGTGTTGGCCGAAGGTGTACTGTACTTTCGTACACCTTCAGGTCGCACCCTTACCAGAACACTGTAGAACGCGGCTGGTGTTCAAAGGTGTTTTTCGGGTTGCGAAATAATGACGCCTATGCTTTAGCGAGCCAGCAATACACCATGAGGGCAATGCCATCCACGGCTACGATGGAGGGACCCATTTCGTCAGAAATGGAAAGGTCCGTCCGAAGGGTGTCTTTTGCTGCGAGCGAAAACAAAAGTACTTTGTTACAAGAAGTGGAAAAGCGTCATGAACATGGAGTACATATTACTAAAAAGCGCTGCGCCGAGCTCGATGGGGCGGCTCGCTTGCGCTTGAACTTTTGTGATTAGCTGTTTTCGTCCGGGCAAACATGCCTTTCGCCGGACGAAACGTCATTGGGAGCGTTCCCATCCGGCCAAAGTGGCCTTTCACCGGATAAAACGACGTCGAGAAGCATTTCCTCCGGCAAGAACCACGATATACCATACGAGAAGCCAATGAGACTAGCTCATCAAATTCACTTTGGCAGCCAATGTGCCACAGGAAGCGTATACTGGCACCTCCCTGCCAAGGTGGAGCTAAAAAAAGTCTCACTTTGGCAAGCCACCCTTAACAGAGTGCGTTCTACGCCATCCGCCCTGCCAAAGTGAATTGGCGGAGGCTCCTACAGTTCTTTTCGGCCCTCTGCGAGTCGGCAAATACACCCTGAGGACAATGCCATCCACGGCTTAGTGGAGGGAACCATTTCGTCAGAAATGGAAGGGTCCGTCCGAAGGGTGTGTTTGCTGCGAGCGATACGGTAGATCAGAGCGGAAATTGTTTGCAGCGAGCAACAACCGCTTTGAAAAAGCGGAAGGATATTTGGGAAAATGAAACTTATTTTTTAACGCGTACTTAAAATCTTATCCAGTTGCGCGCGGAGTGCAGCCTCGCCGTCTATGACGGAGTTAATCTGTCCGTCAGTAATCAAGACGCTGTAAGGGAGTGTGTTGACATTATAGAGAGTCACCGCAGGTGAAGCCACGCCACGGCCATCGCACACGTTAATCCACGGAAGTTTCTGATTTCTAACCACGGAAGCCCACAAAGACTTGTCCGCAGAAAGGCACACCGAATATATTTCGAATCCCCGGTTGTGATACTTGGCATACAAAGGCTTAAGGACATCGACGTTAAAGAGTTTCTGCTCCGCATCGGTGTCTGACCAGAAATGCACGAGAATAGCCTTACTCTTCAAGCCGGCGAGAGACACCTTCTGCGCATTCACATCAGGCATATTCAGCTCCGGGAACCCTGCCTCACGAGCCTGCGAAAGCGTAATGCTCATATTCAACTGATTTTCACGAGCCTTAGTCTCCTGCTCAAGAGCCTTTACGAAACGCGAATCCGGATAGACGGTTTTCAAGCTATCGCACACGTTTCTGAACAAAATGGCATCCGTAGCCTGACCGAAAACCGGCACGCCAGGAGTAAGCACCTGATAAAGAACAGGAACCACTGTCAAGGACTTGCTATTCTTCATCACATACTTAACCCGACTCCTATAATAAGAAAGATAGGTACTTACGGCAGTGCGGTCATCTTCCGACGAAGTCATCTCGTGCAAGAAAATGTTATAATCTCTCTCCACTTCGCACAGTTTTTCCGAACCCTCAGAGCCGCTGACGGAGAAGTTACCGACGGTATCTGCCTTAACCATAGCCCTTTCGCCATTCTCCAGCAAGAGCGACGCCAGACGCGTATCCCCATTATAGACATACACGAACTCCGGCTGCCCCTTGCTCACAGGGACACTATACTTGAACCTGCCGTTCTTATCGGTCTTCACCGAATCGAGCAGTTCGCTTGACGACACATTCAGTCTATACACGGCCAATTTAGTCTCCGGCGCGCCATCTACCGTCATATCAATCGACGCCTTAGGCGAGCAAGCAGCTGCGCACAATACGGCTAAAGACAATCCCCAAATCTTCTTCATACTATCTATGCCAATTTCTGAAATTCAGCCCACACTGCTGCCGCTATCTCAGCCTTACGCTCATCGCTAACCTCAGGACGCTGTTTCCTGAAATCCATATCGCCCTCGCTCTGCAAAGGAATAAGGTGAATGTGCGTATGCGGAACCTCCATACCCAAGACGGCCACGCCGACCCTCTTGCAAGGCACCACCGCCTTAAGCGCTATGGCCACCTTACGGGCAAATGCCCACAATCCCTCATAAGTCTTCTCATCGAGCGAAAAGATGTAGTCGTCTTCCACGTTCTTAGGAATCACGAGGGTGTGTCCCTCCGTCAGAGGAGAGATATCCAAGAAAGCATAAAAGTCATCGCTTTCAGCCACCTTATATGAAGGAATTTCACCTTTGGCGATTTTCGTAAAGATAGTCATACTCTATATGGTAATTTCTAAAATCTTGAACTTAAGTACGCCTGCAGGCACCTTTGCCTCCACTACCTCATCGACGCCGTGGCCGAGGAGAGCCTTGGCGATAGGTGTAGTCGCAGCAAGCTTACCCTTAGAGAAGTCAGCCTCACTCTCACCCACGATGGTGAAAGTCATCTTCTGATGTGTATTCAGATTCTCTACCTTAACAGTATTCAGCATCTGCACCTTGTCAGTAGAAAGCATGGAAGAATCTACGACCTTAGCATTAGCAACCATATTCTTAAGATTAGCAATCTTGATTTCCAAAAGACTCTGAGCCTCCCTGGCCGATTCATACTCGGCATTCTCGGAAAGGTCACCTTTCTCTCTTGCCTCTGCGATGGCCGCAGAAATAACAGGGCGCTGTTCAAGCGCCTCTTTCAATTCTTTTTTAATACTCTCAAGCCCTTCTTGGCTCATGTAATGAACTTCTGCCATATCTTTTAATCTTTTATACTAATAAACTATTCGAGGCCGTCTTTAAACTTCGGCCTCATTATCTCTGAATAAAGGATTAGCTTTTTCTTCTCTTTCTTTATTTCTGAAGCAGTAATCTTTTTATCAGATTCCTTTGGTTTTTCCTTTTTCGTGGTCATATTATGCGAAGATAAGACTTTTCGCTGACATTTCGTCCTTTTTCAATTGTTTTTTCAACTCTTCGAACGAAGAAAACAAAACTTCGTCCCTGATCTTAGACACGAAACTAACCTCCAAGTCGTGTCCGTATATGTCTGCGTCGAAATCGAATATGTGAGTTTCAATGAGCCCGGACCTATCCACATTGCTCATTCCCCAGAAACTCTCCTCTCCCAGACGCACCCGGCTCAGATACACGCCCACTGCCGGCACGCACTTCAGCGGCTCCCGCAGGGCCAAATTGGCCGTAGGAAATCCTATCGTGCGCCCAAGCTGCTTCCCGCTCACGACCACTCCCTGCACGGAATAATCCCGGCCAAGCATCTCGGATGCCAATTTCACATTCCCCTCACCAAGCAAACGCCTTATCTGAGTGGAAGATACCGTGAGGGAATCCACCACGAGCGGAGGGACCACGACCGACTCAATTCCCAAACGAGAAGCAATTTCCTGAATCTGGGAAGTGGTCAAGGAACCACTGCCGAAACGATTGTCGTAGCCCAGCACGATGGATGTCACTCCGAACTTTTCGCGAAGCATCTTCAAATAATCCTCTGCATCCAGGGATGCGAATTCGCGCGTAAAAGGCAATACCTCCACCCTATCCACTCCCATTCCGTAGAGAAGTTCCTTCTTTTCATCGATGGAAGTCAAAAGACGCAAATCCTTAGCCCCATTTTGAAGAATCACTCTCGGATGTGGCCAAAAACTGATAACAAGACTTTGCCCGCCGCACTCCGAAGCGCGTTCGAGCAAAGTCCTTATTACTGCCTGATGTCCCGAATGGACACCATCGAAAAAACCGGTTGACGCTACAACCATTTTACTAAAGGGAAGTCCTGACGATGAGGCAACTCGGCGTTCTTAGGATAAACCCTGGTACCGACCTCATACATACCTGTCCTTTCCGGCAATACGGAAGTCTTGAAAGTAGCCACTCCATTCTCATAAGAGACGAGTTCATAGTTGAACACTTCCTGAATATGGAGCTGACCCTTCGCATCGGCAGAGGTAAGTAGCATCTCCACGCCTATGTCTTCCGGCTTCAAACGGCCCAAATCTATTACCACCTCACTCTCGAGTTTGTTCTTGTCCGAAAGTATGTATGAAGCATTAGGCTGAGTGTATGAAACGATACGCATATTGTTCCACTCCTCGCCTACGAACTTCTTCCAAGCAGCGATTTCCTTGGCCACCTTTCCTCCGTCTGCGACAAGTCTCGAATACCTCTCGCTCTGAGGGAAATAGTACTGCTTGCAATAGTCAGAAAGCATTCTGTTAGTGGTAAAGTTAGATGCTACCATAGCCACTGTGTTCTTAATGTAGCCTATCCACTTGCTGCTGCGTCCGGTATTGTCGATATCGTAATAGTCAGGTGCGATTTCATTCTCTATGGTAGAGTAGATGGTAGCCGCATCCAACTCGTTCTGATACTCGTAGTCGTCGTAGGTACGCTCCTGTGGAAGAGCCCAGCCGGCATCTTTCACATAACCCTCAACCCACCATCCGTCGAGAACGGAGAAGTGCATTACACCATTCATCGAAGCCTTCTCTCCGGAAGTACCGGAAGCCTCTTGAGGTCTGGTAGGGTTGTTCATCCATACGTCCACTCCCTGAACCAAACGCTTGGCCAGAGTAATGTCGTAACCAGGCACGAACACGATTCGTCCGATGAAACGTGGGTCCTTGCTTATCTCGACTATCTGTTTGATAAGGTCCTGACCTGCTTTGTCGGCAGGGTGTGCCTTACCTGCGAATAGGAACTGCACAGGACGCTTAGGGTTGTTCACGATCTCGTCCAGCCTATTGAGGTCACGGAAAAGAAGCGTAGCACGCTTGTATGTAGCGAAACGACGTGCGAATCCTATGGTAAGAACGTCGTCACGGAGCGTTTCCTTAATGGTAACTATCTCGCCAGGAGAATAGTGAGCGGATACGATAGGGTCTGAAAGACGATCCTTTACGGTCTTTATGAGGTCAGCCTTGAGAAGCTTGCGCGTATTCCAGATCTGCTCGTCGTCTACTTTATAGATACCCTCGAAGCAAGACTTGTCATAGTGTGATGTCTTGAATTCCTCTCCGAACACCTTAGCGTAGATAGCCTTCCATTCCTTAGCTGCCCAAGTAGGATAGTGCACACCGTTAGTTACATAGCTAATATGCAGTTCTTCAGGAAGATATCCCGGATACATAGGTGCGAAGATGTCCTGGCTTACCTTACCGTGAAGCATAGACACACCATTCACATTCTGACTGAAATTAGCTGCCAGAACGCTCATTGAGAACTCCTCTTTCACATCTTGGGCGTTTATCTTACCGAAGCCCATAAATCCGCGCCAGTCCAGACCATATCTCTGTGGATAATGTCCGAAATACGGGCCAAGCTCTTCTTCGGAGAATGCGTCGCGACCTGCAGGGACAGGAGTATGAGTGGTGAACAGAGCCGATGCCCTCACGAGCTCAAGTGCCTCGCTCATCTCGTAGTGCTGCTCCTGCATATACTCACGGAGTCTTTCGAGACCTGCGAAAGCGGCGTGTCCCTCGTTATAATGATACATCGTAGGGTTCAATCCCAACGCACGAAGCGCTCTCACGCCACCGATACCCAGCAGAATCTCCTGCTTCAAGCGATTTTCGTGATTGCCGCCATAGAGCTGGTGGGTCACGCTACGGTCTTCGGCCGAATTGGCCTCATAGTCAGTATCCAGAAGGTAGAGGTCCGTGCGGCCCACTGCCACTTTCCAGATGCGGGCATATAGCGTGCGGCCAGGAAGGTTCATGCTTACGCTCTTCCAGACGCCGTCTTCGCCGATAACCGGCTCTGCAGGAATCTTGAGAAAGTCCTGTGCGGTGTAGTCAGCGACCTGATTGCCCTGAGGGGTGAGTCTCTGCGTAAAATAACCGTACCTGTAAAGCAGACCTACCGCCACCAGATTCACGTTCATATCGGAAGTTTCCTTCAGATAGTCACCGGCCAATATACCCAGACCACCGGAATAAATCTTCAGAGAGGTGTCCAGTCCATACTCCATACAGAAATATGCCACAGAAGGCTCCGTGCGCTCGTTCTTTTTCTCCATATAGGTATAAAACTCGTTGATTACACGGTTCATTCTGGCGAGGAAATCCTCATCCTTTGCAAGCTCGTTATATCTCTTAAGGCTTACTTTATCCAAGATTTCCATAGGGTTATGCCCCGATTTATGCCACAATTCTGCATCAATGCTCTTAAAAAGAGCTTTCGCGTCATCATTCCAGCACCACCACAGGTTCCTGCAAAGCATTTCAAGACCTGCAAGCTGCTCAGGCAGATGGCGCGTCACCATCACGCTTTTCCACGATGGCGTCAAATTTTCACTATAATTCATATTACTACTAACTATTTAACTGCAATAGCATCATTTACTCTTATAATAAAGTCGCTGAGCACATTCATATAGTTTATGAATGCCTCATAAGGGGAATTGTATGGATTGAAGTACTTATGCATATCGCCTCCCGTGAAGAATTTGGTACACATATAGTAGAAGTGGTCGCTCTCCTGAAGGTGACCGTAGTCGCTCCACAGGACAGGATCGTTCAAAATCGACAATTTTTCCTGAAGTCCGTAGAGTTTTGAGAACGCCTCGTTCTGAAGCTCATTTCCTAGCCAAGCCGTGAGGTCACGCTCTTCGTCGGCCCAAGAGATGGCATTAGGAACAGAGAGTTCCGATACAGGCTTGAACGCAGCCGCCACCTCAGATGGAGTATAGAACTTGAACTCCTTATCCTTAAGGCATTCGCCCGGAAGCGCTGCCATAAAGTCAAAGATGCCGGTAGAAGCGTCCGTGTGCTCGCCGAAGGTCTCGTAATCCATAAAGAGACCTACATAGTCGCCTTCCGCTTCGTCTATCCAACCCTTGAACTTCTCTGCCGTAAGAGGCCAACCGCTCCAGTTTCTGTCACCGAATCTGAAAGCGATGTCGTCGCTCAAGGCATAATTTCTCAAAAGAAGACTCTGTTCAGAGACAAAATCGTTACTATATACGTAATTAGGGCAACGCCATCCCATAATGTGCCTAGCACCTTCAGTCAAGATGGTCTTGAATCCCATATCGTAAACCTGCTTTCCTATCGCATCGGAATATATGAGTTCGGTATTTCTGAAGGTAACCGGCTCCACACCGAAATAATGCTTGATGGCTTCCTTATGCTTGAATATCTGATATTCGAACTCCAGCGGACTGCCTATCGACGCGAGCGAGTGATAATAGGTCTCGCAAAGGAATTCCACACAGCCTGTTTCTGCCAATTCCTTAAAGCTCTCCAGCACCTCCGGAGCATAGCGATCGAACTGCTCGAGCGCACTTCCCGAAATGGAGAACGCTACCTTGAAAGAACCATTGGAAGCCTTGATGGCCTTCAATAGGGTTTTGTTCATAGGCAGGTAACACTTTTGAGCCACTCTCTTAAGGATGGTCCTATTCGCGAAGTCATCATAATAATGAGAATCTTTGCCTATATCGAAAAATCTATATAAGCGGAGTCGTGTAGGCTGATGTACCTGAAAATACAGACAGATCGATTTTGCCATAACTATTTTATTATTAATTGTTCATAAATATTTTTCAACTTAGCGGCAGCGTAATCCCACTTCAATGCATTCACCTCTTCCAATCCGTGTTCCGAGGCAAATGTAGAAAGTGCAGGATAGTTTACCAACGCATATATGTCGTCGGCCATAGCGTCGACGTCCCAGAAGTCCACCTTGAAGGCATATTTCAAGACCTCGGCGGCACCGCTCTGATAAGAAATGATGCTTGGCACGTTAGAACGCATAGCCTCGAGAGGCGATATGCCGAAAGGCTCACTCACCGAAGGCATTACATATACGTCGCTCAGGGCGAACATCTTCTGCACGTCGGTTCCGCGAAGGAAGCCCGTGAAGTGGAATCTGTCGGAGATGCCCAGACGAGCCACCTGACGGATGGCACGAGTCATCATATCACCGCTTCCGGCCATCACGAAACGCACTCCTTTAGTACGCTTGAGTACCTTGGCAGCAGCATCTATGAAATACTCCGGACCTTTCTGATAGGTAATTCTGCCCAGGAAGGTGACCACCTTATCCTTAACTCCCCTTTCTACCATAAGGTCTTCTCTTCCGCTGAAATCCACGGCATTATGCACGGCTACCACCTTAGAAGGGTCGATTCCGTATTTGTTAATGACTATGTTACGGGTAAGTTCGGAAACTGCCACTACCTTGTCGGCCATCTCCATACCCCTCTTTTCTATGGCATATACCCTGGAATCCACCATATCGTCAGTTCCCCTGTCGAAGGAAGTGGCGTGCACGTGGACTACCAGCGGCTTACCAGTCAGTTCTTTAGCTGCGATTCCGGCCAAATAGGTCAGCCAATCGTGTGCGTGAATCACATCGAATTCATCCTTATGCTGCATAGCGATGGTTCCACCCACCTGGGCATAGCGAGACACCTCTTCCATAAGGTTCTCGCCATACTTTCCGGAGAATTTGAACTTCTGCCCGAAACCTATGGTGGTCTGGGTAACCATCTCCTTCTTCATCTTCTCGATGGCCTCGAAATACTCGTCCGGCTCCACGTAAGGAACCAGGTTCGAGTCGACATAGACGAACTTCACCTTATCAATGAACTCGTCTACCGAGCTGCTCACGTGCTGAACCGCTACGTCGCTGGCGTTAATAATCTCAGTGCAAGACTGATCCTCATCTCCGCTCGCAGACGGCATAACGAACAAAGTCTGAACGCCATTATGCGCAAGACCTTCCACTATACCCTTACAGGCAGTACCCAATCCGCCGGCAATGTGTGGAGGGAACTCCCAACCGAACATCAAAACTCTCATATGCTATGCCTCTTTATACTGTTTCAACAATTCATCCACTACCAGAAGTGCGGAAGTACTCATCGCAGAAGATACCGCACCATGAGGTTCGAACGGCGGATCTCCGTCGTAAAGCTCCGCAAACGCGCCCACGCCGTGCTTATTCAAGTCTTCGTAGAAGCCCTCTACAAGCCACTGAGCCCTCTTCAAGAAAGCCGGGCCCTTGACCCTGAAGCAAGTGTCGATATAAGGAGCCAGCAAGAAAGGCCTGGTACTACCCTGATGATATGCCAAGTCTCTGTCGAGCTGCGAGCCTTCGTAGACACCACGGTACTTCGCATCCCTCGGCGAGAGAGTGCGGAGACCCCTGGCCGTAATCAGTTCCCTGTCTATGACCCTCAACACCATAGGAGCCAATTCCTCCTCGACCGGAGAGTGCTTTACCCAAATGGCGCACAACTGGTTAGGACGGACTTCCATATTCTGGCCATTGTCATCGACATAGTCGGCGAGATAGCCGAGCCTCTCGTTAAAGAAAACCTTAGTGTAGTTATCCTTAACAAGCTGGGCTATAGGAGTCCACTTGGCCACGAAAGCCTTATCGCCGCCACGCCTCTTCTCCATCTCCAGTGCGAAACATATCGCGTTATACCATAGCGCATTGGTTTCCACCTGATAGCCGGCACGTTCCGTAACTGCACGGCCGTTTATATAGGCGTTCATCCAAGAAAGGGCCACGCCGTCCATCTGAGCCCACAAAAGCCCGTTAGGATGCATAGTCACTTCCCGGCGAACTCCGGGGAGATAGCTTTCCAGAATCTCCTTCTGTATCTTTCCATATTTCTTCCATACCTTCTTCGCGTCTGCGCCGTGGTCTATGTAGTACTGAAGTACCACTGCCATATAGAGAGGCGCCTCCACCTGAGTGGTTCTGGAAGTAAGTCTCTGATAATTATCTGCTATGAGATTATCCAATATCTCTTCGAACTCGTCTGCCTTTCCGGCACACAGAGTAAGTCCCGGCAGCGATATGAGAGTCTCGCGCAAAAGTCCGGCATAGAGCCACGAATAACCTGCCTGAATCTTTCTAATGCCGTTATGGTGAGTGATGAGCGTGTCTGCGCAGTGCAACAGCTGCTGATGGGCATCGCTAATCTCGCCTGACTGACGTGCAAGCATTTTGAATGTCGGTGCGAATGTCTTAGGATCCGCCTCACTCGTGGATACGCTTACGATAAAACTGCGTCCCTTTCTAAGCTTCACTTCGAAATAGCCCGGGCTCAAAAGGTCTTCCTTACAGTCGAATCCTCTTCTATACTCGTCGGAATAGGTCACGCCGTAGTTCCAATAAGCCTCGTCCACAAACTTCTCCTTAGCATCAGAGAGCTGGATGTAGAGGTCGGGATAAGACTCGTAAAGTCTGAAGCTTTGGCCATTCACACAAGGCTTCCCCTGCGGATTCGCATCGGGATTAGCGTGCGTAAGTTCGTGAATGTTACGAAATGCGAGCAGAGGGCGCAAACTTACTGTTACCTGAGAAGGACCCTCGAGCAGTTCATACTTAATGAAAAGCCTATCCTCTTCAGGGCACAATATCAAGCTCTTCCTAATCACGATGTTACCTATCTTGTAGGTAATGCTGGTGACAGGGTCTGCCTCAAAATCCACCACATACTTATGCCCGCGTGGCTCGTAGACCTCGCCATAGCAATGTATGCCCAAATTAAAGCGCTTACCTTCCACGATGATGGATTCATCCAGGGAAGACAACATAAGGAAGCGGTCTCCTCCGAACCTATCCAGGGTAAGAGCCAGAAGACCGTGATACCTGCGGGTATTACACGTCACGATGGACGTATTACAATACGCGCCTGTCTTGTTAGCACAAATAATCTCCCGCTTGAGTGAATACGAAAGATTTACAAGCTCTGCCTTGTTAAATTTTAAAAAAGCCATATCATTTTGTTTTTACCAGCACCAAGGCGCACCTGCAAGGCAGGTAAAGCCTCAATGAATGATCTATGGTATTATGTTCCTTATCCGAATCCAAACGTCCGAACCCTCCGAACCGTTCCTCATCGGTGTCAAATACTTTCAAATACTCGCCATCAGGCATCTCAAATCCGTAATTATCATACGATTGACTCGGCGAAAAATTGAACGCAAAGATAGCATTTTGGCGGCGGAAAATCAAGACTTTTTTTTCTTCGTCGGCCCTGATAAGCTCCACCTCTACATCCAATATCCTTTCCTCACGCAAGAAATGCACGAATTCCGAATCGAATCTCTGCAAATCGCCATAGCGAAGATTTGGATTATCGGCAAGGGACCACTGCCTGCGGGCATATTTGTAAGACCAAGCATTTCCCTCACGCGGAAAATCTATCCACTCCGGATGCCCGAACTCGTTACCCATAAAGTCCAGATAACCATTACCCGCCGTAGACGCGGTAATGAGCCTTATCATCTTATGCAAGGCTATGCCCCTGTCTATCACAAGGTTCGAGCTCGCCTTATCCATATGGAAATACATTTCCTTATCCATCAAGCGGAAAGCTATGGTCTTATCTCCCACCATCGCCTGGTCGTGACACTCCGCATAGCTGATGGTCTTCTCATCGGCGCGCTTTCTGGTCAATTCCCACCAGATCTCTCCCATCGACCAATGCTCGTCCCTCTTCTCCTTTATCCATTTTATCCAATGGTCCGCCACGCCCATCGACATTCTATAATCGAATCCCACGCCTCCACAGTCCAGCGGAGCTGCCAATCCTGCCATACCGCTCACGTCCTCGGCTATGGTTATGGCGTCCGGACGAAGCTTATGAACCAGCAAATTGGCACAGCCCAAATAAGCCACCGCATTCTCGTCCACACCGGAATTGAAATACAATTCATAATTACCGAAATCCGTTCCCAGACCGTGATTCCAATACATCATCGAAGTCACGCCATCGAAACGGAATCCGTCCAGATGATATTCCTCAAGCCAATACTTACAATTGCTCAGCAGGAAGTTAAGCACCTCGTCCTTACCATAGTCGAAACACCTCGACCCCCAAGCCGGATGATAACCGGCACTTCCCTTATAGAAATAAAGATCGTCCCTGCCATCGAAACGGCCAAGTCCTTCGGCCTCGTTACTCACGCTGTGCGAATGGACTATGTCCATAATCACGGCTATGCCCATCGAATGAGCCTCATCCACCAGATGCTTGAATTCTTCCGGAGTTCCGAAACGGCTGCTGAGTGCGAAGAAATTCGACACCTGATAGCCGAAACTGCCATAATACGGATGCTCCTGGAGTGCCATTATCTGTATAGCATTATAGCCCAGACTCTTAACCCGAGGTAGTACCACAGTGCGAAAATCGTCGAAAGTCGCCACCTTCTCCTCTTCGGAGCTCATCCCGATATGACATTCGTAAATGAAAGGAGCCTCCTTAGCCCGCGTGAATGGATGTTTCCACTCGTACGGCTGTGCAGGCGCCCACACCTGTGCACAGAATACCTTCGAATCAGGGTCCTGAACTGCCCTCGTCAGATATGCAGGGAGCCTTTCACCACCTCCTCCGGGCCAATCTATCCACAACTTGTACAAATCCCCGTGATGGAGAAAGATATCCGGAAGACGAAGCTCCCAATTTCCGTTTCCTACAGGAGAAAAGGCATAGGAACGCACACGCTTCCAGTTATTGCATTCACCTATGAGATAGATCATATTTGCGTTAGGCGCCCACTCGCGCAGCACCCAGCCATTCTCGTCCCTGTGCAGTCCATAGTAGAGATGGGCATTAGCCTCGCTATGCTTGCTCCAAGTATCGAGAATCTTCCGATGCCTATTATCTATAGCGTCTTTCCATGGCTCGAGCCAAGGGTCCGTTTCATAAATCGGTTTCATAAAAGGTATTTGTTTGCAATTTCCCCAAATTTAGTAAGATTTAGCGAGATAACATAATAAAAAAGATGGCTGGTCAAAAATAAACTGACCAGCCACCCATTTTATTCATTCAGATGAATTATTGCTCATCTGGTGCATCGTTTCCACCCTGTGGACCATAATCAGGACCGCCCTGTGGACCCTGAGGTCCCTGTGGGCCTTCCGGTCCCTGAGGGCCGGCACCCTGACCTGACATAGATGAGTAGATTTCACCCATTACCTTGTTAAGGTCCTCGGTGTACCTGTCGATATCGGCTACGTTCTGAGTCTTTACGGCCTCCTTAAGGGAGTTCAGAGGAGTCTCAAGAGCGCTCTTCTTATCTGCAGGAACCTTGTCTGCGTTCTCCTTCAAGAATTTCTCTACCTGGAAGCAAAGGGCATCTGCGTTGTTGATTTTATCGACACGCTCTTTCTCTGCCTTATCTGCAGCCTCATTAGCCTTAGCCTCGTCACGCATTCTCTGAATCTCTTCATCTGAAAGACCTGATGAAGCCTCGATTCTAATCTTCTGCTCCTTGCCGGTAGCCTTATCCTTAGCGGATACTGACAAGATACCGTTAGTATCGATATCGAAAGAAACTTCGATCTGAGGTATTCCACGAGGAGCCGGTGCGATACCGTCGAGGTGGAACACGCCTATCTGCTTGTTATCCTTAGCCATAGGACGCTCACCCTGGAGAACTCGGATTTCTACTGAAGGCTGGTTGTCAGCTGCGGTAGAGAATACCTGATCCTTATGTACAGGGATGGTAGTGTTAGACTCGATAAGTTTAGTCATCACGCCACCGAGAGTCTCGATACCAAGTGAAAGAGGAGTAACGTCGAGAAGAAGCACGTCCTTTACATCACCTGCGAGCACACCACCCTGAATGGCTGCACCTACTGCGACTACCTCGTCCGGGTTAACGCTCTTGTTAGGGTCTTTACCGAAGAACTCCTTAACGAGCTCCTGAACTTTAGGAATACGTGTAGAACCACCCACGAGGATTACCTCGTCTATCTGAGATGCGCTAAGGTGTGCATCTGAAAGCGCCTTGCGGCAAGGCTCTATGCTTCTGCGGAACAAATCGTCGCAAAGAGCTTCGAACTTAGCACGTGACAGAGTCTTTACCAAGTGCTTTGGCATACCGTCTACAGCCGTGATATAAGGAAGGTTGATTTCCGTAGAAGACTGGCTTGAAAGCTCAATCTTAGCCTTCTCTGCAGCTTCCTTAAGTCTCTGAAGTGCCATAGGGTCCTTCTTCAAGTCCAATCCGCCGTTCTCTGAAGCGAACTCTGAAGCGAGCCACTCGATAATGGCGTGGTCGAAGTCATCACCACCGAGGTGTGTATCACCGTTAGTAGACTTAACCTCGAATACACCGTCGCCAAGCTCGAGGATGGAGATATCGAAGGTACCACCACCGAGGTCGTACACAGCGACTTTCATATTCTTGCTCTTCTTGTCCAAACCGTAGGCAAGTGCGGCAGCGGTAGGTTCGTTGATGATACGTTTAACATCGAGACCTGCGATCTTACCGGCTTCCTTAGTAGCCTGACGCTGAGAGTCTGAGAAGTATGCAGGGACTGTAATCACAGCCTCGGTAACTTCCTGACGGAGATAATCTTCAGCGGTCTTTTTCATCTTCTGAAGTATGATGGCTGAGATTTCCTGTGGAGAGTACTGCTTTCCGTTAATCTCTACGCGAGGAGTGTTGTTCTCACCACGAACTACGTTATATGGAACACGTGCGATTTCCTTAGAAACCTGGTCGTAAGACTCACCCATAAATCTCTTTATGGAGAACACTGTGTTCTTAGGGTTAGTTACAGCCTGACGCTTAGCTGCGTCACCGACTTTACGCTCACCACTGTCAGTGAATGCTACAATTGAAGGAGTAGTACGGTGTCCTTCACTATTAACGATAACGGTAGGTTGATTACCTTCCATTACAGCGACACAAGAGTTTGTCGTACCTAAGTCAATACCAATAATCTTTCCCATAATATTCTTTTTTTTATTTTTCAATCAAACTTAAACATCGGTGCCCGGCTCAACTGAGCACGCCTATGTCTTTATCTAATCTCGTGCCACGGGAAAGAATACTGACATTTTGTCACACAATCTCGATTTCGGTGCGCACTTCCTGAGGGTCGTCTACCTTTTCATATGTATACCTGCAGTCCAATTCCGAGTCCTTGCAGCGTTCGCACATCTTAGCGTATATCCTGTCTCTCAATTCCTTCTGCGCCTTTTTCTCCGGAAGCGTAGCGTCAGGATAGAATGGTCCGTCATACCAGACCTCGGCATAGGTATGTCCACGACTGTCCTTATGATAGACGGTGCTTTTCGCAAAGCAGGGAGCGCCTAGTCTTACCGGCAATTTGAATGACACGTCAGGGAAATCCCTCACTGCGTTATACTTGGGCCAGATATGTGCCTCGGGATATACCACTATGGGATGCCCGTGGTCGTACATACGCTTAATGGCATTCATATATTTGACATAGGTAGACTTGGCATAAGGCACGGGCACGGTCCCCAGCATACGCAGGAAGGTCTTAAGCCCCGGTATGGAGATGGCGTCGGGATTGGCCACGATGTAGACGGAACGCGGGAAGGCGACCACCGGGTGAAGCAGGGCGTCGGCGAAGACGTTAGTGTGATTTCCGAAGACGAAATAGCCCTTTCGGCGGTTCTCTACCTTTCGCAGCACTCCTACGTTATGGACGCGTTTCAATCGCGAAAGAGGCTTCACGAGCAAGGCGACCAACACCATATATACATAGTATACTATGGGCTTGAGCGTGCGATAGAGGATATTCTTCGGAAAATACTCGTAATCCGCCGGCGTGGGGCTTCCCTTTATGCCGTCATTTGCGAAATCGTCGTTACGTTCGTCGAAATAGTAATAATGCCTAAGCCTTTCCATTCTCTATCTCGCGGAGAAACATATTCTCCATCTCCTCCATGCACTGTTTCTGGTCATAGTGAACGCTCTCGGCAATGTACTTCTCGCGAAGTTTCGCCTTCTCCTGCGGATGCTCTATGAACCAATCGATTCGGGAAGTGAGCGCCGCGCTGTCATTAACCGGGAAAAGGCAATGCGGATCGAGGGCGAAATTCTTAGTCGCACAGTCCGGAGAGTCTGCGATTACCGGAACCAAGCCACAGGCGATGGCCTCCAGACAGGCTATGCCTTCGAGTTCAGCCTCTGCCGGATGACAATAGAGATCCGAATAATTCAGTATGCCAAGCAGTTCGTCGCGCGAGAAGAATTTCATGACAGGCTGATTCGTGAGGTGCTTTCCAGCCCATTTTTTATACTGTTTCTCGGCAGGACCGTTACCGCAGAGGATGATTTGAATCTTCTCTTCATACTTGGAGCCTGCCACCGCCTTTAGGAGAGTCATCTGCGACTTCTCCTGAGAGAATCGGCCGGTAAAGACTATGCAGTATTTGTCTTTCAAAGTCTCGGGCTTAGGTTGAGGATTAGGTTTGAACATATCGTTTACTCCGTTCGATATGACATAGCCGTTAGTCTTGCGTTTCATAGTGGATTCGAAGACGTCACGGATAAACTGGGTAGGATAATGAATGGCCTGAACCCTGCAGAAAAGATTTCTGTCATACCAGCCGTATATCCAACGGTTAGGAGCCTTGCTGTGGAGCAAGCCTACGTGACTGGTGAAGTTCTGCGCCTGCGCGTGGAAACCGGCCGTCATCGGAATGCCTAGTTCCTTAATGTATTTGGATGTGGCGCGCGCGATGAAAAGCGGAACCATAAAATGGACTATGTCCGCATCGTGAACTGCACTATATATTATATCCTTGTCGAATTTGGCCAAGTTCAGCTTGTTTCTCTTGATAAGAACATTTACCAGACCGGCCTTCGGCAATATATAATACCCCGGAAGGCCTCTTTTGTCCTCGTCCGGGCAGACGACCCTTACGTCGTGGCCCCGGGACTTCAAATAACTAATGAGATTCAAGGCGGCGAGAGTGGTGCCGTTGTTTGCTTCACCGAGCACTTCGCATATGATTGCTATCTTCATAAACGTAAATCATTTAGAACGCACAAAATTACTAATTTATAGACAAACCATACATAAATTAGGGGCTAAAACCGAACATATGAGTGTAAAATTTCGCATTTGACGGAAAAAATACTACCTTTACTAGGTAAAATATGGCTTTTAAAAATTTTACCCCGATGAGAAGACACCTATTAATAGCGATAATCATCCCTCTTTTCTTCGTAGGATTCGCTCTTGGCTATCGGCCGCTCGAAATTATGAGCACCTGCGATTTGGGGCATTTTGCTCCCTACATACATGTCGTGCTCCTAGGATGCATCATTCTCTGCGTACTGCTCATCTCACGAGCCATCTACTTCGTGATAGAACACTTCACGGAAAGGCTTAAATGGTGGGAGGACATAATCTGGTGCGTATCGGAGCTGCTCGTCTCGGCTTTGTTTATGGCTATGTATATGTCGCTTTTCGCACACACCCTCTACTTCGAATGCCTGGCGACCACACTTCAGTACGTCTTCGCCATAAACGTGTTCCCTTATGCCATCATAACACTCGTGGAAGCACTTATCTATCAGGACGAGAGCACCAAATACTCTAAGGACCCCGAAAGCACCGTAAAATTCTACGACGAGCACAAGAACCTGAAGCTGGTGGTATCCTCGCCTTCTGTCCTGTACATAAAGGCAGACGACAACTCCGTAAAAATCAACTATATCGAGTCAGGTAAGATAAAGGAGTTCTCACTACGCACATCGATGAAGAGCCTGGAACCGATAGCTGCCAAATTCCACTTCGTACGCTGCCAGAGGTCCTACTATGTAAACCCGGCCCACGTGAGCATATTGCGAAAGGACAGCGAGGGATTCATCTTCGCCATTCTCGATATGGACGATGCGAAACCTATCCCTGTCAGCAAGACCTACTACGACAACATAGCGTCGATTCTATAAAATAATGGTCCGTAAATCCACAGACTTACGGACCATCAACAATAAAACCACAATGTATTAGTAATCTATCTTCGCGTCAAAGAGTTCCTTAACTGAAGTATGCAGTTTTCTGAGTTTTACACCGCCACCTATGAGCAAGGCTCCCACGATTACGAGAGCTACACCCGTAAGGATGGTCACTGCACCTGCGCCGAATGAAAACGGCTTGAACGTGATGAAAAGGGAGAGGACGAGTAAAAGAACACCGCCTACGATTCCCCACGCCGCACCGGGAACATTGAATGAATGAAGGTCTCCGGCGAACCCGATGATCATGAAGCTATGATACATAAGCCAAATTCCCAAAAGAATAGGCAGAGCCACGGCCGTGAATCCCGGATTAGCACACAAAAGGATACCGATAAGAATGTCCAAAATACCACCTACGACATTATATCCTCTCATCATAAAGTAGTTACGACTGGTCATCGCCACTATCAGTTCTACCAATCCAACTACGAGAATAACCACACCGAAAAGAAGAGTAAGTGCAGCATAACCCTCTATCGGATTACAGAATACTGCGATACCGGCGCCTATACAAAGAATGCCACCGATTAGGAACAACCACCAATTTTTGACGGTTCGTGTAGCGTTTTCAGCTAAACGTGAAATAAAATTACTCATAACAAACAAGTTTTAAAATTTCATTATGCCTATCCCTACTGCCAATTATATGCCTATGACAAATTGTCGTCACCCGAAAGCATCTCCCGAAGGCCGCGCGTATAATCCTTACACTCCTGAACCAGCCGCGCACTTTCCTTAAGGAGCGGTTCTATCCCGTCCAGACTGAACGACGGGTCCTTTACCTGAGCCTCTATCTGCTTGAGACGCTCGATATTCCCTTTATAATCTTTCTCTGTCATACCTATATTATATAATATCGTCTATTTCACAATTCCACTTGCCATCCCTGAACCTTAGGGAGAACTTGTCGCCCTTCGACGCCGAATGCGCACTCTTGAGCACCCTGCCGGCCTCGTCTGACACCAGCACATAACCCCGTGACAAAATGTTCAACGGGTTCGAAGACGTAATCGACGCATTCAGAAGATCTATCTCATTTTCCATCCGGCCAATCCCTGCGGACAGCGCAAAGCGAATATTATCCGCCGCACGCATCACCTCTTCCTCCACGCCGGCTACCCAATCCACCAGAAAGCCCGCCACTGCCGTAGGGGTCTTGAAGTGCTGATTGGCCACCATATCGGCCAAATGATAATCCCGCTCGTGTCCCACTGCCGTAAAAACCGGGATGCCGCACTCGGCGATGGCCCTGCACAATTGGTAATCATCGTAGCAATACAAATCCGAATCCGCGCCACCTCCCCTCAGGATTATGGCCAATGTAAACTTCCCGGACGCCTGTACCGCATCCAGGGCCTCCACCATCGAAGCGGCGGCAGACTCCCCCTGCATCAGCGCAGGGAAAAGTTCGTGGGTAAAGACGAAGCCGTAAGGATTGGCCGAAAGATGCTTGCAGAAGTCGCCGTAGCCGGCCGCACTCTCCGAAGAGATGACCGCGAGCGAAAATGGCAGGAATGGAAGGGCCAATTCCTTTTGAAAATCGAGCAAACCTTCCTGCATCAATCGGCTCAAGGTGCGCTGTTTCTCCAATTCTCGCTCGCCGATTTTACAACTGCTATCTATTTCACTAATAACAAGAGTCAATCCGTAGATGGGATGATAGTCGACAAAAGCGTTTACAACTATAGATAAACCCGATTCCAAAACGCGTCCCGTAGCAGCCGTGAAATCGCGCACCACCTGCTCGTTACTTCGCCAAATACGGGCCGAAGCCTTCGCCACCACCTCTCCGTCCTTCCTTTTTTCGATGACGTTAAGGTAATGATGACCACCCACAACTCTATGAGACTCAATCTCTACCTGCACCCATCGCTGCAGATGCCCTATCCTGGACTTCACCTGTCCCTGAAGTTCCGACAAAGAGATAAAATCGTTTTCTTCACATCCAAACATATTTCAAATTTAAATAAAAACATATAACTTTGCAATCGTTATAGCTTATTACAAAAACGTACTGTTATCACTTAAAACGAAAGTTGCTATTAGAACAAACACGAGCCGAAGCTTTTTTTCCGATTAATCGCAACATACCTTTGCATCGTCAAAAATGACAGAACAATTAACAATAAAAAGGTAAAAACATTATGAAAGCATTAATCATCACACTCGCTTGTTTAGCATTAGCATTTGTTCTTAGAATTTCCGATGACTTCGCTCGTCGCAGACGCATTCAAAGCGTAGGCGCAAAGGCAAACAACAAGTCAGGGGAAATGGCAACCATCGATCTGGGCGATGCAGAAAGTGTAGAGGAAGGCCTCAAGCACTATAAGAACTTAATGGACTAATCATTATATGGAACTCAGGCAGTTAAAGTACTTCGTAAAGACAGCACAGACACTGAATTTCTCTGAAGCGGCTCGCGCTCTGTTCGTAACCCAAAGCACTCTGTCTCAGCAGATAAGGTGCTTGGAACAAGAACTCGGAGTGGAGTTGTTTCAGCGTAGCAGCCACTCTGTCGCACTCACGGAAAGCGGGGAGCACCTGCTTCCGATAGCCGTCCGCACACTTCAGGACGCACAGCTATGTTTTACACAAATCAACGATTTGAAGCAACTTCTGTCCGGAGTCCTCAACATAGGAATCACTTACACTTTCGCACCTATCCTAACTGAAAGCGTAAAGGAGTTTTCAAGCCAATACCCGGGCGTGAAGCTCAACATCACCTGCGGCACTATGAGCGAAGTGCTGGATATGCTGAAAAAAAGAGAATTGGACTTCGTGCTTTGCTTCAAGCCTAACATCCTCGACGAGGAAATAGACTCTCACATTCTCTTCGACAATCACCTGAGCGTGATAGTCAGCAAGAATCACCCACTCGCAGAAAAGAGCGTAGTGAGCCTGGACGACATAAAGGGGCAGGTCTTCGCGATGCCGGCTAAAGAGACACAGGCACGTAATGCGTTCGACCGCATATTCCCCGGGATGTACGAGAAGTTGAACGTGAAGGTGGACATAAATGAAGTCAACGTGCTTCTGGACTTGGTATCGGCCACGAAGATGGTAACCTTCCTTTCGGAAGCGACCCTACTCCACAAGACGGCATTGAAAGCCATTCCTATCGATGCACCGGCCACACAGATGGAAGGCTGCGTGCACACTATCAAAAAGGCGTACCGCAAACGCGCCGCAGACGAATTCATCCGTGTCCTCAGTCAGAGTAACGCTGTAATGGAACGGGCTTATAACTGGTTGAATCAATGAGTATAGCATTATCTATTATAATACTGAGTACAGTAATCGCGCTGGGCAAAATCCTGGGAAAGTGTAAAATCTTCGGCATCTCGCTGGGTGTTACTTGGATTTTGTTCGTGGGCATACTTTTCTCCCACTTCGGCTATGTACTCGACGGTGAACTTCTTCATTTTACTAAAGAATTGGGACTTATCCTATTCGTTTACTCCATCGGTATGCAGGTGGGCCCCAGCTTCTTTTCAAACTTCAGGGCAGGTGGAGTAAAACTTAACCTTCTCGCTTGTTTATACATTTTATTAGGTGTATTAACCACTTGGTCCCTTATTAAGATTACAGGAATAGGCGCACCTACCATGGTGGGCGTGATGTCCGGTGCCGTAACGAACACGCCTGGTCTGGGTGCGGCACAGCAGGCTTTCTCCGACGCCACAGGAGGCGACCCTTCAGGAATAGCACTGGGATATGCCGTAGCATACCCACTGGGTGTAGTAGGCTGGATCCTCACTTTCATCGCACTCAAGCCTATCTTCTCCAAGCCATTGAAAGGATTCACTCCGGCACAGCAAAGTAGGACGCAAACGGAAAACAGCGTAGCGACGACCACCATCGAAGGCAAGGGCAAGCTCATTCAGAAGAAAATCATCATTTCGAAGAGCAAGATTAACGGAATGACTCTCGGAAAGCTCGATTTCGAGAAGTATCTCGGCGCACATGTCTTGAAAATCCGTAGGGCAGGCATCGAATTGAATGCCACACCGGACACAGTTCTTCAGCTCGGCGACATGCTCACGGTAGTAGGTACTGAAGAAGCCATCGCAGGATTAAACAAGATCTTAGGAAACTCCCTAAAGAAACTGGACGAACCTAACCTTATCAGCATCTTCGCCGGAATCGCACTCGGATGTCTGCTTGGAAGCATTCCATTCCACATCCCGGGCATTCCACAGCCTATCAAGTTAGGATTGGCCGGAGGACCGCTCATCGTATCGATTCTCATCAGCCACTTCGGACCTAGGCTCCATCTGGTAACCTACACCACCACAAGTGCGAACCTTATGATTCGTGAAATAGGAATCTCCCTTTTTCTCGCTTGCGTGGGTCTTCAGGCCGGCACCGGATTCGTAGACACCATCGTCAACAAAGGTGGTTTGACCTGGATTCTCTACGGTGCCATCATTACCATAGTTCCGCTCTTGATATGCGCCCTGATAGGTCGCTTCGCCATGAAAGTTCCGCTCACTACCCTTATGGGTGTATTGGCCGGAGGTAGCACGAATCCGCCTGCACTCGCATTCTCGAACGACACCGAGAAGACTATGCTCAAGGAAGACAATCAAGAGACGAAAGCGGACGCTGCGGCAGTCGGATATGCGACGGTCTACCCTCTCTCTATGTTCTTGAGAGTCATCGCCGCCCAACTTATGATATTGTTTTTAGCTTAATTATATAATTGTTCTGCTGTCACCTTACACGGTGACACGAGAAAAGCGCGCCCTGTGACAGGTCGCGCTTTTATTTTTTCGTCGTGATGTCTCCCGCTCTTACTCTTCAGGAATGATAGCGCCTGTAGGGCAAGCGTCAGCGCAAGCACCACAGCCTATACATACATCCTGATCGATTGAATACACATCGCCTTCCTTAATGGCACCTGAAGGGCATTCTCCCTGGCAAGTTCCACAAGCAACGCAAGTGTCTGCTAAAATTTTGTAAGCCATAATAAAATAATTTTGATTAGATATACAAAAGTAATAATTTGTAGTAAATTTGCAAAAATGAAATTCGCTTTATTCTATATCATACTCAGTTTTGCGTTGGGTACCGATTTCGCTAACATCGTTCGTGTAGACAAAACGGTACACGACTGGGGCGACGTTACCGTAAACGACAAGAACCTTACCTGCACCTTTACCATAGAGAACATATCGAAGGATGTGCAAATCATAAGAAACGTAAAGAAGACTTGCGGTTGCACGAAAGTGACTTGGACCACCACGCCATTCGCTCCGGGCGAAAAGGCACGAATCGACATAACCTACACTAACGAAGACGGCCCCTACCCTTTCGACAAGACCTTAAGCGTCTACTTCGAAGGGCACAAGAAGCCTCTTAACCTACATATCCGGGGCGACGTGCATAAGGAAGCACTGCCGCTCGAACAGACGTACCCGATTCATTACGGGCGGATTGGCCTGAAAAAAGATGTAGTCAAGGTGGGAAATCTCTCACAGGGAGAGGTGGCCAGCACCGAGGTCACTGTGGCCAATTGGTCCGATAAGCCACTGACGCTGAGCTGGGCAGACTCGACGGCAGAGCTGCACATAGAGCCGGCCCATCAGACCATCGAAGCCGGGAAGACCGCTCGCATAGTGGTCACCGTCCGCTCGAACCGCAGCAAATGGGGAAAGAACTTATATGTGAGCACACCTGTAATCGACGGGGAGAAATCGGGCAAGTGCGTGACTTTCACCGCGATAACTAAGGAGAACTTTTCGTCGTGGAGCGTAGAGATGCTAAAGGACGCGCCTGTATCGAAGACGAGGGACGTGCTGCTGCCTTCGCCAGTACAAAAGGGCGAGAGAAGTGAGGCGGAATTCGAGGTGGAAAACATAGGAAAGACACCTCTAACTATCTATAAGACAGAGTTTGACTCTGATAAGTTAGATCTTTTGAAAAGCACATCGGAAATACGTCCCGGGGACAAGGCCGCATTCAGATTTTCAGTAAGGACGGACAGTTTCCAAAAGGACAGCGACAACACTTGCGTGGTCACTCTTTACACAAATGACCCGTCGCATCCTTTGATACATCTTTACATTGAAATTATAATTTTGTAACTTTGCGGCACTTTTAGAAAAGATTATGGCAGAAGAGCAAATACACTACACAGAAGACAATATCCGAACCATCGAGGGCATGGAGCACATCCGCATGCGCCCTGGAATGTATATCGGAAGATTGGGTGACGGAAGAAATCAAGACGATGGTATCTATGTATTACTCAAAGAGATAATAGATAACTCCATAGACGAATACGCTATGGGCTTCGGAAAGCAGATACTTATCGACATAGGCGAGGACGGCTCAGTGAGCGTCAGGGACTTCGGACGCGGAATTCCGCTTGGCTCGGTCGTAATGGCTACCAGCATACTTAATACCGGCGGTAAGTTCGACGACAAGGCCTTCAAGAAATCCGTAGGTCTGAATGGTGTAGGTTCAAAAGCCGTAAACGCCCTTTCCGAGGAGTTCTACGTATGCTCGAACCGAGACGGAATGTGCCATTGGGCCAAGTTTGCCAAGGGAGTCCTCATCGAGGAGAAGGAGGAGAGCACGAAAGAGAAAAACGGCACCCTCATAAGATTCACCCCGGACAGGGAGATGTTCGGAAACTTCGCCTTTAACCTTGACTATGTGGAAGATATGGTCAAGAATTATTCGTACCTGAAGAAAGGACTTACCCTTACTCTGAACGGCACGAACTACAAATCCGAAAACGGACTTGCCGACTTGGTGAAGGAGAACTTGAGCGAGGCTCCGCTCTATCCGCCGATACATCTGGAGGGCGAAGACATCGAAATCGTAATCTCCCACACTAATTCCTACGGAGAGAACATCTCTTCCTTCGTGAATGGCCAGAATACGCGCGACGGCGGTACCCACTTGGCAGCGTTCAGGGAGGCGATAGCGAAGACACTGCGCGATTTCTTCAAGAAGAACTACGAGGCGGCGGACTGCAGGCAGGGCATCGTGGGCGCCATCAGCATACAGATTCAGGAGCCACATTTTGAAAGTCAGACTAAGATCAAATTGGGCTCTACCTATATGTGGGAAAAACCGAACGGAGAGACCGGCCCATCCATAAGAACTTACGTTAACGACTTCGTGGCCAAATCTTTAGACGACTATCTGCGCATCCATAAGGAGATAGTGCCTATAATCGAGGAGAAGATTAAGGAAGCCCAAAAGGAAAGGGAGGAGATAGCCGGAATCCAGAAAAAGACCCGCGAGAAGAACAAGAAGGCAAGCGTCTATAACAAGAAGCTGCGCGACTGTAAATACCACTATAACGACAAAGTGACGGACCGCACGCCTGAGGAGATTCAGGAGTGCATAAATAATTCATCCATCTTCATTACCGAGGGTGATTCCGCTTCCGGAACCATCACTAAAGCACGTCAGGGTAACTTTCAGGCAGTTTTCTCGCTTCGAGGAAAACCTATAAACTGTTATAAGGAGAGCCGCAAGAGAGTGGCCGAGAACGAGGAGTTGAACCTGCTTATTTCGGCACTCGGCGTAGAGGAAGACGTGGCGGACTTGAGATATAACCAAATCATAGTGGCTACCGATGCCGACGACGACGGTATGCACATCCGTATGCTGGTTCTTACTTTCTTTATGAAGTACTATCCGGACCTTATCCGCCGCGGACACGTGCACATTCTCCAGACTCCCCTCTTCAGGGTCAAGAACAAGAAGGAGAACTACTACTGCTACGACATTCCGGAAAAGGAAGCAGCCATAGCCAAGCTGAAGGGAAACTGCGAAATCACCCGATTCAAAGGTCTCGGTGAGATCTCTTCTGACGAATTCTCCGATTTCATAGGAGACAAGATGCGTCTGGACAGAGTGAAATTGGCAGAGGAAGAATCCATCAGCGATATTATGGAATTCTATATGGGGGACAATACTCTCGAACGACAGAATTTCATACGCACCCACCTGCGCTCAGAAGAGGAGCTGGAAGACATAGACATTTAGGTTATGAATCCGAAAATACACCGTTTCATTCTTACCAAAGTGCTCGGGTGGCATATCACACCGGGCGAAGATGTAGTTCCGGAAGAGAAAAAAGGCATATTTCTCTTCGCACCTCACACATCCATCTGGGATTTTGTCTTGGGACTCTTTTACTTCCGTTCACTGGACGGCAGACTTCACATTATGATAAAGAAAGAGGCATTCAAGGGCCCCTTAGGATGGATTCTGCGCAAGTTGGGCGCCTTCCCCATAGACAGGAAGAACCCTTCCGGTGCACTTATGCCGCTTATTCACGCCATTAACGAAAGCGAAAATTTCTATCTGGTAATCTGTCCGGAAGGAACCAGAAAGCCCATCCGCAAATGGAAGACCGGTTACCACACCATAGCTATGCAGACAGGCGTACCGGTATTCTTGTCACACGCCGACTATAAGAAAAAGGAGATAGGCTACGGTAAAAAGTTCGCCCTGAACGGAGACGCCAGGGAGGACACGGCCCGCATACAGCAAGAGTATAAGAAGATGGGACTCACCGGACTTAGGCGGGATGGCTATGTGACAGAATAATTTGGCATTAAGAAAAATATTTGCTATATTTGCGTCCCCTTTTAAGGGACTATATTTAATAATTTAATTTATAAACAAATGATTAAACAGTACGAAACCGTTTTCATTGCAACTCCCGTTTTGTCTGATGCTCAGATGAAGGAAGCGGTTGCCAAGTACATTGATCTTATCAAAGCTAACGGCGGCGAGATCGTGTACGAAGAGGATTGGGGTCTCAAGCAGCTTGCATACCCTATCCAGCACAAGACATCAGGATTCTACTACCTGATTGAATTCAAAGCTGCTCCTGAGTTCATTGCGACTCTCGAGACACAGTATCACCGTGATGAGCGCATCATCCGCTACCTCACAGTAGCACTTGACAAGCACGCTATCGCTTATGCGGAGCACCGTCGTCAGGTTCGCGCCAACAAGGCAGCCGCTCCTAAGGTAGAGGCAGCTCCAGCACCGGTAGAAGAAGTTGAATTTGAAGAAACTAAGGAGGACTAATCCATGGCTAATGTAGAAAACAGCGAGATTCGCTACTTGAACCCACCGACCGTAGAGGTTCGCAAAAAGAAATACTGCCGTTTTAAGAAAGCCGGCATTAAATACGTAGATTACAAAGACGCTGAGTTCTTGAAGAAATTCCTTAACGAGCAGGGTAAGATTTTGCCTCGTCGCATCACCGGAACTTCTCTCAAATTCCAGAGAAAAGTAGCTCAAGCTGTCAAGAGAGCTCGTTCATTGGCTCTTCTCCCATTTGTTACTGACCTTCTTAAATAAGCGACGAGAGTATGAAGATTATTTTGAAAAAAGAAGTTATCGGTCTCGGTGAGGCTGGTGATATCGTAAATGTCAAGACAGGTTACGCTCTTAACTACCTCGTTCCTCAGGGATTCGCTACAGTAGGTACAGCTTCGGCTATCAAGCAGCACGAAGAGACACTTCGTCAGAGAGCTCACAAAGAGGCTAAACTCATAGCAGACGCTCAGGCTGTTGCCGCTAAAGCAGCTGCAGTTGAGATTAAGATCAGCGCTAAGGTAGGTGAAAATGGCAAGCTTTATGGTGGCATCACTGCCGGCCAGGTAGCTGAGATTCTCGCCGGAGCAGGTGTTGAGGTCGAAAAACGTAACATCACTCTTCCTGAAATCAAGGCTGTAGGCGAATACGAGGCTACTGCTAAGATTTACAAGAGCGTAGTTGCTACACTCAAGGTAGAAGTAGTAGCAGAATAATTAATTTGCATTGAAAAACCTTTAGGTTTGGTGCAATGGGGTTCAGGCTCGTCCTGAACTGAGTAACACATTTAAAAAATTAGAAAAATGCAACATTTTGAATTAAACGGTAAGCTCCGCGAGATCGGAGGAAAGGCTACCATCAAGGCTTTTCGTCGTGAGGGATTGGTTCCTTGCGTTCTTTACGGTAACGGAATCGAGAATATCGCTTTCACAGTAGACGCTAAGGAGTTGAAGGCTCTTCTCTGCACACCACAGTCTTTCATCGTAGACCTTAACCTCGATGGAAAGGTTCACACTGCAGTTCTTCACGAGCTCCAGTTCCATCCGGTAAGCGACGAGTGTCTTCACGTAGACTTCCTCTCAGTGGATGACAAGAAACCTATCACCATAGACGTTCCTATCACAGTTTCAGGTCACTCTAAGGGTGTTCAGCTCGGTGGTAAATTCGTACAGAATGCTCGTACACTTAGAATTTCAGCCCTTATGAATAACCTTCCTGACAGTGTAAACGTAGATATCACTACACTTGACGTCGCTCAGAAGATCAAGGCCGGTGACCTCCACTACGATAACCTTACTATCGTAAGCGAGAAGAACACCGTGATATGTCAGGTTCGTCCTACACGTAACTCGAATTAATTCTTACCATTATGGCTGGTGAAAGTTATTTGGTAGTAGGCCTGGGAAACATAGGTCCTGAATACTCAAAGACGCGCCACAATATGGGTTTTATGGTATTGGATGCCTGGAGTCAGGCATCCAATACTGCTTTTAATACCATGCGCTACGGCGACGTGGCCGAGATTCACCTAAAGGGGCGCACGGTTTACCTTCTTAAGCCTTCCACCTATATGAACCTCAGCGGAAACGCCGTAAGATACTACCTCCAGAAGCTCCCAATACCTACGGATAGACTTCTGGTAATATGCGACGACATCAATCTTCCTTTCGGCAAATTGCGTATGCGCAAGAACGGTAGCGACGGCGGTCATAACGGATTGAAGAACATAGCAGAATGTCTCGAAACCGAAAACTACGCCAGAATAAGAATGGGCGTAGGACACGAATTCAGCACCGGAGCACAGGCTGACTACGTCTTGGGAAATCTCAGTGAAGAGGAGATGAAGGAGATGGATAATCTGTCGGAAAAGGTCATCCAAGGGATAAAAGACTGGATTTTCGTGGGTGCAGACAGGGCAATGAACGTTTTAAACGCAAAAAAATAAGAAAAGTCTTGCAAAAACCTTTTTTGTTATTTATCTTGCACCCTATTAGAGAATTAGACATTAATTATAAACCATTAAACACTAAGAGTCATGAAAAATCTAGTAGAAAAAATCAATGCTGAGATTGAAGCTTTCAAGGCTAACGCAGAGGCACAGGTAGAGAAAGGTAACAAGGCTGCGGGCGCTCGCGCACGCAAGGCTGCTCTTGATCTTATGAAAGATCTTAAGGAGTTCCGCAAACTTTCAGTTGAGGCCGCAAAAAAAGCTGAATAATTTTTAGTTTTTTTTATTTATGTGTGCAACGAAACCATTTCCTTTTGCATCTATGTTATAGGTTTAGGTTTTAGTACACATTTTAGGGTCGCTCGCCGTGAGGCTGCGGCCCTTTACTTTAGGAAAATATGCATAAAAGGATTCTAACACTATTGGCGCTATGCTCCATCATCATCTGTAGTTGTGATAAAATAAATGACGAGCCTACGCCATCTCCGGAGAAGCCTACACCGGAAAAACCTACTCCGGGAACACCTACTCCGGGAACACCTACTCCGGACAAACCATCTACGGATGACGGTCTGTCTTACGTCTGGGACTTTGACGTAATCCCGGAAATCACCATAAGCCTAACTCCTGAGGAATGGCAGCGACTTCTCTTGACCTACGACAAGGATAACAAGACCAAGGCGTACTTCCACTGCGACGTCACCTATAAGAAAGGTGACGATGTCTGGAACATCACTAACGCAGGCGTTAGACTCAGGGGCAACACCTCCCGAAGAAGACCAGAAAGCGGCACGCACCAGACGGAAGGGGCGGATTGGCATCACTGCCACTTCGGGCTTAACTTTAGAAAATTCGAAAAAGATAAGGACCACGAAATCAACGGTATACGCAAGATGACACTCAAGTGGTTCAACAACGACCCTACCTACATCCGCGAACCTTTCTGCTTCGACCTATTCAACAGGGCAGGCATCTGGACCGCGTCGAGAATATGCTATGCGCGAGTATGGATTCACGTCCAGGGCGACACGAAACCTGCATATTTCGGAGTTTACAGCCTCATAGAACCATACGATAACAAATACATCGCCCGTAAGAAGGAGCAGTTCGGCAGCACCGACGGAAACCTTTGGAAGTGCACTTACACGGCCAATGGACCCGCCGACCTGCGCTCCACGAATGCCAATTTCGGCGAAGATGACAACATCCACGAATACACCTACGAGCTCCAGGAGACCGTGGGCACATTTGAAGACGCAAAGGCGCAACTTCAGGATTTTATAGCCAAGCTTAACGGAAAAAGCGACGAGAGTTTCAAGAAGTGGATAAGCGAGGTGTGCGACGTAGAGCTGCTAATGCGCACATACGCCGTCAATGTAGCAGTCGGAATGTGGGATGATATGTGGAATAACGGAAATAACTACTACCTGTATTTCAACTCACTGGATAAACTAAACTACAAGGTATTCTTCATACCTTACGACTACGACAACACCCTCGGAACCAGTAACTGCTATGATCCGGCCAAGCAGAACCCTACCCAGTGGGGAGGAATGGGAAAACTTATGGAGCGTATGATTCGCATCCCCGAGTTTAAGAAGATCTACGTCGACGAGTTGAAGCGCCTCGTAGCTCCGGGAAACGGGCTTATGGATTACGACAGTGCGACTAACAGAATTAAGGAGTGGCAGAAACGAATAAGCGACTTCGTGCCTAATGACACCGGCGAAGACATGAGCATCAAAGACGAAACTGCTTCGTGGAGCAACTGCCATTACCGGGTCCTAGGAACAAGCAATAACTACTTCATCGAAAAGGCGAAGGCCATAAACTCGCTATAGAAGAAGTGCAAAATCACTACTTTTAGGTAGTGACACGAAAACCCTTTTTTCATGCCTTTGCAAAAAGGTTAGTAATTTTTGATTAGACATCAACACAGCAGTCGCCATTCTGGTGGCTGCTGTTATTTTTTCTCATCGTTTCCATATGATGGAGCAGTGACGCTATCACTAAAATACCCCGAAACATAGTTCAAAGTCGTATTCAGGATATCTATACCCAAAGCATCCTCTAACTTAGCTATCGTCTCAAGAGTCATATTAGAGTTTCCTCTCAAGATATTAGAGACATACTGCTGGCTACACCCCATTCTTTGAGCAAGGACAGATTGAGTTATGGATTGCTCATCCATCGCATCCATAATTCTTATCGTTATGGCTCTCGCATACTTAAGCCATCTTTCATTATCCCTTCTCCATAAAGCATCTTTCTTCCAATTCGAAGAAGACGTGCTCTCGTGCTCTGTCAGAAAATCTATTACCCTACTCATTTTCTAAAAAATCATTAAGACCATCTTTATCAAAAACGTTATTGTCAATGAAATAATTCCTAACCATTTCTAATCTATTAAGTTCCATTAATGTATGCGGTCTTTCTGCCATTGTCGCTGTTAATTTAATGGCACCACCAGTAACGACATATACACCGGGTTCCATCTTAATGGCATATATTCTCAACCAGGAAGGATGCTTTCTCGAACCATCTCCTTTAGCTTTCTCCCTACTCAGGAGCATTTATTGTCAAGATTAGATTCAGGATTAAGGTCCAGCATCAGACATTCAAGTCGAGACGCTTCGTCGATTGTCCCCAAAACAGCATCATAAACATTTGAAATATGAAAAAATGACTCAAGATCAGAAATATTGTTTTGAAAGAAATCCCTTAACCACTGCATATCGTACCAGTGACCAAACAATTCTTCGAAACAATTAATCTCCTTCCCGTCATATCTGACCGCCCAAAGTCTTCCATCATCAACAATTCTTTCAAAAGTCATAATCTCATATTTTTTTACAAAGATATATACAATTTCTATATTGTACAACATATTTATAGTAAAAAGAAGGTCAGGGGGAAAAACCCTGTGTATCATCCAAGCGAGTATTTTCTTTACCACTAGTGACTGACCAGGGACAACATCAACAAATCAGGGCAGACCATGATGGCCTGCCCTGATTATTTATTTGAATATAAGATTATTCGAGGATAGCTGCGATGCCAGGAAGAGTCTTTCCTTCGAGAGCCTCAAGCATAGCACCACCACCGGTACTTACATAACTTACCTTCTTAGCGAAGCCCATCTTAGTAACGGCAGCCACTGAATCGCCACCACCTACGAGAGTGTATGCACCCTTCTCCGTAGCCTCAGCGAGATCCTTAGCGATCTGGAGTGTTCCCTGAGCGAATTTGTCGATCTCGAACACACCTACAGGACCATTCCAGAGGATGGTCTTAGAGTCGAGGATAACCTTCTTCCAGCGCTCGAGAGACTTAGGACCTGCGTCCACGCCTTCCCATCCATCAGGAATATCGTGTGAAGGCACGAGCTGAGTATTAGCATCTGCAGAAAATGCGTCAGCTACGAGAGTCTGAACTGAAAGATAGATGTTTACACCCTTCTCCTTAGCCTTGTTAAGGATAGAAAGTGCCTCAGGCATAAGTTCGTCCTCGTGAAGAGAGTTACCTATCTTACCGCCCTCTGCCTTGATGAAGGTGTAACCCATACCACCACCGATGATGAGGTTATCTACCTTATCGAGCATATTCTCCAAAACTGCAAGCTTGCTACTTACCTTAGAACCACCGATGATGGCAGTGAAAGGACGCTCTGCGTTCTTAAGAACGTTGTCGATAGCCTTGATCTCACCCTCCATAAGGTAACCGAACATCTTGTCGTTAGGGAAATACTTAGCGATAAGAGCGGTAGAAGCATGAGCACGGTGTGCTGTTCCGAAAGCGTCGTTAATATAGCAGTCGGCATAAGATGCCAATGTCTTTACGAACTCCTTCTGAGAAGCCTTTACAGCGTCTTTAGCTGCCTTCTTCTCCTCATCGGTAGCATCCTCAGCAAGTCCGCGAGGTTTTCCCTCTTCCTCTGCATAGAAACGAAGGTTCTCGAGAAGGAGAACTTCGCCCGGCTTAAGAGCCGCTGCCTGAGCCTGAGCCTTCTGGCAATCCTCGGCGAACTGAACGGGAACTCCGAGAAGCTCGCTTACGTGTGCCAATATGTGCTTGAGAGAGAATTTAGGGTCTACCTTCTTAGGACGTCCGAGGTGAGACATAATGATCAATGCACCACCACCAGCGAGCACCTTCTTAAGAGTAGGAAGAGCTGCACGGATACGTGTATCATCTGTAATTTCGAAATTCTCGTTAAGTGGAACGTTGAAATCCACACGAACAATGGCTTTTTTGCCTTTGAAATCGTAAGAATCGATAAACTGTTGCATAATTTTATATTTGATATTTATGATTTTCGCGTCGCAAAATTACATAAAAAGACTTGAAGTTCAAAACTACTTGGCGTGAACTCCCTTACCGCCCGTCTTCCTGACTATCATAGCCGGAACCTTTCGCTTACAAGACACTACCCAAATGACTATTCCCGCGATGATGAACGGAACGCTCAGCACGTGTCCCATATTGATGACCACGTCTCCTATGGTAAAAAGAGTAACCGAAGGCTCCTTCGTAAACTCGAGCAAAGCCCTGCATCCGAAGCAGAATGTAAGGAAAATGCCGAAGAACTCCCCGCGATACATCTTGTCAAGTCTCTTTTTATACAGACTCATAAGCACTATACCTAAAATCACATAGCACAAAGCCTCATAAAGCATGGTCGGATGCTTAGGGAGCGGATCGCCGGTACGCTCGAAAATCACGCCCCACGGAAGAGTGGTATGATAGCCGTAAATCTCCGAATTAAAGAAATTGCCAAGCCTGATGCAAGCGCCTGCGAAACAAACGATTATCACCAACCTGTCCGCTACCCACCAGAAATCGAATCCCTCCTTCCGTCCATACTTTTTAGCATACCACAACAGACCTATCAAGATGCCTATGGCTCCTCCGTGACTGGCCAATCCGCCCTTCCACGGCTGAAACACCTCCAAAAAGCCCTGTGTGCTCCCGAAATAATACTGCGGGTCATAGAAAATACAATGCCCAAGTCTCGCACCTATCACCACGCATATAAGCATAGCATAGAGAAGCGGGTCCAGATAAGCCTCATTGACGCCCTCGCGCCTATAGAAACTACGGAAGATATAGTAACCGAAAATAAAGCCTGAGACGAAAAGCAGAGAATACCATCTGATGCTTAAGGGGCCGATATGGAAGAGGACCGGGTCCACGTTCCAATGTATATACAGCAAATCTAACATAATGACACAAATATAGATAAAAAACTCTACTCTTTCACGATAAGTATGGACAGTTCATATAAAAGATAAATAGGAAGGAAAACCACCGCAAGGGTGAACGGGTCCCCTGTCGGAGTAATGATCGCTGCCAATACCAACAACGCCACCACTGCGTGCTTCCTGTACTCCTTCAACGTCGCCTTGTGCAGGATTCCCAGACTCGAGAGCAGCCATGCCAATACCGGAATCTCGAAGACCAATCCCATAATGAATATTATGGAGATGAATGTGGACATATAGGAATCCAGGGAAATCTGGGTAACTATGTCCTGCCCTATTTGATAGCCGGCCAAGAACCTGAACGTGATGGGGAAAACCACGATATATCCCACTACACAGCCTATATAGAAAAGTATGGCCACTCCGAGGAAGGCCAGCTTCACGCTTTTTTTCTCCCCATCATAAAGGGCGGGAGCCACAAAAAGCCATATTTCGAATAACAGGTAAGGGAAAATAAGCAGCAACGACATCCACAGCGACACCTTCATATGCGTAAAGAAAGGCGTGGTAACGTTAATGTTAATGATGTCGATGTTAAATCCCGGAGGGAAAAGTCCGCTTAGCCAAGTGTAGACGAAGAAATCCGATTTGGAAGGAGACAGAATCACCGAATCGAAGATGTGGGGCATAAAGGCGAAGGCAATGAGAAATACCACCACCAAAGCTATGAGCACCCTAAAGAAAGACCACCTAAGAACTTCAAGATGGTCCCAAAAAGACATCTCCGAATTATCAGACATCTCCTATTACTTCTTGTCGTTGGAAGAAATCTGGTTGTCTATGTCCTTTACCTCCTTCTCGACGTCACTCATTCCGTCCTTGAAGCTCTTTACGCCCTTTCCGAGTCCGCGCATAAGCTCAGGAATCTTCTTACCACCGAAAAGAAGCAAAACGATAAGGGCGATTATAAGAATCTCCCCTGTTCCCAAATTTCCAATCAAAAGCAAATTGTTCATATTATTACGAATCTAATTTAAGTACAGCCATAAATGCGGACTGAGGCACCTGCACGGAACCTACCTGACGCATTCTCTTTTTTCCTTCCTTTTGTTTTTCGAGCAGCTTGCGCTTTCGGGACACGTCACCGCCGTAACACTTGGCAGTCACATCCTTACGCACCTGCTTAACCGTCTCGCGAGCTATAATCTTCGCACCGATGGCAGCCTGGATAGGGATGTCGAACTGGTGGCGCGGGATGAGTTCCTTGAGCTTCACGCAGATTTTGCGGCCGAAATCGTAGGCGTTGTCCTCGTGGATGAGCGTAGACAAGGCATCGGCAGGCTCTCCGTTAAGCAGGATGTCGAGGCGAACCAGCTTGGCAGGTCTGAAGTCTATCACATGATAGTCGAACGAGGCGTATCCCTTCGAGATGGTCTTCAGCTTGTCGTAGAAGTCGAAAACTATCTCGGCGAGAGGCATATCGTAGTTCAGTTCCACGCGGTCGGCGGTTATGTAGTGCTGGCTTATGAGCACACCGCGGCGGTCGATGCAAAGCTTCATTATTGGCCCGAAAAATTCCGTTTTGGAGATGATCTGGGCGCGAATGTACGGCTCTTCTATATGGTCGATCAAGGTAGGCGCCGGCAGTCCCGAAGGGTTGTGCACGTCCATAACCTCGCCCTGAGTGGTGTATACTTTATAGGATACGTTCGGCACGGTGGTGATGACGTCCATATCGAACTCGCGGAAAAGCCTTTCCTGCACTATTTCCAAGTGGAGGAGGCCCAAGAATCCGCAGCGGAATCCGGAACCGAGGGCAAGCGAACTCTCCGGCTCGTAGACGAAGGATGCGTCGTTAAGCTTGAATTTCTCGAGTACCGTGCGAAGCTCCTCGAACTTGTCGGCCTGGACGGGATACATACCGGCGAAGACCATTGGCTTCACTTCCTCGAATCCCGAAATCGCCTTAGCACAAGGCCTTTCAACGTGAGTAATGGTATCGCCCACCTTCACCTCCACGGCACTCTTGATGCCGGTAATGATATATCCCACATCGCCGCAGGTAACCTCTGCGGTAGGTATTAGCTTCATTCTCAAAAGGCCCACTTCCTCGACGTCATATTCCTTACCGGTAGCGAAGAACTTGACCTTGTCGCCCTTTCGGATAACTCCGTTCTTGATTTTAAAATAAGCGATTACGCCTCTGAAAGGATTGAACACGGAGTCGAAGATCAAAGCTTGAAGAGGAGCGTCCGTGTCTCCCTGTGGAGCCGGAATCTTCTCTACTATGGCATCCAACAGCGGAGCCACACCCTCTCCCGTACGGGCAGACACCTTGTATACGTCTTCCGGGGAGCATCCTATAAGTTCACACACCTCGTCGGTCACCACGTCCACCTGGGCAGATTCCATATCTATCTTATTGAGAACCGGGATAATCTCCAGGCCGTGGTCTATGGCCATATAGAGGTTGGAAATAGTCTGAGCCTGAACGCCTTGGGAAGCATCCACTACCAGAAGGGCTCCCTCGCACGATGCGATGCTTCGAGACACCTCATAAGAAAAGTCGACGTGACCCGGGGTGTCGATAAGATTCAGTTTATATGTCTGTCCCTTATACTGATACGACATCTGGATGGCGTGACTCTTAATGGTAATGCCTTTCTCCCTCTCGAGCTCCATATCGTCGAGAACCTGGCTATCCATATCCCTTTCGGAAAGGGTTTGAGTCAGCTCCAGAAGTCTGTCGGCCAGAGTACTTTTACCGTGGTCGATATGAGCTATGATACAAAAATTTCGGATATTCTTCATTAGGGGCAAATATACTAAAAAATTCACTACGGCACGGGGTCATAACCGCTTCCGCCCAGAGGATGACAGCGCAAGATGCGTCTCACGCTCAGATACAATCCCTTAAGCGGGCCATATTTATGAAAAGCCTCGAGTGCGTACTGCGAGCAAGTAGGCGTAAATCGACAAGAAGGAGGGGTCAGCGGAGAGATGCACCGCTGATAAAACCTTATCATCAAGATAAATGGGTAATTCAATATCTTCTTCCAAGAGACCATAGCCTATTTTTTAGCCAATTTAGACAAAATCACCTTTACATCGTTTTCTATTTGGGAAAAATCTGCTATCTGATTAGAGGAATAAATGAACATTATGTCCACTCCCAGCGAGTCGACGATTCCCTTATTAAGCCTATACGCCTCCCTTATGCGACGTTTCAACAGATTACGGCGCACCGCCCGCTTGAAATGGCGCTTCGGCACGCTCACCAGCATCCTATTCTTCCCGTCGCAGGAATTCGGCGCATAGCAATATTTCAAACACGACACACTCCCCCAATGTCCTTTCTCCATAATGGTGGATATGGTGGTCTTTCCGCAAATCCTTTCGTCTTTAGGAAAAGTATGTCCCGTGTCTATAGGCATTATTCGCTATCTTCCAAAAACAATTCGAGCGCCTTCGCTACGGACGGAGCCTGAGGCGTAGGTGCCTGGAGGGCGATTTTAAGTCCTGCCTCCTCTATGCATTTAACGACATTCTTTCCATAGGAAATAATCCTGATGTCGCCCTGCTTGAATTCGGGATAACTATGAAAAAGCGACTCCACGTCGGAGTGATTGTATAGCACCACCACGTCGAAGGCTGCCAAATCCAGAGAAGTAAGGTCTTGATAGACAGACTTTACGAGTTCGGCCACAGTATAATCTATGCCGGCATTGTCGAAAAGTCCCATGTAACCCGCCGCATTAGACGCATCGGAAGTGGCTATCAGGAAACGCTCCCCCTGATGCTTGCTGCCGATAAGTTTCATGATGGATTCCGGAGTACCGTCACCTGAAAAAATCTTACGTTTACGGAAAACGATGTGCTTCTGGAGATAATTAGCGACTAACTCCGTGGTACAGAAGTACTTCATCGTCTCCGGAACTTTAAATCTAGCTTCTTCGCAAAGTGCGAAATAAGCATCTATCGCCACGCGTGAAGAGAAAATCACCGCAGTATATTCGCTCAAATTTACCCTCTGCGCACGAAATTCCCTGAAACTCAAAGCCTCTGTCTTAAAGAAAGGAAAGAACTCTATGTCCACACCGAATTTCGTCTTCAGATTATCGTATGGCGCAGTATTGCTCGGAGCATTTTGCGATATAAGTATCTTTTTTACACTCATTTTCTAACACACTAACATTAATACACTCAATAATCCCGTCACGGGAATAATTTCAAGTGCGCAAAGATACAAAAAAGACAGGAAAACGCCGCACTGCGAGGCTAAAATTTCTGCCTGCCGAATAAACGTAAGCCCCATACATACTGCCAATTCGCCCATGAGAACCCACCTCACCACATCCTGCGGCAGCCCCAGAACGACCATCACGCCCACGGTCAGCAGCCACGACACCGAGAGCATCACGGAAAACAGAGATGCTGCATTCATACACGCCCGCCAGTACTCGGAGTTCACCTTCCTGTGCGGAATCAGTGCGTAAAGAATCCTTCGCACCACATAGTAGGCCAATACCACCGCCGCGATCCAGACCAGAGGCGCTGTCCGGAGCTCCACACCCCGCACGACCAGAATCAGCACGGGCATCAGAAGAAAAGAGACCTTATCTCTCATCCTCGCCTGCTGGATGTTGTGCTCGAGCGAGACCAGCGGCTTCCACCTCTGGATGCAAGGCCACATCGAAACGCATAATGCCAATATGTCCCTTATCGTGAAAAGCACTACGAAGGCCTCGAGGATGATCAGCGCCGCATTTACCGGCTGCAAGGCCCACGCCTGGCTTCCAGGCAGCACCGCACCCCCGTCCGACGGCAGACACAGCTGCCCATTAGGAAAAATCTGAAGAATCATCTAATTCCCTCGCTTGGCCCGATAGCCCATAGACTGCAGCAGCGTCACCACCTTATCGCGAAGATCGCCCTGCAGGGTAATCTCGCCATCCTTAGCGGTTCCGCCCACGCCGCACTTCACCTTAAGAGTTTTGCCTAGTGTGGCCAAGTCCGACTCGCTCCCGACAAATCCCTTCACGAGTGTAACCTGCTTGCCGGCACGAGCGCGGCGGTCGATAGCCACGATGAGATTCTGCTTCGAAGGTTCGAGCGTCTCCACCTCAGGCTCCGCCTCCTGTTCGTATTTGAAATTTGGGTCCGTGGAATAAACCACCCCCAATCGTTTTTTCCAATCATTTTCCATCATAGTCGCAAAGATACTAAAATGTAAACTATTAGCCCCCGCGAATTCCGATAAAATCAAGAAAATTTTTCCATTCGTCGGAATTATTGTAGTTGTACCAGACGCGCCTACCTTGAATCCATCTAACGACCTCATTTCACCGCAATTCTCACCATCATTTTACCACAAATGTTACCGCCAAATTACCACAAATCTTACCGTCAATTATTGCGGAAATATTTGGTAGAGAGCTACAAAATGCCTAAATTGCGCCAGAATTAAACAGCGCAAATATGGATTACTTAAAGAGAGTCATTGACGACCAGTTGCAAGACTACCTAGAAGCCTTCGGAGCCGTCAATATAGAAGGTCCCAAATGGTGCGGCAAAACCACTACGGCAAAGCAGAAGGCAGCCAGCATCATAGAATTGCAGGACACCGACAAACGGGACGAATACCTGGCCACCGCCCTCACCAAGGCGTCTCTTCTTTTGGAAGGCGAAACTCCCCGCCTGATTGACGAATGGCAGGACGCACCCACCATCTGGGATGCCGTCCGCGTAGCCTGCGACCGCCGGCAAAAACCCTCGCAGTTCATCCTTACCGGATCAGCTGCGGCAGACACGGACGAGACCGCCCACACCGGCACCGGTCGTATTGCCGACCTCACGATGTATCCCATGAGTCTGTATGAATCCGGAGAGTCCACCGGAGACATCTCCCTGGAAGCCCTTTTTGACAATCCCAGGACTGACCTGGGCGCTCGCTCGAAGATGAGCATAGAAGACCTTATCTTCGCGGCTTGCCGTGGAGGCTGGCCTGCAGCCCTGCAGCCCAAAACCGAGCGCGGTAAACTCCTCGTAGCCAAGAATTATGTCAAGACCGTCTGCGACAAAGACATCTACAAGGCCGCCAAGGAAAAACTCGACCCCAAGATTGCCCGGGCTATCCTTCGTTCCTATGCCCGCAACGTCTCCACGATGGTGGACAAATCCACCATCCTTGCCGATGTCACAGCCAATAACGACTCACTCTCCCGCAGCACTTTTGATAAATACGTTGCGGCGTTAGAGAAACTCTTCGTCATCCAGGACATCGGCGCCTGGAACCCTTCCATCCGCTCCAAGACTGCCATCCGCAGCGGCGAAAAGCGCAGTTTCTGCGACCCTTCCGTCGCTGTAGCCTCCCTGGGTCTCGGCCCCGGACAGTTACTTACCCAACTCAAGACCTTCGGATTCATCTTCGAATGTATGTGCGTGAGAGACCTTAAGATCTATTCCGCCCCGCTCGACGGTGAAATCTCCCACTACCGTGACCGCTACGGCCTGGAGGCCGATATCGTCCTACACCTAGAAGACGGCCGTTACGCCCTCATAGAATGCAAATTGGGCAGCGCAGAGATAGAAGACGGTGCCGGGCACCTCAAAGAACTGGTGGGCCTCATTCGTAAACACAACGAAGAAGAGAAACAAGTTCCCCTCCGTGAGCCTGATCTCCTTATAGTCATCACCGGTGGCGAGTACGCCTATACCCGTCCCGACGGCGTCCACGTCATTCCTTTGGCTTGTCTGAAGGGTTAATCACAGCAAACTTAATCCTCAGCCCTAAGATAACCGTCCGGCTCCATTGTCCTTTGTTAAACTTTTATTAATATCACAAATTTATTACTTTTGTATTACAAACCTTGGTGCAGAAAACCATGCTGCAAATCTTAGGTTTGCCGATTATGAATAATAAAGAGTTCAGTATTTGGAATAAGATAACTGCCGCCGTGACGTTCGTGATAGCGACGGTTACTTACATTCTCACGATAGAGCCCACGGCTTCGTTCTGGGACTGCGGAGAATTCATAGCATCTTCTTACAAGCTGGAGGTGGGTCACCCGCCGGGAAACCCCGTATTCCAGATTTTCGCTAAGTTTTTCACGCTATTCGGAGATTCGGCCCACGCCGCTGCCGCAGTAAATACGGCCAGTGCCATTTATTCGGCCCTGACCATACTTTTGTTATACCTTACACTGGTTTGGTTCATAAAGAGACTCATCAAGCCGGACGAGAACGGCATCTATAGCAAGTCCGCTACGGCGGCCATCACCATCAGCAGTATGGTGGGAGCATTGGCCTACTGCTTCTCGGACACATTCTGGTTCTCGGCAGTCGAGGGCGAGGTCTACGCTATGTCCAGTCTGTTCACGGCGCTGGTGTTCTGGCTCATGACCATCTGGTACGACAGGGCGGACGAGCCGCATTCGCTGCGCTGGATAGTGCTGATAGCATTTTTGATGGGTCTTAGCATAGGCATCCATCTGCTTAACCTGCTGGCCATTCCGGCACTCGTCTTTATGTACTACTACCGTTTTAAGGACGAGTATTCGGCTAAGGATTACTTGAAGATATTCCTCGTGGGAGTGGGCATATTGGCCCTGATTCTCTTTATCATAATCCCGTGGCTTCCGAAGATGGCCGCTTACTTCGACCTGTTCTTCGTGAACGTACTTCACCTGCCGTATAACAGCGGTGCGGCGTTCTTTATGGTAGCACTGCTCGCGCTGTGCTTCTGGGGAATAGTTCAGACTATGAAGAAGGGCAAATTGCTGCTGAACACGGCGCTTCTGAGCTTCACGGTGATTACCATAGGATTCTCGATTTTCACCATAGACATCATCCGTTCGTGCGCGAAGACTCCGACTAACGAGTACCAGCCGGACAATGCCTTTACCCTGGTGAGATACCTTTCCCGTGAGCAATACGGCAAGACTCCTCTTATCTATGGCCAATACTATGGCGCAGACTACGACCTCAAGACCTCGAAGTACTGGGCTCCGGTAGATGGCAAATATAAAAAGGTGGACGGACCTGTCGACGCGGACTACCTGGGAAAGGACAAGATGCTCTTCCCTCGTATGTGGAGCGACTCTCCGGACGGAAGCTACTCCGAATTCTACAAATACTACACTAACGGGAAGAAAGGCAAGCCTTCGATGGGCGCGAACCTTAGGTATTTCTTCGACTACCAGTGCAACTGGATGTATTGGAGATACTTTATGTGGAATTTCGTGGGAAGGCAGAACGACATTCACTCCCCTGTTCCGGGCGACATTTTCAACGGAAACTGGGAGAGCGGAGTCAAGTTCATAGACAATGCCCGTCTCGGAGACCAAAGCGACGCGCCGGACGTATTGGCCCATAACAAGGGTAAGAACCACTACTTCTTCCTGCCGCTGATTCTCGGGCTGATAGGCCTGTGTTTTCAGTTCAAAAAGGACAAGAGAGGGTGTTTCCTGAACTTCCTGATGTTCTTTATGACAGGATTGGCCATCGTGCTCTATCTGAACCAGCCGCCATATCAGGTGCGCGAGCGTGACTACGCATACGCAGGGTCGTTCTATTTCTTCAGCGTGTGGATAGGAATAGGGGCGGCGGCGCTGTATAACGCATTGGCCGAAAGGAAGAAGGCTATGAAATGGGTAGGTGTGGGCCTGAGCGCTCTGTGTCTGGGAGTGCCTGCGCTGATGGCACAGCAGAACTGGGACGACCACGACAGGTCGAACCGCTACACGGCTGTGGAAATCGCACGGAACTACCTCAATTCGGTAGGCCCGAACGGCATTCTGATCACGCACGGCGATAACGACACATTCCCGCTCTGGTATGCGCAGGAGGTGGAAAGCATCCGCACCGACGTCCGAATCGTGAACACTTCGCTGCTGGGGACGGATTGGCATATAGACCAGATGAAATATGCAGTGAACGAGTCGGCTCCGCTGCCGATTTCGGTTCCGTACAAGCAGTATCTCTATGGTACTAACGAGTATATCCCGATAGTGGACAGCCGTAACACGGAGATGAACATCCACGACGTGATGGAAATCTTCAAGCATCCGAAGGCTAAGGTCGAGCTGTCGAGCGGAAAGAGAGTGGACTATATCGCATCGCGTAAGATAGTGGTGCCTGTGAATAAGGAAAACGTTCTGAAGAGCGGCATCGTGAGCGCGGAGAACGCAGATAAGATACTGGATAGCATAGTGTTGACGATTCCGAAGGGTAAGGATTACATCTCTAAGCCGGAGCTGTTTATGCTCGACTTCCTGGCTGGTTACGACTGGTCTAGGCCGCTTCAGATGCTGAATATGGGAGGTGAAATCAATGTGGGCCAGAAGGAGTATTTGGTCTACGAGGGTTACTCCTATAAGCTGGTGCCTTTCAAGAACAAGCCGAGCAACCTCGCGCCGGGAATCGTAGATAGCGACGAACTTTACAGAAAGATGACTTCCGTCTATAGGTTCGACGCACTTTCTCGCGAAGACTACTTCATAGACTACCAAAACTATTACACCCACTTGGGCGTGATGAGCATAAGGCAGTTGTTCGTGACGGCAGCGAAGGTGTTCCAGAACAAGGGCGAGAACGAAAGAGCGCTTGAGATGCTGGACAAGATGCAGGAGGTTATGAAACCATACCCGCTCGATGCCATACCGCTCGGATTCTCGAATAACAACTATATGGTAACCGAAGCCATAAATACCTATTTCGAACTGGGCGAAAGGGAGAAGGCTCTCGACTTGACGGCAAGATACTCCGAGGAACTTCTCCGGACCACCGACTTCTATATGGGATTCGGTTCGTTCTCGGAGAATGAATGTGAAACTTGTGCGCAGTACATCTTCCTGCTTTCGGACAGGCTCGAGAAGAATGGCGAGAAAAAACTTGCCTCCCAGCTGGAAGGCAAGTTCAAGACTATATTGGATTCGAAAAGTTAGCGAGCCAATCGCACTACGATAGAAAGCGGGAGATTCTTGCCGAAGCGGTCACGCAGAGCGAGTTCCCCGCTTTCCATTTTATAGTCTCCCTTAAGGCCTAGGGCCTCTTTCACGATGGTTTCTCCGAGAAGTGCGCTATATCCGTTAGAATACAGATTAAGCACCATAAAGCTGTTCTTGTCCGAGAGAATCTTATTCACTTCCCTTAGCATATCGAAAAGGCAATCGTCGAGTTTCCACCTCTCTCCGTCGGGTCCGTGCCCATAAGCCGGAGGGTCGAGGATGATGCCGTCGTAGAGGCGACCTCGCTTGGCCTCCCTGCGCACGAACTTCATAGCGTCCTCCACCACCCAGTGGATGCCGTCCATACCGCTTTTGTCCATATTACCGCGAGCCCAATTGACCACTTGGCGCACGGAATCCAGATGGGTGACATCCGCGCCTGCCGCACGTGCCGCCAGAGTAGCTCCTCCGGTGTAGGCGAACAGGTTAAGCACCTTCATTCCCGGCTTGCAGTGCGAATAGATATACTCCCAGTTCGGAACCTGCTCGGGAAAGACGCCCACGTGCTTGAAGGAGGTCAGGCCTAATCGAAGATTAAAGCCAAGTCCTTTCTGCTGACCCGGATACCTTATATACCACTGGTCGTCCATCTGTTTGAGACGGGACCAAGTGCCACAATCTTCCTTACCTGCCTTCCCGAATCCGGCGCCCGGAGTGAATCTGGTATAGGCCAATTTGTCCCATTCCTGCTCACTCATAGACTTATCCCACAAAGCCTTAGGCTCAGGACGAGCCATCACGACCCTGCCGAACCTTTCCAACTTTTCGCCTCTTCCGCTATCCAGCAGCTCGTAATCTTTCCACTGCTCAGAAGGAAATTCTACCATTACTTTCTACCTATTACCTTAAGTGCGTGTTCTACAATCGATTCGGCATTCAGTCCGTAAGCTGCCATAAGCTCGGACGGAGTACCCGATTGGCCGAAACGATCTGCGCCGTTCACGAATTCCAGCGGGCAGGCCTCTTTTAATGCCAATGTTCCCGCTACAGCCTCGCCCAGGCCTCCGGCCATATTGTGCTCTTCGGCCACAACTGCGCAGCGAGTCTTCCTGATGCTTGCGAGAAGGGTCTCCTCGTCCAGAGGCTTTATCGTAGCCACATTAAGCACCTCGGCGCTTATGCCCTTGGATTCCAGTATCTCCGCAGCCTGAAGCGCTTCCCATACCAGATGACCGCAAGCGATGAGGGTAACGTCCGTACCTTCGTTAAGAGTGTATATCTTTCCTATCTCGAACTTCTCGTCCTCCGGAGTGAAATTCGCCACTGAAGGGCGACCGAAACGAAGATAAACCGGGCCGTCGCAAAGCGCTGCCGCTATGGTGGCGTTCTTCGTCTGGTTATAGTCGCAAGGAACGATGACAGTCATACCCGGAAGCGCTCTCATAAGGGCGATATCCTCCATCGTCTGGTGTGTGGCGCCGTCTTCTCCCAGGGTGATGCCTGCGTGAGACGAAGCGATTTTCACATTAGTGTGTCCATAAGCCACTTCCTGGCGGAGCTGGTCGTAAACGCGTCCCGTCACGAACTCGGCGAACGAGCCCACGAAAGGAACCTTTCCGGTCACCGCAAGTCCGGCGGCCACGCCTATCATATTAGCCTCGGCGATTCCACATTGAACGAAACGCTCAGGAAAGGCTGCTGCGAAAGCATCCATCTTGACCGATCCCTTCAGGTCGGCCGTAAGAGCCATTACCTTAGGTTCCAACTTACCTGCCTCGAGAAGACCTGCACCGAAGCCGCTGCGGGTATCCTTATTACCTGTGTTGATATATTTCTTCATACTAAAAATCTCCTAAAGTTTCTGCCAATTGTGCCATTGCCCTAGCGCATTCCTCCTCGCTAGGAGCCTTTCCATGCCATTTGTGGTTACCTTCCATAAAGTCAACTCCCTTTCCCATAACGGTTCTAAAGAGTATCATCTTAGGTTTTCCATTCTCGGTATGTGCAAATTCGAAAGCCTTGAGGATGGACTCGAAGTCGTTACCGTCGGCATCTATCACGTCCCATCCGAATGAAAGCCATTTGTCGGAAAGGTCTTCGATTCCGGTGATGGTTTCCGTAGGACCATCTATCTGAAGTCCGTTCAAGTCAGTGAATGCCACGAGGTTATCTACTCCGTTATGTGAAGCCCACATTCCGGCCTCCCAGATTTGGCCTTCTTCGCTTTCACCATCGCCGCACAATACATATACCCTATGCGGATCTCCGTCCAATTTCTTTCCCAGCGCCATTCCGGCAGCGGCAGAAAGTCCTTGGCCTAAAGAGCCCGAAGGCATAAACACACCCGGAAGGTGGTCGGTAACGCAAGGGTGGCCCTGAAGTCTGGAACCGAATTTACGCAGCGTAGACATCTCGCTTACAGGGAAATAGCCACTGCGTGCGAGAACACTGTAATAGACCGGAGCAAGGTGTCCGGCCGAAAGAACGAACATATCCTGCCCCTTTCCCTCTCTCGTCCAAGTCTTAGGGTCGTGTGACATTTCGTTAAAATAAAGCGCCGTCATCACGTCAGTAATGCCAAGCGAGCCTCCGGGATGACCTGACTTTGAAATGGTCACCATACGCACGATATCTCTTCGCACCTGAGAAGCTACCTTTTGAAGATTCAATATATCTGCCATACAGTTATTATATAATTACTACAAATTTAATAAAAAAGTCTCTACCAAACTACGATATCGAGCAGTGTATTCCCCGCCATCCATCATCGTGACCTCCTCTTCACTGCACTCGCAGCGCCTCTTCGTAAAACAAGCCACGATTCTGCGCACCGGCTTTCGCTCCGTCGTGCGGATGAGTGTAATCTGCCGCGGATAAAGCGAAAAGCTCACCGCCGTACGCACAAGCGCCTTTTGAGTCTCTGCCGGAAGCACCATCGCGAGCACCCCGTCTTCGGAAAGCGTCTCGCTCGCATAAGCGCACAAGTCCCTATAAGACAGCGACAAGGTGTGCCGCGCGGCGCTCACTCGGCTGTCGGGATTCAGAAGGGAATCATCGAAAAACGGAGGGTTCGACACTATCAGGTCGTATTCCTTTTCTCTCGGCCAATCCCCCAGCGCACAATGCTCCGCACGAAGGGAGCCGCGCCATGGGCTGGCGGCGAAATTGGCCTGAGCCTCACTCACCGAAGGTGCGTCGATGTCGATGGCGTCGATTTGCGCAGTGCCACCCGTCCGCTGGGCTATCATCAGCGCCACTACCCCGGTTCCCGTGCCCACGTCGAGCACTCGCCTAACGCCCTCGGGAATGAGCGCACACGCGCCCAGAAGCACCGAATCCGTGCCTAACTTCATAGCTGACAAGTCATTAGCCACATCGAACTGCTTGAAATGGAACACCGACATAAGCCCCTAGATGAATCTGCCGTCCTTCATCTCCAAACACCTGTCGCACAGGCCCGCCAGATGCGAATCGTGCGTCACGAGCACTATGGTCTGTGCCAATTCATCCCTGAGGCTGAAGAGCAAGCTGTGGATTTCCTCCTTCGTCTTCGAATCGAGATTTCCCGTCGGTTCGTCGGCCAGAAGCACATCCGGAGCGTTCACCAGAGCGCGAGCGATAGCCACCCTCTGCTGCTCTCCGCCGGACAGTTCGGACGGTTTATGCTCCGCCCTTTCTGCCAACCCCACCTTCTCCAGCAGCTCCAGTGCACGCTTTCGCGCAGATTTCTCGTTCTCGCCGGCGATCAGTGCAGGAATATAGACATTCTCCACCGCCGTAAACTCCGGCAGAAGATGATGCGACTGAAACACGAATCCCAAATGCTTGTTTCTGAATTCGGCCAATCGGTGCTCGTCTCCGCCGACCTGCGTCCCTGCGATTCTCAGCACGCCCGAATCGGGAGTAAGCAGAGTGCCAATTATCTGAAGGAAAGTCGTCTTGCCGGCACCCGAAGCGCCCACGACAGACACCACTTCCCCACGCTCCACTGCGAAATCCACATTTTTCAGAACCTGCAACTCGCCATACGACTTGCAAATATTTTCCGCCTCGATTATCATAATTCTCAAAGATACGCAAAAATTTTTTGGATTATTAAATAATTTACTTAAATTTGCAATCCCTAAAACGGAAGGAGAGGTGGTAGAGTGGTCGATTACGGCAGTCTTGAAAACTGTTGAACTGAAAGGTTCCGGGGGTTCGAATCCCTCCCTCTCCGCAAAGTATTAACTATCAAGGAGTTAGCATCGCAAAAGCGATGCTAATTTCGTTTTCGGGCGGCCCCGACGAAAGCTCGCTTTCGGAAGGGGTTGGACGGAAACGAAATAGCGGCCTCCTGGCCGCGTAACTCCTTGATAACAGTGCTTTGCAAGGGCCCCGCGGCAAGCGGACAGGGAAAAGGCACGCGAAGCGTGGCTAATCCCGGAGAGCGCCTGCATAGAAGAGTACAACGAAGAGGACCAGATCGCCACCGTTCATCTGGAGTACATCTCCGACCTGATCGAGCCGGCCTTCGTTGAGATCGACCTCAAACGCAACAAGGTCCGCCTTATCTTCACCCGCTGCGAGGACGCCGTTAACCGATACGACTTCAACTCAAAATTCAACGACCATGTCAAGACACTTTAAGATCAAACCAAGGAGGTGGGCCGGGACAACCCCATCGAGACCGAGTTTGTAGGCGATGTCAATCGCGCTTACCTCATCAAGTTCTTCGGCCTGCGAGAGCCAGACGTGGAGTGGTTCCGCATCGAGGAAATCCAGAAGGACTGATTCCGGGAGCCCGGAAAATCAATGAAGGCTGCAATGGCATTAACTATGCCGCTTGCAGCCTCCAACTGTTTATGATGATATTGAATGATTAGTAATACTTGTACCGAATATCATAACCCCATATTCCAGGTAAGTAGTTGAAACCATTATTGTTCTGTTCCAGAATCTTATTATAGACATCAGAATTATACAATGTCAATGTAGGAGCTATCCCTTGATTATTTGTTCCTGCCTCATTAAGCCAATTTTCCAAACACATATCTGCACTGACATCAGTTGCCAACATGGTTACACTTGAGAGTGCGGTGCAACCGCTGAACATTTCTTGATAGCAACCACCTGCCAATGTTTCAGCAGGAAGCTCTGGGGCGACTTGCAATGAGGTACATTCGGCAAACATAGATTCATAGCAGTTCTCTGCCAATGCCTCTGCAGGAAGCTTCGCCGGGGCGGATGTTAATGATGAACAAAAAACAAACATAGATTCATAGCAGTTCTTTGCCAATGTCTTTGCAGGAAGCTCCGCCGGGGCGGTTGTTAATGATCCGCAGTTCTTAAACATACAATAATAGCAGTGCTCTGCCAATGTCTTTGCAGGAAGATTCGGGGCGGTTGTTAATGATTCGCAACCCTGAAACATATTGGAATAGCATCTGCTCGCCAGCTCAGTTGCCGGAAGGTCAGGAGCTGATGTAAGTTGAAGGCAATTGTTAAACAAATTGCAGAACCTCGCGTTAGAGGTATTGGCATTCTCGTAGTCCTTGTAGTTCACAAGGGTGCGGATATCGCCGCTGCAGCTAACCTTGGTGTCATTTCCAAAACTGATAGTCGTCCTTTTTTCAACGTCACTTTCTGCTGTACCCTTGCGGCTAGTTCCGCGAAGCTGAAGGTCTTTGCCGGCACCGCCGAAGGAAACAACGCTTTTCGTCTCAGTAAATTTGTTCCATTGATCATTTCCAACTCTGTATTCAAAGTACTCTCCATTACCTAAGGTAAAGGCGGCAGCTTCATCCGGTTGGAAGTTCATCGTAAAGGTCTGCTCAGATTCTGCAGAGAAGGTGAGATAACGCGGCTCGATCTTAGATATCGGTCCGAGATTAAGAATAGTACTCTGATTGAAGGTGATATCCTTGCTTCCCTTCTTTGTGCTGACAATATCATCGGTGTCGGTTAAACGGATGCTCCACCCCGCAGCCAAAGTCGTTGCCGGCACTGCGATGTAGTAGGTCTTTTTGGCGGCAAGAGTACCATCTCCCTCAGGAAGAAGGGTAATGGTGGACTCTGCTCCGTCACTAAGGGTAAAACTCGGAGTGCCTCCTTCATTGAAACTGATCGTGCCCACTCCTGCAAGTTTCTCCCCGGATGCGGCACAGAGCTCGATCTTCTTGCACTCGAAATCCGTAGCCACCTTCACATAGCCCACAAGGTTCTTGAAAGCCAGATCCCTTCCGCCGCTCACAGTCTTTGCGGCCATCAGAGCAGCGCTTGGATCGAAACTGTCCTCTACGGCAGTTTGAATTGCAGGGAGAGTTACTCCGCTGATGACGCCTTCGCTGATTTTCGCGCTTTCTGTGTACGGATACACTGCGGTGTAGTCAGTGGCAAGTTTTGTCACAGTGCCCTCGAAAGTGCAAGAGGTTGTGGTTTCGGTGCTGAAGTCCTTGGTGCTGAATTGGCAATTTTCATTTGCTCCGTCAAAGACGCTGATCTGGTCAGTGGATTGCCAGTTGATTGCGGTGGACTTGGCTCCTTCAGTATCCGTGGTAGTCACCCCGATTACTGCCTTCGTGCCAAATCCGGTCTGGGAGGCACTGAAACTAAGGGTGATGTCTCCCTTCTGGGAGTTGTCCGGGTTTTCTGTCGGAGTGATGTTCTCCTTTGCGCAGCCTGCAAACAGCAGTGCCGCAGAAGCGAATAAAAGTATCTTTTTCATAAGCATCGTCTGTTTAGCGATTACCACTCATAATCCTCCTCATTGAGGCTCTGGGTTGATGCTCCGGTACTGCTGGCCTGAAGCATTGCACTGTCCGGCTGCAGAAGCACTACTTCCACTGCCGGGCTCTCATAGATAAGACGTTCGTTTCTTTCCATCTGTATATCTTTTTGTTTGATTTTTCCGAAAATACATCAATAAAGGTATCAAGCCTTCTCGACTTTTCAAAATAAAACTGACTCAATTACTTAAAATTGTTTTACCCAAGCATTGCTTGAGATGCAATCGCCCTTTTAACCTGTAAGAAACTTTCCGTTAAAAACCCACCATCCCGTCTACCTTTACAACGTGGATCAAACGACAGCGGGCTCCGGAACGGCCTTTTTTGATGATTTCCGTGTTTTCAAGTCGCAAAATCGGGACTTTTGTGGCGAACAAACTCAAAGTGAGCCTATAAATGCAAATCGTGCTGGATAATTCCTTATCTTTGCAAAATCGAATCACATAGGTCTGTCAATACGAGACTTCGGACAACAAGCTATCGTGTCTTGATAAGAAATGCTAAAGAGTATAAGATATGAATGCAGATAATAAAACTAAACTGCTGCAACTACTCCGGCAGTACAAAGAATTGGAAATATCCAATCAGATAGATTACGGCAAATTCTATCTTTACTCGATTATTACCCATTCCACCGCTATCGAAGGCAGCACAGTGACAGAAGTTGAGGCCCAGCTTTTGTTTGACGAGGGCATTACCGCAAAGGGTAAACCTATGGTTGAACAGTTGATGAACCTCGACTTAAAAAACGCTTATGAATACGGAATAGAGTGGATAAAGCGTCACGAAGACATCACTGTGGATTCTCTAATTGTGCTTGCTTCCAAAGTTATGGCAAGAACAGGCTCGGAATACAATTCCTTGGGTGGCTCTTTCGATGCTTCAAAAGGAGAACTGCGAAAACTTAATGTTACAGCAGGAGCAGGAGGTCGCTCTTATCTGAACTGGATGAAAGTGCCTCAAAAATTGGAAGCATTCTGCAATGAACTTAATGTCAGACGTAAAGCGCTTGACGCCAGTAATATTGCAGCGGTTTATGAATTAAGCTTCTGGGCTCATTATGAACTCGTAACCATTCATCCTTGGGCTGATGGCAACGGCAGAACTTGTCGCTTGCTGATGAACCTTTTGCAAATGGAATATGATGTGCTGCCGACAAAGGTGATAGCAGCGGAATGGATGTACCACCCGTATCACTTTGAAATGTACCAGTCAT
>ERZ827168.311-NODE-311-length-83828-cov-6.693780_pt1 | contig 83828 bp, 69 predicted proteins | sample MGYA00519868_ERZ827168 | MGnify/ENA primary metagenome ERZ827168 (study PRJEB31778, sample SAMEA3449271) | human gut metagenome | biome: human gut; feature: human-associated habitat; material: faeces | place: United Kingdom | collected 2010/2012 ... | reverse complement strand
AGATATGCGCGCCATGCATCTGAAAAGCCCTGCAAACAGCCTTTCGGGAACGCACCGCGCGAAGATCTTGCCATGAAGGGGCCGCTTTCGCTGCACGGACCCCTCGAATCATGCACGGCGCGCAGATCTTGCCATTCCTAGGTGCTCCGTTTGAGCGTTTTGATCTTTTTCGGGTGGGGTGGGGCGGTGCTCGCGGTTCGCACACTGCCCTCGCTTTGTATGGGGCGGTGCTCGTGTTTCGCGCACTGTCCCCGTTTGTGCGGGGTGGAGCGGCTGTTTCGTGGGTTCGCTCACATGCAGCTTCGAGCTGCTCCCCGCTCACGCGCAAGATGCTCCTGTTGTTGCGCCCGCCCTCGCGTGAGACGTGCCCGTTGCCCCCGTGTGAGGTGTGCGTACATTCCGCGTCGTCCCACGCGGGGCAAGTGCATTCGCCTCGCGTCGCTGGGTATGTCCCGCCTCGCCGTCCACGCGCCTTTTGCCCTGCGCGTCCGTTTCGCGGCGGCGCGCGTTGTTGAATTGGTTGGCGCTTCGCATGAGGGTGACACCCACAGCCCCGTTGCCGCGTCTGTGTTGTGGGCGAAGCGACGGCATCGGCGGTGGGCTACCTCACCGCGTCGCTGCATCTGCCCGCCTCGCCACCTGCGTGCAGCTTCTTCTCGTCCGCGGCTTCATCACCCCGTCCACATTACGGTCGAAGCGGCGGGATTGTGTCGTTTGCCGCCGAAAACATGGCGCTGTGATGGTGTTTCGTTGAATTGCCGTTGTTCCGCGGTACTATTCTGAAAAGATATCGTGCCTGTTTACGCAAAACGGGTTGTGGGACCAACGATGGCGGCGGCCATCAGAATAGGAGATGAAGCTGTCGTGAACGACTCCGACGGCGGCGGTCGATGTTGCTCGACCCGAAAACGCACCGCACAATGCAATGATTCTCTTTTTGGTCCCGCGCGGTCTTTGTCTTCGTGTGAAGAAAAGGCTGCGTTTCTGTATTCAGATACTGCAGCGCAAACAGCGTTGCAGTTCTTCTTTGCGCGTGGCTTATGCCTGGACGTGCGCAAGCGCCTTTCCTTGTTGGCGGACGTAACGCGCCTTATGCCCTTCCCAAAGGGGGAGATGGCCGTGTAATTTCGGTTTTCTCGGAAAGGGCGCAAAGCGCACCGATTCCCCTTTAGCGGAAAAGCAGTTTGAAACTCTTTTCCCGATCCCATTCCCGCAATGAGAAATGGCCGATCTGTTTCTCGTCCCCGCAGTGAGAGATGGCGATTCCGCTTCTCACCCGCTTACGCAAGGAGTTTTGTACCTAGATGCCTATTTGGTTAAGTTTGATACTGGTGGTTCTGTTCCTGCTGATGAACGCTTTTTTCGTTATCGCTGAGTTTTCCTTGGTGCGCGTGCGTAAATCGCAGATTGAGATTTTGGTGGAAGAAGGCAAGAAGGGCGCCAAGCGTGCGTTCGAAATGGCCGACAACGTTAACGAGTACCTTTCGGCTTGCCAGCTTGGTATTACGCTGGCTTCGCTGGCGTTGGGCTGGCTGGGCGAGCCCGCGTTTGCCGCGCTGCTTCACCCGATCTTCGCGTTCTTTGGCTTGCCCGACACAGCTGTCACCGTTATTTCGGTGGGTATTGGCTACTTCATCATGACCACGCTGCATGTGGTGGCCGGCGAGCTCATCCCCAAGAGCATGGCTATTCTGAAGACGGAAACCTACGCGCTGCACACAGCGGGTCCGCTTCATGCGTTTTATCGCATTACGTATCCCATCATGTGGCTGTTTAACGCTACAACCAATGGCGTTATGCGCTTAACCGGCCACGATGCCAAGAATGAAACTGAGGCTTATTCCGAGGAAGAAATTAAGCTGCTGCTTGAAGAAAGCGCTGAGAGCGGATCTATCGAGCAGGATCAGTACCAGTATCTGGACAACATTTTCGACCTGGACGACAAGGACGCGAAGGCTATTATGACGCCCCGCACCGAGGTGCTGGCCATCGACTACGACGATGACCTTGAAACGAATCTCGACTTCATGGGGAAGAACAAATTCACGCGTTACCCCGTGTTCCGCGAGGACAAGGACAACATCGTGGGCTTCGTGCACATCAAGGATGCTTATCTGCTGCCCGAGGGTTCCACGATGAAAGACCTGAAGATTCGCTCTATTCAGGCGGTGCCGGAGAGCATTTCCATCGCGAAACTTTTGCAGGTGCTGCAGGCTAAGCACACGAAAATCGCCGTGGTGGTTGACGAGCATGGCGGCACGTCCGGCATCGTTACCATGACCGATGTGGTCGAGCAGATTATCGGCCGCATGGAAGACGAGTATCTGCACGATGATCAGGACGAGATCTTGAAGGTGGGCGAGCATCATTACTTGGTTGACGGCTCGTTGCCAGTTGACCAGTTTGTTGAGTTCATCGGATTTGAGCCCGTGCCCGTGTTCGACTATGAGACCGCGGGCGGCTTGATGCTTGACCTGCTGGACAAGATCCCCGCCGAGGGCGACTCGTACGAGCTGCATCACGAGGGCACGAAAATCACGATGATGGCTCGTGTGATGGACGGTTTGCGCATCGACAAGATTGACGTCCGTTTCGAGGAGGAGCCCGAGACGGCAGAAGGCGAAGAGAAGGAATAGAGCCTAAAACGCTTAGGGCTGCTGCTATTTTCGCTGGTAATAGGCGAAGGCTGCGACGCCGGCGTGGCCGAAGGGCTGAAGCGCCCGCAGGCCCAGCAGATTGCCGCGCAGGCGGTTTTGGGTTCTGCGAAGCTGGTGCTGGAATCGGGCAAGCATCCTGGCCAGTTGAAGGACGAGATGTGCTCGCCTTTCGGTTCCACCATTCGCGGAGTTGCGGTTCTGGAAAAGGGCGCGTTCCGCGGCACGGTGATTGACGCGCTGCGCACTACCATCGCCCGCGCCCGTTTGCCGTAAACCGCCCGAAAGGCAACAGCCGCGTTACAAACGGGCGGGCGGTCTTCGCCTTCCTTGACAGGTGCAATTCCCATACTAGAATTCGTATTAGCACTCCTCTTGCGGGAGTGCTAATTTGCGTTTGCCCACAATATAAATAGGGTGTTGCCGCGTCTGTGCCGTGTGGCGCGTGCCATTCGCCCAAAGAAGGAAGGATCTGAATGAAGCAGTTCCAAACTGAGAGCAAAAAGCTCCTCGATCTGATGATCAACTCCATCTACACGAACAAGGAAATCTTCCTGCGCGAGCTTATTTCCAACGCATCCGACGCGGTGGACAAGCTCTACTTCAAGAGCCTTACTGATACCTCTATCGCCGTTTCGAAGGACGACCTTTCCATCGATGTTGCCTTCGACAAGGACGCACGCACCATCACCGTTTCCGATACCGGCATCGGCATGACGCGCGACGAGCTCGAAACCAACCTGGGTACCATCGCCCATTCCGGCAGCTTTGAGTTCAAGACTGAAAACGCCGAAAAGCAGGGCGAAGATGTGGACATCATCGGCCAGTTCGGCGTGGGCTTCTATTCTTCGTTCATGGTTGCCAAGGAAGTTACCGTAACCTCCCGCGCATACGGCGAGGCCGAGGCGTTCACCTGGAAATCCGACGGCGTTGAGGGCTACACCATCGAGCCCGCCACCGCTGAGGAGGCCGCCGCACTGGGCGCCGACCACGGCACCAGCATCACCCTGCACCTGAAGGACAACGCCGACGAAGAAGAGTACGACGTATTCCTAGACCAGTATGAGCTCCAGGCCCTCATCAAGCAGTACAGCAACTACGTGCGCTACCCCATCCACATGGAAATGGAGGAGCGCAAGCCCCTGCCCAAGCCCGAAGATGCTGGCGACGACTACACGCCCGAATTCGAAACGGTGCGCGAGGTTAAGACCATCAACTCGATGATCCCCATCTGGAAGCGCCGCAAATCCGAGGTAACCGACGAGGAATACGCCACCTTCTACAAGACCGACTTTCACGATTTCGAGGACCCGGCCCGCACCGTTTCCGTGCACGCGGAAGGCGCGCTGACCTACGATGCGCTGCTGTTCATCCCCAAGCGCCCGCCGTACGACTTCTACAACAAGGACTACGAAAAGGGCCTGGCACTGTACAGCTCGAATGTGCTGATCATGGAAAAGTGCGGCGACCTGCTGCCCGACTACTTCAGCTTCGTGAAGGGCGTGGTGGACTCGCAGGACCTTTCGCTGAACATCTCGCGCGAAACGCTTCAGCAGAACAGCCAACTGCGCGCTATTGCCAGCAAACTCGAAAAGAAGATCAAGAGCGAACTGGAGAAGTTCCTGAAGAACGACCGCGACGGTTACGAAAAGTTCTTCAAGGGCTTTGGTCGCAACCTGGAGTACGGCATCTACACCAGCTACGGCATGAAGAAGGATGTACTGGCCAACCTGCTGCTTTTCTATTCCGCCAAGCAGCAGAAGATGGTTACGCTGGCCGAGTACGCCGAAGCAATGCCTGAAGGCCAGGAGTCCATCTTCTTCGCAACGGGCGAAGCTATCGACCGTCTGGCGAAGCGCCCCATTGTGAACACGGTGCTGAGCAAGGGCTTCGACGTGCTGCTGTGCCCGCAGGATGTTGACGAGTTCTGCTTCATGTCGATGAGCGAATACAACGAAAAGCAATTCAAGAATGTCGCCGGCGGTGACCTGGGCCTTGAAACCGAGGACGAAAAGAGCGCAGCTGAGGCCATTACGAAGGAAAACGAGGGCCTGTTCGCCGAAATGCAGAAGGCACTCGATGGCAAGGTTAAGCGCGTTGCCGTTTCCGCCCGCCTGACTGATACCCCTTCATGCGTAACCGCAGAAGGTCCCATCACGCTGGAAATGGAAAAGATCTTGGCGCAGGGTCCCGACGGCGAGCACGTAAAGAGCGACCGAGTGCTCGAACTGAACGCCGAGCATCCCGTATTCAAGGCAGTACAGAAGGCGTTCGAGGATGGCGATACCGAAAAGGTGCACCTGTACGCCACGATTCTGTACGATCAGGCGCTGATCACCGAGGGCCTGCCTATCGACGACCCGGTGGCCTACACCCAAGCCGTCTACAAATTCATGGCGTAAGTGGGAATATAGGGACTGATACCAAGTCCCCAGCTTTACTAAGGGCGTTCGCAAAAGCGACCGCCCTTTTTTTGTTTGGCAACACGCACAAAAGCAGAGCCCTGCTCGCTTAATTGGTCGCAAGTAGGGCTCTGCTTGTTAGACGGGTAAGCAAAAAGCCCTGGATTTCTCCAGGGCTCAAAAGGCCAATGCGAAAGGATGTGCGAGAAAACAGTGCCCGTCCCCATTGTCCCAAAGCAAAACAAAAGGGTCGGGTCCGAGATTTCCTCAGGCCCGACCCTTTACCGCACGCGCTATCGCCGTATTGCCTTACAGTCAGTACAACGTAGTGAGCAAAAAACTAGTTCATCTTCCTGCGACGCAGTGCAAATCCTGCAACGGCAGCAGCCGCAACGGCAATCAGGGCAATTGCGCCACCAATAAGAGCAAGGTTGTCACCCGTCTTCACGGTAGTCGCCTTTGCTTCGCTTGCGGCATTGTCGCCGTTGTCGTTAACGGTGTTGACGTTTACGTTCGCGTTGGCAGAGGAGTTGTTGCCGTTGTCGCCAGCACCGGGCTGAACGGTAGAAGGAGCCGCTGCCTTCCAGCCGGCATACAGGGTGAACTCGGGCTGTGTGTTGTCTACAGCAGCATCGAAGTCGTAAGCCTTGGTGCAGTCCTTGTCAGTGAACCATCCCGAGAAGGTATAGCCTTTCTTGGTAGGATCTGCCGGCTTTGCCACTTTGCCACCAACGGCAACAAGCTGAGAGTCAACTGTCGTGCCCTGGTTGGAATCGAAAGTAACGGTAACCTTCAAAACCTCAGGAGCCTGAGCGCCCGATTCCTTAGCATAGTCGTTTGCAGCCTGAGCATCAGTGAAGTAAACAACCGTTCCGTCGGTATTGGTTACGGAATAGGTTGCATCGCCCTTCACGGCATCCTTGTTACCGACAGCATATTTGCCGTCGTTGAACAAAACTGCCTTGCCGCTCTTGAGGTGCTTTGCGACTGCCGGATCCGTGAACGTACCACCGGAAACAGAAAGCGGGCCCTTATGCTCGGACTCGTTTACCAAATCCCCGTTGAAGATGCCGTTGTTTATCACCGTGGACGTTGCCGTGTTGTTGGCGTCGTAGTAGTTCGTCAGCACGGGCTGGGCGGCGGAATTGGTGGTGAACGTGCCGCCGTTTACTTCCAGACTTCCGGTGTCAGCGGGGTCATTGCCGTACGAAGAATTGAACAGAACAGCAGAGGTGGCTTTGCTGGAGGTCTTGAACGTGCCGTTATTGATGGTGGCCTTGCTCCAGTTCATGATTACGTACTGGGACGTGTTGTCGAAGTCGCCATCGTTGATGGTGAGGTCGCCGTAATCGTCGTTCTTGATGGTGTTGATACCGCCGCTGAACGTGCCGCCATTGATGGTCATTTCAGCGGGACTTTCAGCGGTGTTCTTGCCGCCGTTGCGGATCATGCTGGAGAAGTGACCAGCGTTTTCCACCGATGCACCAGAACCGAAGCTCATGGAGCCATAGTTTTCAATGGTGTAGTAGCTGTTGCCGCCACTGTTGTTGCCGTCCTTGCCGGCTTCCTTGCTGCGCATGAACGTGCCACCCTCAAGCGTGGCCGTTGCGCCTACTGCGTTGGAGAGAGCAGCCTTTGCATGGGTGATGTTGTCAACCACGCCGCCGCCAATGGAGTCCGTTACCGTGAGCGTTCCATTGTTGGTGATGGTGTGACTTGCCTTGTTGGTGAGCTTCTTACCGTTTAGGTCGAGCGTGATGGTCTTGCCTTCAGGGATGGTGACGTCCTCTGCTACATCACCCAGGAGGGTAACGGTGCCCCTAGCATCGATGGCTGCGATTGCCGCTGCGATGCTTGCGTACTTCATGCCGTCAACCTCGGCCACTGCCTGCGCGGATTCGTTGGAATGCAGCGCAATTGCGCCTTTCGCGTCTGCCTCAGTTTCGCCGGTTGCCTTAACTGTTGCAGTTTCTTCGTTGTTGGTTACGGATCCGTCGTTTGCCGCTGTCGTTTCCTCTTGCTGGGTTGCCTCTTGCGAAGCGTTCGCATCTTCATCGGCATATGCCGTGAAAGGAACGCTCAGCGAAGCAGCCATCGCAAGTGCTACCGCAGTGGAAAGCGTTTTACTCTTCGCTGACGCTTTTGCCATGCGATCCCACCTTGCCTTTCTGTTTGTCCTTTGAACTGGGATAGATAAGCCTATAGTAATGTACCCCCTGGGTACATTGTTAAAAAAATAAGGAATTATGTAGGATTTTAGGTACGTTTACGTTGAATTCTGGCGGGTAAATGTCGCGCTCTGCTGTCACTGGTTTGGGGCTTCGTCTTTGTTCGGTGCTGTGCGGGCGGGCGTAGGTGCGGTGTGCGCCCTGGCGCATGCAGCGAGGGCTCGTTTGCGGGGGGGGGTGATGATTCGCGGCGATTGCATAAGCAAGTGCGGCTATTTTTTGGTCAGAGACGTTCGATTTGTGCGTCGGCATGGTCCTTCTGAAGAATCAGCGCAGAGGGACCATGCATATTCCCTTCGGGCTTAATCGATGTCGTCAATCAGAAACAGTTCCGCTGCTCTGCCCCTAATGCCCTTGATGTCGAATTGTTTTGCTCTGGATTCCGCCAATCGCTGCTTGCCGTAGTGCATCGGCACCGCAGGCACCCAACTGTGCCTGTTTGCGTTACAGAGCGCGTGCCTTTTCGATGGTGGTGCGCAGTGCGTCGATAACGGTGCCACGGAATGCGCCTTTTTCCAGAACCTCAAGGCCGCGGATGGTGGATCCGGAAGGCGAGCACACCTCGTCCTTCAGCTGGCCAGGATGCTTGCCGGATTCGAGCACGAGTTTTGCAGCACCCAGTACGCCCTGTGCGGCAAGCTGGTAAGCCTGCGGGCGCTTCAGGCCCTCGGCCACGCCTGCGTCTGCTAAGGCCTCGATGAACATATATACATAGGCGGGTGAGCTGCCGCCGATGGCACTTGCGGCATCGAGCTGCGATTCTTCCAGTTCAACGGTGGTGCCGAAGCTGGCAAGCAGGCATTCGACGGCGGCGACGTCTTCAGCGGTTGCCAAGCTGTTGGGGCAGTAGGCGGTAACGCCTGCCAGCACGTGTGCGGGTGTGTTCGGCGCAGTGCGTACGATGTGGACGGGCGCGCCGAACTGTTCTTCCAGCCAAGCGATGGTCTTGCCGGGGGCGATAGTGACGACGGTCTGTTCAGGGCGCATTGCTCCACGGATTTCGGCAATAACGGCCTCGTACTGGTAGGGCTTTACGGAAAGGAACAGGATGTCGGCGTTTTCGGCGACGGTGATGTTGTTAGTGCCAGCGTTAATGCCGAATTCTTCGGCTACGGCAGCAGCGTGTTCCGGCGTTGCATTGGAACCGTAGATTTCACCGGGCGCAACAGCACCGCTAGCGACAATTCCCTTGATCATGGCTTTGGCCATATTTCCGCATCCGATGAATCCAAGTTTCATAAGAACCTCCTTGTTGGCGGCGGGCTTCAATAACGCGTTGAGGCGAATAGTGTTGCGCTCTGCTGGCGCCGTTTTGTGAACGCGTTCTGCATTAGTCCGATTCTATGCGATGCGCTCGAGGAAAGCACCTCGTTTGCGAGGAATTAATCAAGTGTTGAAGCTTTGCCGTGAAGTTCGTGGCGCAATGGGCGGGGCGGCGAATGTCCGTGCGTGTCGTTGAACGCTTGGGTTGGCGGAGGCGTGGAGCGCCCAGCACGATTCTCGGCGCCCGTGGACGTATGAAGCCTGGGGATGCTCGGCGCGATTGCGGCGCTCGTGAGGGTGCGGCAGCCAAGGACGTCCGACGTAATTCGCGGCTGTTGGGGACGCGCGGGCCCGCGGACTGCTTGACGTGATTCGCAGCAGCTGAAATATGCCCTGTGGTTGCTTCTTGTATGAACGGTATACTTTTACCTAATTGATTTGAGAGGGGCAGGGAATGGCTAAGAAGAATAACGCGAAGAGCGCCGGTGGCGGAAACGCTGCTGCGAAGACCGAGAAAAAGGGCAAGAACCAGATTTCTCAGCAACAGGCGCGTGCGAATGCGGCGCGTGCGACCGCGAAGATCAGCCCTGCACCTGAAGGGCCTGCACCTGCTATTTCGGTGCTGGTGCCTATCTGCAATTCCGAGCAGTATTTGGAGCAGGCGCTTGATTCGCTGATTGCTCAGACGTTTACCGGCTTCGAAGCGCTGTGCATCAACGATGGCAGTACCGATGGTTCTCTGGACATCATCAAGCGTTATATGGAAAAAGACCAGCGTTTTCGCCTGATTGATAAGGAAAATTCCGGTTACGGCGCGTCAATGAATTTGGGCATCGACACCGCACGTGGCGAGTACATCGGCATTTTGGAGCCCGACGATTTCTTCGAGCCGAATGCGCTGGAGCTGCTGTATGGCCTGGTGAGGGATGTAAGTGCCGACGCTCCTGTCGATGTTGCCAAGGCGAACTACTGGTTTTACTGGAGCACGCCCAAGGAACGCAACCAGCTTATAAGTGTGTGCAAGCCCCCTATGACGGATGCCCCCTTCAATCCGCGCGACCTTCGCGAAGTGTTCTACTGCATTCCCTCCATTTGGTCGGCGCTGTATCGTCGCGAAATGCTGGTTGAAAAGGGCGTGCGTTTCCTTGAAACGGCGGGCGCAAGCTTCCAGGACCTGGGCTTTCAGTTCAAGGTGTGGGTAACCGCACAGAAGGTTGTTATGTCCGAAGAGGCCATCCTGCATTACCGCCAAGACAACGAGGCGTCTTCTGTGAACGACGCGCAAAAAGTGATGTGCGTGTGCAAGGAATTCGACATGGCCGAGCGCTTCATCAAGAACGACCCTGATTGCGATGATTTGAGAAAAGTCCTGTTCAGGCTGCGTTATGACAGCTATATGTGGAACTTTGCACGCTTGGCGCCTGAGCAGCGTCGTGAATTTGTGGTTAGGATGCATGAGGATTTGCGTGCCGGGTTCAGGGGCGGCGCGTATGATCGCTCGCTGTTCAGCGACTATCAGAACGCGAACCTGCGTTACCTGATGGAGCACCCAAAGCGCTTTGAGCAGTTCTTCCCCAACGATCCCACGCCGCTGCGCAAGGGCTTGTACTATCTGCTGGTGGCAGGTCCCAAAGCAGCACTGAAAGCCGCAGGGAAATAGGCACACGTACTGCCCTCGTTTAACGGACAGAGCCTCGCTTGCAGTGAATGAATTGCGCAAGCGAGGCTTTTTTGTGCGCTATGTTGTACTGGGGAAACGGGACTTGTCTCTACATCCCCAGTGCGACACCTATGCGACACTGTCGCCAAACTGTCGCGACAGTGTCGCATAGGTGTCGTTTAGGGGCGATATTGCGTCGCGGTGCTGTCGCTTGTCGCGAACGGTAGCGCCCTCGATTGACCAAAATAGGCGAAAGAATTTTGGTCAATCGCCTGTTTTCGCCCGAAATCAGATGCAAGCTATCCCAGGATACCCGGGAAATGCGTCGACACGAACGTGGCTAGGGCTGCGACATGCGCCGCGAAGGATGAACAGTCGTTGAAACCCTTGAGGCTGTTCATGATCATTTTGACGATTGAGGGTTTTGGCTGCGCATCGGACAGGGCCTCCTTCATAGCCTCGATGGTTTCCAGGGCGGCTTGCTGCCTATCTGCATCGAGCTCGCCTGTCGACTTTTTTAGGTCTTCCAGGATCGTCTTGAGCTCTTCGGCCGTCGCGCCGTTCATCTGGTTTGCCGTGACCGATGCGTTGTCCGTTGCCATAGCCGCTATGGCGCCGCCATGGTTCCCGAAATAATTGAACTGCGAGACGTTGCTGTCGAGGCCCATTTCTATTCCCTCCAATGTGAGCGTGCGGTTAACGCCCGCCACCAAGCGTCGGGCGACTTCTTCGAGGAAGTTTTTCGCCATATCATCGAACTTCCTCGAGCCGTGCGCATAGCCATAGAGCAGGAAGCCACCGTTGCACGCATGCTCATCTACCATTGCCTCTAGCAGAAGATAGACGACGGCCGATTCGCTTTTGTATTCTGGCGGGAATGGGCCGAGTGCCGAATGCCCGCTTCTTGAGGCGCTTTCAAGCATTTCGATTGCGTCGAACCCATCTGGCGTATGGTTTGCCACAATGTCGTCGATGAATGCCTTGATGATGGGCCTGCCTTCGATGAAACGGAGGTATCGCGTGATTGCCGTTTCCAGCTCGTTGTAGTTTGCGTGTAAAAGGGCGTTTGCTTCCGAGTTGTGCTCGAAGAGGAGTTTCTTCAGCGTCGTCTTGCTATCGTCCATTAAACTGTCCTATTCCGCAGAGCGGGCACGTGTAAGCCGACATGGCAAGGGCCGGTGAGACTTTGACTTCCCGCCCGCAATCATGGCAGGTTATGATCTGCAGGGCTTCAATCGCCGCCCTGATTGGTGGCTCCGGCTCCCTTTCGCGATTGGCTTTGACCTCGAATCGAACGAGGCCGCTGCTGTTCTTCTTTGCAAAGGCTTGGAGCTGTTGGGTGATCGCATCCATCGCGTAGTTGCTTGTTTTCGCGAGAGCAAGGTCGATGACGTCTTGCGTGAGGAAGTTGTTGGCGCTCAGGCCGCAGGAAGGGCAATGGATATCCAGGGTTTCGTCGGACTCGATATTCTCGGCGGTGAGCTTGAACAGCTCGTCGCAGTGCGGGCATCGCAGCAGGATGAAGCCATCGTCGTCGCACGGTATCCTGATTTCGAAGTGTGTCTCTTCCAAACGGCCTCCTTTAACTCGTTGCATACGTTTTGCATTTTACTTCGCACATTGGAAGAATCTACAGCTTAGGGGCGCGTTTTTGCGTTCAGCACCGATGCGCATGCACGGCGTAAACCGTGGTGCCACTGCCGCGCAAGCGATATGCTCGCCTAGCGAACAGTTCCGGCGTTTATGCCTGCGGCTGATGCTTCTTCGCCATATGCTCTCAATGCGCTATGCCATTCCGTTATCCATTGTAATTATAGCGGCGGTCGAGACCTGCGTCCTTAGCTGCGAGCTAAGCTGGTATTGGCTCATCGTCAATGACGGTCGGAATGAGTGGCAAAAGTCTGGAGGTTCAAACTTCAGAAAACAGATGGTTCAGCCATCAAATCGGCGCATTTCTACAGGAAAAGCGGTGACATGGAATCCTGCGAGGCTAGGCGGGCTTGAACGCCTACCGACGAAGGTGCCCCTGCGATTATCGACGGTAACGGGTTCTTCCAAAGGTGCGCTGCAATCGTCGGAAGTGCAGGATCTGGCAAGTCTGACAAATAATACCTGTCGGGCCGCTACGGCACTGGCCCTCACCTCGCCCGCATCGAGGAGCGGGGTTGACGTGATGGCTGGAGGGGCGATCTTGCCGTATGCTCGCTGGGTGTTACTTGCCAGATGGATGTGTCATCAAACTTACATGCGGGTGAGAAAAGCCCCGATTTCGCCATAAAATCGGGGCTCGATGTAAGTTCTAGGGTGCCAAAAGTTACATCAGCCGCTTACGACCGCTCTGTCTATCTCTCCGAGCGGGACGGGCGCCGATGCCCTGATCTCCGTCATGTCGAGGTGCGAGATCAAGCCCTTGGCGCGCTCGCCGGAGTGGTACGCTTTGTTCGGCGCCACCTTCCTGTAGAGCTTCTTGAGCTTCGTCTTCCCCTTGTTGCCCGGCGGCATCTCCGTCTCAGGCGGCAGCCCTAGGAAGGACAGGACGCCGGGCAGGTCGCACAGCATCACGTCCTCGATGTCGGCTTCGGCTGCTAGGTCGACGACTTTCTGCGCTGCCGGCGAGATGCTCTTGCGCAGCATCGCCCAGTCGCCCTCGTGGAACTTCGTGATGTTGCTGTTGTACTCGTCGGTGTCGTAGCAGAGGAAGACCGTCCAGTTGATTTCCGGGTTTTCGCCTACGCAAACCCTGTCGAACCACGTGGCCGAGTTGGTCATCTGGGAGACGGAGTTCACGCTGGCCATCATGACGACCTTCTCGCCGTTTGCTGATGTTATGGCGTAGCGGTCCTCTTGCGTGTCGAGGTCTTTCCTGAGCGCGAGGCCCTTGGCTGTGCACAGCTGCGAGAGGTACTCAAGGTAGAAGACCTTCTCCGTCGCGCCCTCGACGATGAACGCCAGGCCGCGGCATGCTTCGCTTCCGCCCATGTCGGCCCTCCAGGAGGTCGCAGAGCACCCGGGCGCCGTCTCCGTCGTCCGACATCAGGGAGAAGAGGTACTCCCCGAGGCCGAACCCGTGGTTGTACGCTGCGGCGACAACCCCCTTTACCTTCGACGGGCGCATTTTCCTGAAGTACGCGACACCGTCCTCGTTCGGCACTCCGATGTAGATCTTTTCCGGCTTTAGGTACTGGATGAGGTAGGGCGAGTGGCTCGTGAGCAGCAGCGAGGTGTCCGCAACGCTCTCGTTGAGGATCTCGAGGAGCTCCTGCGTCATGCGCGGATGGATGCTCGTCTCGACTTCCTCGATGCCGATGCCGCCTGCGCCCTTGGCCCCGGCGATCATCACGTTGGCGATGAGCCAGATGATGCGCTTCGTGCCGGTGGACATATAGGAGACGTCGACTGGCTGGTTGACGTGCGAGCTCTTTATTATCAGGCGGTAGAGTTCGTCCTTGATCCTGAAGGGGATGTCCGTGTCGGCGTCGGCTGCGCCGAGTATCTCGACGAGCCTGCTGTGCTCTTCGGGGTTGATGGCGTAGGAGACGGCCGAGATTTCCTCGAACTCGGGGAACAGCGTGTACACGGCCGCCTGGAAATTCTCGTACCTTTCCGGGCTGGCCTTGCTCAGGTGGAACAGCGAGCGGGACAGGTCCTCGTCGTCGAACATGACGAAGGAGTCGTCAGGGTGCTGAACCTTGAGCTCCAGGGGCGTCGAGCGGAAGCGGTTGTCGGTGTCCAGCGAGTCGCATATGTCGAACGACGCCGACAGGACGGACTTGATGGCCCCGTTGATGTCGATGTCCTCGATTGCGGTGAGTACGTCGATGGCGAGTTTCGTGCCGTCGAGGCTTATCGAGCGGAACGACCTCGTGTCGTGGCTCTTCTTGTACTTTCCCTCGTTGCGCTTGAGGTAGTTGGTCCAGGGGCCGCGCTCCCTCGAGCTGATCTCTATGGTCTCGTCGGTTATCCTGCAGCCCTCGCCGTCGTCGCGCAGCCAGGCGAACGAGAAGCCGTAGCGCACGAAACGGTATTCCCCGAGGGCCGGGTCGTCGAGCGTGATGGAGAAGCAGAAGTCGTCGTTGGCGAGCTTGGGGTTCAGCGGCATGCAATTCAGCGAGCGCATCATCGACTCGCGCTGGCGGCTGCTCGACTTCATGAACTCGAAGCCGAAGTCGATGGCCTGCAGCAGGTTCGACTTGCCGTAGTTGTTCGGAGAGACGATGGCGCTTATCCCGCTGAGCTCGATGGTGGTCTGTGCGACGTTGCGGAAGCCCGATACCGCGACGCTAAGCAATTTCATAGTTGCTCCTTTCCGATGTAAGAAATTATTACATATAATCGCCTTGACAGCAATATTTGCTAAGTAGTACATTGCGCAGTGTATAGATAAGTTGCTATTAAGTAAACTACGAAACTGGAGAGGAGATGAAGATGACAGTACGCAAGGCGCTTGTTATCGGAATAGACGACTATCCGGACAATTCGCTCAACGGATGCTGCAACGATTCGGCCGCTTTGAAAAGCTTGTTGGAGAGAAACGGCAACGGGAATCCGAATTTTGACGGCCGGCAGGTTAATAACGTTAAGAGCAAGGCTGAGTTCAGGGATTGTATCGAGGAATGCTTTAGCGGGAATGCGGATGTTGCCCTTTTCTACTATTCAGGCCATGGCCATATCGACGCGATCGGCGGCTACCTTGTTACGCCGGATTGCTCGTCGGGCGACCCCGGCGTCTCTCTTGCGGACGTCTTGACCATCGCGAACAACTCGAAATGCGGTGAGAGGATAATCATACTCGACAGCTGCTATTCGGGTTTCATGGGCAGCGTCAACACTGCGGGGCAGGATACGGCGACGATACGCCAGGGCGTGACGATACTCACCGCCAGTCGCGGCACGGAATCCTCTATGGAGATAGACGGACACGGGGTTTTCACGTCCTTGCTTATAGAAGCGTTGAAGGGGGGCGCTGCAGACATCACTGGCAGAATCACTGCCGGCGGCATTTATTCATATGTCGACAAAGCCCTCGGCCCTTGGGACCAGCGCCCTATTTTCAAGACCAATGTCGCAAGGTTCACATCTATCCGCGATGTCAATCCCCAGGTTGGTATCGGGACGATTCGGAAACTGTGTGAGTACTTTCCGAGCCAGGATGCCCGGATGGAACTCGATCCGTCGTTTGAGCCGACCAATAGTCCCGATGACAAGCATGAGGTGATCGAGCCATATGCGGTTCCTGCCAATACGGAAATATTCGCTGATCTTCAGAAGCTCGAGGGCATCGGTTTGGTTGTCCCAACGGATGAGGAGCACATGTACTATGCCGCCATGCGATCGAAAGGCTGTCGTTTGACCCCCATGGGTAAGCAATATTGGCGGCTTGTCAAGGAAAACAAAATCTAGGAAGGAGATCGGCAATAATGAGCCTGAAGAATTACCACGTTTTTATTAGCCACTCATGGAAATACCCGAACCCTTATGAAACCGTAAAGCGTTGGTTAGACGAAGCGAACTATTTTAACTGGAGCGATTACTCGGTCCCTTTTTACGATCCGCTTGACGCCAATACGGATAGGAAGCTTAAGGCGGAAATCAGACAGCAGATTGAGTCATGCAGCTGCGTCGTGATTCTCTCGGGGATGTACGTCAGCTATAGCAGATGGATCAATTACGAAATCGATACCGCCATTGAAATGGGTAAGCCTATCATCGGAGTGAAGCCTTGGGGCCAAGAGAGAATCCCTGCGAAAGTTTCCGAGAATGCTAGCGTAATAGCCGGGTGGAATTCCGCTAGCGTAGTGCAAGCTGTTCGCGATTATTCTCTCTGAAAAGCATCGTTTGGTCTTAACAATCGAGTTGATCCTTCTGTTATTGCGCCAGAAGGGTCAATCACTTTTGCTGGGTGGCTTAAAAGGCGTGCGGGCGATACTCTTCACATCCTGGTGGCCGCTCGCAAGAGGGGATAGTTGACCTTCTTCTTATTTCACGTAGCTCGCGACTAAGTCATATCTATGCCCGGATGAGTAATAACGACAATATGCTTCTTCCTAGTCGCAAAACTTCGTGACTTCGATTCTGCATTTTCTGCAGCGGCCCTTGACGAGTACGCAACCGTGGCATATGCGTAGCGTGTAGCCGGGCGCGAACTCAGTCGTGCCGCAGTTACGTCAGAGCGCGTTGGCGAGCAGCAGCTCGCGGATACGCTCGGGAACCTTCTCCCTTTCTCGCAGTGCCTCGCTCTCGGTGACGTCTTCGCCACGACGGAACTCGTCTCCTTCCATCCCCTCGTCCCTTGGTTCCACTCATTGCGGGGTCCGATTTTTTTCTAGTTACTTCGTTCTTCCTGTTGAGCAGGGGCGCTATCGGGGACGACTCGACGGCGACTCAGCAGAGGCTTGATGGCCTTGTGCGTAAAACGGTCGGCTGCGGTCAGCTGAGTCGTTTGTTCAGCAGGCATCCCTACACCCATGCTCGCGTGGCATTCGCATTGGAGCCCTGCCCGCTTCAGCGTACCGAAGCGGGCAGGGCGCCTCGCCAGGGAAAGCGCCCAGGGAATTCCGGGAAGCCGGCCACCCCACGTTTTGCCTTCCGGGGGATGCCGTCGGCGAACGGCATCCCCATCCAGAGCGGTCGTCTGCAGCGCGAGCAGCCTTACGACCTGTGAGAAGTTCGTGCCCAGTGACCTGTTCAATTTTTCGGACGCGGAAGCTTGAGGAATCAGGCGACCATGGAAAGCGGCTCTGATTCGGGCTTCGTGCGCTCGAAGAGCGATTCCATGGCATTTGCGGGTATCTGGTGGCTGATGGCGGAGTACTGCCGCCTGCGGTAGTGCATCTCGTTCTTCAGCGTGGCGAAGAACGACTCGGCCACGGTGTTATCGTGGCAGTTGCCGGTGCGGCTGCAGGAAAGACACACGTTGTTGGTCCGCGCCCGCTCGTTGACCCTCTGCCGCAGATGCTCGGTGTCGGGAAACGACTCGCGGCGGACGAGCCCCCTCTTCAGGCTGTTGTTGGCCGACTCGATCACGCGTTGTCGTACGGGCAGCCCTTCTCCGACAGGGACCTCTCGATGCCGAAGACCTCGAGCATCTCGTCTATCGAGGAGACGTTGGCGAACTCGCTTCCGCGGTCCGTGTGAAACGCTTCGATGTCGGACAGGGGCCCACGGTGGCGAACGCCGCCTTCATCAGGTCGGAGTCGCGCCGGTTGCCGGCCGAGTGCCCGATGGTCTCGCGGTTGCAGAGGTCGACCAACAGGCAGACGTAGCTCCGCTTCCGTCCGGTGCGCACGTACGTCAGGTCGCTTACGACATGGGCGCGGGGCGCGTGCCCGTCGAAGCGCCTGTCGAGTAGGTTCGGCAGCGGGGCCCCGTTCGGCTTCGAGCCAGAATGCCGGTGCTTTTTTGCTCGAGTATGCGCTGACCAGGCCGTTTTCCCTCATCATTCAGGAGATGCGTCTTCCCGATGCCGCGATGGCGTGCCTTTCGAGTTGGCGTGGACGTCGAGCCCTACGAAAGTGGTAGCATTGTTCGTCGGAAGTCCCTTCCATGAGTGCTGCGTGGCCGCTGGCGGTTCGGACACTGCTATTGTTGGCCTAATCTGCGGATATGCATGTAGGAGGGGCTTCCAATTTTTTTATGTCCTGCTCATATTGTCTTGAGGGAGGGCGGCAGTAGAGCTGCTGTCTATTTTTTTGGAGCTTTGTCGGTTTGTGTTGCCCTGTTGTTTGAGAATGTTTGTTGTGCTCCGCGTTTGCTGATAATCGGCGGATTCGTGGTTGGCCTTTTCGAACATGAGTATTGAGAAAGCTTCTTCTTTGGAGCGTTGGACATGGTTTTCTCCTATCTTGGTAACGCCGAAAAATAAAAACCTGGAATGGTAACTGCTATCAAGAAAGCAGCTACAGACAAAAGGAAGAGCCCAAGGGAAACATGAAGAAGCCGAATCCTGCGTTGGTTTGCTTTGTCGACAGATTTCCAGAGCTCTTCGTAAAGCGAACATTCTGAATCAATGAGGCCATCGAGGTTGAATTCTTCTTTGTTTCCCATGAAGTAGTCGTGGAGGTCTTTTGGTGATGCTGGATAGTTTATTTTCGGGCGAAAAAGCACCAATGCTGCAGCAGCAAGACTAGATAAGAGCAAAGAGGATATAAGGAGGTAACAAGCCAAAAGATAGTTGTTAGAGAAGATGTTTGCATTGCTTATCGGAGAAAATGCCGTAATAAAGAAAATCGAAAAAGCTGAAAGACCGGTAATTGTTAGCCCAGATTGGGTTATGCAAGACTCTTCCCTCCTATATTCTTGCTCGAGCGAGAATTGAGCGCATCCTAGAGCCGTTGATCGGATGCTTTTGTCGAGAGCTTTCTTGTTAGGGTTATCCCTTTCAAGGTCGTGCTCATCGATGTCGGAAGGAGTGTTCGGGTTCATCTTGCCTCCTGGAGGTATCTAGAGCGATATGGAATAAATGGCTTTTCCTATTTTCCGCAAAAACCGTGCAGGCTGGCAAGCGCACGCCAATACCCTTTACAATGAAAAATCGTGATTATTCTTGGTTGCCGTGCGAGTTTTGAATCTGCTGGTAAGGCTGCAGGCCGAGGCGGTGGCTCTATGCCGCCAGTCGCCAGCTAACAGCAAAAAACGTGCGCAGCCATCAAACGATAAGGAACTGCATTAATGCCAAAACTATTTTCAAGCGCTAATGCCAGAAGGAATTGGTTCACCATAACATCCCTTGTATCCAGGGACTTCAAGTTGAAGTACCGTCGCAGCGCCCTGGGCGTTCTGTGGTCGGTTCTGAACCCTTTGCTCATGATGATCGTGCTTTCTGTTGTGTTCAGCACGTTCTTCAAGTTCAGCATTGAAAACTACCCGCTGTACGTAATCCTGGGCAACGTCATGTTCGCCCTCATGGCCGATTCCACTTCGGGCGCCATGAACTCCATCATCGAATCTTCTTCGCTTATCAAGAAGATCCGCATCGAAAAGCTTATCTTCCCGTTGGAAAAAGTGCTGTTCCAGCTGGTGAACTTCTGCATTTCGCTCATCGCGGTAGCTGCGGTAATGATCTTCTTCCAAGTTATGCCGCACGTTAGCCTGCTTGCCCTGCCGCTGCTGCTCCTGTACGTGGTGCTGTTCAGCGCGGGCGTGGGCATGGCGCTTTCCGCCCTTTCGGTGTTCTTCCGCGACGTGTGCCACCTGTGGGGCGTCGTTATCACCGCATGGACGTACGCCACGCCGCTTTTCTACCCCGTAGAAATCTTGCCTGATTGGGCGGCGCCGCTTATGCAGTACAACCCTATGTATCACTACGTAACTTACTTCCGTGACCTTATCCTGAGCGGCACGGTGCCCGGCTTGCAGGAAAACCTGCTGTGCCTGGGCATGGCGGTGGCTGCATTTGCTATCGGTCTGCTTATTTTCAAGAAGACCGAAAAGAAGTTCATTCTCTACGTTTAAGGAACAACCATGCCCGAAAACGTGAACACCAGCGTTCTGGAAATCGAATCCGAGCTCGCCGACGACTCGTCAAAGAAAACCATGATTAAGGTGGACCATGTGTCCATGATCTTCAACATGGCAAGCGAGCAGCTGAACAGCATCAAGGAATATGCGATTGCCGCCTTGAAGCGCGAGCTGCGCTTCAAGGAATTCCGCGCACTCGACGACGTTTCCTTCGAAGTGAAGCAGGGCGACGTGTTCGGCATTCTGGGCACGAACGGTTCCGGCAAATCCACCATTCTGAAGATCATCGCCGGCGTGCTTGAGCCCAGCAAAGGGTCGTGCACGGTCAGTGGCAATATCGCCCCGCTCATTGAGCTTGGCGCGGGCTTCGACATGGAGCTTACCGCGCGTGAAAACATCTACCTGAACGGTGCGTTGTTGGGCTATTCGAAGCAGTTCATTGAGGAAAACTTTGACGACATCGTTGAATTTGCCGAGGTAGAAAAGTTCCTGGACATGCCTATGAAGAACTATTCTTCCGGCATGGTGGCGCGCATTGCTTTTGCGATTGCTACGGTTATCGTGCCCGAGATTTTGATCGTGGACGAAGTGCTTTCCGTGGGCGACTTCATGTTCCAGAAGAAGTGCGAAGACCGTATCACGAAGCTGATCAAGGAACACGGCGTGACGGTGCTTATCGTTTCGCACAACAACGACCAGATCGAGCGCTTGTGCAACAAGGCGGTATGGATTGAAAAGGGCCATCTGCGCATGGCGGGCACGGCAAAGGAAGTGTGCCAGACCTATCGTGTGCTGGGTGGTCATGTGGGCAGCAAGGAATCGGAGCAGATTGTGTTCGAAACCTTGCAGGATCCGAAGAAGCCCGACATGAGCGGCATCGAATCTATCGAAGCGGACACGCGCTACGGTGTTGCGGCGAAGCTTTCAAGCCGTTGCTACCCCGATGGCGCAAAGGCTGTAATTCTTGCATCGGGTGAGCATGAAATGGTGCCGCTGATTGCGAATGGCTTTGCGGGGGCATTGGACGCACCGATTCTCCTTACACAGAACGAAAGTGTGCCCGATATTACGGCGCAGGAGCTGACCAGGCTCATTCCTCAGACGGTGTACGTGCTGAATGGCGGTACGTTGGATGTGGATGCGATAACCAAGGAAGCAGCTTCTTCCGTTCCTTCCGCTTCGGTAGAAGTGCTGGAAGGCGAAAATGCTTGCAGCCTTTCGTGGTCGATTTTTCAGTACGGCGAAGAAAAGGGCCTATGGGGTTCCGACGTTGCCCTTACCTACGATGGCTGTTTGGGCGATTTGGTGTCGCTTTCCCCTTATCTGCATTCAAGGCAATGCCCCGTGCTCGTAAAAAAGAGCGAAGAGTCTGTCTCTACGCAAATGTGCAAAGCCACAACGAGTAGGCAGAGCGTTCTAGTCGTTGGGGGCTTCAAATCGTTTCCCGACGAAGGAATTGCTCCGATTGCTGCCAGCTCTGCCGAGATTCACCGTTTTGTTGGCGACGGTCCCTATGATGCGAACGAGAAGATCAATATGTGGATTGGTCTGCGCAGCAAGTCCGATTCCTTCTTGGCAGTTTCGATTTGGCATCCAGAGGACGCCTTGACTGTTGGCCCATTCGCGGCGAAGAGCGGCTCTCTGGTCTTGCTGGAAGACCCGCAGAACCTTGATAGCGTCGCTCATGCAATTGCCTATATTGGCAAAAACAAGAAACATTTGCGTTTTGTGGGCGATAGAACCAGGTTTAACGACCTTGACAAGGAATTGTTGGTTAAAGCTTCCTCCTAAAGGAGACGGCTGCATGGAATGGGGCGTGACAGCATGGAGAGGCAAGGCAAACGCCAGGCAACAGTAACTATCGAGCCTGTCGGTGAAACCGGAAATAGAGGACCGGGTTTGAAGCGCGTTCTAACGTATGGCACGTTTGACCTCCTTCATTACGGCCATGTTCGTTTGCTGCAGCGCGCTTCCCAATTGGGCGATTACCTCATCGTTGCGCTTTCGACGGACGAGTTTAATGCGGTCAAGGGCAAGAAGAGCTTCTACCCTTATGAAACGCGCAAAGAGATGCTGGAGGCTATTCGTTACGTTGACTTGGTAATTCCTGAAAACAATTGGGGCCAAAAAAGCCGATATTACTGAATACCATGTTGACACTGTATGCATGGGAATCGATTGGGCGGGAGACGCCCGCTTTGAGGCGCTAAGGGACATGTGCGAGGTTGTGTATCTCGACAGAACCCAGGGTATTTCAACCACCGAGGTAAAAGAGAAGCTTGGCGCTAACGGAGAGTAAGCGCCAAGCTTCTTCATCCTAGTTAATCAGCTTGTTGAAGGCCTGCTTCATTTCGGGCGTGTCAAGTTCGGCGTGATCAACATGCTGAAAATGCGTGTGTATGTCCTTTGGCAATTCCAGATAGTCCCCGTAGCTGCTTGTTAGGAAGCTATCAGGTCTATTGGGAATGAAGCATTCGATTCCCTCGAACATCACCCTGCGCAAGGGGAATATGTCATCGAGGCTGTACGCCCACCAGCGCTGCTTGCCGTCATCCAAGTTGTCGAGAGACCAGAGGACGGCACGCGCGTCTTTCTTTTCACAGATAAGCCCCAGCGATTTCGATTCATCAAGAGCTTTGGTGAAATGGGCGTCAATAACGGGAGCCATAGCGTTGGTGGACGTGCAGTAAGGGGATTGCTTCCAGGCTGAAAGCTCGGGGTCCTCGGACATCTTGCCGAGCATTGCCCTTCTGATGTTCCGCTGCTTTTCCGCATTGTAGCCGCTAGCAAAAGGAGCCCAATCGTAGATGAATAGATCAAGGAAGCAGGGCAGCGACTCGTCTGCATACAAGAAGCGGACCTGGCGACATTGCGCGAATCTGTCGAACACTTCAGTGATACGAAACCGGTCACTTTCAGAGACAAGGGTGGTTAGCTTGTCTAACTCGTCGCGAGTGATTCCCAGGTCAATATCGTCGTCCCAAGGGATAAAACCGCCATGTCGGACTGCGCCCAGAAGTGTACCGAAATTGAGCCAATACGCTATGCCGTGCTCGTTGCAAAGTGAATCGAAGTCATGAAGCAATTTTGTGCAGCTAAGTTGTAGAAGACGCATTCCGCCGGTGGCTTCAGGCAGCGAGCGGAAAAATCGCTTCTTTGCATCGTCAACGCTTTCGTCTTCGTGCTTGTACATTTCCCAAGCGAACATCTTCATATGTTCGTCATGCGCTGCCAGGTCTTCCGAAAATGATTCCATCATGGGATAGCAGATATCGAATTTATGGTTGATATTTCCATTGATCCCGATGTCGGCTTGTTCGATTCGCTGCATCAGCTGCGCAACAACTGAGTGCTCGATATGGTCTAGTTTTTCGTCGAAGTGCTGTTCGGCGGCGTGAAAAGAGCGTGATGAGATAGGAAGGAACTGCTTTAACGCTCTGAAGAAGGGCATGTGGAATCCGTTCTGTGCTTTCCTGCTGTATAAGGTAAGAGCAGGCTAGTTGTTCTGTTGTTGCTATACTAAAACATATTTAGCAAATTTCGAAAGGCAACACATGCAGCCGGTTGTTTCACTATTGGTTCCGATTTATAACGTCGAAAAATATCTTCGAGAGTGTTTGGATTCTGCCAAGAGCCAAACCCTTTCCGATATTGAGATCATTTGCATCAACGATGGTTCGACGGATAGCTCTCCTGACATCATTCGCGAGTACATGCAGGCCGACAGTCGCTTTAAGATTATCGACAAGGCGAATTCCGGCTATGGTGCCTCGATGAACCAGGGGCTTGATGCCGCATGCGGTAAGTACATTGGAATTTTGGAGTCGGACGACTTCTTCGAGCCTGATGCGTTGGAGAAGCTGGTAAATGCCGCCGAGGCAGCAGAAGCGCAAGTTGCAAAAGCGAATTTCTGGTTCTACTGGTCAACGCCAGAGGAAAAGAATGAGCTTTTCGAACTTGTAACTGCGCCCATGACGGGGCATGTGGTTAATCCGCACAAGGAAACCGAAATCTTCTACCTGAAGCCCTCTATCTGGTCCGCTGTTTACCGGAAGGATTTCCTTGAGCAAAACGGCATTCGTTTCCTAGAAACGCCGGGTGCGTCTTTTCAGGATTCTTCTTTCAATTTCAAGGTCTGGGCTATGGCAGATCGTGTTGTATTTTTGCAGGATGCCATTCTTCATTATCGTCAGGACAATGAATCGTCTTCGGTCAATTCTCCAGCTAAGGTGTATTGCATTTGCGATGAGCATGCTGAAATTGACAGCTTCCTTTCTTCGCATAAAGAATTAGCTTCGTTGAGGGAAGTAGAAGAGGGCATCAAGTTTGATAACTATATGTGGAATTACGAAAGGCTAACCGAGCCCCTGCAGCGCGAATTCATCCAGCGCTTTGCAAGCGAGTTCTCCTCCGACAAGAGCAAGGGCTATCTGAATGAAGCCGTGCTTGGCGAATGGAGAACAGGCGAATTAGCGGCACTAATAGCAGACCCAACGTACTATCATGCGCGTCGAGCTGCCCAGCAGATTTCGGGCGGCAAGTTTGCAAAGGCAAAATGCTATTTTACCGTTGGCGGCTTTGCGTCATTGGCAAAAGCTATATCACGCAAGGTTGGCTAGATAGGTCGAGTGGATTTTATGCCTTTCTTTTCAATAATTGTCCCCGTTTACAACGTAGAGAAGTACCTTTCCTTGTGCCTTGATTCTTTACGCAACCAGACCTTTCAGGATATCGAGGTAATTTGTGTTGATGATGGCTCAGCGGATGGGTCGTTGTCGATTGCCGAAATGCACGCGGCACTAGACTCTCGGATCAAGGTGTTCACAAAAGCAAACGGGGGAGTGTCATCTGCTCGAAATTTTGGCTTTGAAAAAGCTTCGGGTGAATACGTGCTCTTTATCGATTCAGATGACTATATGAGCGCCGATGCCTGTGAAGTTTTGGCAAGGGTAGTAAAAGAGCAGGGTCCCGACGTTGTGACCTTCGGGGCGAATTGCGTCCCAGAGTGGGCTAATTACCCCTGGTTGGAAAAATGCCTTAGCCCAAAAGCTCGTGTATACCATGACTTCGATCAGGCGATATTGTTTGAAGAGCCGTCTGCTCCTTTTACTTGGCGTGTTGCTTTTCGACGGGCGTTCTTAGCGGAAAATAATATTGCGTTCGATGAGAACCTCCCGTTGGGTGAAGATGAACTGTTCTTGTTTGTGGCGTATCCGTGCTCTACAAAAACTATCTTCATTCCCGACAAGCTGTACTACTACCGACTTAGCCGAGAAGGCTCGGCCATGGATAGCCTGTTTGGAAAAAAGACAGAGCGTATCAAATGGCACTACCGAATTATTAGCGGGGTTTTTTCTGAGTGGCAGGCGCGAGGCTTTATGGGGCTTTGCCCTGCGGAGCTTTTGGTGTGGGCGATAGACTTTGTATTTGAGGATGCTTTTCGCCTTTCCGATGAAGAGAGGCGCAGGTCGTTCCAGGAGCTTGGCCGCTTGATTGATTCCTATTTCGATCATCCCCTCAAAACAGCACGTTCGGTAAGTCCTCATATGCTTACTGTGGTGAAGATACTTCTTGAATGTGGTGAGGGGTCCGCGGTGCCAGACTGTATAGGCAGGGAGTACACTCTTTCCCGCATTGGTTGGGCTGGTTACATTCACAATGCTTATTTGAGGGTGTTAGATAAGTTCCGCAAACCAGCCCCGGAAAACCCTGAAGTAATGGCTCGGCAGAAGGCTGAACTGAAAAAACACGAAGATGAAGCTCGGGCTTCACTTGAAGTTGTGCAGGCCGAATTCCGCGCGGCACAAGAAACAACAACGGAGTAATTAGCATGTGGCTTGATTTTTTTGCTGCGGCACTAGCGGCTGCCGTATTCCTCTTTCTGCCTGGTGGCTTGATCGTGTATTCGGCACGCAGATCCTTCGTAGAAAGCGTTGGTTTTGGTCCAATTTTAAGTGTTGTTTTTTACTCGATAGCTGCAGTGGTCTATCCGCGAATCGGGATCGAGGCTTCTTGGGCAACTCTTTTTGTGCCGTTCCTCCTGATTTCGCTGATTGTTTCGGCGCTTTTCTTTCGTCTTGGGAAAAGAGGGGCGGATAAGGGCCTTGGCAAAGAGGAGCTGCTGTATGTTCTGCTGTATGCGCTTGTTGGCGTTGTGATTGTTGGTATCTTCTTTGTCAAAAATCTTGATGGGGCAGGGTCTTTCTATCAAGCCTACGATAATGGCTCTCACCTGAATACGATTAGGGCCTTTATCGAAACGGGAGTTTATTCTTCGTTTGGCGGTGGGCTTAGGCCAGATCTTATTTCGCCGTTCGATGAGTCTGGGTCTTCGTTCTATCCTTCTGCATGGTATTGCCTTGTCGCAATGGCAGTAACGGCGACGGGTGCAGGTATTACGGTTGCGGTTAATGCCGTGAATTATATTTGCGCATCTTTGATCTTTCCCCTGTCGGTGCTTTTTGCGGCAAAAGCCATATTTGGGGCAGATAAGAAAACTATGATAATTGGCGCAGCCCTTGCTGTTTGCGCAGCGCCGTTTCCGTGGGGTTTTTTGACGTTCGGCCCGCTCTATCCAAATTTGCTTTCAATGGCGTTGTTCCCTGCTGCTACGGCCTGCTCGGTCTGCTTTGTTCGATTTGGTGTATTGCGAAATACGCGCGTAGTTGCATTTTTGGCAGCAGGCACTGCAGCTGTTGCTTTGTTGTTCGCGCAGCCAAATGCTATTTTTGCCGAGTTGGTAGTTTTGATGCCCTTCTTTGTCTCTGAATGCGTGCTAAAAGCATGGGGCAAGGACGGCAGTTTCGGGTCTAAGGCTGTATTTGCTCTTGTTGTTTCTAGTGCGACTATGCTGGTAATTTGGGTCGCACTGTACAGCCTTCCCATATCAATGATTAGGAGCGTAGTTGAGTTTAATTGGCCTGCGACCGTCGGCAAATGGCAGGCCTTCATGGATTGCCTGCTGTATTCGTTCAACACGGGAGCTGCCCAGCCGCTTGTTGCCTTGCTTGTTGTGGTTGGTGCGGTAAAAGCGCTTTCTTCCAGGAAAACAGCCTGGCTGGCTTTCTCATATGCGTTTGCATGCTTGATCTACCTCTCCTCCGTATCGACTGAAGGATTTACCAAGCATCTACTTTCGGGTTTTTGGTATACGGATCCGTACAGGCTTGCGGCAACTGCCGCCATCGTATCGCTCCCCCTTATTGTCCTAGGCGCAAAATGGACGCTTGATTGGTTTGCATCGCTCTTGACGAAGCACGAAAAGGGCACGACGCTTTGCCTTAATAGCAAGGTTGGTGTCTGCGCGTTTGCGCTGTTGTTCGCAGTGTTCCTTTATGGTCCGAGCTTTTTATTTGCTGGCTGTGGTTCGGTCGATACGGGATTCGGAAACATTGCTGATAAGGTTAAGGTGCAGAACAGCGTATCTGTAGATAATGTTCTGGCTCCTGAGGAGAGGCGGTTTGCCGAAAAGGCCCTTCAGATGGTTCCCAAGGATGCAGAGATTATCAATGAGCCCAATGACGGCAGTGGGTTTCTCTACGCTCTGTATGATGCTGATAATATTTTGTACAAGCGGTTTGCTTTGCCTTCGAGCGGCGAAAAGCCGGAAAGTGCGCTTATCCGACAGGATCTTGACAAAATAGCCACTGATCCAGAGGTGAAGGTTGCTGTAAATAGTTTCGATGCTGAGTACGTTTTGCTGCTCGATCGGGATGGCGATCCCAAGAAACGCATTCATCTTTGGTCGTATTACCCGGATCAATGGGGCGGCATATTGCGAATAACCGATTCAACCCCCGGTTTCGAGGTGGTTATGGCCGAAGGAGACATGAGGCTTTATAAGATTGCGGATTGACACTACAATAGCTTGCGCTGTTTAAGCGGCATTAAATGATTGTCAGGAATAACGAAGGAACTCTTCAGTGCGTCTATACAAGTACGATTTTGTTCGTGCGGTTGCAATTATGTTTGTGGTCGCCGTTCACTCTCTTTATTTCGTCAATTCAGTTCACGAGCAGTGCGCGTACCCGTTCTATGCTTTGCAGACCATTTTCTTTACGGGAAACGTGCTGTTCTTTCTTCTCTCGGGCAAGTTTAACCTTCGCGAAAAGAAGGACGATGCAGCAGTTAAGAAATTCTATTACAACAAGATTCGCAACATTGTTGTACCTATCGTGATCTTTTTCTTCATAAGAACGTTATACGACTTGTATCCCGATTATTCGTTGGGTCTGGTTGTAAAAACCTTCATTAAAAACTTCGTATACGACTACAGCCATATCGAGTATTGGTTTATGTACACGCTGGTGGGCTTCTTGTTGGTTGCGCCTTTCTTGTCTCATGCCTTCGCGCGATTCAGCAAGTTCGAAAAGAAGCTATTTGTTGGAATCGGCTTGGGATATCACTTGGTCCTCTTGATCGTCTCTGATGCCGGGTATCCTCTTGGGTGGTCGTATCTCTTTTTTGGTTTCTCCTTCACCTTTTTTATCGGAGGATTAATTGAAGATCTGTTTGAAACCAAGAAAAGCAGGTGTGGCTTGGCCCTGACTAGCGTTCTATGCTTGCTTGCGACGATGGTGCTGTTCCATTTTGATAAGACGGGAGGCCTTCAGGATTCATCGCCGTTTTACACGGTATTGGCGATTGGTATCTACATTGGCCTGCTTCAACTCGGGGAAAAGATGAAGCCTTCCAGAGCGGTTTCGTTTATCGCAAAGCACTCGTTTAGCATTTACCTCGTGCATATGATGATTCTGATTCCTCTGCATTCGGTTATTCCCGTTATGGAGGGTCCGATCTCGTTCTTGGGTTTCCTTGGGGCTTTTGCGATTGCATTCTCGCTTTCGCTTCTGCTTGCGTTTGTTCTGGATAAATGCGTTGTTGATCCTGCGGAGCTGCTTTTCGACAAGTTGTTCAAGCGGCTTTTGGAAAAAAGGAAGAACACCGTATAGTTGCAGATTGTAGCTAAAGGCAGCCTGGTTGCTGGAAGCATGGTGGCTGCATCGGTGGTTTTGCTTTCGGGGGTGATGGGCTTACTTAAGGTTTGCAATGGCAATATGAAAGGGTCCTCGCTGCGGTCATTGAGTTTTGCAGCGAGGGCCCTTTCATTGTCCTTTGCGGTGAGGGCGAATACGGTTATTTTTGCGTGGATCAACGCCGCCTAACCAAGGTAGCGGCGCACCATATCCGTTCCGAAAGCAGTCATCTTGTAGAAGATCCGAAGTTGACCATCGCCATCAACGTCAACTTTCGTCTCTTCAAGCAGCCCATTTTCCCGTGAGGTTGCCAGGGCTTCATCTACGTCCTTGTTATTCAACAGCTTGTAGCCTGAGTAATCTTTCTTGAGTGCGGCGATAACATCGTTTGCGCTCAGTTCTTCGCCGTGGTTGAAGCATTCGATAATGGCGTAGTGCAACGGGGGCAGGTTGTTCTTCATTTTGGCTACTCCTTATGTGCCTTGATACTTTTTGTGGAGTTGATGGCAATGCAGAAGATGCCGGCAATCATGATAAGCGCGCCAATCCACTGCATTGCGGAAAGGGGTGGGTAGTCGGCAGTCAAGCCGCCAATGTTCAAGACGCCCAATACAATCCAAATGAAGAACGGGCCCCAGAAGGCGTACATTCCGTTGCACGCCATGCCCAGTGCGGTGCCGCACATGGAGTTTCCCTTATACCAGAACGAAAAGGCTGGCATTGCAAACAGGCCCGACACGGCGAAGATCAATATTGAGGGGTCGGAAACGGCCGTGCACAGGATAGCGGGCACGGCAGCAATGCTATCGCCCATTACGGTAAGAACAGGGAAGGCGATTGCCAGTTCTAGAACACCGGCTGTAATTTGCCTTATGGCAATGCCGATGCGGTAGTCAATCAGGATGGTTCCGAAGCCCGCAACGCAGCCCTCGAAGCCCCAGCCGAACGCAGCAAGGAAGGCGAACAAGCAGCCAAACAGGGCTTCGGGGCCCATGTCGGCAAAGCTGGTGCCACCAATAATGCCTGCAGCGGCAAGGCAAATCAAGATGCCTATAACCTTATGGACCTCAAGGCTTTGCTTGAACAACACGCGACCAAGAATGGCGCCAATAGCGCAGTTGAGCGCAGCGATGGGCACAATGACGCCCGGGTTGCCCGCTGCGGTTGCTGAATTCAGCGCCACCACGTAGGCAATGGTGGCGAACGGACCGCCGATGGCTGCGCAAGCCATCATTACCCAGCCGGGCTTCGTCTTGACTGTTTTCCAAAGGTCGCCCAGCTGACCGTTCTTGGCGCACATGGCCACTGACCACAATCCGCTGAACGTATCGTTCAAGCCCGCGGCAAGCGCGGCGAGGGTGAAGGTGATTGCAAAAGCGCTAAGGGGTGCGTTGCCGTTCCAGCCTTCGCCACCAAACCATGCGGCCCATACGCCTTGTGTTTCTCCCAGAGTTAAAAACGCCGTATACAGGCCGTAGCAAATGCCAGAAGCCACAGCGAAGGCTATCCCTTTTGTCATGTATTTGCGGTGACGCTGTTTTTGCAGGTTGGAAATGCTCTGTTGCATGTTTGCTCCTGTCGAAAGGGTGTCGGTTTCTAGGGGGGGTTGCGTTAGTTGATGCCTGCTTGATAGAGGGCCAGCGATTTGTCAAGGTACTTCTTGGCGTAGCGATAGTAGATGTACAGCCACTCTCCAACCGATTCCCCCTGAGATTCCTTGTAAAGGGACCAGAGATACCAGCACCAGCCAGCAAAGGCAACTGCGGCATAGCAATGTTGAAGCTGTTCAATGGAAGCCTGGTTATCGAAATAAAGGGAGATAAGCTTGTCTGCTGCCGCCTCGTCAAGCTCACTGCAAACAATGAAGGTTCCCAGGTCTTGTGAAAAATCGGCCATGCCGGAGTATTCCCAGTCGATCAGTGAAAGAGTGCCCTTTTCGTCCTTCAAAAGATTTAAATAGAAGAAGTCATTGTGGCAAAGCACGGTACGCCCTACGCCGTCGGCGCTAAATAGATCGTAGAGATGCGCGAACTCTGATTCCAGCTGACGAAAGTTGGGGATGGCGTCAAGGTCGGAGGGTTCGATAAGGCCTGCGTAGTCGCACGACTTCTGGAAGAAGTTGAAGCTAAGCGCCAATTTTGCATCAGAGCCGTGAAGCTTCTTGATAAGAGAGGTGGCTTCTTCGATGTCGGTAGGGTTTGAAGGGTCAAGCTGTTCGCAGTTGGGGATGAAGCGGGAAACCTTCCAGCCTTTTGCAGGGTCTTCATAGATAAAGGTGTCGTCGATTTTCAGCGATCGGGCCAATTCCTGCGCCTTTGTCTCCTCCTGGCGGTTGATTAGCTTGTCGGTGCCAACGCCGGGGTGGCGGTAGACGTACTCCCCGCTGTTGATGGCAAAATGGCAGGATAGGTTGGTAAGACCCTGCTTCAAGGGGTAGATGTCATGAATTTCGTCTCGGGTGCAGCCAAGGGTGGCAACGATGTTGTCGAAGGCTTCTGAATCGACGTTCTGGATGAACTCAGGGTCGAAAAGCCTCAGTTCATCGAGCGAATCGAACTCGTTGATCATGCCATCGGGATAGGGTCGCACTACCATATCGAGCTCTTTGATGTGGTCGATATAGATTTGCTCCCAAAGTTTGTCTGCAGTTTCGGGGCGGTCGTATTCTGCGACGAGTATTTCGGAAAAACGCTTGGAGAACGCTTTATCGAAATAAACATGCCCAAGCATAATCAAAGAATCGGAGCCGCCGATGGTTACCCCGGCAATTCGCTTGTTCGGACCTTCCTTTATGCACCATTCAGGGGTTTCGCCCTTGCAGAACTGAGCTGCGTAGTATGCCTGATACACATACGGTTCGAAGGGATTTTCGGTGAAGTAGTCGTCCGAAGAGCAGATAAAGGTATTGCCAAGCTTTTCGCGAACACGCATAAGGGTAGAGTTGTTGTTGCGCGATGCGTACTCGGGGTTAATAACGATGGTTACACCAAACGTATCTTCGAGGTAGAAGAAGTACTCTTTCTTGTAACCAGCAACAACGGTAATGTCATTAATGCCCGCCTCTTTGAGCTGTTTGATTTGTCGTTCAATAAGCACTTCTCCTCGAACGCGAAGAAGGCCCTTGGGCTTTTCGTAGGAAATAGGGGCAAAGCGCGAGGAGAGGCCAGCCGCCATGATGATTGCATTATCTACCTTAAAGGGAGAAAGCGCTTCTTTGCCTTCTGCATTGATTGCGCCATTTGAGACCATGCCCTTTTCGGTGAGTGATTTAAGCGCAGCGTTTGCGCTTCCCAGTGAAATACCCGATTTGCTTGCTATTTCGCGCTGGCTTATGGATGGCGTGCCATTAAGAGCAACGAGCACATTGAATTCATTCTTAGATAGCAAAGATTTCTCCCCGTTGGTTTGTTCAATATAAATAAGTATAGCCGAATATTGAACATAAGTTCAATATTCGGCTATATGAAAATAATTTGAACAAACAATAAACGGGATGACTGGTTTATCGCACCCATTTCCCGTCGGCGCCCACATAGTAACCCCCGACCCAGCGGTTGGTTGCCATTCGTCCATCGCCCAGCAGGTAGTAGTCGCCGATCCAGGTGGAGTAGCGCATGACGCCGCTGGGGTTGGAATAGTACCAGTTGCTGCCGACCCTGTACCATCCGGTTTTCATGGCTCCACTGCCGTCAAGGTAGTACCACTTTCCTCCGATGGATTGCCACCCGGTAAGCATGGCTCCCGACCCGTTGAGGTAGTACCACGTGGTTCCAAGTTTCAGCCACCCAGTTGCCATTGCTCCCGACCCGTTGAGGTAGTACCAGGCGCTTCCGACCCACTGCCACCCGGCGAGCATAACCCCCGACCCGTTGAGGTAGTACCAGGTGTTGCCGGTTTTCAGCCATCCTGCTTGCATCGATCCCGAATCATTGGCGTAATACCATTTGCTATCGACCTTGAACCACCCTGTTCTCAAGGCTCCAGACCCATCAAGGTAATACTTGGTTTCGCCGAGTTCCAACCAACCCGTTTTCATTACGCCATTGTTATAGAGATAGTACCAATCATTGCCGATCCACTGCCATCCGGTGAGCATGGCACCCGAGCCGTTCATGTAGTACCAGTTTCCGTTGATTAACTGCCACCCGGTGAGCATGGCGCCTGATCCGTTGAGGTAATAAGTGCTGTTGCTGAGCTTCAGCCATCCAGTCTGCATGACGCCACTGCCATTAAAGTAGTACCAGCTGCCGCCAATTTTCTGCCATCCGGTTGCCATTGCTCCAGAACCATTGAGCCAATACCGGGAATTGTCGAGATTCAGCCATCCAGTTTGCATCCAGCCGGAACTATCGAAATAGTACCAGTATCCATTGATGCATTCCCAGTCGTTACGTGTGTAGGAGCCGTCGGCGTGACGGTACCACCACTGGCCGCCGCTGTTGATCCAGCGGTCAACATTCAGGTAACTTAGGCAATCTTCTTTTTCGCTGCGGTAGCGATTCTGCCATCCTTTCCAATATATCTGTTGCTTGGGGTAGCGCTTGGAAACATTGTTAACAACGAAGTCGCAGAGCGTAACAATCAACGTTTCGTCAGACATGGATTCGTTGATGCCTGAATACTTGAAAAACCAGTTTGCGCCGTAGTAGTTGCCGTTTTTAATATACGAGGCGCCACCGCCGGCTCCGAAGAGGTTGACCATACCCCAGCATAAGCCTTTGATGCAATCGGGGCGGTTGTCGAGATTGATCCCAAATGCGCCCAGACACCCGCGGGCTCCTAGTGATCCACTGTAATACTCCGTGTAGGCCCAGCCGTTCTGCAGCCGCGAGAACTCATCAGGGTCGGCTTTGTATGCGGCATGCCATGCGGCGTTAAGGTCGTTGCCCAGTCGGGTAAAAGTGTTATTGCTTCTTGTTGCGCCCGTTACATCCCATCCGTAGCGGTCGCCGATAACCTTGAGGGCTTTGTATTTTGAGGGGTTGTACTGATATACCGCTTTAAGGAAGCTGCCCAGGCCATAGCGGTTGTCGAATTGGAAATAGCCCATTGCATGGTAGCCATCGCCGGAGCTAAGTCCTTGGTCGTAATTGCAGCTGCTTTCATACTTGCAGAAATAAAGCATCTCATCGCTGAACGTCATGGGGGAAACGCTGGAACCATTTGAGTAAAGTTCGATCTCGTTGGTATCTGGTGGGTATATATCCGTAATATCGGTGGAACCGTCAAGCCCGTCTGCCCATATTGCAAGCTTGCCATCGCTGTAGTCAGGTTCGGAAAATTCGGCGTCAGTATCGTATTCGCCGTCATCCATTGCTGCGATATCGGAATCTTCGTATCCGTCCGTGTTACCTGCGGTCTTGTCATCCACGTCGGTTTCGGACAGATCGGGTTTTGAGGCTATGCCATCGTCGTAAAATTCTGAGTTTTGGTCGCTTGGATCTTTTGTTTTAGTCTCATTGCCTGCATTGATGGTATCTGCGAATGCGGGGCAAGGCAAAAGACCCGTTACCAAAACCAATGAAAGGATGGAGCTGAATATTTTTTTCTCAATCGCCATGCAAGCCGCCTTTCGTGAATCATCCTTTCGATAATATCGAAACATGCGATGTTTGGTCGGGGTTCGTTGATGGGCGAGCCTTTGTTTTCATGTGCGGCACACAAGTTGTGACCGCTAAAGAAAAAGGGCGAGGGGGTGAACCCCTCGCCCTTTAGTTGCTATCCGTAAATTACAACCGTGGTACCAGCGTAGATGTTGTTGTATATCCACTGCGCATCAGGGTATGCCATTCTGATGCAGCCATGGGAAAGGCTTTTCCCCAGCTCGTTGTTTGAAGCGAGAATTGTATGGAAGAAGTATCCGCCGCTGATCTGTGTGCACCATTTTGCGCGGCTATCGGTGCTCAGTGCCATCCTTTTTCCGCCGCTAGTTCGGAACGTTCCTGTGATTGTGGGGCTGCTTGGTGCTCCTGTAACACAGTCAACGTAATACTGCAGGGACCAATTGTGTGATGAGCCCCTATAGATACCAACTTTATGAGTCGATCTGTTTACGGCAATGAGCCATTGGGTTCCACTGTTGCATCCCCAGATTCGATCTGTCATTTGGGCGCGTTCCGGGTTGGGGACCCAAGCTCCGCTGCCATTGAAGTAATACCAAGTGCCGCCGATCCATTGCCACCCGGTGAGCATCGCGCCCGAGCCATTAAGGTAATACCAGGTGTCGCCAGTTTTCAGCCAACCGGTTTGCATGGCGCCAGAGGAATCCATGTAGTACCAGTTACCACCGACTTTTTGCCAGTTGGTCAGCATTTTGCCGCTGTAGTTGAATAGGTACCAAGCCCCATTGATCTGCTCCCAACCGGTTGACACAACGCCTGAAGAGGGATTGATGTAATAGGTTTCGGTTCCGTCCTTAATCCAGCCGGTCATGGCCTTATGGGATATGGGATCAGCATAGGTTTTCACCCCATCACCGAGGTTTACCCAGCCTGAGCAAAGAACGCCATTGCTCTTTAATGTGCCGTCAGCATCGCGAGCTATGTTGCCATTGCTCCATTGTTGTCAACGCGATACCAGGATCCGCCATAGCCCTTTACCCAATGAGCTGAAGTGGCAAGTGCTCCTGAGCCTTCGGCAAACCACCATTTGCCGTTGTCATCTTTGATCCATCCAGTCTGCATGGCGCCCGAATTGTGGTCCAGCCAGTACCAGGAGCCGCCACTGCTAAGCCATCCAGTCTGCATGGCGCCGGAGGAGGCCAGGTAGTACCATGACCCCCTCTTTTGCCAGCCAGTAAGCATGGCTCCCGATCTGTTCATCAGATACCATTTTCCGTCGGCTGCTTTCACCCAGCCAGTTGCCATTGCGCCGGTTTTGTCATTGAGCCAATACCAATTTCCGCCAGCATAAAGCCATCCGGTGCGAAGCGCACCATTGCTGTTTGGATACCACCAATTTCCGTCGGCCTTAACCCATCCGCCGTCAGTTACGATAGCCCCTGACGAAGTGGCATGGTACAGAGCGCTGCCAACAGAGAAGTTTCCTGTGATCATCTTGCCGTCTGCCCCGAGGCGGTACTGCTTGCCGCCTGTTTTAACCCATTTCGATTCGGTAGCCTTTGAGGAATTGGCAAACCAATACCAAGAATCTTCGAAATCGCGCCAGCCGGATATGGCCGCCTCAATGCCGTTGGAGTAATTGGTTAAATGTCCGTTTTCCAGCACGAGTCCATTTTTTGCTGCCTCTGCAGGCTCAGAAGAGCTTGTGTTTGACGGCGAGCCTGGAGTGGTTGTCTCTGCCGCTTTCTCTGGAGATTCGCTTTTTGGAGCGGGCTCATTTCCTGTTGGCGCTTCCCCGGCAGGAGGTTCTTGCATTTGCTCCGCGTAGCCAGAATTAGTTGAGCTCACCCCATTTTGAAGCTCGTTTGCCATTGCGGCAGCGGGCGTAAGCGCCAGCGCAAGCGCTGCGGGGATTAATAAAAAACCAATCCGTGAAATTGCAGTGTTCATTTTATGTATCCCTCACCTGGTCGGCGATATTTTGATAGCCCAATTGTACCTGTTTGATCGCTGCATTATCAGGGGATACTGTTAATTATGATTGTGGAAATATTTATTGGAAGGCGGCAAATAGCCCTTATTGCGAAATGGGCTTATGTTAGACGAGTCGGTTGTCGTGGTTTGCAAATCGCATTCATCTTCTAGATACTGAGACGAGTCTTGGTGTCGGAAGAAAACTGCTTTCATGGAGAAAGGCACGATACCGACTGCGATATTGCGTGTACGCCTTTGGCATCGTGGACGCTTTTAAGCGTTGCGATGACGTGAGATGCTTGGGAGGTCACATATGAAGAAGCTGCTGCTGTTGGGCGGTCCGGTATTCCAAAAACCTGTTGTAGAGAGAGCTAAGGCTATGGGGCTGCGAGTGGGCGTTGCTGACATTAGCCCGGATGCTCCGGCTGCGCAAATTGCAGACGATTTCTTTTGCGGCTCCATTAGGGATTTCGACGCCATGCTCGAGATTGCCAAAGAATATTTGCCTGACGCCATTGCTAGCGGGGCATGTGATACTTCGGTTGTGACCGTCTCCAAGCTTTGCGAGGAGCTGGGGCTGCCGGGCAATTCGGTGGAGGCGGCGCTTAATTCCACCGACAAGCATCGCATGATAGAGTGCTTCGCTCGGAAAGGGGTTGCCCACCCTTCCTTCGTCGTTGCAAAGAAAGAAGATATAGGTCAGTTCGCCCCTGAAATCCCTTACCCGATCATCGCGAAGCCGACAGATAGTGCTGGTGGCCGTGGTGTGAATTTGGTCCATTCGCGCGAGGAACTCATGCCCGCTCTTCTTGCCGCTTCGGAGGCGGGGCTTTCTGGCGATGTTCTTGTCGAGGAATATATGATCGGTCCAGAAGTAAGCGTTGAGCTTCTTGTTGTTGACGGCGTAGCCCATGTACTACAGGTGACGGACAAGCTAACTTCTGGTGCTCCTAATTACTTTGAAATCGGCCATTGTCAGCCGACAAGCCTCAAAGACGAAGATCGTGCCGCTATTTCGGAATTAGCAAAGGCTGCTGTTTTGGCTGTCGGGCTGAAGAACAGTGCAGCTCACGTTGAGATAATCGTGACGCCCAATGGTCCCAAGATGGTCGAGTTGGGAGCGCGTTTGGGCGGGGACTGGATTACTTCTTATCTTATCCAGGGCTCTGTTGGGGGCATCGACATGATTGAATGCATGGTTAGGATCGCGTTGGGCGAAAAGCCTAGCATAAACAGGTATTACGACAGTGGAAGCTATGTGGCAACTAGGTTCCTTCCAGCAAGCGAAGGCGTACTGTTGGGACTTGACGGTCTAGATGCTGCAAAGTCTTCGAGCGGGGTCCTTCATGTTGAGCGCCATGGTGTTATTGGCGAGCGCTACGAGAAGGCCGTCGATGATTCCGCCCGCTTTGTTTCGGTTGTTGCGTGTGGTGGATCTCGAAAGGAAGCTCTTGATAATTGCAAGCGAGCACTTGAACTTGTGGAAGTGAGGATAGAGAGACCTTGATTATTGGCAGCGCCATCCGCAATCGCTTTTGATGCCTCGCAGGAAAACTAGTTCTTAAGAGCGGTAAGAAGGGCGTTCGCTGAGGTGCCCCAGGTAAAGTGGTTCCTAACTCGCTTTGCCACCTTGCTCCCCCTTTCCGTTGCCCCTTCGGGATCGCTTGCTGCCTTGCTGAGCGCGGTAGTTATGTCGTTGGAGCTCATCGAAGGAAGCATGATGCCATACTCATTTGAGGGGGCAATTTCTTTCATGCCTCCGACGTCGGTTGCTATTGGGGCGGTGCCGCAAGCCGCAGCTTCCAAGAGAACCGTAGAAAAACCCTCGGATCGTGAGGGAAGACAAAAGTAATCCGATTGCTTAAGCAGTGCAGCGAGATCGCTTTTGTTGAGCATGCCAGGGGTTATAACGTTCGGGCATGCAAGCGCCTCGACCTTGGGGAACAGGGGGCCATCGCCGGCCATAACGGCGACGATGCTCGGGTGCTCTGATGAATGGCGTTCGGTAAGGTGCGAGACCGCCTCCGCAAGCTGCATAACTCCCTTTTCTGGGACGAAGCGCCCTGCGCTCGCGATGAGCAAGGCATCGTTGGGGATATTTAATTCGGCTCGAAAATCGCGCGAGCTTGCTTGCGAAAGGTACTCGTCTGCCTCAATGGCGTTGGTAATTTCACCGCAGGATGAAATTCCGAAATGGGAAAGCCATTCGCTTGCTTTCTGCGACACGGCAAAACAGCGGGGTTTTGAGTGCTTTGCAAGCATCGTCATTGTGTGCTCGACAATATTCAGCGGAATGTCCAGGGCGGGGTTTCCCAGGGTGAGATGCGCCGAGCCGTGCTCAATTAGAACGGGCTCGATGCTCTTTTTTCTCGCAAATTTTAAGCCAAGGATACTTAAAGGGTAGAAACGCGTATTCACCACAACATGATCGATGGCTTGAGAATCAAGCCATTTCCAAAGCGCATCGCTAGAAGCGCACTTCTTAGATAGCGGGAATCTGCCGTTGAGCAGGGGGCTGCAGGGTAGCCTCACAACCTCAATGCCATTGGCGCTTTCTTGCTCGAGCGCGTTGTCTGTGTTATTCGTAACAACGATTACCCGATGGCCCTTTTTAACCAAGGCATTTGCGATTCCTTTGGTGTAGGTTTCGACACCGCCAACATGGGGCTCGTATAGAGCAGAGAAAATGCAAATGCAGCAAAAAGAGCTTGCATTGCTGTGCGTCGGTGTATTGTCGTTGCTGGTCTGCATAGTGTCCTCGCAGAATTCTGCTTGTTGCCTGTTGAATACGAAAAGGATATACCCTTACGAGATTGTTCTATTTACGGAATGTAATGGGCGATACAATTAACATCTGTGTTAAAGCGTTATCGATTTAGGGAGTAGTTCGAAAGTGGACAACGCTATCGGGGGTCGCCGCGTGCTTGCGGTTGTTCCTGCGTACAACGAACGAGACAATATTGTTTCGACAATTGAAGACCTGCGTACCAATGCGCCAGGGGTTGATTACGTTATCGTCAACGATGGCTCGAAAGACGATACACTTGCCATTTGCCGCGAGCATGGCTACAACGTTATTGACCTGCCGGTAAACCTTGGTCTTGCTGGAGCCTTTCAAACAGGAATGCGCTATGCCTACGAGCAAGACTACGATTACGCAGTGCAGTTCGATGCCGATGGCCAGCATTCAGCTGCTTATATCGAGGATATGGTTGCGTTGGCGGAGAGAAACCACGTAAACATTGTTATTGGCAGTCGCTTTGCTTCAACCAAGAAACCCTTTTCCGCTCGTATGATGGGCAGCGTTCTGATTACCGCAATGATTCTTGTTACCACGCGAAAGCGCATTCAGGACCCTACGTCGGGTATGCGCCTTTTCGACAAGACGATGATCCCCTTACTTGCAAACGAGCTCGACCTTGGCCCCGAGCCAGATACCGTGTCTCTGCTAATGCGTTGGGGCTATAAGGTTGAGGAAATTCAAGTTGAAATGCGTGAGCGCACGGCTGGCGAAAGCTACCTGAACTTCACCAAGTCAGTTGCATACATGCTTCGAATGAGCATTTCTATTCTATTCGTTCAGTGGTTTAGGAGGAAAAAGTGAGCTTGCTTTTCTCCGCAACGCTGCTTATAAGCGCCCTTTTAATTTTTTGGCTGATTCTTCGCAAGATCCGCCGCTCCGAAGTGACTATCGCTGATTCCACGTTTTGGTTTTTGTTTGCCCTGAGCTTGGTGCTTATGGGTGTGTTTAGGCAGATCCCTTTTTTCTTTGCGGGTATCTTTGGCATCGAAAGCCCTGCTAACTTTGTATTTGCTTACGTTATTGCCGTTTTGATTTTGCGCGAGTTCTATTCGACTGTGGAAATCTCCCAATTGCGTGCAAGGGTTCGCGGGTTGGCGCAAAAAGAGGCGCTGAAGAAGATGGTCGTCGAGAGTGAAGACGAAATGATGGCTAAGCGGGACGACAGCCCTTCATTGGGTGCTAACTCTTTAGAGGGGAAGTAGCTGTGGACCCTTTATCCATTGAAGACATGAAATTGATTGAGCTTGACATCATGGACGAGATCGATCGCGTGTGTGCTGCTCATGGCGTCGAGTATTTTATGGGCTACGGAACGCTCCTGGGCGCTATGCGACATGGCGGGTTCATTCCGTGGGATGACGATATGGATATCGTTATGATGCGAGACCAATATGAGCTGCTCATGGATAGCTTCAACGATTGGCGTACGTCGGAACGATTTAAGCTCGTTTCGTATCGCGATGGCTCTTCGATCTATCAGTTTGCGAAAATTGTCGACACGACCACGATTGTGTATGAGAACTTTGTGGGGAAAAAGGCAGCCACGGGTGTATGGGTTGATATTTTTCCCTTTGAAAACTACGACCCCTCAAAAACGTCACTTTTAGCAAAAAATGATCGGTGGGGGCTGTTGCGAAGCTTTGCTGTTGGTGATCCGTCGGTGGGGTCGACTTTTGCTGTTCGTCTTGCGAAGCGAATCGTTTGCCCGATCGCTAAACGATTCAACCCTTATAAGCTCGCGAGCAAGCTCGATGAGCTTGCTCGCGAGATGGACTTGCCGGATGCCGACAGGGTCATTGATTTTGTTGGAGAGGGAAATGCGCAGAAGACGTATCCGAAGAGTCTATTTGTGCCTGTTCGCATGAAATTTGAAAACCGTGAATACATGGCGCCGGCTGGAGCTGAGGAGTTTCTTTCTATCGAATATGGTGATTGGCGTACTCCGCCCGCCGAGACTGATCGCGCCGTTCATGTATTGGAGGCATATCGCATATGAGCGAGGAGCGATCATCTCAGGCTTTACTAGACTCCGAAGTGGGTAATGGGTCGGAGAGGAAGGCGCCCGCTCAGCTTTCGGTAAAAGCGAACATGCTTTGGAACTCCATCGGTTCCATGACGTACCTTGCCTGCCAATGGCTTACCACCATTGTTGTCGTGCGCTTATCTGCCGGCTACGACGATGCGGGCTTGCTTTCCCTTGCCATGTCGGTGGTGGGCATTTTTGGTACGTTTGCTAATTACAAAATGGGAACCTACCAGGTTTCGGACATTAAACACGAAAATACTGTTGGGGAATATATGGGTTTCCGATGCCTTATGCTCGCGGTTGCCTTTGTTGGTTGTATGGCATATGCGGCTTTGACGTGTGCTCCCGAGGCGCTTATAACGGTGGCCCTGTTTTATGCCTTTAAAGCCGTGGGTCTTGTGATCGATATCCTTCATGGAGTCGATCAAATAAACCGTCGCATGGACTATATTGGAAAGTCGTTTATGCTACAGGGCGTATTGACGCTTGTTGCATTTGTTGTGGTTTATTGGGCGACTCGCAGCCTTGATGGGGCGATCGTTGCTATGACGATTGCCGCTTTGTTTGTGCTCTTTTTCTTTGATCTGCCCCATTGTCAACGCTTCGAGCGAGTTTGCGTCACCCTTTCCCGAGGAAAGGCCATCTTTTTCCTGAAAACCTCTCTGCCTGCTGTGGTTGCTTCTGTGGCGGCCAGCGCTATTTTTACCATTTCTAAACAGTACCTGGCATTGACAGTTGGTCCTGCGGCGCTTGGAATCTATGCATCAGTTGCGGCGCCGGCTCTTGTTATTCAGATGGGCGCTCAATATCTCTATGGTCCCTTGCTTGATATTTTTCCAAAGTTGTTTTTTGAAGGGAATGAACGTGGTTTTGTCGCTCTATTAGGAAAAACTATCGCCGGCATCGTGGGTATTACTCTGCTGTGCGCTATAGTCTTTGAGCTCGTTGGTGAGTTTGCGCTGTCTCTTTTGTTTGGTGAGAGCATCGTGCCTTACGTCTACTTGCTTCAGCCGATCATTGTCTCAACTGCTGCTACTGCGTTTTTATGGTTCTTTGGCGATCTGCTGATCACCTTGCGTCATTTTTGGGCCAACTTCGCTGGAAATGTTATTGCGTTTGTGGCCGTGATTCCCCTTACGTTTGTTTGCGTGGGTTTGTGGGATATGAATGGCGTGAGCTTTGCCGGAATAGGCGCATGTTTTGCTGGGGTCGCAGTTTTATCGTGCTTCCTGGTTCGGGTGTTGAAAAAAGGGCCCGATGAGATTATTCAGCCAGATAGAGAGCCCTCTAATGCCAAGGAGGAAAGCTGATGCGTGTTTTGCAGGTGATTGGGGTTATGGATCGTGGTGGCGCCGAGACCATGGTAATGAACCTCTATCGCGCTATGGATCGTGAGAGGGTCCAATTTGATTTTCTTGTGCACGAGCAGCGCGAAGGCGATTACGATGCCGAAATCGTAAGCTTGGGTGGGCGCATCTTTCGTGCGCCTCGGTACAATGGAGTAAACGGAATTGCTTATAGGCGCTGCATTCGTTCCCTTTTTGCGAACCATCCAGAATGGCGGGTGGTTCATGGTCATATTGGTTCGTGCGCCCCACTGTATTTATCTGAGGCGAAGCGCGTAGGTGCGTTTGCGATTGCTCATAGTCATGCTCAAAATTACGGGAATGGCCTTTCAGGGATGGCGTTTAACATCGCGGCACATCCTGTCCGTCGCATTGCGGATTATTTCATGGCATGCTCGAAGGAAGCGGGGCTCGATCGCTTTGGGTCGTCAATTGTGGAGGGGAACCGATTCGCCATCGTCCCAAACGGCATCGACGTGGCGAGTTATGCCTGTGATGAAAGAGTGCATGTAGAAGCAAAGGCTGATTACGGCCTTGCGGGGCGTCCGGTTGTTTGCCATACGGGAAGGCTGATTCCTGTCAAGAATCACGAATTTCTGTTAGAGGTGTTTGCTCGTGTGGTGCAATCATTCCCTAATGCGGTGCTGCTGCTTGCGGGACGTGGCGACCTTGAAGAATCAATCAGAGCGCGTGTTGATGAACTGGGGTTGAAGAAAGCGGTTTTCTTCCTCGGCGTAGTTGATGATGTGCCATATCTTCTTCGTGCCGCCGATGTTTTTGTGTTTCCTTCCGTAAAGGAGGGTCTTTCATTAGCGGTTGTTGAAGCCCAGGCGGCGGGGTTGCCTACTGTTATTTCGACGGGTGTGCCGAAGTTTGCGGTTGTGAGTGATCGAGCGTGCCGGATGCCTCTTTCGGCAGGTGCTGAAGCCTGGGCGGGCAAATGCATTGAAATGCTGCATCTTGCGCAGTCAACTGAACGTAGTGACGCATGTGAGCAGGTTCGCGAACACGGGTTCGATGCTGCCAGCACTTCTGTACGTCTTGCCAGCTTTTATGAAGCTGTAGCAGCAGGCGAGAATGCCCAATGGTAAATTACTTGATTCGTCACGATCGGTAAGGTGGTGGATTCCTTGCAATACAACGATAAGGATTTGAGAAAGCTTCAGCTTTTTGAGTTACGTATTTTGAAGGATATTGATCGGGTTTGTCGTGAGCTCGGAGTCACTTATTTCCTCGACTCTGGTTCGGTTCTCGGAGCATTTCGCCATGGGGGCTTTATCCCGTGGGACGATGATATTGATCTGGGTATGCCGCGTGCGGATTATGACCGTTTTGTCGCCGAAGCCCCGAAGCTGTTGGGTGATGACTATGTTGTGTCAACGCCTGAGACGAACCAAAGCCAAGCAGCGTTGTTTTGCAAGATCTGGCTTCGCGGGACACGCTTCGTGACGGAGGAGACGATAGAGGCTGGTTTTGATCAGGGGATTTTTATCGATATTACTCCCTATGACTTGCTTTCATCGGATGAAAAGCAGGCTGCCAAGCAGCAATCGAGATGCCGATTTTGGCAGCGCATGTCGTATCTTTATCACGCAAAGAGCATTGTTGTTCCCCATGGGGGTGTGCTTGGTGCTGCCGAGCGTGCATTGTGCGGTGTGGCGCATGTTGCTCTTCGCGCTTTTCTCACTCATGACAAAATCGTTTCCAGTTTCAATAAGGCTGCAAAGTTGGCAGTAGAATCTGGGCATGTGTCAGATGAGCTTTTCTCGGTATCGTATGGTCCTTACGAAAAGTCGATGATGCTGCCACCTTTGTTGTTTCCGTTCGAGGGCCATGATTTCCCCATGCCCGCGCAGCCTGAAGCATATCTAGCCTTGCATTTTGGCGATTGGCGTGAGCTTCCTCCTGTCGAGAAGCGTCGCAATCACGCACCTGTAGAACTTGATTTTGGCGGCATAGAACCCTGATTGTTTGCCAGCGTTTCTTAACTTCCGTCCCTCATGATGGTGGTATTGGGCAGTGAAATAAGACGGGTTTTGAACGTGATAAAGTGGTAATTGTTCGCCGTAGATGTTGCGAATTCGAGTTCTGGAGTTTGGGGCAATTCGCTGGTGAGCTAGCGCGTTGACTCTTGACGCTTGAAAGGACATTTAACATGTTGAATTTTGCCGTCGGCCCTGTTCCTTCTGACCCGAGGGTTAGGGCGCTTGGCGGGGAAGACTCCCCGTACTTTCGTACGCCAGAGTTTTCCCGGGCTATGCTCGAAAACGAACAAATGCTGTGCAGCCTTGCCTCTGCGCCAAAGGGCTCAAGGGCAATGTTCCTAACCAATTCGGGAACAGGTGCAATGGAGGCAGCCGTTATGGGGCTGCTTGATCCCGAAAGAGACAAAGCGCTTGTTGTGGATGGCGGCAGCTTCGGGCACAGGTTCCGTCAATTGCTTGATCTCCATGGAATTGCGAATGTCGCAATCGAACTGGAGCCAGGCAGCCCGCTTACGCCTGAGCACCTTGAAGCGGCGGAGGGTGAATTCACCGCCTTTTTAATCAACCTTGGGGAAACGTCCCAGGGCGTTTTGTACGATGCTGATCTAATTGGAGCGTATTGTCGTGAGCGTGGCCTCCTTCTGATCGTAGATGGAATCAGCTCGTTCCTTGCCGACCCGTTTGACATGGAAGCAATGGGTGCTGATGTCCTTATTACCGATGCACAAAAGGCTCTTGCCTGCCCGCCCGGCATTGCTCCTATGGTGCTCGGTCCTCGCGCCGTCAAGCGCGCCCAGACCCTGCCTCAGCCTTGTATGTATTTCGATTTGGCAGACCTGCTTAAAAATCAGGAACGCGGACAAACCCCATTCACCCCAGCAGTAACAACGCTCCTGCAGATTCATGAGCGCATGTCTCAAATTGTTGCTTCGGGCGGGGCTGCCTCTGCGGTGGCTTCGTGCGCTGCCTTGGCGGAAGATTTTCGCAGGCGCATTGTGGAGTCGGGCCTTCCTTTCGAAATGAGGCTCGTTTCTCCTTCGAATGCTGTTACATATATTGATTGCCCCGATGTTTCGGCTAAGGCGCTGTTTACCCTGCTGAAGGATGAGTACGGCATCTGGCTATGCCCGAACGGAGGCGCCAAGGCGGATTCTTCGTTCCGCGTTGGGCATATTGGGAACCACCCCCTGTCCGACAATGCTCTTTTGGTGTCGGCTCTGAAAGAGGCCGTTTCGCGTTTGAGCGCTAAATAGATTGGAGCCTTATATGGTTAAGGTAATTACCTATGGTACCTATGATCATTTGCATAAGGGCCATATTCGCCTCTTAGAGCGCGCTAAGGCCTTGGGCGATTATCTGATTGTTGGCGTTACTTCGGACGATTTCGACAAACAGCGCGGCAAGATTAATGTTCAACAGCCGCTTGAAGAGCGAATTGCCGCCGTGCGCGCAACTGGCATCGCCGACAAGATTATTGTTGAAGAATACGAAGGCCAAAAAATTGACGACATTAAGCGCTATGGCGTAGATATCTTCACTGTTGGGTCCGATTGGGAGGGGCACTTCGATTACCTTTCCGAGTTTTGCCAAGTTACCTATCTCGAACGCACCCAGGGTGTTTCGAGTACTGAGATTCGAAGCTCAAAAGAGCTTCGTGCTGGCTTGGTTGGCTATACGGCATACATGAACCGCGTGTTTCACGAGTGTGGGCTGGTTAACGGCTTGAAAGTTGCGGCGATTTGCTCTGACAACATTGGCGACTTCGATGAAGATGTTCTGCGCGTTGATTTCCTTACCTCCAATTACGAAGAGCTGCTTGATGCTGTAGATATTGTCTATATCCACTCCCATCCCGATTACCACTATGATCAGGTGAAAAAGGCGTTGCTGGCAGGGAAGCACGTTATGTGCGAGTCGCCTATTGCGAAAAGCGCGGACCAGTGCAGAGAGCTTTTTGCGCTCGCAGACGAGTGCAGACTTGTACTGATGGATTCGCTTCGCACCGCGTATTCAACTGCCTACACCCGTCTTCTGCTGCTAATTAAAGGCGGGCGTATTGGTGATGTGGTTTCCGTTGATGCGACGTGCACTAACCTCAAAACGAACTTCGGAGCCTTTGCCGATTCAATCCTTAAATGGAGCAGCATGACGGCATGGGGCCCAACTGCCTTGCTTCCCATATTCCAGATACTCGGGGTCGATCCAGTAAGGATGCGTATAGCTTCGAAATGCTCTGAGGGCAATAAATCCTTTGACGATTTTTCTCGAATTTCCATCGAATATCGTGATGCTATTGCGTCTGCAAAAGTTGGCGCAGGCGCTAAATCCGAGGGCGATCTTGTTATCTCTGGCACCAAGGGCTACGTATATGTTCCTGCTCCGTGGTGGAAGACCGAGTATTTTGAAATACGCTACGAAGACCCTGCCGACAATAGGCGCTATTTCATTCAACTCGATGGTGAAGGCATCCGATTTGAATGGGTTCAGTTCCTAAGGATGATTGTCGCTATGGCAGAAGGTCTTACTGGCGAAGAAGCGGTGCGTCGAGAAGGCCGCATAGAGAGAGAAGTGTCCTGCGCAATATGTGATGTGGTCTCTGATTTCGAAAGTGGCAAAGAGGTTTACTATTTGGGGGCATCTTAGCAGCATAGGATTCAGTGCGTGTCTTCTTCTTGGAAAGGATGATCATGGCGGAAAGCGCCGAGCCTAAAATAACCGTTCTGGTGCCCACCTATAACGTGGAGCGCTATCTGCCGCAGTGCCTTGATGCGCTCTGTGCTCAAACGCTTCGCGATATCGAAATCATCTGCATTAACGATGGCGCAACCGACGGCTCACCTTCCATTTTGCGCTCGTATGCTGCAAAGGATCAGCGCATTCGCATCATTGACAAGCCCAATTCCGGCTATGGTGCATCGCTCAACCGCGGCATCGCCGAAGCGAAAGGTGAATACGTCGGCATCGTCGAGCCTGACGATTTCCCTGACAAGCGCATGTTCAAGAAGCTTTATAAAGCTGTCAAGCGCGCCAATGCCGATGTGGCAAAGTGCAACTTCTTCAACTACTTCGACGGGGCAGACCACGTATGGTACAACTTCGCAAAACGTGAATGTGGCAAGCCCTTTAATCCCGTTAGTAAGCCGAATATCATCTGCTCCATTCCTGCTATCTGGACGGGGTTGTATCGTCGTTCGTTTTTGGAACGTGAGGGCATTCGTTTCCGCGAAACCCCTGGCGCCGCCTTCCAAGACACGGGCTTCACTATGAAGGTGTGGTTTGCTGCCGAAACGGCGGTTTTGGTAGGCAAGCCCCTGCTGCACTACCGCATGGACAACCCCGGTTCGTCTTCGAGAACCACCGACAAGGTATTTACGGTATGTGATGAGCTTGCAAGCGCCGAGGAATTCCTGCGTGCCCGTCCACAGCGCCGCGAGTCGTTTTTGCCGTGGTTTGCCGTGGACAAGTGGGGCAAGTATCGCTGGAATTACGAGCGCATCGCCCCTTCTGAACACGAGGCGTTTGCCCAGCGGATGCTGGAAGAGTACCGCGCTCTGCAAAGTGCGGGCGAATTGGACATGGCGCTTTTCGATGAGTCCAGTGCCGATGCACTGCGGAGCCTTCTTGAAAACGGCGCCGAGCGCTTTGCTGCTGCAAATCCCGAAACATTCTAGGGGTTTCAATGAGGTTTTCTATTGTTGTTACGGCGTACAACGTCGAAAAGTACATTGCTGAATGTATCGAATCGCTCAAAAGACAAACGCTTTCCGATTTTGAGTGCATCGTTATTGATGATGCCTCAACCGACGAAACTGCGCGTGTGATTGCCGAAAGCATCGATGGGGACAGTCGCTTCAGAGCAATAACGCTCTCGCAGAACTCTGGGCCATCGGTCGGCCGCAACACAGGCATGGAACACGCAACGGGCGAATTCATTCTTTTCTTGGATGGCGATGACTTTTATTCGGACGATGCCCTTGAGCGTCTCGATCGTGAACTAACGGCAAACAGCCTGGACATGGTGTATTTTGCGGCGCAATCGTTCTACGCAAGTCGAAAGCTTCGTCGCACTCATTACGAAAACCAGGAAATACGCGCTAGTGTGCTTGGCGTTCATTCGGGCGTGGAAATGTACGTGCGCATGGAGGAAACCCGGGCATTTCGACCATCTTCATGTTTGTACACGGTGCGCCGGAATCTTATCGAAGAACATGGCTTGCGCTACACGGAGGGCATCCTGCATGAAGACTTGCTGTTTCAGATGCAGCTCATCCCGTACCCTCAGCGCGTTGCATTTTTAAACGAGCCTTTGTACCAGCGCCGTATGCGTGAAGGTTCTATCATGACCACGAAGCCCAGCATGAAAAATGTGCATGGTTTGGCGCATGGTGCGCAGATCATGGAAGATTGGCTGTTGGCCCAAGCGGATGATTATCCTGCCCGGTTTGTTGATGCCTATGCGGCGCGCATCGCTGACACGCGTGAAGTCGCAGCGCGTTATTTAGCCGATATTCCTGAAGAAGACATTGCTTCCTATCGTGCGACCCTGCAGCCAAAAGAGCGCATCCAGTTTGACATGTATGTACGATGCTTGTGGCAGAGCATGAAGTCGGTGCGTGACGCCTATGCGAATTCGCATGCTTACCGTATTGGCCATGCGCTTATCGCGGTTCCTGCGTTGATCCGCAAATACGTGGAGCTGCCGAAGGCGAAGCCAGGGGAATAGCAGGTCGCACTGGAAGCTCTATCCTGTGTGGTCCCGCTCGTCCCGTGTGGCTCGCTTCGCCCTAGTTCGCTCGCCTCGCGTGCTCCGTTCGCCTAGCGGCCTGGTTCCGCTACCATTCGCTTGGTCCGCGCAGTTTGTCACGCAGAACTGAAAGTCCTTTTTGCGCGTAATTCATATCGTTCCAACAGCGATATTTCCCATAGGGCAGCTTGTTGCAGCTTCCCAACGGGCCGTTGTCGCGCATGTTTGGTCCCAGCGAATTCATTAGCGTTGCGTATCTTGCCATGCTGCGTGGGTATGCGGCGAAATAAGAGGCTTCATGCAGGGAAAGCTCCAGTTCGGGAAAGCCTCCATTGTGCAGGCGCTTTGTCATCTCATGAGCAACCAAGCTATCCCCGATGGTTTCGATGTTCCAAAGAGTCCAGTCAAAAGCCCAGTTCAAATAATCCTTCTGCAAGGCATTCCAGGATTCAGGCTGTTTCTGCAAAAAAGATTTCATGCGACATATGGCATCGTAGAACGCATAAGGGGCTTTTGTGCGTGAGGAAGAAACAGTGTTGCCGCGCCCCATACGGTGGTCAATTAAAACTTCATCTACCACGGCAATACGCTGCGCCAGTACTAGCAGCGGGTAGACAAACAACATATCTTCGCTGTTGGGCAGGTCTTCGGGGAATCGAATGCCCGAATCCAGCACGAATTCGGTACGGTACAGCTTGTCCCAGGGCCAACCCATAAATGCGGCAAAGATGTTGCCTGGCATGTCTTGCCATCCGTTGAATGCCGATGTGCGGGGAAGCTGGCTTCGCTTAAGGGCCCAGGCAACGTGGTTGCGCTCTTTTGTTGCGTCGTCGAATTCTTGCATGTCGCAAATGGCAATGTCCGCCTTCCCGTTGCGTGCGGCAGCAACAAGCTCTTCCAGCATGATGGGATGGAAGATATCGTCGCCGTCAAGAACCATGAAATAGGGCGCGTTAACCTCTCCGATCCCCTTGTTGCGTGCTCCGCCGGCACCGATGCCTGGGGTTGATACAACGCTGAAGCGATCATCGGTATCTGCGAAGGCTCGTGCAGCGCTTTCGGTGCCGTCGGTGGATCCGTCGTTAACGATAAGTGCGCAAAAATCCCCGAAGGTTTGGGCGGCAAGCGATTGCAGGCATTCGCCCAGGCAGGATTCCATATTGTGTGCGGTTATAACGATGTCAATCAGGGGCTTCGAAGAGTTTGAATTCATAAGCTAAATACCTGTCGGTGGCGGATAGGGAAGCATGCCGCCAAATTGTTAAAAATATGTTGCCATGCTAACATTGAAGCTTAGAATTATTCGCGTTAAGCAAGGACCGGTTTATTGGGAACCTTAAACACCATACTGAAAGACAACTGGGAATGGCGCAAGCAAATTAGCCGCTTGGCTGTTTTCTACGGAAACCGAGCCCTTCTGGGTTCTGCTTGTGGGCAACGATTCGCGCACAGGCACGGTTGAAATCAACAAGCCCGACTATTCGGACGGCACTGGCCGTAGCGATGTGATGATGTTGGTTCGCGTTGACCCGAAGACATATGCCATTTCCATTGTTTCCGTTCCTCGTGACACGGAAACGCAGTTCAACGGTCGGAAGGTTAAGCTCAACGAGGTTTACCACGTTGCTGGTATTGAAGAGGCCGTGAAGGCTGTTGCTGACCTGACGGGTGTCACCCCTAAGTACTATATGGACATGAGCTTCGTGCAGTTTGAGGACTTCGTTGAAGGTTTTGGTGGCCTAACCGCGAATGTGCCCATCAACATGCAGCTTCAGGATATTGTTTCCGGTGATCAGATTAGCCTCACCAAAGGTGATCAGGATCTGAACGGCAAGGAAGCATTGGTGCTGGCGTGTTCGCGTAAGCAGTATGCGAACGACTTGGATGCATGTCGTCAGATTCAGGACCGTGCCATTGTTCAGTCTGGTGTCAAGCAGGTTGCTTCCGATCCTTCTTCGGCAGCTTCTTTTGCCAACGTGCTTTCTGCAAACTGCTCCACCAATTGGGACGCAAAGGGTTAGTCTGCATTGGCAGTTGATTTTGCCGAGAACGCAGACAAAATCACCTTTGTCTCCGGCACAGGCCCCTACGCGGGCGAAGTCGACGCAAGCACGGGCCTGTGGCTTGCTTATCGCGACGAAGCAACCTGGGCAAAGGTAATTGCCGCCGCAGAAAAGGGTGAAGACCCCAGGGAGATTGTCCCCGAGCCGAAGGTGGCTGCTCTTTAAGGGTGCATTTTGCGTACGTTGCAAAACCGGCAAATAAATGCGTTAAGGTAATGCGCGGAGTATATGCTCCGCGCATTTTTTTCTATGAGATAGGGGATTTGGTGTCCAACGAAGGTGCAGCGCCAAAAGTATCGGTCATCATTCCGATTTGCAACGTTGAGGGTCTACTGGACGAGTGCCTGAGCAGTGTGCGCTCCCAGACCTTGCATGATCTGGAGATTATTTGCCTGAACGATGGGTCTAAAGATGGTTCGTCGGCCATTATGCATGAACACGCCAGCAGGGATCCGCGCATTATTTGCATCGATAAGGCCAACGAGGGCTATGGTGCAACGTGCAATCGCGGTTTAGATATGGCTCAGGGCGAATACATTGCCATTGTAGAGCCCGATGACTACCTTCTTTCCGGTATGTTTGCCGAAATGCTCGATTTCGCTGACGGCTTTGGCGATCAAATCGATGTAGTCAAAACCCCTTGGTACGATTTGGCCAAATGGGACAATCCTGAAGCGTTGGTTAAGAAGCCTAGCCTTCTGTTTGGCAGCCTGAAAACATCGCAGAAGCCATTCGTTTTGGAAGATGCCCCTGTTCTTATTGAAGGGCACCCTTCCATTTGGTCTGCTTTGTACCGCCGCGAATTCTTGAACCAAAAGGGGATACGTTTCCGTCCGTACCCTGGTGCTGGTTGGGCAGACAATCCCTTTTTAGTTGAAACGCTCTGTCAGGCGCAGTCCATTGTTTACCTGGACAAGCCATTCTATTGCTATCGAAACGATTTGCCTGGCTCAACCAAGAACCATGGATCGGACGAAAAGGTCGCACTGCCTTTCAACCGTTGGCTCGACATGACTGCGATCATGGAACAGCTGGGTGTAACCGACGAGGGTATTTGGTGCGCCCATGCCCTACGTGGCTTCAATTACGTCAATGGTGCCATTTTGGATGACGGCTGGGACAATCCCGTTGTTCGGCAGAAGACGCGCGAGCTGTTTGAGCGCTTGCCGGAGCGTTATGTGCTTGAGTGCGGGAAACTTTCAGTTGCGAAGAAGCGCTTCTACTTCGAGGTGCTTGGCAAGCCTGTTCCTCATATGTCGCATGTTCCTTATGTGCGCTATCTTGCTTCCCGTGCTGTCCGTGCGGTGCGCACGCAGGGCGTTGCTTTCCTTGCTGAGGATATGGGACGCTTTGTTGGTAACAAGATTCGAAAAAGCGGTATGGAAAAGGCTGAAGGGGAGTAGACTTCCCGTGGTGGGAAAAGGGACAGGTACCAGGTTCTCGCTGAAAGCATCGGGAGGTTATCTTGGGGTTAGAAAGTGAATCAACGGCAGAGAAAACGGGGTTTTCCAAAGTGAGGCCCTGGTTTATCCGCAACGCAAAATTGCTGGTGGTGTGCTTTGCGGTGGGCATGATCTGCCATGCGCAGATGTACCTGAACGGCCTTTCGAACCCCGATGCGGTTGTTTCTTTGAGCAACCCCAATGGATACGGAAGCTTTATTCCGCATGCTTGGGATATTAGCTTGGGGCGTTGGGGCTTGCTGTTTGCTGCCTGCGCTAAGTTTGGGCTGTGCTCGCCTATTCTTACCTCCGCAATCACCATTGCCCTGTTTGCGCTGGGCATTGTTGTGCTGATAGATGGGCTGGGCATCAAGCGCGCTTGCCTGCGGTATGCTTCTTCTATTCTGTTCATCGCTTCGCCCTTCGTTTCCTGCTGCATCACGTACTACTACTGCTCGAATTCGTACGCGCTTTCGTTTTTGTGCGCGGTGCTGGCCGCATGCCTGATCGGGCGCGTTGGGGCTGTTGGCAAGCCAGTTGCCCTTGTTGGGGCAGTTGCGTTGCTGGCGTTTTCGCTCGGTTGCTATCAAGCGAGCCTGGGCGTGTTTTGCGTTGCGGTGCTGTTGGTGATGGTTCGCTCGCTTATGGGCGGCGGCTCTGAATCGCTGGCGTCGCTGGCATGCGATGCTCGTGGCGAAGCTCAGAACTCCTACTGTGAAGAAGGCTGCAGCGCCGATTCGCTCAGCGCCAAGCAGCTTGCGGTGTTCTTCGGCGTTGCCGTTGCGGTATGCGCGGCGGGCGCCGTGCTGTACTACGCACTAACCGAGCTGTCTTTGTTTGCGCTGGGCATCAGCCTTTCTACCTACGGCGGAGCCTCCTCGGTTGGCGCTGGCAGCATCCTGGGCTCTTTGACGTCGTCTGTCCCCAGCGCTTACGTTGCCTATTCCGACGCATTGTTCAGCCACGGCATTTTCGGGAACCATTTTGGCTGGGTGTACGTGGCGGCTGTTGGCATGATTATTGCGGCGGTTGCGTTTGTCCGTCTTGCTGCGATCAACAGCGTGAAGCGTTTGGGGGCGAGCGCTATGGCGCTGCTCTGCGTTGTGCTTATCCCCTTTGCCGCCAACGTTATCCTGGTTATCGTTCCCAGCTACGGGTATCCCACCCCGCTTATGCTGGGCGGTTTCATGACTTCGTTTCTGCTTCTGCCCCTGTTGGTGCAGCTTTTGCTCGATTCGCCCGACCGAGGCAATGTGCGCCTGCGCATGCCCGCGAAGGCAATGTCCGTCGGTTGCTGTTGCCTTATCGCCGTAGGGGCGTGGTCGTATGCGCTGCAGTCGAATGCGGATGCCGAGGTTATGCAGGCGTGCCAGAACCAAACCGCTTCTTTGGCCACCCGAATTGCCGGCGTGCTTGATGCGAATCCCGATGTGCAAGCGGGCGCGAAGGTATTGATCGCCGGCAAGCCCGAAGCGGGCAACTTTCCAAACACCAGCGATTCCTACGTTCACGCAAGCAGCTATGCGAAGTGGGGCATGGTTTGGGACAATCATTACCAGAACAACATGCGTTCTTGGGACGTGATAATGAAGCAGTTTGCGGGGCAGAGCTTCAACTACTGCTCGTTTGACGAATGCGCCAAGGTTATTTGCTCCAGTGAATTCGCGAACGTGTCGCTGTATCCTGCCAATGATTCGGTGGCAACCATCGACGGCGTTGTAGTTGTTAAGATATCTGACATAAGCAAGTATTCGGAATAGCGGCGCGCGCTGACGTCGAAGCGTTTAGAGTTCATGAGGGGCGCTGGGCATATGGGAAAACGACATCACGGCAAGGGCGAAGCGAACGGTACGTCCGCCTCGCGGGGGCGTAATGGTGCCGTGAGCGTCGATGCCGCGGACGCTGCCGCTGCGCATGGGCGCGGCGATGCAGCTGCCTATGCCGATGCTGCCCGTAGCGGTGCAGGCGCTGCGGAAGCTTCGGGCTCGGTGAGCACCGCAGACGTCCCAGCCCAACCCTCCAACGCTCCGTTCTTTTCGGTTGTCCTGCCCACGTATAGCTCTGAGCCCTACCTTGCCGCCGCCTTGGGCGATTTGCAAGACCAGCTGTTCACCGATTGGGAAGCCATTGTGGTGAACGACTGCTCGCCCGACGGCAGCCTGGTCATAGCGCAGCAGTTCGCCGCTGCCGATGCGCGCATTCGCGTTGTTTCGCACGAGGTGAACCGAGGGCTTTCGGCGGCGCGCAATACGGGCCTTGCCGCTGCTCGGGGGCGCTATGTGTGGTTCCCCGACCCCGACGATCGCTACGATTTCACCTTTCTGCAGAGTGTGTATAACTCGCTTCAGCAGCACGAAGCGCCAGTGGTTATGGTGGGGCATGTGGAAGAATTCTACGACGCTGGTGGCAAGGTGGAACGAGTGCAGGAATTCACTTTCAGCCAGGAATCGGCGCATTTGGGAAAAACCAAGCTGCGTAAGCACGTTTTGGAATTCGAAAAGGGTACGCATTACGGCTACGCCTGGAACAAGGTGTACGAGCGCAGCTACCTGCAGCAGGGCGGCTTTACCTTTACCGAAGATTTGCCGCTTATCGAAGATATTGAATTCAACATCCGCGTGTTCCGAGATTTGCCTGGCCTGAACGTGATTGGCGCACCGCTGTATCGTTACGCCAAGCGCGAGGCAGGCAACCTAACCAGCAAGTTTGTACCGCGTTACTACGAGGTGCATCGCGCGCGTATTGAAATGTTGCGTAACCAGCTGGATTCATGGGGTTTGCTTGATGCCGGCGCCAAGGCCACGCTTGGTGCGCTGTATGCTCGCTATATTCTTTCGGCGTTGGAACGTAACAAGCAGAAGGAAAGCGGCATGAGCGGCACTGCACAGAAGGAATGGCTGCAAGGTGTGTTTGCCGATGAGTTGTTCAACGAGTTGGTGCCCTGCGCGCAAGCTGACAGCCAGGCGTTGCGCCTGTGTTTGAAGCCCCTGCAGCAGCGTAATGCGGCGAAGTGCCTGGCGCTAGGCGGTGCTATTCATGCTGCCAAGAACGGCGCTCTGCACAACGTGTTTGTGAAACTGAAATCCGGCAGGTGAGAAAATAGGGGGCAGGTCTCGCTTTTTCGCTTGTGGCATAGTGGCTGGTACCGAACCCCACGCGCAGGTTCCATTGCAACCTGACGCCAAATCGAAAGCGGGAAAACGATAGCCGCCCCTATTTTTCTAGGATGTTGCATTTCGGCAACACGCTGGGTTTGTTTTGCTGCTAGGCGTACAATCGGACGCGGTAATCAAGCGAAAAGGGGGCTTGCGGTGGATCTTTCCATTGTCGTGCCATGCTACAACGAAGAAGGATCGCTGCCGCTGCTGTTCGGCGCGGTGGATGATGCTTTTGCCACCTCGGGAGTGTCGTACGAGCTGGTTTTGGTGAACGACGGCAGCTCCGACGGTACGTCGCACCTGCTGCATGAGCTGCCCACTCCTGCATCGGCTGAACGTATCGTCGTGGTCGATTTTTCCCGCAACTTCGGCAAGGAAAGCGCCCTGCTCGCAGGCCTTCAACATGCCGAAGGGGATGCGGTTGGCCTGATGGACGCAGACTTGCAGCAGCCTCCTGCAACGTTGCTTGAAATGTACCGCATGCTGCAGGCCAACCCTAGCGCCGATTGCGTAGCCGCATTCCAAGAGCATCGAAACGAAGGTGCGGTGCTGAGCTTCTTCAAGCACGCGTTCTACAAAACGTTCGATGCAACTTCTCGGCTCAATGTCATGCCCGATGCCTCCGATTTTCGCGTGTTCCACCGCAGGGTGGCCGATGCGCTTCTTTCTATGCCGGAAAGCTTCCGCTTTTCGAAAGGCATGTTTGCCTGGGTAGGTTTCGAGACGTTGCCGTTTCCCTACACGCCGGCAAATCGCGTTGAGGGCGAAACGAAGTGGTCGTTCCGGAAACTAATGCGCTACGGCATCGGCGGAGTGCTTTCGTTTACCACGTTTCCGCTGAAAATTGCCGCGGTGGCGGGTCTCGTTGCCACGCTTGTCGGGTTGGTTCTGCTGGTCGAAGTCATTGTCGAGCAATTCATCAACCCCGCCATGCCATCGGGCTATCCTACGCTTCTGTGTGTGCTCCTTTTGATGGGCGGGCTCATTTTGGTAACGCTGGGTGTGATCGGCGAATACATCGCACGCATCTACATCGAAACCAAGCGCCGCCCTGCCTATATCGCGAAATCGGTAGAAGTCCGAACTAGCACCAACCAGGCAGGAAAGTAAGGGTAGGTGCTCGATTCCCACTTTGCGAGCTGAGCCGCGTTTGCAATGAAGCGTGCGTACGAGGTTCGGCGTCAGCCGCTATACCATAGGCGAAGAGGACCGCTCTCCTTGCTTCCCGTGCCCGAGGAACAGGGAGAGCGGTTTAATACGGCACCTCGTCCGAGTGCAGGTCTGCGTAAAACCATATTTCACATTTCAGAAAGGACGTATCTGTTATGGCAAAACCTACGTATATCTTAATCCGTGAATCCAGCAACGAATCCGGCTACACAGCACATTCGTTCTCTACCGAAGCGTCAGCATACACAGCCATGGACTGCATGGTGGAATCTGATGCTGCTGCCATTGAAACGACATACCACTTATCGCCCCGTGTGGAACAGGTATCGAGCTATAAAACACAGCTCATCTTCGATGCAATCATCGCTGAGTCTGACATGACCGTAAAAATTACGTACAGCGTTTATGCGATCGAAAAGTAAATCTACTTATCGAAAATATAAAAAATGGGGAACAATCTTCCATCTCGATTGTTCCCCATGCTATGTATTTGTACCACGGCTCGCTCGCAATGGTATATTTCTTATTCTTTTTTATGCTGATTTTCTCTAATTCGTTTGGCCCTCTTGATAGGGGTACTTTTCCAGCAGTTCCTGTACGGTAATGAAGCTGTAGCCTTGTTCCTTCAACTTAGGGAGCGCCTGGCGAAGGCCTTCGATGGTCTGGCTGCGGTCGCCGCCGCCATCGTGCATCAGGATGATGTTGCCGGGGCCGGCGCTCTGGATGCGCTGGGCAATAACGTCGGCGCCGGGCTTCTTCCAGTCGGTGGTATCAACGTTCCAGCCAATTTCTGCCGTGACAATGCCTTCAAGGTCGGTGGCAACAGAAGTGTCGAAGTTGCCGCCCGGGCAACGGAAAATAGTGCTTGCTTCCTGGCCGGTGGCGTTCTTGATTGCCTCCAGTCCCTTCTGCACTTCCTGCTTGCGTTCGTCAGTCGACATCTTGATAAGGCTTACGCCTTCGCCGCTGCCCTCTGCGTGGTCCCACGTGTGAGTGCCAATTTCGCAGCCCATACTTGCAGCGCGTTGCAATTCCTTTTCGTGCCCGCTAATGCATTGGCCAACGGTAAAGAAGGTAGCCTTGGCATCGTTCTGTTCAAGGATGTCCAGGATCTCGTCGGTTTGCTTATCCCATGGGCCGTCGTCGAACGTGAGCGCAATAACCTTGTCGCCGTTGCTGTTCACGTTGTAGTACTGAACGATGTTGCTGATCGGTTCTTTGGTGGTAACCGTGGCGGTGATGCCCGATTCCTTGCCTGTGCGCGTTACCTGCTCGCCATCCTGGGCATTGTTGCTGTACAGGTGAACTGCGCCAACGCCCTTCAGCTCCGTTTTGTGCGGAAGGGTTTGGGGTTCGCTGTCGGTGTAGGGCTCGGTGATGTCGGTGCCATTGGAGATCTCGATCTTGTCGCCGCCGTTCAAGTGCATGCCCATATCGTCGGTGTCGTTTCCGTTCACCTTTGCGGTGCAGCGGGTGCCTTCACCTTGACGGATGGTGCTGCCATCGACGGCTACGTAGTTGCCAGGCGTTACCGAAACCACGTTGTTGTCCAGAAGGCCGCCAACGCTGCGCTCGGCGCCCGAAATGGTTACCTGGTCGCCGTTTAGCGTGACCTCAACCGGCTTCGACCCCATCCAGTTGTTGAAGGCGAATATGCCAACGATGGCAAGCACCACAACAACGGCAACGGCGATAAGGCTGCCGCGCGTAAAGAAGTCGGCCTTCTGCTTGGGCGCATAGTTGTTGTTGCCCAGGTAGCGAGCTGCCTGGTATGTGGATGCGTTGGTGGGCGAAGCCTTTTGGGCGCCTTCTTTGGTGCGCTGGTATTTAGCGCGCGAATAGGCAGATGGGTCGTTGCCACGCATGTTTTGCACTACGGGTATCTGCTGTGAAGGCTGGCCTTGCTGCGGCTGTGCTGCCTGAACGCGCATGCTCTGGCTGGGTTGCGAAGCTGCGGCACCGCGACGAACGGGGCGCTGCTGGCGTTGAGCCGCGGAGGGGCGCTGACCTTCAACGCGCGGCATGCGCTGGCTTGCCTGGGCGCTGGGGCGCTGATCGCGCTGGCTGTTGGCAGCGCGGCGGGATGGGCGCGCCTGCTCGTTGCCGTTTTGCTGCATGCGCGGCATGCGCTGGCTTGCGGAAGGGTCGCCTGCGCCTACGTGCTGGTTAGCATCTTGCGGTATTGCAACGCGCGGCATCCGCTGACTGCCCTGCATGTTGGGGCGCTGGCCCTCGACCCGCGGCATGCGCTGGCTTGCGCTTGCGGAAGCGTGCTGATCCCAGGCCGACACGTTGGACATGTTGCTATTGGCCGTGTGCCCCTGGTTTGCTTGGGCAGGCTGGTTCGTGGCAACGCGCGAATGGGCAATATGATCGTTGCCGGCACCTGCATACGCAGGGAATGCGGACGATGCGCCGCGTTCCTGACCTGCTGGTTTGTTCTGCACGCGTTCGTGCATGAACGAAGCCGTGGGGTCGTGCTGGCTGTATAACTCGCGTTCGCGCTCAAGCTCGTCACGTGCGCTGGGCACGGAAGTGCGGGGCGTGGTGGAACGGCGTGTTGGTTGGCGACGCGCTGGTCGGCGCGGTGGTTCGTTTGAATTGGTCATATGTATTCTAAAACTCCCTAAAATCCAATCTCCTTATTGTACTCGGCTTGGTTGCGGGTGAGGCTTTTATACACAATTGTTAGATGCCGGTTATGCAAGTTCTTCATTGATGTGTTTCCGGGCGTCTGGCGATGGCAAGATTGTGCCCTGATGCGTTCCCGGGCACTCGCCGATGGCAAAATGCCCGCGAAATGCGTTCCCCCGGCGTCCGACGGTGACAAGGTTCTCGCGCGATGCATTCCCGGGCGCTTTGCCGTGGCAAGATTCCGCCGCGGTGCGTTCCCGGGCGGCAATCCGTGGCAAGTTTTGCGCTCCATGCATCCCGAAAGTGGCCTCGGGCGGGAAAATCGCCAGTTCGCGGCAAGATTCGCGCGCCATGCATCCGAAACGAGCTGGCTTTGGCGAGATATGCGCGCCATGCATCCGAAACGCCCCGCAAACCGCCGTTGGAGGATGCACCGCGCGAATATCCTGCCAGGAAGGGGCCCTTTTCGCTGCACGGACCCCTCGAATCATGCATGGGGCGCGAATCTTGCCATCCCCCGCGCCGCCGAACCGCTCCAGCTCCCGCAACTCTGCCGCCTCCGAACCGCCCGAGCGCTCGCAGCCCCCTGCGCCGCCGAACAGCGCGAGCGATTGCAACCACGGCGCCGCCCTTATGGGCGGCGGAACGGGGCGCGGGCGGCTTCTTGTCGGGCGGGGTGACGCTGCCAAAGGAGTGCGTGGTGTTGTGGGGTGTCTAGCGCTGGCGGCAAAGCTGGCATCAGTGAAGCTCCGCGCAAGCCTCTGACGCCGATAATCTCGCCGAATCTTGAGAGCCAGCATTCGCGGGGAGGGTTCAGGGCGGGACAGCGGCAAGGAGGCGCCGGTCAAGCGGCCCCGCCGAGTGAGGCCCGCGTGCTAGCAACCTCCAGTATCTCGCTCGATAAAAAAGTTAGCCATTGGTGCTTTTTCTGTTGACAATACCCCCAGGGGGTATATAGTTGCAGCGTAAAACAAAGAAGGGGAGAAGAGGCTCTCTCGTTCCCATCAGCGAAAAGGGTCATCATGAGCGAAGAATTGACCAAAGCATGTTGCTCGGAAAAAACGGAAGCTCCAAAGCGTATATGCGAGTGCCGTCATAAAGCAACGGAGCGCAGCGCCGAATTCCAAAGCGAATTGCAAAAGCGTCTGAATCGCGTCATTGGTCAGCTGAATGGTGTGAAAAGCATGATCGAAGACAACCGTTATTGCGGCGATGTACTCATTCAGCTTTCTGCTGCGGAAAGCGCCGTGCATACCGTGTCGGAAATGCTGCTGCGCGACCATCTGGAAACGTGCGTAACCGAACGCGTACGCGAAGGCGATACCGAAGTAATTGACGAGGCCATGCAACTCATCAAGCGTTTCGCCCACTAAGGGCGGGTTTGTTCGGCTGGAGCTCGACCTCAGCCTGTCAAGTTGGCTTTCGTGTGGATCCTGACTGCCGCCGACTGCCGCTGCAACTGTCCCGTTAGTGCAGATATCGACTGCCGCCGAGACTACCGCCGTAGTTGCCGTCCGCGAGGATCCCGACTGCCGCCGGTTTGGTTGGCGGTTCGTTCGGCCAGCAGTTCCCCCCAATCACAAAACTCCAAAAGGAGATACACCATGAAGATACCTTTCAACGTCCAAGGAATGACGTGCGCTGCCTGCTCGGCGCGTGTCGAGAAAGCTACCAGTGCGGTCCCCGGCGTGGCGAGTGTTGCCGTGAATCTGCTGAAGAACTCAATGGAAGTGCAGCTTGCTACTGATGCCAATGCCGCCGAGGTTACAGCCGCCATTGAGGCAGCCGTGAAGAAGGCGGGCTACGGCGCCAGCCCTAAAGGCCAGGCAGGCGCACCCGCTGGGCCAGGCGCGGCTGCTGCTACAGGCTCAGGCGTCGCTGCGAACAATCCGAACGCCACCGCCGAAGCCGAGCAGAAGAGCATGCTGCACCGCCTGATTGCCTCGCTCGTGTTCACGGTGCCGCTGTTCTATATCTCTATGGGCGACATGTTCGGCTGGCCGTTGCCCGATGTGCTCACTGGCATGGAAAACATGATGGTGTATGGGCTTACCCTGTTTGTGCTGCTGGTGCCCGTCATTTTCATCAACTTCAAGTTCTTCCGTGTGGGCTTTCGCGCCTTGGCGAATCGCGCCCCCAACATGGATTCGCTCATTGCGCTAGGCTCGGGCGCCGCTACGGTCTACGGCGCATATGCGCTGTTCAACATGGCATTCTTTATGGGGCATTCCAATATGGAAGCCGCTCATCATTTCGCCATGAACCTTTACTTCGAATCGGCGGCCATGATCCTGACGCTCATCACGTTGGGCAAGTATCTGGAAGCGCGTGCGAAGGGCAAAACCACCAGCTCGCTTTCGAAGCTTATGGATCTTTCGCCCAAAATGGCAACGCGCGTGGAAGACGACGTTGAAGTGCAGGTTCCTGCCGCAAGCGTGCGTGTTGGAGACGTGCTCATGGTGCGTACGGGCGAATCGGTGCCGGTCGACGGCGTGGTGCTGGAAGGTGAAGGGTCGGTCGACGAATCCGTTATTACGGGCGAGCCTCTGCCGAAGAGCGTGCACGCTGGCAGCGCGGTGACGGGCGCCACCGTGAACACGGCGGGCTGGTTCACGATGCGTGCCGAACATGTGGGCGAAGAAACCGTGCTGGCGGGCATTATTCGTCTGGTCGATGAAGCCACCAGTTCCAAGGCTCCCATTGAAAAGATGGCCGACAAAATCAGCGGCGTGTTCGTGCCGGTGGTTATCACTATCGCGGTGGTGGTGTTTGCCGTGTGGCTCGCCGTGGGGGCGGAGCTTTTCGTGGCGCTTACGTACGCGATTTCCGTACTGGTAATTTCATGCCCCTGCGCGCTGGGATTGGCAACGCCTACCGCCATTATGGTGGGCACGGGCCGCGGTGCCGCGAACGGGATTCTGGTGAAGTCGGCCGAGGCGCTGGAAACGGCGCGCGGCGTGAAGACGGTGGTGCTGGATAAAACGGGCACCATCACTAAGGGAGCTCCGCAGGTAACTGATGTTCTACCGGCGGAAGGCGTGCGGGTCGAAGAGCTGCTGCAGCTTGCCTATGCACTGGAAAAGCCTTCCGAGCATCCGCTGGCTCGCGCGATGGTGCTGTACGCAGCGGGTGGTATCGGTGCTGATGCGGTAAAAGAGTCTGCCGAGCTGGTTTCCGGATTCAAACAGGTTCCTGGTCAGGGCGTTTCCGCCTGTGTTTCGGGCGCGGCGTGCTATGCGGGCAATGCGCGCATGATGGCCGAGTGCGGCATCGCGGTGGACGCTTCGCAGGCTGAAGGGCTCGCCGACGAAGGCAAGACCGTCACCTATTTCGCTTGCGATGGCAAGTGGGTAGGCATTATTGCCGTAGCGGATGTACCGAAAGCAACCAGCGCTGCCGCCATTGCGCAGTTGCGGGCGATGGGTATTCGTACGGTGATGCTTACGGGTGATGCCGAGCGAACCGCTCTTGCCGTGCAGCGTCAGGTTGGGACCGACGAAGTCATTGCCGGTGTGCTGCCTGCCGAAAAGGAGCGTATTGTTCGCCAGCTTTCCGCGAAGGCTCCGGTTGCTATGGTGGGTGACGGAATCAACGATGCTCCGGCATTGGCTCGTGCGGATGTGGGCATTGCCATTGGCGCTGGCACCGATATTGCGCTTTCAAGTGCCGATATCGTGCTGATGCACAGTGATTTGGCCGATGTGCCCGCTGCCTTGGATCTTTCGCGCGCCACTATGCGCAACATCAAGCAGAATCTGTTCTGGGCGTTGTTTTACAACGCCATCTGCATTCCTGTGGCGGCAGGCGCGTTTGCGTGGGCGGGTTTCAGTCTGAACCCGATGATCGCGGCGGCGGCCATGAGCGTAAGCTCGGTATGCGTGGTCACTAACGCTTTGCGTTTGCGCGGGTGGAAGCCGCAGCGCGTATCTGCAACGCCGGTGGGTGCGGCGGGCAAAGCAGCGAGCGGCCCAGCCTCAGCCAACGAAGTCGCTGGCGTTGACGTCGCTGCTGGCGCTGTGACCAGCAAAGAAGCGAACAATCTACCATCGGCTAACGAAACGGCGAACGATGCTCCTTCTAGCGACGGAATGCCGACCGGCCCGAATGCTTTCGCTGTAAATTCGCGCTCCGCCGCTTTGCGATTCCCTGAAAGGCACTTGCGCGTGGAGGGCATGAAGTGTCACAAATGCGCAGGTCGCGTGCGCGGAGCGTTGGAAGCGGTGCCTGGCGTTGAAAGTGCGGTGGTCGATCTCGAGGCCAAACAGGCCACGGTGCATCTTAGCGATTCCGTGCCCAATGAAGTGCTTATCGGAGCTGTGATCGAAAAGGGCTTCGAAGCAGAAATGCTGCCGTACCGGCAGAACGGGGGATGCCTGTCAATTAAATAGCGTGGCTCGCCAGTCGGAATTGTCCCTGTCCCTGCCCGGCGAGCCGCCAATCAGAATCGCCCCCGTTCCCGCCTGGTGAGCCGCCAGTCGGGAACACCTTCGCGGTCAGCGCGGGCCCCTCGCCAGGCGCCCTCCCTCATCCGGCGCGGGCCTCTTGCAGGCGCTTTCCCTCATCCGACGTTGGCCACTCGCCGGGCGCCCCCCGAATGTCCTGCATGAAAGGGCTGGGCATTAAACAGTGGCAAGAAACGGTTATCGTGTATTCCCGGAGGAGGCCCGGACGGCAAAAAGGCCTCTTCATGGCAATATGTCGCCGAAATGCATGCTCTAACAGCATGTTGTTGGCAACATAGGCTCCTTATGTATGTTTTAAGCGGCGAAAAGCAGTGAAAAACAGTGTTGGGGAATACATTTCGCGAATATCTTGCCCGAAAGAGGCCCTTTTGCCGTCCGGGCCCCTCTGAGAATACATTTGAGCGATATCTTGCCATGATTCTTGGCTGTCTGTGCGTGCAAGAATGCCCGCTTTTCCCCATACCCCATCTGGTGTCCTGTTCGGGGACTCACGTTAAGAGCCTTCATTCGGCGTCCTGCTTGGAACCTTCCCAAACACGAAAGCGGCCCCGTATCGAACATAGCGCTTCTCGCCATAAAACAGCGCTGTCCGCAACGACGCTGTTCGCAACGACGTAGGGCACTTATCTGTTGCAGACGCCTTGCGTTCTAGGCTGCTTTGTCGGCTTAAGCACGCCCCGGACTCTGGTATGCAGGTTCCGGGCGTGCTCTTGACTGCTTGCCAGATAATGTCGGTGACGCACGCTGGCTTCGGGCGTGTCGGAGCGCTTGTCGGTGTCGTCGATGCCGACTTGCTGGGTGGCGGTTGGCTTCGGGCGTGTCAGGGTGCTTGCGTGACGCTTTCACCGTATGGCCGGCCCCAGGTGTGCCAGATTAGTTTCGGGCACGTTCCTCTCGCTAGAGCAAGAGCGTCGGTGCATGAGGCTATTCGCCCTTTTCAGCCTTGGCCTTGCGAGCCTTTTCCATGATCTCGGTTGGCGAATCGAAGTCGTCGGTGCTGGCGCTGCCAGGCGCTACCCATTCGTCGAGATGCTTAACCACCATGCCGATGTTTTCTACATAGGCGTAGATCTCGAACTCGCGCTTGCAGCGGAAGGTGCACTGCACGCAGGGGTTCTTGTCGCAGTAGGCAAACGCGTCTTCATCTGCCAGAGCGAACACCACGGGCGGCCACTTCTTGGGTGTGACGTACTTGTGCTGCATGCCAGTGAACGTTTTGAGGCCGAACCAGCGGGGCTTGCATGTGGAGTCGATGGAACGCCAGTTCACGTTGATGCAGTTGTTGTTCATGCCGCCAAGAATCTGATAGGTCAGCTTGAAGCGGTCTTCGACGTCGGCGGCGTCTACGAGTTCGATACGCTCCATAGGTTTGCCGCAGCAGTTCGGCTTGAAATCGACATGGCCGTACGGCGGCTCGAACAGAAGCGAACGCTCGCCGTCGTTGGTACACGTGATTTCAACGTTGCCGTCGATGCCGGCAAGAACGGCGCCGCATTCGCTGCAGCGGTAATAGGGAAGGTGCGCTGAGCTGACGCGCGGTTTCCAGGTTGCATGGGTTCGGGTCGGGCTAAATTCTGCCATTGTTCCCCCTTCTTTCGGCAGTATGAGCCAGTAAATACGAAGCTGAAAGCCCCTTGCTGTCCTTGACAAGGGACGCTTTAAAAAACTACGATTTATCTATCTTATACGAGATTTCCAATATGGAAGGGGAAGTGCGCATGAGCGTATATCAGGAGGCATACAAGTTGCCCGAATTCAAGTATGAGTATGAGCGCCTCAAGGTTGACGTCCGTGGCCCGATCCACGTTGTTTCCTTCGACGATGCTGCTAACTTGAATGCAATGTCTTACCAGCAGATGGCCGACTTCAACGACTATCTGAAGAAGGTCCGTATGGACCCCGAATGCCGCGTAATCGTTCTCACCGGCGAGGGCAAATCCTTCTGCGCAGGCTTCAACCTGAACGAGCTTAACTTCGAGCCCCCTGCAGACATGGGCCGCGCTCAGCGCGATCACTGCATCATGCAGACCATCTGCTCCGACCAGGCTGTTAACATGCGCAACGCTATGCAGCCCATCATCGGTGCTCTCAAGGGCCATGCAGTAGGTGGCGGCCTTTCCCTGGCTTGCGCTTGCGACCTGCGCGTTTGCGGCGAATCCTTCAAGATGCAGGCAGGCTACCTGAACATCGGCCTTACCGGCACCGACATGTCCGGTTCTTACTACCTCCCCCGCATCGTGGGCTACGCTCGCGCTGCTGAGGCTCTGATGACTGCTCGCCGCATCGGCGCAGAAGAGCTGAAGGAATGGGGCTTCGCCAACAAGGTTGTTGCTGACGAAGATGTTGTAGAAGAGGCCGTAAAGATGGCAGAGGCTATGGTTAAGAACTCTGCTCCTCTGGGTCTTCGCCTTACCAAGGAATCCCTGCAGGTTTCCCTTGACAACTCTTTCGAGTCTCAGATCAAGATGGAGAACCGCAACCAGGTTCTGGCTTCTCAGACTGAGGACAACCGTCGTGGCGTCCGTAAGATGAATCCGAAACTGCGCGACGAGGTTAAGGCTCATCCCGAGAACTTCGCCTTCTCCAACATGTAAGTTTTCTTCCGAAGGTGCTGCTACAGGAATGGCATCGAACGAAAGATCACTAGCAGAGCGGCACCCAATTGGGTGCCGCTTTTTTGTTGGGGGAGGGCATGGCGGCGTCCACGGGAGCCACTGCGAAGCTGCTCACGATGCTACGCTGGGTCCGCGTTGTAGTGCAGATTGAGATGTTGCATAGGACCGCCCTGACCAAATTACTGTGCCGAAGCTATTCCAAGAGTCCAGAAACAAAAAATCGGTCCGAATTGCAACTTTTTTGCGATTGGCAATTGTTGCGAGCTCCCCAATCGTGAATCGCGGCACAAAAACGCAGGTAATTTGCCGTGTGAAGGCCCCTTTTCGCTTTGCGGGGACAGGGAAGAGTTCGCAATCGCAAAAAAGTTGCAGAGATGCCGAGATTTTTGTTTTCACGATGGGCGGATTGTCCCAACAGGTAGATTTCGCGATGGGCGGATTGCCTCAACGGGGCAAATCACGCAGATGTGCGTATTCTCGGCGGCAGCGCGGGCGGCAACATCTAGGGCTACTGATCGGACGAGGCGGCCCCTGGGTCTTGCCGGGTCGGGTTGGGCGGCGGCCCGTGCGCAGAGGGGTTTGCTGCGGATTGGACGGAGCGGCAGCCCCTAGGTCTTGAGGCGGCGGGAGAAGGCAGGCTGTGGGTCTGGCTCGCCTGAGGAGAGCGGAGTGCCAGCCCCGATGGCGGCAGTGAAGCTGGCCGCAGGGGTGATCTATAATTCAGGAATCTTGTACGGGGCATTGAAGTTTTGGGCTGGTCTTGAGCTTCATTGAGCTTTCAGGTTTGCTTTTCCGCAAAGTGCGAGGCGGGGCTTTTGCGTTGGCCCTGCGTGGCGGGAAGTGAAGAATTCCATGTTTTGGGCTGAACCTTCCGCATGGTAAGATGAACTCGTTCAGACGTGATTGAAGAATACAATAACACCTGTTAATTAGGTTGTATTTGGCAAACAGTACATATTTTTAAAGGCTATTTGACAAAAGTGCTTCCCAGCGCTGAAATAGACGAACTTAGTCGTTTTGGAGTAGAGAAGAGGACATTCTATGGCCCGGAGGTACGATAGCGAAGCGGTGCGCAATCGCGTGCTTTCGACGAGCGTTCGCCTGTTCCTGGAGCGGGGATACCACGGCACCACCATGTCGGCCATCCTGAAAGAAGCCGATGTGTCCTCGAGTTCGTTCCAGAATGTCTTCGGAAACAAAGACGGAGTGATGTATGAGCTGATGAAGCTCATGTTTTCTGAGCAGTTTTCGGCAGCAGATTCAGCTGCCGCGTTGCTGGGACCTAATGCTAGCCCGGCTTTTGCGTATGCGCTCGAGACGTCCGTCCAGCTCACCATTGCCGAATTAAGTGAAATCATTCGCGATTTGTATTTACAGGCATATGCCAGCGAACGCCCCCTGGAGTACATTCGCCGCAATACCGCGAAGCATCTTCAGAAATTCTTCCAACAGTACAACCCCTCATTCGATGAAGAGGATTTCTACCAGATGGACATCGGAACATCGGGCTTGATGCTTGGCTTCATGTTGCGCCCGTGCAGCGATGATTTTCCCCTTGACGTGAAAATTGAACGCTATCTGCAGATGAGCCTTTCTGTGCTGAATGTGCCGGCAGAAGAGCGCACAACCATCATCGAGGGCATAAAACAGCAAGATTTGCGTTCCATTGCAAAGGCTGCTGTGAAACAGCTTTTCGATGTGCTGTCCGACACTTTCGATCTTGAGCTTCAAGCGCAAATATTCGGCGAGGAAGAGTGCGACAAGGAAGAGTCCGCCGAATAACAGCCCGAAAGACGCAGGCTTGCTGCCCTCCTGCGGGTATCAGAATCGCCACGCGGCGGCTTGCGGGTATCGGATACCAATTACCGCCCTCCAGTAGGATGGCAGAACCAGATGGGCCATCCGTATCGCTTAATGGCGTAGTTGTTGCCCTCCTGTGGTGCGACAGAACCAGATCGGCTTCTGCATCATTTAATAACGTAGTTGTTACCATCCTGCGGTGTGGCAGGATGGATGCTTCGCTGGTTGCCCTACAATAACGAAGAGGAACGCGCCATTCGTTGGGCCGGCTTGTGCAACTGCTGGTGCGATGGCGGCAAAAGTGATCTGCTGATCTTGGGGATAGGAGCTCGCATGGGTGTTTTCGCAGGTGATTCCAAAACGGCGAAGGTGGGTTTGCTGTGCGCGGCGTCTGTCGGTGCGGTAGCCGCGGTTGCGACTGGGGCGTTGGCCGCTTCACGTATCAAGACGCTTTGCTCGCTGAAGAAGTTGTCCAGTTTTGCCGGTGCGTACAATCTGTATGAGAGCACGGTTGCGTATCGTTACGACCTTGACGCCATTATCAAGTCAGGGGTTGAAGACGACCAGGCCTATATCGACGCGGTGTGCAAGCAGGTATTCCCTGGGATTCCCGCAAAGGTCGAGGCGCCGAAGTTCGCCTGCAGTGCGTTTTGCGCCGAAGCCCCAAGCAGCGTTTTGATGGGTCGCAACTACGATTTCAAAGACGATACCTCTGCGCTTTCGGTTCGCACGCATCCGAAGAACGGGTATGCGTCCATTTCTTTTTCGGCGTTGAACAATTTGGGCGCTAACATGCCCGAGGAAAGCCTGAAAAGTAAAGTTGCGGCGATGTTGGGGCCCTTCGCGAGCCTTGATGGCGTCAACGAAAAGGGCGTATCCATTGCAGTGCTTACCCTTGATAGCCAACCTACCAGGCAAAACAGCGGCAAGCCGAAAATCAATACCTCACTGGCCATTCGTTTGGTGCTTGATAGGGCGGCAAGCACGCAGGAAGCGGTAGACTTGCTGGGCTCGTACGATATGGTTGCCATGGCTGGCCGCGACTACCATTTCTTCATCAACGATGCTTCTGGAGACAGCCGCGTTGTTGAGTACGACCCGCAAAATCCTGCGCGCCCTATGGTCGTTACGCATGCGCGTGAAATTACCAACTATTACGCGTGCTATGCCAACGAGGTTCTGCCGAATCAGAAGAACGGTGCTTTAGGGCATGGTAAAGAACGCGCGCTCGCCATTGCCGAGGTGCTTGATGGTGTGCAGCCGCAAACGAAGGAAGTTGCCTGGAAGGCGCTGCGCTGTTCTTCGCAGGAGCCAAACCCAGAAGACATCACCAGCAATACGCAATGGTCCATCGTGTATGACAACATCAACTGCACTGCCGATTTTGTCTTGCGGCGAAACTGGGGCGAAGTGTTCAGCTTTGTTGTGTAGCTGCTAAGGTGGCGTGCATTGGCGGCGGACTCCGGCGAACGGGCATGCTTGGCTCGGTTGGCCCGTGCCCCAATTTGGCGAACTGATTGTCCAGCTCTCTGCATCACACGAGGCTTGTTGATGTTGGTTGCCTCGCATCCTGATTCTGGCGCAAGACCAGCGCGCACCGTATCATAGAAAGCGAACGACGCGCCGCAGCGGGAAGCGGCGAAAAGGAGGGTGCTATGCGAGTGGATTTGCAGGGTGGTTCGGTCGAGTTCAAGGCGAGGGAAAGCGTGCTTTCGAAGATCGAGGCTTCGCTTCAGCCAGGGTTTGAGCCGGTGCAGCCCAAATATGCGGCAACGGTAATGTTGGTGCGTGATTCGGCTCCGTTCCAGACGGAATATCGCATCGAAAGCGATCATTTTCCGCCTGATTTCCCAACCGGCCAGGAACTGGAAGTGTTTATGCTTCGTCGCGTTAAAACGATGGAGTTCGTTCCCGATGCCGTTGTTTTCCCTGGTGGCAGGGTCGATGATCGTGATTCGAACCCCAATCTCCCGTGGTGCGGGCCCGCTCCTGCCGAATGGGCTGAGCTCATGGGCTGCACCGAGGATGTGGCGCGACGCGTGGTTGTTGCTGCTGCGCGCGAGGTGTTCGAGGAGTGCGGCGTTTTGCTGGCGGGCCCCGACGAGCATTCGGTGGTACAGGACCTGAGCGACCCTTCCTGGCAGGAAGATCGCACCGCTTTGGAAAACCACGAGATTGCCTTTGCCGACATGCTCATCCTGCGTGGATTGGTTTTGCGCACCGACTTGCTGGGCCTTATCTCGAACTTCTGCACGCCTGAATTTGAAACGAAGCGATACGACACATTCTTCTTTTCTGCCCTTATGCCAGAAGGCCAGGTGGCCGATGGCGAAACAAGCGAAGCGCAGATTGCCGACTGGGTAACTCCCGCGTACGCTATGCGTGCAGGTGACGCAGGCAATTGGCTGGTGCTGGCGCCAACCGTTTACAACCTCACTTGCATCGCTTCGGCTCAAAACGCGAAAGAATTTGTCGAAACACGTCGCCGACTTACGCGCTTCATGTCGTATCCCATCAAGAAGGAAGACGGCACATTAATGCTGCATTGTGACTTCCCGAAGCGCAAATAGGCAACGCGGCAAGGCGGGCGCGTTTTTGCCGGCTTGCGAGAAAAGGAGTTGAGCGGTGGGTTTCGTAGAGGATGAAACGCCCTGGTGCGGTGGGCATGTAAGCGCGCGCGTTCGGTGCGTGCGTGCGGACAACCCCAGCCCCATGACGTATGTGGGAACCAATTCGTGGATTGTGGTCGAGCCGGGTGCCAAGGAATGCGTGGTGATAGACCCCGCTCCTGCCGGCGAGCAGGTTCAGCGCATCCTGGCGACATGCGGTGAGGCAGGGCTGTGCATCGGAGCCATTGTTGCCACGCACGACCACCCCGATCATATCGAGGGAATTCCCGAACTTGTTGCGGCAACGGGCGCTCCGGTGTACGCGCCGCGCACGAGCCGTATCAACCAGCTGCTGCAGAAGCATGGCTTCGCGAAGTGCGGCGGCGCGAAGCGTGCGTGCTCGGAGGGTGCCGAGGATGCAGGTGCGGTCGAAGTTGGGTCTGCAGGCGAATTGGATTCGGGGGGCTTGCCTCATTCTTGCGAGGAAAAAGCTGGCTGGGGCGCTGATGTCCAAGCTCTTCCGAAGGGCGCATTCCGCCCCTTTGAAGGAGCGCCGGAGTTTGAGGTGATCGCTCTTCCTGGCCATTCGGAAGATTCGGTGGGCTTGCTTCTTCCCGTAGAGCAGTCTCTGTTCACGGGGGATGTGTTGTTCCGCCATGGGCCCACGGTGGTATTTCATCCCGATGGGGTACTTGCCAGCTATTTTGCCAGCCTTGATACGCTTGAGCGGTTGGTTCGAGAAGGCAGGGTGCGGCATTTCTATCCTGGGCACGGGTATCCCATCGACGACCCACTGCCCATCATCGAAGCCACGCGAAAGCATCGCATCGACCGTCTTAACCAGGTGAAAGAAGCGCTGAATGCGGGCACGCCCGCCGAGCCCGATGCGTTGTTCGACGCGGTGTATCAAGGTGTGAACCCTGCTTTGCGCATGCCTTCCATTCGAAGTATCCGCGCGCAGTTGAAGTTTCTGGGGATATAGGGACAGGCCCCATTTTTCCACTTAGCCATAGCGCATAAAGAAAGGGCCTTGCCTGCGAACTCAATCGCAAGCAAGGCCCTGTTTGTTAGACGGGAAAATGGGGCCTGCCCCTATATCCCCAGTTTACATCGTTATTCTGCAGCAGCTTTCTTCTTGCCGAAGATGGTCTTAGCGCCCTTAACAGCCAAGATAACAGCCAGTACGAAGAGCACAGCGGCAAGTGCTGCCTGAACGCCGGCGGCGAACGGATCGCCGGCGCCAGCCATAAGTGCGGTGCACTTGGCTTGCAGCGTCATGACCAGCGAAGTGAGCGTAACAACCAGCATGAACACCATGGGGATGTAGAACATCTTGTTGTTGCGGCCTGCGTTGCCCAGCCATGCGCATACTGCCAGAAGGGCAAGAGCGGCAAGCAGCTGGTTGGCGGCGCCGAACAGAGGCCAGATGATGGTGTAGCCGGTCATACCGAGGCCAACGCCCAGAACTACGGTAACGAGGGTTGCAACGTAGGGGTTGGTCAGAACCTTGCGAGCGCCGGTGGCTTCGTCCATGGACTTACCAGCGGGAACCCACAGCTCCTGGAACATGTAGCGGCCCAGGCGGGTTGCCGTGTCGAGTGAAGTGAGACAGAAGGCGGAAACAGCCAGAATCAGCAGGGTGTAGGCAATGCCCTCAATGTTTTCAAGGCCAGGGATGCAAGCCAGCATCTGGGAAAGGCCACCTGCGAAAACGGCGGTCGGGGATGCGTAGCCGCCTGCGCAGTACTTCGTCCAAACAAAACCAACGGCGCAGAGGGAGATGATTGCCAGAAGGCATTCGATCAGCATGCCGCCGTAAGCGATGGGGCGAGCGTTCTTTTCGTTATCCAGCTGCTTGGAAGTGGTGCCTGAGGCAACCAGGCTGTGGAAACCGGAGATAGCACCGCAAGCGATGGTGATGAACAGGGCGGGGAACAGGAAGCCGGATGCGGCAGCCTTATTTATCACAGCCTTGCCGGTAGCAGGGTCGATGATGGCGTTGCCGTTTGCGTCAACTGCAGCATTCGTTGCGTAGAAGTCGGTGAATGCGGGGATTTGCAGATTGGCAGCATCGCCGGTGATGGAAGCGCCCACAATGCCGATGAGCGAAAGGGCGATCATGCCGTACAGCAAGAACGAGCTCAGGAAGTCTCGGGGCTGAAGCAGAATCCAAACGGGGGCAACGGCAGCAACCATGATATATACGCCCAACAGGATCATCCATGTGGTGTAATCGAGCGAGATCAGGGGGAAGTTGTAGCCGACGGCAACCAGAACAACGATGATTGCGATGGCGATGATGATATTGGCGACGGTGGGGATCTCGCGGCCGCGGGTGGCAAGGCCGTATACGATTGCTACAACGATGAACAGCACAGAAATCATTGCAGTGCGCTGATTTGCAAGGTTGGAAGCCTCGGTTGCGTTTGCCAAGTTAACGGCGAAGGTGTTGGCAACGATAGAAGCGAAGGCGGCAACAACCAGGACCAGGGTCAAGTAAGCAAAGATGCAGAACAGCTTCTTCGCAGTATCATCGATGTTTTCGGCGATAACCGTTGCGATGGTCTGGCCCTTATGGCGCAAGGATGCGAACAGAGCGCCGAAGTCATGCACAGCGCCGAAGAAGATGCCGCCAATCAGTACCCACAGCAGAACGGGAACCCAGCCAAATACGGCAGCCTGAATGGGGCCGTTGATGGGGCCAGCGCCAGCAATCGAGGAAAAGTGGTGGCCAAGCAAGATGTAGGGTTTGGTGGGCACGTAGTCTACGCCGTCGTGCATTTCTTGCGCGGGGGTAGGGCGACTGGGGTCAACACCCCACTGCTTTGCCAGCCATCCGCCGTACAGCACGTAGCCGATTACGAGGATGGCAAGGCCGCCCAGAAGGACGATCATTGCGTTCATCTCTGAACCTTTCTTGTTTTGGGACCTTACTTGATCAATGCCAAGTTGCTGGAAAGTACTTCTTTTAGCTGCTTTCCAGCGTTGTTGACAACCACGCTTTTGTCCGTAGGCAGAGAAAGGTCTACCACGGCTAGGCGGAGGTCGGTCCAACCGCGAAACCCGAAGCGGTATTCCTTGTGGAAGCGCGTTTTCTTTGCGAGTTTGCGCGCTGCTTCAGTTGTGCGGTTGGCGATGATCACGAGCGAAAGGGCAGAGGACATATGGTTCGGTCCGGCATCAACTTTGCGAAGGGCTTTTTCCTGCATGAAGGAAATCTCTTCAGCAAGCTGTGTTTCGTCGAGCTCGTCAACGCATTCGAAGAATATGAAATCGTGTGTGTTCACTTCCCAGAGCTTTGCGCGTTTTACCAGCACGTATTTTTCGCCGTAGGTGTGGTATTCCGCGAAGGCGGGGAAGTTGCGACCTTCAAAAAGATAGTCTCTCCTGATGTCGTAAAAAGACTTGTGAGCTGCAAGGACGCGTTCCAACAGGTCTGTGCGCATGTCTTTTGCCGTCACAGCAAGCCTCCTTCCGCATCACGAGGGGCCATCAATTCTCCGAAAGAATCGATCTCCTCTACTTTTTCACAAGTAGGTTGATTCTAAAACTATTTATTTGTTGTGTAACAAATAAATTCGATATCAGTACCGCAACGGGAAAATGTTGGAGTGAACGGGTTCATTGGTGCTCTTGCAGCGCAGTTGGCCCTGCAGCCGGTATCGCCCGCAGCCGACGGCATTGCCTCGCGCCAGCGAAATGCATTCCCAAGCGCCTGGCGGTGGCGATATGTTGACGTTATGCGTTCCCAGGTGTCTGACGATGGCAATATTTTGCCCCGATGTACCCCAAAAAAGGCCTCGGACGGGAAAAAGGCCCCTTCGTGGCAATATATCGCCGCCGTGTATTCAAAATGAGCTGGCTTTGGCAAGATCTGCGCGCCATGTATCCGAAAAGCCCTGCAAATCGCCGTTGGAGGATACACCACGTGAATATCTTGCCAGGAAGGGGCCCTTTTCGCTGCACAAACTCCTCGAATCATGCACGGCGCGCAGATCTTGTCACGATTCAGCTTTCGCAAGGCCTTGCGCACGGAAGGCAAGAGGAGCTGGGTATCGCAAGCGCACTTCGTATTGCGGCCGACGGTCCCACCCCATGATCGCGTACGTCTGCGGCTGCCGTGCGCGATCACGGCAGCTGCCGCTCTGTGGCCGATGGCGCAAACCCATGACAGTCAGTGCTGCGGCGAGCGAACAGTGCAGCGGTGCGTATGCGCGTCCTGTCCTGCGGCATCTGCCCGCCCGCAGCGTGTGTCTTGCCAACGGTATCCGCCCGCCTGCAGCAACCTTCGCCGCCGGCGCTTCTCGGCGGCCGCGCGCCCAATGACAGCCGCATGTCCCCATGGCGCATCCTGCTCCACGGCAGCTGCCCGCACTTCTTCGGTCGGCGGCGCCCCTCGGCACAACACAAAAAACGGCCAGCGTTTGCTGGCCGTTTTTGCGAGGTTGTGAGCTGAGCGCAGATTATTCGGCGCGTTCTTTCAGGCGACGATCAAGCTCGTCGGCCAGCTGGTGGCGCTTGACCTTGCCGGATTCCGTCATGGGAATGGCGTCGATGAACTCGATGTGCTCGGGACGCAAGCGCTTGGCTACGCCGATGGAATCAAGGTACTCTGCGATGGAATCGAGCGTGGGCGTAACATCGCCGGTTTGCACGATGAAGGTGCAGATACGCTCGCCCAAACGATCGTCGGGTAGGCCGATGGTGGCATGGGCGCCAACACCAGGGCAGCCATCCAGGTTGTTGTCCACTTCGTTTGCGGAGATGTTGATGCCGCCGCGAATGAGGATTTCCTTCTTGCGGCCGTTGATCTTTACACGGCCCTCTTCGTCCTGAATACACAGGTCGCCCGAGAAGAACCAGCCGTCGTCATTCAGGTCTTTTGCGGTTGCCTCGGGATTCTTCAGGTAGCCGCTGAACATATGAGGTCCGCGGGAAATTTCTTCGCCCTGGGTGCCGTGAGGCACTTCGTTGCCGTGTTCGTCGACAACTTTGACCTCGATGCCCTCAAAGGCAATGCCCGACCAGTTGCCATTCCATTCCAGGCAATGCTCGGGGGGAACTGCCAGGTGGGGGCAGCTTTCAGTAGAGCCGTAGCATTCGCACAGCTTCAGGCCGTGCTCGTGCGCGCGCTGCACCATGGTGCCCGGTACGGGAGCGCCGCCGCAAATGTAGAGCTTCAACGTTTCGAACTTCAGGTCGTTTTCCTCGGCGCAGTTAAGCAGGTCGAAGATGAACGGAGTGGCGCCCATTGACCAGGTTACGCCTTCGTTGTTCATGATTTCGATTGCCTCGCGAGCGCGGAATTCTTGCTGCAGAACAACGCGACCGCCCAGAAGCAGCGGCGTGATAAGGCCATGGTTGAAGCCGGTGGCGTGGTTCAGCGGTGCAGGCATGAACATGACGTCGTCCTGCGTAAGGTGCAGGCCACGGCTGAACGTGGTTTCGGAGAAAATAAGCGCATTATGGGAGATCAGAACCGCCTTCGGGCGACCAGTGGTGCCGGAAGTGGAAAGGATCAAGACCACATCGTCTGATTTGCTGCCAGGGTTTTCGCGGTAGGGCGCGTACGTTTCGCAGATTTGCTTCAACGTGATGGTGCCGTGCGATTCGACTGTTTTGTCGTGAACGCAAATAGCATCTTTGGAAAGCGTGGGAATGCGATCGACTGCGGAAAGAATCTGGTCTTCGAAGTTGGTCTTGTGATGGAAGGTGGGGCACATGAATGCCTTGCTTTCCACCAGATTCATGGAGTAGATCAAGTCTTCGTCGTTAAAAGTGACGGGAAGCGGATGGCTTACCGCGCCAACTTTCAAGCAGGCAACGTAGAGGATGCAGAATTCTGACCAAGGTGGCATCTGGTAGGAAACCACGTCGCCGTTTTTCACGCCAACTTCGTGGAGCCAAGCTGCCAGGCGCGATGCTTTGTCGTCGATTTCGGCGTAGGTGTAGCGTACGCCTAGGTTGTCGCTTACGTATTCGCGATCAGGGAAAGCGGCAACCTGGGTATTCCAGATGTCGTTTAAGGTACGTTCGGTCCAGTACCCCTTCTCGTAATACTCTTTCTTGTTTTTTTCGTTGACCTTCAAGTCCGTAATCATGATTCCTCGCTTCATGAGGCAGACCCACGGATTTGTGGCTGCCTGGTTCCTTGGAACGAACCTCCCCCTGCAAGCGCGCGTGCAACCCATCGTAAATTCCTGCTTACGTGTGTATGCGCGCTTAACCCAAAGTATACCGCTAATCTTTAGGGGGTTGGGCGCTGCGCCTGGGTGCCTGAAATGGGCTTTAAGGTCTGTTTTGTCGCATATTTCACTCTGCGGAACACGAAACTGATGTTTTGTGGCATAAACTGTCGCGAATGTGCGAAATGCGGTTCTGATGCCGCTGCATTTAGATGCTTTTGTTGGACATAATTTGACTTTTAGCCACCAGATTTCCGTACAATTAAAAACTAGTGAGCACTTTTGGGCTCAGTTTTTGACAAAACGTAGGCATTTTCGGCCCGATCCTTTCCTCTCATGCGCCGAACGATGGCAAGATCTGCGCGCCGTGCATGATTCGAGGGGTTTGTGCAGCGAAAGGGGCCCCTTCCTGGCAAGATATTCGCGCGGTGTATTCTCCAACGGCGATTTGCGGGGCATTTCGGATGCATGGCGCGCAGATCTTGCCAGAGCCAGCCCGTTTTCGGATGCATGGTGTGCGAATCTTGCCACGAACTGGCGATTCTCCCCGTCCGAGGCCACTTTTGGGATGCATGAGGCGAAAAAATTGCCACGGATTGACGCCCGGGAACGCACCGTAGCGAAATATTGCCACGGATAGACACTCGGGAACGCATCGCGCAAGAATATTGCCACTGCCAGTCAGACCAAGAGCGCATCAGGGCGCAATCCTGCCACCGTCGGACGCTGGGGAACGCATTTCGAGAGCATTTTGCCATCGTCGAGCGCCCGGGAACGCACCGTGGCGAAATCTTGCCACTGCCAGTCGCCCGAGAACGCATTTCGCGAAGATCTTGCCATCGCCGGGCGCTTGGGAACGCATAGCGTCGATATCTTGCCATCGGCAGACATCCGAGAATGCACAGCGTCGGCATACCGCCACTGCCAGTTGCCCGGTCGCGCAGCGCTCTCCACGCGAGGGAGTGGGTTCAGGCCCTTGGCTGCGCTGTGGGGTCCGGCGCGCAACACTTTCTGTGCGAGGGAGTGGACATTCCGCCTTCTCGGGGCTTAACTGCTGGGAACGACTTCGAGTCTGCGCTGTTTCGGTGGGCAACCATGAGCCCGCTTCGCGTTCTGCAAAGCTGTGCCGTATTATGTGCTGAAGCAAAAAGCGCTTTGACCTTTATATAAGGCCAGCAAATGTTGTGGAAGGGATGTCATGGGCGTTCGCAAGGCAATGGGAAATATGGCAAGCTCGCTGAGCACGTGGGGTTTGCGTCACCTGGCGCACAGGCCTGCCGCTAATATGCCTGGCAAGATTGCCTTGAAAATTGATCCACGTATTATCGCCGAGTCCATGGACAAGATTACCGAAGGCTCCATTGTTGTGGTGGGCACCAACGGCAAAACCACCATTACCAATATGATTGCCGATGCGTTGGAGCGCCAGGGCAAGAGCATCGCGTGCAATCGCACGGGAGCCAACCTTGCCTATGGCGTGGCTACCACGTTGCTGCAAACCAAGGGTACTGTGGAATGGGGCGTATTCGAATCAGACGAGTTGTGGCTGGCTCACACCTTGCCGCAGGTACAGGCGGATTACGTTTTGCTGCTGAACCTCTTCCGCGATCAGCTGGATCGTTGTGGTGAAATCGATCGCGTGCAAGACGCCATCGCTACTGCCTTGGAGCAGTCTCCCAACACCACTCTGCTATACAACGCTGACGATCCGCTGTGTACCATCATTGCGCAGCGCGTGTCCAACAAGTCTGTTGCGTTTGGCGTGGGCGAAGACATGCACCAGCGTCAAAACGTCGTGGCAGACGCTCAGATGTGTCAGCGCTGTTCGGCTATGTTTACTTACGGCTACCGACAATACGGTCAGCTTGGCACGTATTCGTGCCCGAACTGCGGATTTAGCCGCCCTGATTTGGATTTCGCCGCCAAGAGCGTAGTGTTCGGAGACGAAATCACGTTTTCGGTTGAAGAAACGGCAACGGGCAAAAGTGTCGATCTTCACGCGCAGCGCGCGGGGTCGTACATGGTGTACAACGTTATGGCTGCTTGGTTGGCCTCCCATTGCGCTGGCGTTTCCGACGCGGTGTTCCAAAAGGCGGTCGATCTGTTCGACCCGCAGAATGGACGCTTGCAGTCGCTTACCATCGAGGGGCGCCCTGTCCTTTTGAACCTGGCGAAGAACCCGACGGGCTTCAACCAGAACATGAAACTTATTACTCAGGCGCCGGGCAAGAAGGTTGCGGCGTTCTTCATTAACGACAACGAAGCCGATGGTCGCGACATTTCCTGGATATGGGACTGTGACTTTGAGGAGCTAGCCAGCCAGGAAGACGTCATGGTGTTCGCTGGCGGAATCCGCAAAAACGACCTGCAGCTGCGTCTGAAGTATGCGGGCATCGACGCCAAGATCGTCGATAGCGTCAACGAAGTGGTGGATGCTGCGCTGAAGCTGCCTTCTGAATGGAATATCTACGCTATCGCCAATTACACCTCGCTCCCCGCAGTGCGCTCCGCCCTGATGGCGCGTGCTGATAAGGCAGCACCTGCCAACCCGACATCGGGCGATGCCAAGCCAGAATGCAGTAAGAAGTGGGTTTCGGGCGCTTATGTGCACCAAGCTGAAGCTGCCAAGTTCGACGAGCAGCCTCTGCGCATCGTGCATCTGTTCCCCGATCTTCTTAATTTGTACGGCGATGGCGGCAACGTGCGTGTGCTTGCTCAGCGTTGCGCATGGCGCGGCATCCCTGTGCAGGTGGAAGCAGTTCACTACGGGGAATCGGTCGATCTTACTTCGGCCGATATCGTTTTCTTGGGCGGCGGCCCCGACCGCGAGCAGAAACTGGCATCCGAAGTGCTGCTGGGCATGCGCGAAGAATTGCGCACCTATGTAGAAGGCGATGGAGCGCTTCTGGCTATTTGCGGCGGCTACCAGATTCTGGGTAGTAATTGGCTTATGGGCGATGAGTCGGTGGAGGGCCTTTCTATCCTCGACCTGAAGACGGTTCGTGCTGGCGCTGGCTTCGATCGTCTTATCGAAAACATTGCGTTGGAGTCCGAGCTTTCTCCGCAGCCGGTGGTGGGATATGAAAACCATGCCGGTCGTACGAAGCTCGGCGCGTCCTTGAAGCCATTTGGCAAAGTAGTTTCCAATGTGGGCCACGGCAATGACGACGATTCGGGTTGCGATGGAGCCCTGTATCGCAACTGCATCGGCACCTATCTGCATGGTCCGCTTCTGGGCAAGAACCCGGCTATTGCCGATCACCTTATTGCTGCGGCGATGGAGCGTCGTTTGGGCAGCAAAGTGGAGCTCGTTGCTCTGGAAGACGAAGCCGAGCTCGCTGCAAATGCGTATATGGCAAAGCGACTGGGTGTGCCTGGATCATAAATAGCAGGTTGTGATTTCACGCTATTTTTGCCGAGACCTTTACCTTTTAGGTTGCCTGGGGCGCCGTTCCTTTTCCGTGCCGTGTCCGAGCTGAAGCGCTTCACGTTTTGTTCATAAAAAACTCAACAAATAGTATATGTCTGTACTAATAATGCGTGAATTGCCTTGTTTTCATTCGCGCATACTGTGGTTTTCGCCGAATTAATTTGCATGGTATTAACGTTTCTTTCATCATTTATTGCATGTTTGCTTCGAATAACAAGCCATCAAAACGATCGGCTCGTGCTGAAAGGAAGGCGGCGCACGCTTCCTCCTCGCGCACACCGCATCGCTCAGCGGGAAGTGCTTCTGACCCGTATGTTCGTACGTCTCGCGCGTCGCATGCTTCGCGTCGCCCTAGCGGCTCGAGCACAAATGCGTATGGAGCCAGCAACTATGGTTCCTCCACGCATGTTTCCCCTGTTCACACACAGCAAAAGAGCAATTATCGTTCGGTCGGTGCTTATGGTTCGCCCACCAAGCGCGGCCCGTATACTCCTCGCAATGCGCATAATCGCGAGATCCTTCGCGCTAAGCGCGAGCGCGCGAAGAAGCGTCGCAAGCGCATTGCGCTCGGTGTGGTTGCCGTTTGCTTGACTTTGGTTCTTGGTGGCGTAGGCGCTGCCTGGGCTTACCTTAATAACCTCGACAAGGCGCTGAACAAAGACGTTGACGCAGACCTTCTGAACTCGCTTACGGTTACCGATTCGGCATCGGACCCGTTCTATATGCTGCTTATCGGCATCGATAAAGACGAGGGCCGTGAATCATCGGATGAATATGGTGGGTCGTATCGCACCGATTCTATGATTCTTGCGCGTATCGATCCCAAGGATAAGGAAGTTACCCTGGTGTCCATCCCTCGTGACACGCAGATTCAGCTTGGGACGCACGGCACTCAGAAGATCAACGCGGCTTATGCATTTGGTGGGCCTTCTGGCGCCATCAAAGCTGTTGAAGACTTGGCGGGTGTCTCTATCAGCCATTACGCGGAAATCGACCTTGATGGTTTTGCGGCGGTGGTTGATTCGCTTGGCGGTATCGACATTAACGTTCAATATGAGATTAACGACCCGAATTACATGGGATATCTCGCGGCTGGCCAGCAAACTTTGAACGGAGAGCAGGCGCTTATCTATTGCCGCAGCCGTCATGCTTACGATGCTATTGGCGATGGTGATGCTATTCGTTCCGCCAACCAGCGCACCATGATTTCGGCCATTATGAAGAAGCTTATGAGCTCCGATATCGGTACTCTTACCAATACGGTGAGCACCTTGGCCCAGTACATCACCACCGATTACTCTGTTGCGGACATTCTTGGTTTGGCGCAACGTATGTTCGGCATCGATATCGATAAGAATGTGTATTCCGCTGCGGTTCCTACAACCTCGTCATATGAAAATGATGTTTGGTACGAGAAGGTGAACACTTCCGAATGGAACAAAATGATGAGTCGCGTGAAGCAGGGCTTGTCTCCCACGGAAGGTGATGTGACGGATGAGACAACGGGAACTGTAATGGCATCGTCTGGTAGCGGCGACTCTGGTTCAGGCGGTGCGTTAGGCTCTTCTCTTTCCGGCACAAAAATTTCTGTGAAGAACGGAAATGGCACTCAGGGCTGCGCGAGCGATGCGGCTGCTAAGCTCACTCCTCAAGGAGCGGTGTGCGAAACCGGCAACGCAGACGACTCCAATTACGCTAAAACCTTGGTAATCTACGATGGCAACAACGCCGATAAAGCGCAAAAGGTTGCCGATTTGCTGGGATGCGGCACCGTGACGAAGAACGATGGGCGGTATACCTACACAGGGGACATTCTGGTGGTTGTCGGCCAAGACTGGAAATAAACTGCAAAAGGCGGCTTCGGCCGCCTTTCTGTTTCTTGGCTATGGTTATCTCCATGAAGCTTCTGGTCTCATTACTTTTTGTATAATTGCCCTTGCATGTACCAAAGAAAAGGAAGCTATTTGAGTTCAGCAGGCAAAACCTATTCCGTTCCTTCGCGCGATAACAACATTAATTTCCTACGTTTTATTGCGGCAAGCCTGGTTATCTGGTTCCATATGGCTTCATTGCTGGCTATTCCCGAGCCCTACATAATGGGGCAGGGCTTGGGCCCTATTGCGGTGAACATTTTCTTCGTGCTCAGCGGATACCTTATCGCGAAAAGCTGGACCCGCTCTTCAAGCTTCGGTAGCTATCTTATTCGCCGTATTGCTCGTATTTTTCCTGGTCTTGCGGTAGTGATCTTGCTAAGCGTTTTCGTTATGGGGCCGATTGTCACGAGCCTCCCGCTGGGCGATTACTTTGCCGACGCGGGGACGTGGAAGTATCTTTCTTTGATTGTGCTAGCTCCTATCAGCAATGTTTTGCCGGGAGTTTTCGACGCGAACCCTCTTCCGTATGCCGTAAACGGGTCACTTTGGACTCTGCGCTATGAGTTTTTGGCATATTTGCTTACGCCATTGCTTTATGCGGCAACAAAGAAGCTATGCGGTGGTAGAAAGCTGGTATTTGCCGTTGTTCTTGCGGTTCTGGTTCTAGTGCATTTTCTTTCTTATTCGGGTTTGTACCCGCTTCCCAAGGTGCTCGACAACCTTTTTAGGCTTTTCGCCTACTACATGGCAGGTGTGGCGGTTTTGGAGCTTGGCCTCGATAAGTATTGCGACAGCCAGTTTGCGGTTGTGGCTCTGCTCGTGATAATCGTTTTCCGTGATCAGGTGGGTATCTTTTCCTCGCTGATCATGTTCGTATGTGTATGCACATTCACTTTAGGTTTTTCGCTTACTAGCAATCCTCGTTTCGCTCCGTGCTTCAAGAAAAATGATTATTCGTACGGTATCTACATCTATGCATTCCCCATTCAGCAATGCGTGGTTTGGCTTGGCGGTGCATCGTTGCCATGTGCGTATCTTTCCTGTTCAGTTATCTCGTTTGGCATAACGCTGCTTTTTGCGATTGCCTCGTGGTTTCTTGTGGAAAAGCCCGCCATGGATGCAGGGCGTAAGCTGGCAAAGAAATGGACTTCGAGAAAGAGCAATTAGGGGAATGGGGTATCTCCTCTTTTCCTTTGGGGGAAGTGGCAAGAAATGCTTCGCGCCTTCCTCGAGGCTTAGAGCAAGAATGCGAAGCATCCCTTTGCGGAGCGCCTTCGGCATTGAGGCAAGGGATTCAAAGGGGCTGGG
>ERZ827168.308-NODE-308-length-83968-cov-9.376390_pt1 | contig 83968 bp, 82 predicted proteins | sample MGYA00519868_ERZ827168 | MGnify/ENA primary metagenome ERZ827168 (study PRJEB31778, sample SAMEA3449271) | human gut metagenome | biome: human gut; feature: human-associated habitat; material: faeces | place: United Kingdom | collected 2010/2012 ... | reverse complement strand
ACTGTCTGGTAGCCATCAAGAGTGGTGTTAACCGCACTTCCCCCACTGGAAATGTGCTGCTCCCCGCCATTTATGATCGTACCATTAACACTTCCGCCATTGAGAACAGTTTGCAGCCCCCCTTCAATGGTGGTGCCTACAGCACTACCACCGTTGGAAACTCGCTGCTCTCCTCCGCTGATGAGTGTATCTGAGACACTTCCACCATTGAGAACAGTCTGTAGCCCCCCCTCAATAGTAGTGACTACGGCACTGCCGCCACTAGAAACTTTCTGTTCCCCGCCACTAATGATGGTCCCGGTAGCAAGGCCGGCATTGGTAATACTTTGCTCTCCATCACTATAAATGGTCGTGGTGGTTACACTGCCTCCGCTAGAGATGACCTGATAGCCACTGTTGATTGTGATCTCCGAAGCTGAGCCTCCATCGTAAATCGTCTGGATACCTCCGTTAATGACCGTCTCAGTTGCAGAGCCACCACTGGATATTTCCTGCCAGCCGCTATTGATAGTGGTACTTGTGGCACTTCCTCCACTACTGATGAACTGAAAACCATCATTTATAGTGGTAACACTTGCACTTCCCCCCTCACCAACTTCCTGAATCCCCCCTTTAATAGTGGTGTCAGTGGCACTGCCGCCACTGGAAATGAGCTGGAAACCACTACTAATAATAGTACCGCTGGCAATACCGCTATCGTAGAGAGTCTGGAATCCGCCATTAATGGTGGTGCTGGTAGCACTGCCACCACTGGAAACCTCCTGGAACCCGCCATTAATAGTTGTATTTGTAGCGTTACCACCATTGAAAACTGTCTGGTAGCCATCAAGAGTGGTGTTAACCGCACTTCCCCCACTGGAAATGTATTGTTCCCCACCATTAATGATCGTGCCACTGACTATTCCACCATCAAAAACAGTCTGCATCCCCCCCTCAATGGTAGTATCTATGGCACTGCCACCACTTGAAACTTCTTGGTAACCTTCATTGATGAGCGTCGTTGAGGCTGTACCGCCATTAAAAATTATCTGTGCTCCGCCATTAATGATGGTATTGTTTGCCGTATCGCCGGCTGATAACTCCATAGTAGGATCATCAGCTTCCAGAGTTTGATCATTATACATTTGTGCCATAGTAGGCATGGTCGGCAATATAAGCCCCGCAATTAGCCCGGCTAACATTGTTTTCTTTATTTTTCGATGCCGTTGTCCACCTTTGCGGGTTAGCTCAGAAGTCACCACCCACATACCAGAAGATTCATTCCATACAATATTATAGATTTTATTCATTACTCCACCTTGAATCATTCATACCAATACTACTTTGTTCTGCCAGAGAGGCATGAAGTTTGTCGATGACGCCGTTTACCTGCTTACCCGTAATTAGGCGTGTACATTCAAATTGTCTGGGGGTGTTTTTATGTCTCGGACACCACAGAAAATCTTTATGATCAAAATTCAGTGAAGTATCATCCCAGCATCCGTAACATCCATGGGAACTAAATATTCTCCATGGGGTATAAAATTCACTGACAGGAAGCGTAAAACCACTTATTAGTACAACCGGGATATGAGTTGCCCATGCCAGCCAGGAGAGCCCGCTGGATAAACCAATAAAGAAACTGGCATGATGTAACAGATTCACCCGTTCCTGCAGAGGTATTTTCCCTGTAAAGTCTTCTGCTCCCCACGGAATATGGTTCCAGACAAAGCCCTGACCATAATGAGCATGCAGATCAATACACAGTACCCGATACCCCAGCGATTTGAGATGGGCTACAACCTCACTCCAGCCAGTGCCATTGTTCCAGTATTTCGCCTGACAAGTGGATTGTGTCGCGATACATACATAAGGCTCATTAATGCTTCTGGGAGCTGAAAGATTAAGTCGGACTGGTGATTCTCGGGGATCCACTCCCAGAATGTATCCAGCGGAACGATGAAAACCGACCTGGCGAAAATCAATTGGCTGGTTAGTTGTATCGCCACCAAAATACAGTCCTACACGATAAGTTGCATATGGCGTAATCGTATGAGGATTATCTGGAGTAGAAAATTGAATCTGCGGATATTGCGGTGCCAGTAGTTCAATAATCTCCTGTGCCATAGTGCATTCCAGTTGACACTTATGCAGCGTCTGAAACCTTTCAGCATAAGGAAACCATCCGAGTAAATCACCTAATGTACCGGTAGGAAACGAAATCAGCACAGGCTGATTTTTTAAATTCAACGTTTCATCCATTAAGGGCGTGTCGTTTCCCCTATGGAATACCTGAATACGAAAACGAATGAAGTATTTTTTACAGCTCCTTACCCAGCCATTATCTGCATCGCAGCTAAAAAGAATGTTCCCCGAATCAGCATCCATCAGACGAACATGCCATTTCCCCTCAGGGAGCAGTACACGCGCACCATCATTAAAATCATATCGGATACCCTCAGGTCCGGACTGAGTCGGTTTCTCTGGCGGAGTAATAAAATATGTGTTTATCAATTTGGACATATCTTTATCATTAAAATTAATAATGATTTATTATAGGATGTTTATGGCTATTTGCTGCATTTCTGACAATTTGTGCATTGAATCACATTGATAATTACAATCATCTCAGTAAGGTATCGTAAAAGACTCCGAGATTTCTCTTGAGCATCAAAAATCACTTTCAATTCAGCAACATACTGATATGCAGATATAAATCATTTAAACTAAATATTACTCAATGGCAGGAGTATATTACCCGTTAGCGCCGATTTTTCTCTTGAGATAAGAGCGCTCGGTTAAGCCTCCTGTCACATAAAAATTACCATTACTGAAATACATACGCACTTTTGTTTTAAAACAGTTCCTGAAAGGATATCTTATTCTTATACCCATAATGGACACACCACTAAAACTGCCTGGACGCATGTGTGCTAATGTCTAAATTCTGTGCATTATTGAACAATAATCCACAGTCTCGTTAGCTTATTGTGCACTTGCTGCGTAATAAGCTAACTGCGCTGCAAAGATAAATGTTCTCCTTTTAGCAGAGGAAATGTAACGTGCTACTGCCTAATTAATTGATAATAAAGGGTGTTAAATGGGTTGCTGAGCATGGAATCGAATCTTCCAGCATTAAGATTGACTCTGTAATCAGTTTTTCAGGTTAATGTCAAATATATCCTCAGGCAATTTTAAGAGCTATATGCGCATACCAATATAGGGGTATTTCTGGTGCCGAAGAACTCTTATGAAGCAATGCTGCTGCAGGTGACGTCACCTGAATTGTTTATCTCACAGACAACGTATTCAGTATATAATAATGTGAGAATCCATTTTTAATTTATTAAGAGAAAATAATGTTAAAAATAATAATCCAGTCACACTTATTTTATAAGTCATTAAGATGAATATTATTTTCTGGTCTGCTCGGGAAAGTCGCGATATCCATCCTGAAGGATGGATGATATCTTTTTATATTGAGTTTTAATATGCCTGGCATATTAAGCCAGAGATAAGTATATAATATTTCCATTCACAGCGTCAGATGACACCACATTTTACTCCATTTTCATAGCGGGTTATGATGGCTCTCGGTAGCTAAATGATTTTCTGGCGGAAATACAGGAGGATAGCATACAATATCATTTTCATTCTATTAACTCCTTAAAATAATTATTTAGTCAATATTGAGAATCAGTGATTGCTGAAAATAAACAGATAATGCCAAGCTGTTTTTAGATAATATGAGGACAATGAATGTTACAATTGCACTATAACTAACAGCGCATTCATATCTTTTTGATATACCTCACAAAAACAAACTATTAGGTTAAACAAAAGCTAAACAAATTAAGTACTGATAATTGACTTACCGGTGTACATCAAAAGAATCATATACATATGTAGAAGTGACAGAAGGGAGTCATAGTTATGCAAACTAAGCTTCTGGCAATTATGCTTGCAGCACCTGTGGTATTCAGTTCTCAGGAAGCTTCTGCTTCTGATTTCTTCGGCCCGGAGAAAATAAGTACAGAGATTAATTTAGGTACAATGAGTGGCAAAACAAAAGAACGGGTTTATGAGCCTGAAGAAGGTGGACGTAAAGTCAGCCAACTGAACTGGAAATACAGTAACGCCGCCATTCTTAAAGGCGCCGTTAACTGGGAGCTGAATCCATGGTTATCTGTTGGTGCAGCTGGCTGGACCACTCTCAATAGTCGGGGGGGGGATATGGTTGATCAGGACTGGATGGATTCCGGGACTCCCGGAACATGGACAGATGAAAGCAGGCATCCTGATACACGTCTTAATTATGCCAACGAATTTGATTTGAACGTTAAAGGCTGGTTTTTAAAAGAATCTGATTATCGCCTTGCTATTATGGCAGGTTATCAGGAAAGCCGTTACAGTTTTAATGCTACAGGAGGAACTTATATTTACAGTGAGAATGGTGGTTTCCGGAATGAAACGGGAGCGTTACCTGATAAAATAAAAGTGATTGGTTATAAACAACATTTTAAAATTCCTTATGTCGGTCTGACAGGAAACTACCGTTACGATAATTTTGAGTTTGGTGGTGCATTTAAATACAGCGGGTGGGTCAGGGGATCTGATAATGATGAGCATTATGTAAGACAAACTACATTCCGAAGCAAAGTAAAAAACCAGAATTACTATTCTGTTGCAGTTAATGCCGGTTACTATATCACCCCAGAGGCAAAAGTGTACATCGAGGGTGTATGGAGTCGTCTCACAAATAAAAAAGGGGATACATCTCTTTACGACCGTAGTGATAATACTTCAGAGCATAATAATAACGGGGCTGGAATTGAAAATTACAACTTCATTACGACGGCCGGTCTGAAGTACACGTTTTAACAACTTTAACTGTCATCATCCCCGGTGAGAATTATACCGCCGGGGATTCTGTCTGTTGGTCAGGGTAATAATTTACCAATGCAGGAGATGCAATGCGTGTGATAATGAAGCCTTTAAGAAGGACTTTAGTATTCTTTATCTTTTCTGTTTTTCTTTGCGGAACTGTGTCTGCCAGACAGATCGAGTGGCAATCCTGTATGACCAGCCCATACAGTGACTGGTTTGGTACAGAAAGCTCTTCACCTGAGTTGTTATGCGGATATCTATCTGTACCGCTAAAATATACCGACACAGGTGAGGATGTGTCAGATGAAAATATACCACTTGTCAGACTGGCGATGACAAAGTTGCCGGCAAAAAGTAAACGTAAAGGGAGTATTATTATAATAAGTGGCGGACCTGGATTACCCGGAATTAATCCTTATATCAATTTTGACTGGCCGGTCACCAATCTTCGGGAATCATGGGACATTATCGGTTTTGATCCACGAGGTGTCGGTCAGTCCTTTCCTGCCATAAACTGCCAGCAACCCAATCAAGAAAGATTGGTGAATGTAAGTGAAAAGCAACTAATTTTACAGAAAATTAATGCCTGTATCCATAATACAGGAGCTGAAGTCATTCGCCATATTGGATCTCATGAGGCTGTATATGATATTGAACGCATCAGACAAGCTCTGGGAGATAAACAACTGACAGCTGTAGCATATTCATACGGTACACAGATTGCAGCCTTATATGCCGAACGCTTTCCATCCAGTATCAGATCTATAGTTTTTGACGGTGTCGTTGATATTGATGATTTAAATGATAATTTTTCATGGAAACTCAGGCAGGCCCACAGTTATCAGGAAACGTTTGATCGTTTTGCTGCATGGTGTGCCAGGACAAAAAGTTGTCCACTTTCTTCAGACAGGAATCAGGCAATACATCAGTTCCATCAGCTTTTATTAAAATTACATAATTCTCCTTTAACAGACAGCAGGGGGGAAAGTATATCTTCAGATGATCTCATATCATTAACGACAGAGCTTCTGTTATGGCGCTCATCATGGCCAACACTTGCAACGGCCGTACGTCAGTTCTCTCAGGGTATTGTCAGCAATGAAATTGAAACTGCACTTAATTCTTCCATAGCATCGGAAAAAGTCAGTGATGCTCTGGGTGTAATATTATGTGTTGATCAGAGTGATGAACAATTATCACAGGAACAACGAAAATCGCGAAAAAAAGCCCTTGCTGACGCATTTCCGGCCGTTAATTTTGAGAGGGAACAGTCCGATTTGCCTGAATTTTGTGAATTATGGCCAATTCATCGCGATCTGCAACAGACACGCCTGAAGAATACTGTTTTACCATCCGGTTTACTGTTTGTGGCACACAAATATGATCCGACAACTCCCTGGATAAATGCCCGTAAAATGGCAGATAAATTTTCAGCTCCGTTACTGACTATTAACGGTGACGGGCATACGCTGGCGCTAGCTGGCTCTAATTTATGTGTGGATGAGGCTGTTGTTCGTCACCTCCTGTTTCCGGGGAAATCTGAAGATATAACGTGTCAGGGAAGTGGTACCGGAGACACTAACTGATATTAAATAAAATATTACTCCCGACATTAAATAACATCAGTGCTTTGATGTCGGGGCCTGCTAACCCTCTTTTGATATCAGTTGAGCGCAGGAAATGCCAGTTCAGAGGGGACAGGACTTAGGATAAATAAGAGAGTCGCAATCATGAGTAAGATTCATGTACATGCAGGTTACGGAAAGAGGATATCAGGCAATGAATAAGGCACTAATATCATATCTCAGCCTTGATACATTTTAGTTACATATGTTTTCTTATTTTATGCGGAAAATGTTATATGGAAATGTAGTAATTATATAAATCTTATCGAAAGTGATTTTCTGCATAATCATTATTATGATTTATATTAATCATGGGCAGGATTGCATATAAATCAGTCATTATGCTGAGTCTGCAACCTTCCTGTGTAAAGTCAAACTGTCAGGGGGACGGTGACGTCCCGGGCCGGAATACACGTGGTGCACCTTCTCCCTTTCTGTTCCCTTTCTCTGTTTTCTCCGATCCCATTCATCCTGGCATTACCCCAATTCTCCCAAAAACGGCAAACCAGCCCTCAGCCCGCGCCACGACTGGCTTAATACGGGATCCCTGCTGCAAAACGTACCTTTACGTATTTGGTTTTACCCGCAATAATGCGTGATAAGCAAACAAAAGGATCCGCGCGCTGCGATTTATTGTCGTGGAAGGATCCGGGCGTTCAGGTCAGAATACCTGTATCCATAAACAGTGCGTGTGCTACGTGAAAAATAACTCATGAACAATGTCATTCCCCTGCAGAATTCACCAGAACGCGTCTCCCTGTTACCCATTGCGCCGGGGGTGGATTTTGCAACAGCGCTCTCCCTGAGAAGAATGGCCACTTCCACAGGGGCCACACCGGCCTACCTGCTGGCCCCGGAAGTGAGTGCCCTTCTTTTCTATATGCCGGATCAGCGTCACCATATGCTGTTCGCCACCCTCTGGAATACCGGAATGCGTATTGGCGAAGCCCGGATGCTGACACCGGAATCATTTGACCTGGATGGAGTAAGACCGTTTGTGCGGATCCTGTCCGAAAAAGTGCGTGCGCGACGCGGACGCCCGCCAAAAGATGAAGTCCGCCTGGTTCCGCTGACGGATATAAGCTATGTCAGGCAGATGGAAAGCTGGATGATCACCACCCGGCCCCGTCGTCGTGAACCATTATGGGCCGTGACCGACGAAACCATGCGCAACTGGCTGAAGCAGGCTGTCAGACGGGCCGAAGCTGACGGAGTACACTTTTCGATTCCGGTCACACCACACACCTTCCGGCACAGCTATATCATGCACATGCTCTATCACCGCCAGCCCCGGAAAGTCATCCAGGCACTGGCTGGTCACAGGGATCCACGTTCTATGGAGGTTTATACCAGAGTGTTTGCACTGGATATGGCTGCCACGCTGGCAGTGCCTTTCACAGGTGACGGGCGGGATGCTGCGGAGATCCTGCGTACACTGCCTCCCCTGAGGTGACGGCATACGCGCTTCCTTATATAAGCTGTGGTCAGCAGAACAGACATAACATAAGCTGGAGTATGTATATAAGCTGTAGTGAGTAAGTCATGTTTTATGAAGGGAGCAATGCCTCAGCATCAGGTTACGGGATCACTTACGTAAGGGACAGGCAGATGGCAGCTCAGCTACAGACAGCACTGCAGGAAACAGAATATAAACTGCAGTGAGCAGAGCACTCACTGCACCGGTTAATATAAGCTGTAGTCAGTAAAGGGGCGTTCTTCACTGACTACAGTTTATGTTCAGCGGGATTTGAAGAGTTTTTCCAGGTCATCCAGTGTGATGCCCAGTTTTTCAAGCAGGGCAAGTTTCTCCGCCATCTCCGGACTGACTTTTTCCGCAGGTGAAGGTGGCAACGGATTTTCCTTACTCTCATCATTCGGCGCTTTTAACCGGGGACGCCGGTAGTGAATACAGAAGAATTTTGTCCGCCCCCGCTGGATCTCCGTGTAATCAAGATATCCAATCTCGCGCAACTGCTCCATTGCCCGTCTGACCGTCTGGTTCTGGGAAAATACAGGAGACTTCAGATTGAGGCGTGCACGCAGCCGCGCCAGCGATATCGGTGCCGGATCCCGGGGCAGGCTCTCTATAAAGGTGTAGAGTGCCTGGGCGGACTCCCGTCGCTTCAGGGCATTAATCGCCTTAAGCTGGAGAAGGACTTTTCTGTCAAACTGGTACAGTTCAAACAGGCGGGGATCGGCCTGTAACTGCACAATATCCCGCTCAGTATCGTAGTAGGCTGACTGTACCAGATGGGTGATGTATTCCCGGGTGTGCTTCTCATCGGTACGGGAAAACGAAATCACGGTACCGGCAATGCGCTTCAGGGAAGGGCTGATGCGCTCACGCAGCCTGCGGGATGACTGGCTTGAAGGTATACCACACAGTTTTGCAAACTCGACAAAAGGCAGTTCAACTTTGTCACCAATCACGTTATGGCGGGCAAAGGAATGAATGATCCCCACCCAGGTCTTGAAATCGTTATCCATATCCAGGCGGGGGCCGGTGATCTCAACCTTATCGAATCCCTCTGCACGGGCCAGGGAAAGACGTGTCAGTTCTTCCGTGGCATCAGTACGTGACAGTGTATTTTTTTTACTGTTCTTCAGTGATTTAAGGGTCGGTACAAAAACGCCCAGACGCATCAGCGCCACAGGTTGTACGGTGTTGTTATTGTTTGGTGTCAGTGTCACCAGCTCACCGGACGACTTATCCACCTCGCCGAACAGTTTTTTGATGTCTGAATTTTCGTTTTCCAGAAAGCCTCCTGCCTGTGGACAGTAAAAGAATAAACAGAAAATCGGATGTCAGAACCCCGCTAACTGACTGAAGAAAAATCTGCAGCCTGTATTTAACAGCTGAGTCTGGCGTACTGACCATAGTTTATGTCATTAACTTACTGCAGTATATGTATTACTTAATACAGCTTATCATTAACTTGTTACAGTTTATCAGTAACATGCCACAGCTTATGTGATCGTGCTCCCGGACCATTAATGACAAGGTTTGCAGCGATATGGGGATCTTTAATGGATCCTTTGTTGATCATTCATGGATCTGTTTACTGGATCGAGCCTCCGGATATGTGGATAAATCATTCCAGAAAAACAACGTACACTACCGATTATGAAGGCTTCAGGGCGTACCTGCTCACTGTAACTACAGATATATTGCGCTTCCTCGCCGGTTCGCGGGCTTCGCCCGGTCACCGGTCTGCGGCGAGCACTGTTTTTTCTGAAGTCTGTCTTTACAGGTAATTTTCGACTCAATCTGCCGTACTTCCTGAACATACGGTCATATCCGAAGTACACTTCATATGTTTATTTCAATACCACAGGGATCGTGTATACAGACTACAGGTAAAGTCTGGTTATCACCGGTGGTGAGCTGCTTCAATGGAAAAGTTGTGAACTGGTTGGCATCGGCGTTATTACAGACACTTATTCGCGAAATAAAAGGGAGTCTCTGATGATATATCTATCTGCAGATTCATGTATCTGACCGGTCACCCGTGACAGCAAGGTGTGCTTTACTCTGGCCCAGTTGTACATACTTCTCTAGGGCATCAACCAGCGGCTTACTCAGGACATTGAAGGAAGTCTAGCGGCAGTAGTAACCGGTTGGAGCCAACCTTTACGCCATTTGGCAACAGCATCCCTGACGATGGTTTCACTGCCTGTAAACCCCGGGCCGCCATATCCGGCTGGCGTTATAATTACCACTTTCTCGTTGCTCTTTTAACCACTCTCTAAATGAGGCCAGAAGCCCTCGCTTTGGAGGCATGGTTGACATTTCAGGGAATGTTCCTGAACGCACCCAGCGACTGACTGTCACACGCGGCAGGCTTGTAATACGGGATATTTCCCTGAAACTACATCCCTTGTTATGCAGGGCCATAACCTTTGTCCAACGCTGATGCCGTTTTTTGCTGGTTTGCTGTTTAAGGCATTCCGGACAACGGAGCGATGCTGCAGGCACAGGCAGTTATGGCTCAGGTGATTTCTTTGGGGCAACAAGAGTATCAGAGGTATATGTCTGTACATCATTCGTTCAGGCGCATCGTCAATATTATTTAGCAGATGCCATCGATCAGCCACCTGCCTGGCCTGAGGTGCACCCTCACATGCTGCTGTCGCATAGACTCCACTACGATCACGCGAGACAACCTGTATTTCCGGATATTTTCTGAACCTGGTGGCCAGTGTACACTGCTCACGGCCGGGAAGCAGGGCGAGGGGACGGTGAGTATCAAGATTGACAATTAACGTACCGTAACGGTGGCCCCGATGGCCACCTCCACTCATTAATACTGACATGGAGCGCGCCTGACAGTCTCGTCTCCGGGGTATTGATAACCCTGCGAAGAAGAGTATCTGCACTGCAACGGAGACCCACTGCCGTTGCTGCTCGTTTTCCGGCCTCACCTCCGGCTATTAATCCCAGTTGACGTTGCAAATTTTGTAATGCCAGTGAAGACTGCTGGTGTGAACCGGCGAAGGGAGCAAGCGACTCGGCAAAAATTTTACGTGAACAAGCTGGGTTACGGCAGTACTAGTGGCGGACGGAAAATACAAGCCATAGCGTCTGGCCTGCACAGGGTAGATGCTGTATCCAGCCGGCGACAACTATGAACAGAATCGCTACGCTTAAAGCATTCAGGGCATTGTGCTGTTTTGCGTTTTCCGCGGAGATGGAGGGTTATACCGTCAGAGCTAATTATTTGTCGACTGCATTGCCATCTGCAAGGTAACTGTAGAAGTGTCTTAAGAGAGTGCATTGCGTTACCCATAACTTAAAACAGCTTAGATCCTTTTTCTTCCCTTCCCCCAAGTTGCGGAAGAACCATTTTTGCACCGTTCGTGACATTCCCCTAAAGGTTCTTTATTGCCTGTACATGACCCTTGGCTTTGACAGAGGCGGCGAGAAGGGAGATAAAAAACAACATTTTCTATGAATGTTGTGGCTTCGGCCTGTTATGCGGTGGAGGTGGACAGTACCAGTAACAGTGGCTCAGCTAAGACACCTGATCCAGCATGACAGGGAAAAGTTGGAACAGAGGTTGCCGGACAACGATGCTGGATTAATTTCGTGGTTAACACAATAAGAGCCTAACATCGTTTCCATGTCTTTGCGGTCCTGAACAGAAGAACTTCTTCGTCCGGTAACGCTAGTTCGACAGCTTCGCTCATATTAATCCAACTATAGGAGCTTAGGAGCTGTGGGGGCTGACGTTGCTGGCTTGGGCCTAGAAAACCAGAGAGGCTGAAAGATGTTATCAACAAAATTTTAAAATTAGTTCTTAAGAGTGAGCTAGTCAATATCTTATAACAAAGTCTGGAATCAATATCTGTCTGGCTTGTCGGAGTCTGGAACTGAGCTGAGCTTGATTCACAGTTATAAAAATAGGTAAATCAACGTATCATTCTGGCAGTGAAATCAGAGGATAAATCCGGTTATGAAGGTTACTTATGTTGAGTAAACTGTTTAAAAGCGTGAACAGTCTTGTTGATCGTGAGCTCAGACATAATTTACGTATGAATTCTGAATATCGAAAATACCGCTGGAATGTTTTTGAGCGCCTGCTGGCCTGGTGCTCGACATACTATGGGCGGGCTATGTTGATTCTCTGGGTTGGTGCAATAATGATTGTACTTGCTGGTTTGTATCTGAGGCCGGTCTTGGCTCCATTTGGCAGGCAGTATTTTAAGGGGATTGAAAAGCTTCCAGATGGACTCTCAGATCTGCTGGGTGGACAATTAACCATCATTGGTATTGTATTTCCATTAGTTGTCGGTCTGATCAGCGTCCTTTTTCAGAAAAAATCGACACGTGAGCATATCCAGTCGGCCTATCAGCTTTACTCAGGATACATGTTTGCAGGTCTGAGCGGTCTTTCCCTTGCTGCATTTATTCTGGTGAGTGAACTTTTGTCTGCCCGGGGGGATAAATACCTTGATATTTGCCTTGTTGTAGTGGCAATAATCTGGATGATCATGAATATTGGTTTGTCTATCTGGTTTTTTATTCAGAGCCTGAATGTTCTGGATGATCGCCGGCGTGATCGAATTATGCTTAAGTATTTTATTTCAAAAGTCGTGGCGCAACATATCAGAACAGCAATGGTAAAAAACTGGTTGGCTCTTCCTGGGAGATATATTAACCAAATGGGACGGCTGAATGTCTCTGTTGATGTTTATGATTCTCCGGAGAAGGAAAAGTCTGATCTTCTGAAGTTAAAACTTAAAATGGATGAATGTGTGAGAGATATCTATACACTTCCATTATTGTTTCTCCTCAGGAGATTAAAACCTGTCGGAACGGGACCTGCAAGAATCAGAGTCTTACCCGGGTGGGGGATACATAACAGCGAAGTGGTTATTCTGGCTACAACCGGTATCAGATATAATGCTATCTGGGAGAAGCTGTTTAAGCTCTGTTTTATCCGTGGAAGCAAATGGGAAAAAACAAATTTTTTAAATTTCACCAGAGGTTTTTATGGGGAAATTTATGATGCTCTGGATGAACGAAATCTGGGGGCGTTTGAGGAAGCTGCAGACAGACTTGTTTCGACCTTTATTACACTGAAAAGATGTTTCCAGTATGGTGATAAAAATTATATTGATGATGTATCCATTTCATTTTTTCCACAAAGTTTAAGCCAGTCTTTTCATAATGATTTCTACCGTCTTGCAGAAGAAGTGGTGAAAACACTGGATACCACATCTACGTATTTTCGAAAGATCATACATCTTCCTCAGTCTTTTTACCGGTATCGGGGAGAAGACAGAACCGGAGAGTTGCAACAGGCTCTTCAGTCCCAGTGTGATATCTGGCAGATACTGATTGACTGGAATGTTGGAAACAAGGCGTTATCAGTGAACCAGAAGCAACGTTATGTTGCAATGCTGCAACATTTTATCGGCGAGTGGGAAAGCTGGCATATGTGGTTGCGTCTGACGTTTAAGAATAATGTTGATACTGCTGGCTATACTGAGGCCCTTGTATCACATTTGTTTCGCTCTATGGAAATGCTTATTACAGCAATAACATCTGATGATATTGATGCCACTGATCTGAGTACTGATATGTTTATGCTGTGGCTTAATCAGGGGCAGTTTCATAATCATTATCACGAAGAATATCTGTGGCACAGCCTTTTTCTTACGCCAGATTTTTTATTGCACTCTGTTTCAGACAACTGTCAGTCCTGCATATTGAGGGGGGCATCGTATAACGAAAAAGCCGCATTATCCCTGACAATGCGTAATGTGATGACTGATCTCCGCCTGTTCCTGTCAGCTTATATGGTGAGGTATCTGGGACAACAAAAAAATGTCAATTTGCTCACTGTCATCAAACGGTTACTGTCTCCTTCACTGGTCGCCCCAACTGGTGCATATAATACACTACCTTCGGCAATAGTAGGTCAGACTGATATTATTGATGTTATATTACGTCTCACTTTCTGCCATGCAGACGAGCACAGTAACTGGTTTTCACGTTTGTCTCATATGGTGGAGAGGCTCACCAGAAACAACAAAGGCCCGGTTATTTCCGGGCGGATTTATATGAGTAGTGTTGATGATTTAAACACACTATACCCTGCATTTGCTGATATAGCGGTAATGCTGTCTGTATCTGAACAACGTATCAGCCAGAAAGTGGTTACTGCAATCGGTGAAGGGATTTTTTCATTTTCTGATAAAAAAAATATTGTTTATACGCTGAAATCTCTGACAAAAAGCACAACAGAAGTAGCAGAAAACTTTCTGAAGACATCGGAGGAGTATGCTACGCGAGTTGTATTCTTTAACAGAACGCTGGACATGTACATATCCGCTTTTGAAGAAAGTATTAAGTCAGATATTATAAAGGCAGAAGCAGACATCGATCTTTTCAGAAGAATTGATATGAACATCTCTCAGAATGTTGTTGATGATATTAAGAAAGATCATCTTCTTTCTCTGTTTGAGTTTACACCTGATACTGGAATTTCAGAACGCTGGGAAAAACAATGGATTAATATTGGCATTGATAAGGAAAGTGTGGCAAAGAAACTTGGACGCACAATTGATCCGACATTTTTTCCCTCAACAACAATTGCAGACAACATACTTAATACAGTTCACCGGAAACTCTTTATTAATCGCGGTCAGTTGAGTGAGGATATAGGCAATCTGGATGAACTTTTTCATAAAGTAAAAATTTTTATGAAAAAAGAAGAAGATTGCACTCTCATTGTGTATGGTGATTGTTTTTCCAGGAAATTATACGAACTTGAATATTGCACTGATAAACATAATGAACTTGGCATAAAAAGAGTAAGTAAACCAGAAAAGGGATATCAGCCACATGTTCTTCAATATATGATTGGCAACTGTACAATATATTTCGTTCCGGACTGTCAGGATAATTACTCATTACTGGTACGGAATTCATCTTTTGGCCGTTTACGTCTGTTCCGTTATCCTGATGATACGATGTTCTGCACGTTCTGCCGGGAAGATGCAGATGATCCGCTTAAAAGTATTATGACCCATCTCTGGGAGCTGGATGCAGAGATGACAGATCCTGTCATAGCTATGTTTAATCACGTCTGAGTGCCGTGAGTGATTTCTGTCTTTTATGCAACAGTGCCAAGATATTGTAATCAAAAAAAAGCATTAATGCATTTTGGACAGTAATCTATTTTAATTGATGACATAGAGGCATTAATCTTTCTTTTTCTTCAGGAAGATCCGAAAACTCCTGGTCACGGATCTTCCTCTCCCGCCGCACAGCGCCATCTTCCCATCAGCACAACATGTAGTTCTGAATTCAGCTGCTAATGACACTATATGTTGTGTCATCTCCCTGACCTGTGATGCGCCGCGCAGGGGCGGAAAACAGTGATATGATGATTTTCTCAGCGTGGTACACTTCCGGAAAGTTGTGATATTCATGAAAGTCGGATCTGACAGAAACGGGAATGCGATAATTACGGTTTGTTTTTATAAGTCAGATTTTGATTTTTATTGGTTAACATAACGCAAGGTAAAATAAATAAGGCTTACTAAAAATAAGATAACAGTATGTGTATTTACGCGCTGATTTTTGCATCATAATAATATATACTTATATGCATACCCGAAGTATGTCAAAAAGAGGTGTGCTATGAAACAGCGTATTACAGTGACAGTTGACAGCGACAGCTATCAATTGCTCAAGGCATATGATGTCAATATCTCCGGTCTGGTAAGCACAACCATGCAGAATGAAGCCCGTCGTCTGCGTGCCGAACGCTGGAAAGCGGAAAATCAGGAAGGGATGGCTGAGGTCGCCCGGTTTATTGAAATGAACGGCTCTTTTGCCGATGAGAACAGGGACTGGTGAAATGCAGTTTAAGGTTTACACCTATAAAAGAGAGAGCCGTTATCGTCTGTTTGTGGATGTTCAGAGTGACATTATTGACACGCCCGGGCGACGGATGGTGATCCCCCTGGCCAGTGCCCGCCTGCTGTCAGACAAAGTCTCCCGTGAGCTTTACCCGGTGGTGCATGTCGGGGATGAAAGCTGGCGCATGATGACCACCGATATGGCCAGTGTGCCGGTCTCCGTTATCGGGGAAGAAGTGGCTGATCTCAGTCACCGCGAAAATGACATCAAAAACGCCATTAACCTGATGTTCTGGGGAATATAAATGTCAGGCTCCGTTATACACAGCCAGTCTGCAGCCAGGGTACCGGCAGTGTATTCTGCCGGACAGTCTCCACAACTTCCTGTTGTCATTGATTATCCGGCAGCTCTGGCACTTCGCCAGATGTCGATGGTTCATGATGAACTGCCGAAATATCTGCTGGCTCCGGAAGTGAGTGCCCTGCTCCATTACGTCCCGGATCTGCGCCGCAAGATGCTGCTGGCCACACTGTGGAACACCGGTGCGCGCATTAATGAAGCACTGGCGCTGACGCGGGGGGATTTTTCGCTTGCGCCTCCGTATCCGTTTGTGCAGCTGGCCACTCTGAAGCAGCGGACCGAAAAAGCCGCCAGGACGGCAGGAAGAACGCCTGCCGGACAGCAGACTCACCGGCTGGTTCCGCTCTCCGACTCCTGGTACGTCAGTCAGCTGCAGACGATGGTGGCAACACTGAAAATTCCTCTGGAACGGCGTAATAAACGAACAGGCAGGACAGAGAAAGCGCGGATCTGGGAAGTGACGGACAGAACGGTCAGGACCTGGATTGGGGAGGCGGTTGCCGCCGCTGCTACTGACGGTGTGACGTTCTCTGTCCCGGTCACGCCACATACGTTCCGCCATTCCCATGCGATGCACATGCTGTATGCCGGTATACCACTGAAGGTCCTGCAGAGCCTGATGGGGCATAAGTCCATCAGCTCAACGGAGGTCTACACGAAGGTGTTTGCGCTGGATGTGGCTGCACGGCACCGGGTGCAGTTTTCGATGCCTGAGTCCGATGCGGTCACAATGCTGAAAAACAGACACGCATAATTCATAAATCATAATTATGAATTGTGATTTATTCTGTAAAAAAAGAGACCACTGCAATATGTGATCTCTTGTATGCAAGGGTGCTTAAAAAGTATGAATTCACAAGTGTGATTTCATAAGTAATAACTTATTGATTATTACGTTCGTGTTTTTAAGTATTGCTCAAGGGCTACTCTGACGATGGCACTTACATTTTTTGGATCTTTACCATTGCGTTTATTCCTCAATGCCAGATCTTCTATTGTGACAAGCATGCTTTCACCAAGAGAGATTGTCGTCCGACATTGTTTTTCTGGTTCGGGTTTTTCCGGCGCGCCGTATGGTTTATCCGCAAGGCGCTGAGCCAGAGCCTCTGCTTGTTCTACCGTAACTGCAGCTCTGTTTAATGCTTGCTGGCTGGGTTTCTTCACCATGGGCCAAATACCTCATTCATTAAATGTTCAATTTCTGCTTTGGCTGCTGTATTGTTCGTTTCTACTACACCGGTGCCGTTGCTCATGCAATCGCGATAGACTTTTCTGAAACAAATAACTGAATCAAGGACTTGAATTGTTGGGAATTCTTCAAGATATTCAAGGAATTCTTTTCTCTCATTTCCCCTCAAAACCGGATTGGTTGTTGCCATACTTTGTAAACAATAAACCTTAAGTTCCGGGTTAAGGTTACGCATTGCGTCTATCTGTTGTTCTAGTTCTGTAAGAGTATCCAGATCTGGTTGAGAACACTGTAGTGGCGCAATTATTTGATGTGCGACAACTCCACTCGTTATGAATTCCTTTGAGTTTCTTCCTGCGACATCCACTATTACATCATCGAACTTTTCATTCAGAGCCTGTAGTGTTTGTGTCAGGTTATCAAATTTCTCAACAAGGGTTATTGCTGGTAACAGTCCTGCAGCTTCTCGTTCCGCATGATGTTTTGCGGCTGTTCGTTGTAGATCTCCGTTTAACAGGCAGACTTCCCTTCCTTTATTTGCGAGAGCAATAGCCAGGTTTGATGCAATGGTAGTTTTCCCTGAACCACCTTTGTTCCCACCAACTACAGTAATCATTGCAACCTCATAAATGTGATATGTGAAGTATGATGATATTTTGACACGGTAACCTGAGGTGTCAATATGTGTTCATATTTATGAAGTATGAAATATGAAGTGCGTTATGTGATGTAATAAATAATACTTGTGTTTTGTGATTTCATAACTATGATAGTGCTCAAATTGAGTATTACCTTGCAACTAGAAACAATGATTTACTCAGATTGAGTATTTAAGGGGCTATAGATGAACGTATACTGCGATGATGGTTCAACAACAATCAAGTTGGCATGGAATGATAATGGAAAAATCTGTAAGTCGTTGTCGCAAAACTCATTTCGTCATGGATGGAAGGTTGACGGGTTAGGAATTCGCCAGACATTTAACTATGAACTGGATGGTAAAAAATACACGTATGATGAAGTTAGCAACCAATCTATTCTTACGACTCATATTGAGTATCAATATACGGATGTTAACCTGTTAGCTGTGCATCACGCTTTACTGAATAGTGGATTAGCGCCTCAGCCTGTATCATTGACTGTGACTTTGCCTATCAGTGAGTTCTATACGAAAGAGTGTCAAAAAAATGAACTCAACATTCAGCGTAAAATTGAGAATTTAATGAGGCCGATTCGTCTTAATAAAGGCGATGTTTTCACCATTGAACACGTTGATGTGATGCCTGAATCATTGCCAGCTGTGTTTTCTCGTCTGGTCGTGGATAAAGTTGGTCAGTTCGAAAAATCGCTGGTAGTTGATATTGGCGGCACTACGCTTGATGTTGGTGTTATCGTTGGTCAATTTGACTCTGTAAGTGCCATTCATGGTAATTCTGGCATTGGTGTGTCTTCAGTTACGAAAGCTGCAATGAGTGCATTGCGCATGGCATCCAGTGATACCAGTTTCCTCGTTGCAGATGAATTGATTAAACGTCGTAATGACCCGGACTTTGTTCGGCAGGTTATAAATGACGAAACAAAAACTGATCTGGTCCTTAATACCATTGAGGGGGCTATTGCCAGTTTGGGGGAGCAAGTAGTCAATGAGCTCGGTGATTTCCATCATGTGAATCGTGTTTATGTTGTCGGTGGTGGGGCCCCGTTGATCTATGATTCGATAAAAACGGCATGGCACCATCTTGGGCAAAAAGTAGTGATGATGGAGTCGCCACAGACAGCACTGGTTGAAGCTATCGCGGCTTTCAAAGAGGAGTAATATTGTGGACGATGAACGGAAAAGGAAAAAATACACACTTTATCTGCATCCGGAAAAAGCTGCAGACTTTCAAACTTTGGAAGCGATAGAGTCCGTTCCGCGTTCTGAGCGTGGTGAGCTGTTCCGGAATGCATTTATTTCTGGAATGGCGTTACACCAACTTGATCCTCGCCTGCCTGTATTGCTGACAGCCATTTTGAGCGAGGAGTTTTCAGCAGATCAGGTTGTAACCTTACTCAGTCAGACGACTGGATGGAAGCCTTCTCAGGCCGATATCAGAGCTGTGTTGACTGAACTCGGTGCTTCGCAATCTGTTGAAAAAATGCCTCCTTCTGCTACTGATTCGGTGCAGGAGGCAATGAATGATGTGCGTCTTAAAATGAAAAAATTATTCTGATATATCAGAATGAAGCAATGGGGATCTCAGTCCATTGTGTTGTATACGAAGGCGATAGCATTTCCCGTTTCATTTGCCATTCAGGGGCGGTTCCTCGCCCCGCAAACCACACTTTCCCTTTTCCCGACTGGTTCAGTTCATCGAGTGTTTTCATTAACTTTTCACTGTTTTTACGGGGCTGGATTTCATCAAATAATCCCGGCTGCGCTATACCCGATGGTGTGAAATCAGCCAGCATGACTCCTGCCTTCATATAGCGGTACCCTTCACGCCAGACATGGTTTAAGGCTCTGCATGCGGCGGCAATAATGTCCCGGCTGTCCTGTGTGGCAATGAAAGCTTTTCCACAGCGGCATTGCTGTAACAGGGTTCTTTTACTGCAAAGGGGGATGTCCGTACAAATGTCGTCACCTGCCGACAATACTGACGCTCCCCACGTAGTTTCTCTGCGGCCCGCTCTGCATACTGAACAACAGCCTGGTGCATGGCATCTTTGTCTGTGATTCGTTCACCAAAACTGCGACTACAGACAATCTGCTGTTTTGCCGGTGGTGCTTCTTCCAGGGATATGCTGGACTCGCCGTTGAGTTCGCGTACCGTACGCTCAAGAATGACGCTGAAGTTTTTCCGGATGAATGCCGTGTTAGCCTGCGCCAGTTGCAGTGCTGTGTTAATACCCAGCGCATTCAGCTTTTCCGTCAGTTTGCGTCCTACTCCCCAGACCTCACCAACTGGCTGCAGCCCCAGTAGCTTCAAGCTCCGATTACGGTTTTCTGCCGTCAGCGCGACCACACCGGAAAACTGTGGCCATTGCTTTGTTGCCCACTGTGCACTTTTAGCCAGCGTTTTTGTAGGCGCAATGCCCACCCCCATGGTGAGTCCTGTCCAGCTCTTTACCTGTTCCCTGAGCTGATGACCAAAAACCTCCGGAGAGATGCAATGATTTATCCCCCGCAAATCAATGAACATTTCATCAATTGAGTAGGGCTCAACTGCGGGAGAAAGCGACTCCAGAACAGCCATAACCCGTTGGCTCATGCTGTGGTACAGCGCATAATTGCTGGAAAATACATGTATTTTCTTCTCCAGGCGCATTTGTCTCACCTGAAACCAGAGCTGCCCCATTCTGATGCCAAGGGCTTTTGCCTCCGGGCTGCGCGCGATCACACAGCCATCGTTATTGCTGAGTACGATGACCGGTTCGTTGCGAAGGTTCGGGCGGAAAACTTTTTCACATGAGGCGTAGAAACTGTTGATATCAGCCAGTGCAAACATCAGCGTAACTCCCGCGTCCTGTGTATCACGTGAGTGACAATACCAAAAATACAGATGTTTTCCGGATACAGTGTGCGGAACTCCGGGCTGTCTGAAACCGGCTCCAGTGCCGGGCGTGGGCGCAACAGCAGTCGTTTGACGGTGAACTCACCGTCGATCTCAGCGATAACGATGTCCCCGTGTTGTGGTTTTTCGGCCCTGTCCACTACCAGCAGATCACCATTCTGCACGCCAGACTGGTTCATCGATTCACCGCTGGCGCGCAGAAAGAAGGTGGCTGCAGGTCTGCTGATGCAATAGCTGTTCAGATCCAGTTCCTGCTCAGCATAATCAGTGGCAGGCGAAGGAAAACCGGCCTGGCAACGATCGGCAAACAACGGTCGCACGTAACTGTCATCGCCTGAAGGGTCAGCCGGACGGTGATAAACGGTACTCATGCTGCGGGCAGCCAGCTGTCGTCCTGCCAGATTTCTTCCAGCAGAGACTGGATACGTTCTTTATCCTTGTCGTTGCGGGCTCCAGTGACAGATACAGACGGGGCGCTGCCCTGGTCTATACGCAGCCAGATTTCCGGGTAGTGTGGTTTCAGACGTTGTTCGATTTCATTCTGTAGCGCCTGAAGTGTGCCTGATTTGAGGTTTTTTGTGCTCTGGCGGTCGAAAAGAATTTCAATGCGGATCATGTTCTCATCTCCCTTTTCTTTTGCTGTATGTATATACAGTATTCTAATAACTGAATCCACACACAGTCAAATGTCATTATTGTGACTAAAAAACGCTCAATTCTCTGAGAGTGTGGCTGTATGCCTGCTGTGGACTGTTGTGTCCAGCTTATCCACAGCATTTTGTGCACGGTTCTGTGGACAAAATACCTGGTTACCCAGGCCGTGCCGGCACGTTAACCGGGCTGCATCCGATGCAATTGTGTCGCTGTCGCAGGCCTCCTCACCCGGTCACGTTTCGTCGTTCCTCCTCCACGCGCTGCGGCTTCGGGGCCGCACCTGCATTCGTATGCGGTCGCCCGGTTACAGGTGCGGCACGGCCTGATGGAGGCCGCATGTGAGAGGAGAATTCCCATGCCAAACTGGTGCTCGAATCGTATGTATTTTTCTGGTGAACCGGCACAGATCGCTGAGATTAAACGACTGGCCAGCGGTGCAGTCATACCGCTTTATCGCCGCGCCACAAATGAAGGTATTCAGCTATTTCTGGCCGGAAGTGCCGGACTTCTGCAGACCACTGAAGATGTGCAGTTTGAACCGTGCCCCGGACTGACGGCTGCCGGACGTGGTGTTGTATCGCCGGAGAATATCGCGTTCACCCGCTGGCTGACATACCTGCAGGACGGTGTACTGCTGGATGAGCAAAACTGCCTGATGCTGCATGAACTCTGGCTGCAGAGTGGTACTGGCCAGCGTCGCTGGGAAGGATTACCGGATGAGGTCAGAGAAACCATCACCGTGCATTTCACCGCCAAAAGAGGTGACTGGTGTGGCTTCTGGAGTAACGAGGATGTATCGGTGTGGTGGAACCGTCTGTGTGACAATGTACTGCCGGAAAAAACCATGCCGTTTGACCTGCTGACGGTTCTGCCCACCCGCCTGGATGTTGAAGTGAATGGCTTTAACGGTGGTGTTCTGAACGGTGTTCCTTCTGCGTATCACTGGTATACGGAACAGTATGGCGTGAAGTGGCCTGTGGGGTATGAGGTGAATATCAGCCGTCAGGGAGACAACTTCATTCAGGTGGATTTCGACACGCCGTGGTGTCAGCCGGAAAGCAACGTTGTTGCAGAATTAAGCCGCCGTTTCGGCTGCACGCTGGAGCACTGGTACGCCGAACAGGGCTGCAATTTCTGTGGCTGGCAGTTGTATGAGCGCGGAGAGCTCGTTGATGTGCTGTGGGGGGAACTGGAATGCTCTTCCCCGACAGATGACGATGAGCTGCCGGAAGTCACCGGACCTGCGTGGATAGTCGACAATGTGGCGCATTATGGCGGATGAAGTATGACGGAGACGGGCGGGCAACCGCCCGTTTCTTTTCCGACAAAGGATGTCGCCGTGCTCCTCTTTTTACTGCGCCGGCTGACGCGGCGCGGCAGGAACGCTGCCTGTGGTCAGTGTCCCGCGTCCGGCGGGCACGGGACGGGCGCTTTTACTGCTCCCGGCTGGTACCGGTGACAGTGTACGCCAGCCTGTCGCCCTTTTCTGATGAACGCCCTTCAAGCCGCTTTCGCGGCATATTCTCGCCGTCAAAAAGACGACGGCTGCGATATTCCACGGTCGGCCTGACCCGTTACCGGACGCGGTGAACAGCCCACAGGCAGCGGGGAACGGGCACCACAGGGGTGCCCTCCCGGTGCCCTCTGTAAGAGAAGGAGCGTTATTATGTCCCGTTTTGTTCTTGGTAACTGCATCGATGTTATGACGCGTATCCCTGATAACGCCATTGATTTCATATTAACTGACCCGCCATATCTCGTCGGTTTTCGTGACCGTTCCGGGCGCACCATCGCCGGAGATAAAACCGATGAATGGCTGCAACCGGCCTGTAATGAGATGTACCGCGTGCTGAAAAAAGACGCGTTAATGGTGAGCTTCTATGGCTGGAACCGCGTCGATCGCTTTATTGCCGCCTGGAAAAATGCGGGATTCAGCGTTGTTGGTCACCTGGTCTTCACCAAAAACTACACATCGAAGGCCGCATATGTGGGCTATCGCCACGAATGCGCCTACATCCTGGCAAAAGGCCGTCCACGTCTGCCACAAAACCCGCCGCCGGACGTGCTGGGCTGGAAATATTCGGGCAATCGCCATCACCCGACGGAAAAGCCCGTTACCAGCCTGCAACCGCTGATTGAGAGCTTCACACACCCGAACGCAATTGTGCTGGACCCGTTTGCAGGCAGCGGCTCAACCTGCGTCGCCGCCCTCCAGTCCGGACGCCGGTATATCGGTATCGAGCTGCTTGAGCAGTATCACCGTGCCGGGCAGCAACGCCTTGCCGCCGTGCAACGGGCCATGCAGCAGGGGGCCGCGAATGATGACTGGTTTATGCCGGAGGCTGCGTAAATGAACTATGCCGGACACGAAAAACTTCGCGCCGAAGTGGCGGAGGTGGCCAATGCCATGTGCGACCTGCGTACAACCATGAATGAGATGGAGCGGCGGTACAGCTTTAATGCTGACACCCTGCCGGAACGTCTGGTGCGTCAGACGTTGTTTCGCGCAAACCGCCTCCTGATGGAGGCATATACCGAAATTCTGGAACTGGATGCGTGCTTTAAAGATTGAGAAGGAGACGAGAATGTACGGAACATGCGAAACGCTCTGCCGGGAGCTGGCAGCAAAGTATCCGGGAGACACGCCGCTGATGCTGGTTATCTGGTCTCCGGAAGAGATTCAGGCACTGGCTGACGGTATGGAAATTTCTCTGACCGATCATGAAATCAGGACCGTCCTGGCGCGCATGGAGGACATCCCGGAAGACCAGAGGACTGAATCCGGTATTTCTTCCGCCGCGGTGATGGAGATTATCAGCAACGTGAGCGAAAACTGCCAGGTGACCGTCCCTGCTGAACTGCTGGCGTCCCTGATTCAGACCGCTGAACAGGCACTGTGGAAACGTGAGTGGGCCGCCCGTGATAACGGCCTCGTCGTCCCGGAATGCGTCACCCGCCGACTGGCGGTGGTTAATCAGGCCCGCGCCCTGCTGAAAAACAACACACGCGAAAACGACTGATGTTATCGCCGCCTGCGGGCGGCGATTCAGGGAGACCATGAATCATGAACGAAACGCTGAATGCACTGATTTGTCGCCACGCCCGTAACCTGCTGCTGGCGCAGGGCTGGCCGGAAGAGACGGATGTTGACCAGCGAAATCCGAACCATCCGGGCTGGATCAGCATTTACGTGCGGCTGGATACGCCCCGGCTGGCGACGTTACTTATCAACCGTCACGGCGGCGTACTGCCGCCGCACCTGGCCTCTGCCATTCAGAAACTGACCGGAACCGGGGCGGAACTTGTTCTGTCCGGCAGTCAGTGGCAGTCGCTGCCGGTACTTCCGGCAGACGGAACGCAGGTGTCTTTCCCGTATGCCGGTGAGTGGCTGGCAGAAGACGAAATCAGGGCTGTACTTGCGGCGGTGCGCGATGCAATACGAAGCATCTGTTACCAGGTGGCAGACGATGCGCGGCGTATCCGGGCGGCGCTGACCACCACCGGTCAGACGTTGCTGACCCGCCAGACGCGCCGCTTTCGTCTGGTTGTGAAGGAAAGCGATCACCCCTGCTGGCTCGATGAAGATGACGAAAACCTGCCCGTGGTGCTCGATGCCATCGTGAACCGGGGAGCACGTTTTTCGTCGGTGGAAATGTACCTGGTCAGCGATTGTATTGAGCATATCCTGTCCAGTGGGCTGGCCTGCGATGTGCTGCGTATACCGGATGAACCGCCCCGCCGCTGGTTTGACCGTGGTGTTCTGCGGGAGGTGGTCCGGGAAGCCCGGGCCGAAATCCGCAGCATGGCGGATGCCCTGGCAAAAATCCGGAAATGATGACGTTGGCGGGGTAAATCCCCGCCTTTTTCCTGCCGGTCCCCGGACAGAGCACAAAGGAAGTCGCCGCCGGCTCCGCTTTACCCGGCCATGCAGGGCATGGCCTTGTGGTTTTTCAGTTATGTGGCCTCAGCGTCGTGTGCGGGCTGTGCCGTGCCTCCATCTTAGCCGGGCTGGCAGGGATGCAAGGGTACGCTTTGCCGCTGCGGTCACCCGGTCCTTTCTTCCCGTCTGCCGTGATTTTCCGGTCGTTCACCCGCTCAGATTTCGCGGTCTCACCCTCCAACTCCCGTCAGCCGTGTGCGTCAGGCTGCGGCTTCCCTTGCGCCCCTGCATCCCCGCCTTATCGCCCGGCTTTTATGGAGGCACGGCACCGCCCGGTGTCACGGAATATGTGAACAACGGAGGAAAACATCATGCAATATGCGAAATCTGTCACTCTGAACGTTGAAGAGTGCGACCGTCTGTCTTTTCTGCCTTACCTGTTTGGCCAGGATTTTCTGTATGCCGAAGCGTCTGTATACGCGCTGGCGAAAAAAATGATGCCGGAATATGAAGGCGGATTCTGGCACTTCATCCGCCTGCCGGACGGTGGCGGTTACATGATGCCGGATGGCGACCGTTTCCACATGGTGAACGGTGCAAACTGGTTTGACCGTACTGTGAGTGCTGATGCCGCAGGTGTCATTCTGACTTCCCTTGTGATTAACCGTCAGTTGTGGCTGTACCACGACAGCGGTGATGCGGGGCTGACTCAGCTTTACCGGATGCGTGATGCGCAGTTGTGGCGTCACATCGAATTTCACCCTGAATGCAACGCGATTTACGCGGCACTGGACTGATTAACGGACGGGGCGGCAATGCCGCCCCTGTAAAGGAGACGAGAACATGTACTGTACTGTTAAAGAAATCATTCGCGATGTACTGGATACAGACGTGCCGGACAGTGAATGCGTTTTTGCCGTGGTGCTGACCCGTGGGGATGTGCGTCACATAGCCCAGGACTGGAGTCTGACAGACGATGAGCTGGAAACCGTCATGCAGCGGCTGGACGATGCTTTTGTATATGGCGCATGTGACAGAGTTGTTTCCGATATTGTCAATGAACTGATGGAGGAAAAGCGCGTAAACCGTCTTGTAACAGTCCCTGCGGTGCTGCTGGAAAAAGTGATGGTGATGGCTGGTAGTGAAATTTATCGCCTCCATGCTGTCGGGAGCGAGAACGGGGGCGACGGTGACGCATTTGTCAGGGAAGAACGTGAGATTATGCGGGTGATGCGTCAGGCGCTGGACGGGGAGAACGGGTAATGAATATCAGCACGGAAACCCGCGAAATTCTGCGTAATTACAAAGCTGTGATTAATGCACGACGTCGTGAAATGGGGCAGAAACCGCTCACCACGGCGCAGATTGTTGATGAAATCTGCGATTTTGTGGCGAATCAGCAGGCTGTATTCCTCGGCGGTCAGTACATCCTTCAGGGCAGCAGAAACAGGTGATACAGGGCAGGCGGTGGAGGCCGCCTGTCAGCCCGCGCGAAAACCCCTGGCAGGCTGACGCCTGCCGGAAGGGAAGCGGGCCACGCTGACGCGTCGCCCGTTACCCTTCCTGTTTGTGATGTGTCCGGAATGTTTTTTTCTGATGTTATTTTTCTGTGGTTACCGTGCTTGTTATTGTTCTTCTTCTTCTTCTTCTTCTTTTTCTTTTTCCTCTTCCTCTTCTTTCCGTTCCTCTCCTGTTTATGGCTTTTCCGGGCGTCCCCCTGGCGGGGCGGGCTGTCGTGAACGGAGCCAGCGGAGCTGTCTCCGCCCTGGCGGGCTTCTATCCCTGACGCGAAACCCTGGCTTGCAGCGACCGTTCCGGTCGCGCCGCCTCTGTCGCGCCGTGGCCTGCGCTCCCGGCATCCCGACAAAAGGCCGCCGGGATGTAAGGGGCAACGCCGTTTCGCGCACGCGCTCTCCGTCGTTGCGGCGGGGCCCTGCCCGTTGTTCTGTCCGGTGCCATTCACCTGTTTAATCCCCTGTCGCCGGGGGCTGATACAGCCACAACCGTCTCCGCCAGTCCAGGGGTGAAATGCACATCCCGCAAAAGTTTTTGCCCAGAAGCAGGCAAAAACTTTTGCGGTCTGCCCCCGGACAGTCGTTTCCGGCCGTGGCAGTGATGCCCCTTGCGGCGAAGGTTCTCAAAAAGGTGATGGTGAATACCGGAGGGAACAAAAGGCAGGTCCCCGCAAAACGTCAAACCGCGGCTCCTGAAACTCAAAAGATGATGGGGGCTGAAAACATCAACAGAAGGAGACACATCATGGCAGTTCGTGGCATTAACAAGGTCATTCTCGTAGGACGCCTGGGAAAAGATCCGGAAGTCCGTTACACCCCCAACGGGGGCGCAGTGGCAAACCTGCAGGTGGCCACGTCAGAAAGCTGGCGTGACAAACAGACGGGGGAGATGCGGGAGCAGACAGAATGGCATCGCGTGGTGCTGTTCGGCAAGCTCGCGGAAGTGGCAGGTGAATATCTGCGCAAGGGCGCGCAGGTCTACATCGAAGGTCAGCTTCGCACCCGTAGCTGGGAGGATAACGGTATCACCCGTTACGTCACCGAAATTCTTGTTAAGACCACGGGCACCATGCAGATGCTGGGACGTGCCGCAGGTGCTCAGACTCAGCCGGAAGAGGCGCAACAGTTCAGCGGTCAGCCTCAGCCGGAACCACAGGCGGAGGCCGGTACGAAAAAAGGAGGCGCAAAAACGAAAGGCCGTGGACGTAAGGCCGCGCAGCCGGAGCCTCTGCCGCAACCGCCGGAGGGTGACGATTACGGGTTTTCAGACGATATCCCGTTCTGATCGGGCTGACTGTGATAACCGCCCCGCCCCGTCCTGTGCGGGGCATCACCGGAGAAATGAGGATGAGCGAATATTTCAGAATACTTCAGGGGCTGCCTGACGGTCCTTTTACCCGCAAACATGCCGAAGCCGTTGCCGCACAGTACCGGAACGTCTTTATCGAGGATGACCACGGCGAACAGTTTCGCCTGGTTGTCCGTAATAACGGTGCAATGGTCTGGCGTACCTGGAATTTTGAGGACGGTGCCGGGTACTGGATGAACCATGCCATCCGTGATTTCGGCATTCTTAAGTAAGAGAGGTGCCGGACGGGAACGCGTCCGGCAGACATACAACCATCCCGGTCAAAGGAGAAATATATGTCAGTTACAGAGTCTAAGACAAAAACGGAGCGTAAATCCAGCCGTAAACCGTCAAAAGAGCAGGAGACTGCCCTGTCTGCCCTGCTGGCGCAGACGGAGGAAGTGAGCGTGCCGCTGTCCTCACTGATTAAGTCACCGCTGAATGTGCGCACGGTGCCATATTCTGCGGAGTCCGTCAGCGAACTGGCGGACTCCATTAAAGGTGTCGGCCTGTTACAGAATCTGGTTGTTCATGCCCTGCCAGGTGACCGCCACGGTGTCGCCGCAGGTGGTCGCCGACTGGCAGCACTCAACATGCTGGCAGAGCGTGGCATCATTCCGGCTGACTGGCCTGTCCGTGTGAAGGTCATTCCGCAGGAACTGGCGACTGCCGCATCAATGACTGAAAACGGTCATCGTCGGGATATGCACCCTGCCGAACAGATTGCCGGATTCCGCGCAATGGCGCAGGAAGGCAAAACACCTGCACAAATCGGTGATTTGCTGGGCTATTCACCCCGCCACGTTCAGCGAATGCTGAAACTGGCTGACCTTGCGCCTGTCATCCTCGATGCGCTGGCAGAAGACCGCATCACCACAGAGCACTGTCAGGCGCTGGCGCTGGAGAACGACACCGCACGTCAGGTACAGGTGTTTGAAGCTGCCTGTCAGTCGGGATGGGGCGGAAAACCGGAAGTACAGACCATTCGTCGTCTGGTGACCGAAAGTGAAGTGGTGGTGGCGGGGAACAGTAAATTCCGCTTCGTGGGGGCTGATGCCTTCTCGCCAGATGAACTGCGCACCGATTTGTTCAGCGACAACGAGGGTGGCTATGTGGACTGCGTGGCGCTCGATGCCGCCCTGCTGGAAAAACTCCAGGCTGTTGCTGAACACCTTCGGGAAGCCGAAGGCTGGGAATGGTGTGCTGGACGTATGGAGCCTGTCGGTTTCTGCCGTGAGGATGCCGGAACATACCGCAGTCTGCCGGAGCCGGAAGCTGTGCTGACGGAGGCGGAAGAAGAACGCCTGAACGAACTGATGGCACGTTACGACGCGCTGGAAAATCAGTGTGAGGAATCCGACCTGCTGGAAGCAGAAATGAAGCTGATTGACTGCATGGCGAAGGTCAGGGCGTGGACGCCGGAGATGCGTGCCGGAAGTGGCGTGGTTGTGTCCTGGCGTTATGGAAACGTATGTGTCCAGCGTGGTGTGCAGTTGCGCAGTGAAGATGACGCGACTGATGACGCTGACCGCACGGAACAGGTGCAGGAGAAAGCATCAGTGGAGGAAATCAGTCTGCCACTGCTGACGAAAATGTCTTCCGAACGCACGCTGGCAGTCCAGACAGCACTCATGCAGCAACCGGACAAATCTCTGGCACTGCTGGCATGGACGCTCTGCCTGAATGTGTTTGGCAGCGGAGCGTACAGTAAACCAGCACAAATCAGCCTGGAATGTAAACATTATTCGCTGACCAGCGATGCGCCGTCAGGGAAGGAAGGTGCCGCGTTCATGGCGATGATGGCAGAAAAAGCCCGTCTTGCGGCCCTGTTACCGGAGGGATGGTCACGGGACATGGCGACGTTCCTGTCACTCAGTCAGGAGGTGCTGTTGTCCCTGCTCAGTTTCTGCACTGCGTGCAGCATCCACGGTGTTCAGACCCGTGAGTATGGTCACACGTCACGCAGTCCGCTGGATTCGCTGGAAAGCGCCATCGGCTTTCACATGCGCGACTGGTGGCAGCCGACAAAAGCAAACTTCTTCGGACACCTGAAAAAGCCGCAGATTATCGCAGCCCTGAATGAGGCAGGACTGTCCGGTGCTGCACGGGACGCGGAGAAGATGAAGAAAGGCGATGCGGCTGAACATGCAGAGTTCCACATGAAAGACAACCGCTGGGTGCCTGGCTGGATGTGTGCACCACGCCCACAGACGGATGCCACTGAACGCACCGATAACCTGGCTGATGCCGCCTGATGAACAACCACACCGCCCCGCCGGAGACGGGGCGGCAGCAAGGGAGATACCGTGATGAAAACTGAACTGACCCTGAATGTATTACAGACCATGAACGCACAGGAATATGAAGATATCCGGGCTGCCGGAAGTGATGAACGCCGTGAGCTGACTCACGCCGTGATGCGGGAGCTGGATGCGCCGGATAACTGGACGATGAACGGCGAGTACGGCAGCGAGTTTGGCGGCTTTTTCCCCGTCCAGGTCCGTTTCACGCCTGCCCACGAACGTTTTCACCTGGCGTTATGTTCACCGGGCGATGTCTCTCAGGTCTGGGTGCTGGTTCTGGTGAATGCCGGTGGTGAGCCGTTTGCGGTGGTTCAGGTACAGCGGCGGTTTGCACCGGAAGCCGTCAGCCATTCACTGGCACTGGCAGCGTCACTGGATACGCAGGGGTACAGCGTTAACGACATCATCCATATCCTGATGGCGGAAGGAGGTCAGGTATGAGCGTACGTTCACAGGCACTGGTTCCGCTCAGCACAGAGCAACAGGCCGCATGGCGGGCGGTGGCGGAGACAGAAAAACGCCGCCATCAGGGTAACACGCTGGCGGAATATCCGTATGCGGGGGCGTTTTTCCGCTGTCTGAACGGAAGCCGCAGGATATCGCTGTCTGACCTGCGATTTTTCATGCCGTCCCTGACCGCAGAAGAACTGCACGGCAACCGTCTTCAGTGGCTGTATGTCATCGATGTGCTGATTGAAATACAGGGCGAGGTCTGCCTCCTTCCCCTTCCCGGTGATGCAGCAGAGCGGTTGTTTCCGTCGGTGCGGTTTCGTGTCAGGGAGCGCAGTCGCCATAAATCCGCGCTGGTCATGCAGAAGTACAGCCGCCAGCAGGCACGGGAGGCAGAGCAGAAAGCCCGTGCGTACCAGGAGCTGGTCGCTCAGGCTGAAATCGAACTGGCATTCCATTCGCCGGAAACAGTCGGAAGCTGGCATGCACGCTGGAGTGACCGGGTGGCAGAGCATGACCTGGAAACCCTGTTCTGGCAGTGGGGCGAGCGTTTTCCGTCACTGTCCGGAATGGAACGCTGGCAGTGGCAGGATATGCCGTTCTGGCAGGTTATTGCGGAAGCCAGTCTTGCAGCAAGAGAGGCCGGTCACGCTGTCCGTGAGATGGAGCGGTGGATGGTGCCGAACAAACTCCGGGTGGCAGCGTGATGCGGCAACAATCACACAGATTACCCGTAAACAGCCTGAATGAGCGGATTATTTTCAGGAAAAGTGAGTGTGGTCAGCGTGCAGGGATATGGGCTATGATGTGCCCGGCGCTTGAGGCTTTCTGCCTCATGACGTGAAGGTGGTTTGTTGCCGTGTTGTGTGGCAGAAGGACAAAAGCCCCGTAGTTAATTTTTCATTAACCCACGAGGCCCCTGCATGCTTAGACAACATCAGGATAGCCTCTTACCGCGCTTTGCGCAAGGAGAAGAAGGCCATGAAACTACCACGCAGCTCTCTTGTCTGGTGTGTGTTGATCGTGTGTCTCACACTGTTGATATTCACTTATCTGACACGAAAATCGCTGTGCGAGATTCGTTACAGAGACGGATACAGGGAGGTGGCGGCTTTCATGGCTTACGAATCCGGTAAGTAGCAACCTGGAGGCGGGCGCAGGCCCGCCTTTTCAGGGCTGATGCTGGTCTGACTGCACTGAAGCGCCTTTATAAAGGGGCTGCTGGTTCGCCGGTGGCCCCTTTCTCCTTGCTGGCATTGTACGGGCATGAACAACCAGACTGCCAGGAAGGCCGTTTCCCTCCGGGAACGGGGATGAACGTGCGCCTGCGGCGCCCGTTCTTTTCCCCCGCCTTCTCTGTTTATGACCTGTCAGAAATCACATCACCTTCCCTTTGATTATTCTCTTTTTCCTCCTGTTCTGACTCTGATTACTGCTGCCCTGATTATTGTCTGTTTTGTTGTTCTCCTGCTTATGCCTTTTCCGGGCGTCCCCCTGGCGGGGCGGGCTGTCGTGAACGGAGCCAGCGAAGCTGTCTCCGCCCTGGCGGGCTTCCATCCCTGACGCGAAACCCTGGCTTGCAGCGACCGTTCCGGTCGCGCCGCCTCTGTCGCGCCGTGGCCTGCGCTCCCGGCATCCCGACAAAAGGCCGCCGGGATGTAAGGGGCAACGCCGTTTCGCGCACGCGCTCTCCGTCGTTGCGGCGGGGCCCTGCCCGTTGTTCTGTCCGGTGCCATTCACCTGTTTAATCCCCTGTCGCCGGGGGCTGATACAGCCACAACCGTCTCCGCCAGTCCAGGGGTGAAATGCACATCCCGCAAAAGTTTTTGCCCAGAAGCAGGCAAAAACTTTTGCGGTCTGCCCCCGGACAGTCGTTTCCGGCCGTGGCAGTGATGCCCCTTGCGGCGAAGGTTCTCAAAAAGATGATGGTGAATACCGGAGGGAACAAAAGGCAGGTCCCCGCAAAACGTCAAAACCGCGGCTCCCGAAACTCAAAAGATGATGGGGGCTGAAAACCAGAGAGAGGAGAAAGCAGGATGAGTACCCGAAATATCCACGTTAACACCGCGTCGTACACGCTTCTTGTTGCCGGGAAGAAAAAAACACCGGGGAAGAGTGGGACGTCCTGGAATTCAGCAGCCTGACTGAGCTGAAAAAATATCGCAAAAGCCACCCGGAAAAGATGGCCTTCAGCTATAGCTACGCGCTCAGCCGGGGTGTGGATACGCAGTTCCGCCATATCAACATTGCGGAAGCCGATCACTTCAAACAGTTCCTGCGTCAGATTAAGCGTGCCGGCCTCGATATCCGGGCGATCTGCTGACTGGATGTGATGAATATTCCTCCTGATTGTTGCAATCTTGTTAATGGTGACCGGGAGGGATGATATTAAGCGGAAAAATTTTTTATTAAATTTATTCTTTCATAAAGGAGTAGCTGTTATGCGATTAGCTTCCCGTTTTGGTCGGTATAATTCCATCCGCCGTGAACGTCCTTTAACGGATGATGAATTAATGCAGTTCGTGCCTTCGGTATTTTCCGGTGATAAACATGAGTCCCGGAGTGAACGTTATACGTATATTCCAACAATCAATATCATCAATAAGTTACGTGATGAAGGTTTCCAGCCATTCTTTGCCTGTCAGAGTCGGGTTCGTGATTTGGGACGTCGCGAATACAGTAAACATATGTTACGTCTTCGCAGGGAAGGGCATATTAACGGGCAGGAAGTTCCTGAAATTATCCTGCTTAATTCACATGATGGTTCATCCAGTTATCAGATGATCCCCGGAATTTTTCGTTTTGTCTGCACAAATGGCCTGGTGTGCGGAAATAATTTTGGCGAAATCCGCGTTCCACATAAAGGTGATATTGTCGAGCAGGTTATCGAGGGAGCGTATGAAGTACTCGGTATCTTTGATAAGGTCACTGATAATATGGAGGCGATGAAAGAAATTCATCTTAACAGTGACGAGCAACATTTATTTAGCAGAGCTGCACTGATGGTCAGGTATGAAGATGAAAATAAAACGCCAGTGACGCCTGAACAGATAATTACTCCCCATCGTTGGGAGGATAAACAGAACGATCTCTGGACAACCTAGCAGCGGGTTCAGGAGAATATGATAAAAGGTGGATTATCGGGGCGAAGTGCCTCCGGGAAAAATACTAGGACAAGAGCCATTACAGGTATTGATGGTGATATAAGAATCAACAAGGCGTTATGGGTGATTGCCGAACAGTTCAGAAAGCGGAAGTCATGATAATATAAGTAAAGCCCCGAAAAATTTTCGGGGCTTTACTTATATTATCATTCTTCGGCATCGCTGTGTCGTCTGATATACCTCAATTTCATCAACTGGCTTTCCGGTTGTCTGTAAATATTGTGCCCGCGAAAAATGGTCTGGCAGGAGGCTGCGCAGTTACCGGGTATATATAAGATGGGTTCCCGCTTCGCGGGGCTTCGGCCAGTCAGTATTGTCACTCATATGATATTTTTGTGTGTGGCCTTCCATGCCGCTTTTGCGGCATAACCGGTATCTGACAATGTCTGTAAGATTAATTGTTCTGCACGCTGTTAATTTCCGGAAGTGATTTCTTCGTGGCCGGAATCCGGATACCTTTACTGCTTTTTATCCCGGTATAAATCCGGTAAACATCTGATGCGTAGGCAAGACGTCTCTGGTTCTGGCGTTCGGTCTTCCTGAATCCGGCATTGTATGCACCAACGGCCTCCCAGGAGACGCCCCATTTTTTAAAGGCTATTGCCAGATAATAAGCACCGGTATAAATGTTCATGCAGGGATCTGTTGTCAGATGTTCCGGCTTAATTCCATAGCGGGCCAGTTCGTTAAAATGCTGGGAATCTACCTGCATCAGTCCGCTGCCATATCCCGTTACCGGATTAATACCGATGGCATTAACCCGGTAACGGGATTCTTTCCATGATATTGCTCTCAGTAAATCAGGATCTATTTTGTAATCCCGGCCTGCAAGATCAAAGCAATCAGTGGCATGGCAGATCTCATTTATAAACATCAGGCAGATGGCTAACATCCATTTTTTCATTTTTCCACCTCTGGTGACTTTATCCGTAAATAATTTAACCCACTCCACAAAAAGGCTCAACAGGTTGGTGGTTCTCACCACCAAAAGCACCACACCCCACGCAAAAACAAGTTTTTGCTGATTTGTGTTTTAAATCATGTAATTAATGAACTGTATTTATATTATATAATTTTGAATTATATTGCAGAGATTCGTGATAGATTCGATAGTGAATCTATCACGAATTGTCAATGATTCAGTAATGACTATTTTTTTTGAAAACATCTATTTACTTGGCGCGTGAATCTATATTAGATTCGTCATTTGATGATTGCTGATTCGTATAGTGAATCGTGATTTTAGTATGATGAATCTAATGGCGATTCGTCATAAGGTGCAGAATAGAGAGCACGAAAATATATTGTTTGTTTAGGAAGGTGAATAAGGTGTGTTATGGCCAAAATTCAGGTTTATGTTAATGACCATGTGTCTGAAAAAATAAATGCTATTGCTGTGCAAAGGCGAGCAGAGGGAGCAAAAGAGAAAGATGTTAGTTATTCAAGCATTGCCTCTATGTTGCTTGAGTTAGGATTGCGAGTTTATGAAGCGCAGATGGAACGAAAAGAATCAGCGTTTAATCAGGCAGAGTTTAATAAACTTCTTCTTGAGTGTGTTGTAAAAACGCAGTCAACGGTGGCAAAGATTTTAGGTATTGAGTCTCTTAGCCCTCATGTTTCCGGAAAACCGAAGTTTGAATATGCCAATATGGTTGAAGATATCAGAGAGAAGGTGTCGGTTGAGATGGAAAGGTTCTTTCCAAAAAATGATGATGAATAAAGTGAAATAAATTTTGACTTTGTTCAAATATCATGGTTTTTTATGGTATCAAACTGATGACAATAATCAGAATAATTAGTATATTGATTATGTGGTTAATGCCACGTTAAAAATTGAAACTGAAAATCGCCGATGCAGGGAGCAGCCACTCCCTGCATCGACTGTCCATAGAATCCTTAGAGGAGGTTCCTATGTGTGCGATGGATCGTAGAGAAAGAGCACTCATCAGTCAATTGCATTTCCCTCATAGTCTTGGAGAGGCTATTTCGTTTTTAAAATATCCAGTATGTGTCCGCTTCGAGGATGGTTCTTTTATTCAGGAAAATAACCGCTTTGAAAAACTTATCAGATCGTCATTTAATTCATGTGATGAATGGTTTGATAGTTTAACGTTGGAATGTAAATTACAGTTATCCAGAGCAGAGATTGAATCATGCTCTTCAGTTTATGGTGTAAATTGTAATAATGACATATTACTTAATAATATGTTATGGAGTGTGATCATAGAAAGTGTTATCACACCATGCGGCTATTTCTTTATCTGGAGATTTATTTGGGTAGCAAATGATAATCTGTCATCGTTTGTTGTGTCTAAATACACCAATGAATTAATTGTACTATCTGATGAATATGTAGGCATTGAGCCATATCTGATAGGGTTTAGCCATCATTATTCATCAGCAAAGATGAACATCACTGTGTCTAAATCAAAGAAGAAAACCATGAAATTATTTAAACGACATGGATTTAGTTCTAGAGATCTCTGGTTGGATGAAATGATTAGAACAGAAAAGATACTTCCTTTATATGCTAAAGTAAAAGAAATATTGGGAAGATAGGCTGTTAACTTATTGTTACTTTGCGGGAACCATTGGTTCCCGTTTTTGTTAATATAATTTACTCTATTTTTGTTTTCATTAAAGATGATTTATATGATTATATTTTATTATCTCAAGTAATTATGCGGAGGAAACGTGAGCAGAGGGAGAACCAGAGCCGCACCGGGTAACAAAGTCTTATTAATACTGGATGAGACAACTAATCAGAAACTTTTAGCAGCTAGAGATCGTAGCGGAAGAACAAAAACTAATGAGGTGTTCATTAGACTAAAAGATCATCTCAATCGTTTTCCAGACTTTTATAATGCATCTTTAGTAAAGGAGGAAGCTGAAAGCATAGACGATATATAAAGAGTTTTATTTTTCACTATCAATATTAAACAGAGGAATCATATGGACGCCGTTTTAAGTGTTCAGGGTGTTTCTGCGCCCGTCAAAAAGAAGTCGTTTTTTTCTAAATTCACTCGTCTGAATATGCTTCGCCTGGCTCGCGCTGTGATCCCGGCTGCTGTTCTGATGATGTTCTTCCCGCAGCTGGCGATGGCCGCCGGCAGCAGTGGTCAGGACCTGATGGCAAGTGGTAACACCACGGTTAAGGCGACCTTCGGTAAGGACTCCAGTGTTGTTAAATGGGTTGTTCTGGCTGAAGTTCTGGTCGGTGCGGTCATGTACATGATGACCAAAAACGTCAAGTTCCTGGCCGGTTTTGCCATCATCTCTGTATTTATTGCTGTGGGTATGGCCGTCGTTGGCCTCTGACAGGAAATAAAACGATGTCGGGAGACGAGAATAAACTTAAGAAATATCGTTTCCCGGAAACACTGACCAACCAGAGCCGCTGGTTTGGCCTGCCACTGGATGAACTGATCCCCGCAGCAATCTGTATTGGCTGGGGTATCACAACATCGAAATATCTGTTCGGTATTGGTGCAGCGGTTCTGGTTTATTTCGGGATTAAAAAACTGAAAAAAGGGCGGGGCAGTTCCTGGTTACGTGACCTGATTTACTGGTATATGCCAACAGCCCTGCTGCGCGGTATTTTTCATAATGTTCCCGATTCGTGTTTCCGGCAGTGGATTAAATAGAACTGATACCAGGATTGTTATATGGAACACGGTGCCCGTTTAAGTACCAGTCGTGTAATGGCCATCGCCTTTATATTTATGTCAGTGCTTATTGTTCTCAGCCTCTCTGTTAACGTCATTCAGGGGGTGAATAACTACCGTCTTCAGAATGAGCAACGCACTGCCGTGACGCCAATGGCATTTAATGCCCCCTTTGCCGTGTCACAGAACAGTGCCGACGCCTCTTATTTACAGCAGATGGCGCTGTCATTTATTGCCCTCCGTCTGAATGTTTCATCAGAAACCGTCGATGCCTCACATCAGGCGCTTCTGCAATATATCCGCCCGGGCGCACAGAACCAGATGAAAGTTATTCTGGCTGAAGAAGCGAAGCGTATTAAAAACGATAACGTGAACTCAGCCTTTTTCCAGACCAGTGTTCGTGTCTGGCCTCAGTATGGCCGTGTGGAAATTCGAGGTGTGCTTAAAACCTGGATTGGTGATTCAAAACCTTTCACTGATATCAAACATTACATTCTTATTCTGAAGCGGGAAAACGGGGTGACCTGGCTGGATAATTTCGGGGAAACAGACGATGAGAAAAAATAATACGGCAATAATATTCGGCAGCCTGTTTTTTTCCTGCAGCGTGATGGCCGCAAACGGTACGCTGGCCCCCACCGTGGTGCCAATGGTGAACGGTGGTCAGGCCAGTATTGCCATCAGCAATACCAGCCCGAATCTGTTTACCGTTCCCGGTGACCGGATTATCGCCGTGAACAGTCTGGATGGTGCCCTGACCAATAATGAGCAGACCGCCTCCGGCGGTGTGGTGGTTGCCACCGTCAACAAAAAGCCCTTTACGTTCATTCTGGAAACAGAACGTGGTCTGAATCTTTCCATTCAGGCCGTTCCCCGTGAAGGCGCGGGGCGTACCATTCAGCTGGTCAGTGACCTGCGCGGAACCGGAGAAGAAGCCGGTGCGTGGGAAACGTCCACGCCTTACGAATCCCTGCTTGTGACCATCAGCCAGGCCGTCCGTGGCGGAAAATTACCCGCAGGCTGGTATCAGGTCCCGGTGACAAAGGAAACCCTGCAGGCCCCGGCGGGGCTGTCTTCAGTGGCAGATGCCGTATGGACGGGGAATCACCTGAAGATGGTCCGCTTTGCCGTGGAAAATAAAACGCTGTCTGCCCTGAATATCCGGGAAAGTGACTTCTGGCAGCCGGGAACCCGTGCCGTGATGTTCAGCCAGCCTGCCAGCCAGTTACTGGCAGGTGCGCGCATGGATGTGTATGTCATCCGTGACGGGGAGGGCAACTGATGGCCAGTATCAATACCATTGTGAAACGCAAGCAGTACCTGTGGCTGGGGATTGTGGTTGTCGGTACAGCCTCCGCGATTGGTGGGGCACTGTATCTGTCTGATGTGGACATGTCCGGTAACGGTGAAACCGTGGCTGAACAGGAGCCTGTGCCGGATATGACCGGTGTGGTGGATACGACCTTTGATGACAAGGTGCGTCAGCATGCCACCACCGAGATGCAGGTGACGGCAGCGCAGATGCAGAAGCAGTATGAGGAAATCCGTCGTGAGCTGGATGTTCTGAACAAACAGCGCGGTGATGACCAGCGTCGTATTGAAAAGTTGGGACAGGACAATGCCGCCCTGGCAGAGCAGGTAAAAGCCCTGGGTGCTAATCCCGTCACGGCGACCGGTGAGCCTGTACCGCAGATGCCTGCCTCACCGCCCGGCCCGGAAGGCGAACCACAGCTAGGAAACACCCCCGTATCCTTCCCGCCGCAGGGCAGCGTTGCTGTTCCACCGCCGACGGCGTTTTATCCCGGGAATGGTGTCACGCCACCACCACAGGTGACGTACCAGTCTGTGCCGGTGCCTAACCGGATACAGCGTAAGGTGTTTACCCGTAATGAGGGAAAACAGGGACCATCACTGCCGTACATTCCGTCAGGAAGTTTTGCGAAAGCCATGCTGATTGAAGGGGCGGATGCCAATGCCTCTGTCACCGGTAATGAATCCACGGTGCCGATGCAGCTGCGTATCACCGGCCTGGTGGAAATGCCGAACAGCAAGACGTATGACGCAACGGGATGTTTTGTGGGTCTGGAAGCCTGGGGGGATGTGTCCAGTGAGCGTGCCATTGTACGCACCCGCAATATCAGTTGCCTGAAGGACGGCAAAACTATTGATATGCCGATTAAGGGGCATGTCAGCTTCCGGGGTAAAAACGGTATCAAGGGCGAAGTGGTGATGCGTAACGGCAAAATCCTCGGCTGGGCATGGGGCGCGGGATTTGTTGACGGTATCGGTCAGGGAATGGAGCGCGCCTCCCAGCCGGCTGTCGGGCTGGGTGCCACAGCCGCTTACGGGGCTGGTGATGTCCTGAAAATGGGTATCGGTGGCGGCGCATCGAAAGCCGCACAGACGCTCAGTGACTACTACATCAAACGTGCCGAACAGTATCACCCGGTGATACCGATTGGTGCGGGCAACGAAGTGACCGTGGTGTTCCAGGACGGCTTCCAGCTGAAAACCGTGGAAGAGATGGCGCTGGAACGCACGCAGAACAGAGCGGAAGAAGACAATCCGGAAAGTCCGGTTCCTGTTCCGCCATCGGCTGAAAGTCATCTTAACGGCTTTAATACTGACCAGATGCTGAAGCAGCTGGGCAACCTGAATCCGCAGCAGTTTATGTCCGGCAGCCAGGGAGGGGGCAACGATGGCAAATAATATGTCGTCCCGTCAGGCGTGCCATGCCGCCCGGTATGTTGTCGCCCGGGTTCTGCGAGGACTGTTCTGGTGTCTGAAGTACACCGTCATTCTGCCACTGGCCACAATGGCCTGATGGCTCTGTTTGTTTTATGGAAGGACAACACCACGCCGGGGAAATTACTGGTTAAGGAGATTAACTTCGTAAGACAAACAGCACCTGCCGGACAGTTCCCGGTCAGTGAATGCTGGTTTTCTTCCTCTGATTCTTCAGGCAGATCAGAAATACAGGATATCTGCCATTACCGCGCGGCTGATGCTGCAGATTATGTCAGGGAGACTGACCGGTCACTGATGCAACTGGTCACCGCATTATGGGCAACACTGGCACTGATGTATATCTCGCTGGCAGCGATCACCGGGAAATATCCGGTGCGACCCGGAAAAATGAAATGTATCCGGGTGGTAACCGCAGATGAACATCTGAAGGAAGTTTATACGGAAGACGCTTCCCTGCCGGGAAAAATCAGGAAATGCCCTGTTTATCTTCCTGATGACAGAACAAACAGAAACAACGGAGATAAAAATGAACATGCGTAATATTAATGTTATTACAGCCCTCTCTGTGCCGGGTAAAACCGTGTCAGATGATTTTATGCATGCTGTTCTCAGTAACTGCGCCACAAGAATCGTACTTCCTGCACCGGAGAAATTCGGTTCTGAGTCATTGCCGGACAATTTTAATATGACTGCTGTCGGTGTGATGAAGAATTCAGAAATATAAGGAACCCTTCGATGAATAAGCTGGTTTCTGATGGCAGCGTCAAAAAAATAAATTATCCGGTGCTGTATGAGTCCGGAATAACACCTCAGTTATGTGAAGTCAGTGCACCAGAACCTGATGCGGGTGGGAAACGCATTGTGGCATATGTTTATAAATCATCACGGAGTACGGTTTTTGAAAATCCTGACATTGTAAAAACCTGTACGGTCAGGGATTTGAAGAAGGATTTTGTGAACTGCGATGAGAAAGGTGAGGGACAATGAAACAGATTTCTTTCTTTATTCCTCTGCTGGGGACCTTATTACTTTCCGGCTGTGCCGGAACCAGTACGGAATTTGAGTGTAACGCCACCACATCCGATACCTGTATGACGATGGAGCAGGCCAATGAGAAGGCCAAAAAACTGGAGCAGTCCTCAGAAGCAAAGCCGGTTGCGGCATCACTGCCGCGCCTGGCTGAAGGGAACTTCCGGACAATGCCGGTGCAGACCGTCACCGCGACCACTCCGTCCGGCAGCAGACCTGCGGTGACAGCACATCCGGAGCAGAAACTGCTGGCACCTCGCCCGCTGTTTACCGCTGCCCGGGAAGTGAAAACGGTTGTTCCGGTCAGTTCAGTTACGCCGGTAACACCTCCTCGTCCGCTAAGAACGGGTGAGCAGACGGCAGCATTATGGATAGCGCCTTATATTGATAACCAGGATGTTTATCATCAGCCATCCAGCGTGTTTTTTGTTATTAAACCGTCTGCGTGGGGAAAACCACGTATTAATTAACTGGCCCTGAAGTTGTATATCAGCCGGCAATGCCGGCGGGCTTTCTGTATTCAAAATCTGCCTGTAAAACGAGTGCCCTGTGCGTGAAAAGGGATGGGCGGTAGCGTGTCAGAACATGTCGGGAGGAATATTCCGTGAGTGATGAAGCCGATGAAGCATATTCAGTGACAGAACAACTGACCATGACAGGAATAAACCGGATACGCCAGAAAATAAATGCTCATGGTATTCCTGTTTATCTCTGTGAAGCATGCGGAAATCCTATTCCGGAAGCCCGGCGGAAAATATTTCCCGGTGTGACGTTGTGCGTTGAATGTCAGGCGTATCAGGAAAGACAGAGAAAACATTATGCATAAGTCAGTCGCAGAACATAGTGATTTAATTCCGGATGAACATGAGTGGATATTCAGAAAACAGAAATCTTTGTATATGCGCCGGGAAATGGCGCGTTAATTACAGGTATTCCCTTCATGGCTACCGCATTTCTCGCTTTATTTTTCAACTAAGGAATTCATGTGAATAACCCACTTGAGGCCGTCACTCAGGCGGTTAACTCCCTCGTCACAGCACTGAAACTGCCTGACGAATCCGCAAAGGCCAATGAAGTTCTGGGCGAAATGAGCTTCCCGCAGTTCAGCCGTCTGCTGCCGTACCGTGATTACAACCAGGAATCCGGTCTGTTCATGAATGACACCACGATGGGCTTTATGCTGGAAGCCATCCCCATCAATGGGGCGAATGAGTCCATTGTGGAGGCCCTCGATCACATGCTGCGCACCAAACTGCCGCGCGGTATTCCGTTGTGTATCCATCTGATGTCCAGTCAGCTGGTTGGTGACAGGATTGAATACGGGCTGCGTGAGTTCTCCTGGTCAGGTGAACAGGCTGAACGGTTTAACGCCATTACCCGGGCCTATTATATGAAAGCGGCAGCGACACAGTTTCCGCTGCCGGAGGGGATGAATCTGCCCCTGACCCTGCGCCATTACCGGGTGTTTATCTCGTACTGTTCTCCTTCGAAGAAAAAAAGCCGGGCCGACATTCTGGAAATGGAAAACCTGGTGAAAATCATCCGGGCGTCGTTACAGGGGGCCAGTATCACCACACAGACGGTGGATGCACAGGCCTTTATCGATATTGTCGGGGAGATGATTAACCATAACCCGGACTCCCTGTACCCGAAAAGACGTCAGCTGGACCCGTATTCTGATCTGAATTATCAGTGTGTGGAGGACAGTTTTGATCTGAAAGTCCGGGCTGATTACCTGACGCTGGGCCTGCGTGAGAACGGCAGGAACAGCACGGCCCGCATCCTGAATTTCCATCTGGCCCGTAACCCGGAAATCGCCTTCCTGTGGAACGTGGCCGACAACTACAGCAACCTGCTGAACCCGGAACTGTCCATCTCCTGTCCGTTCATCCTGACGCTGACTCTGGTGGTGGAAGACCAGGTGAAAACCCACAGCGAAGCCAACCTGAAGTACATGGACCTGGAGAAAAAGTCGAAGACCTCCTATGCCAAATGGTTTCCGTCCGTGGAGAAAGAGGCGAAGGAGTGGGGGGAACTGCGTCAGCGGCTGGGCTCCGGTCAGTCCTCTGTGGTGTCCTACTTCCTCAACATCACAGCATTCTGCAAGGACAATAATGAAACGGCGCTGGAAGTGGAGCAGGACATCCTGAACAGCTTTCGTAAAAACGGTTTTGAGCTGATTTCACCGCGCTTTAACCACATGCGCAATTTCCTGACCTGCCTGCCCTTTATGGCCGGGAAAGGGCTGTTTAAACAGCTGAAAGAGGCCGGAGTGGTTCAGCGCGCAGAGAGCTTTAATGTTGCCAACCTGATGCCGTTAGTGGCGGATAACCCCCTGACACCGGCAGGTCTGCTGGCACCCACCTACCGTAACCAGCTGGCGTTTATCGATATTTTCTTCCGGGGGATGAATAACACCAACTACAACATGGCGGTCTGTGGCACCTCCGGGGCCGGTAAAACCGGGCTGATACAGCCACTTATCCGCAGCGTGCTGGACTCCGGAGGCTTTGCCGTGGTGTTCGACATGGGGGATGGATACAAGTCCCTGTGTGAGAACATGGGCGGGGTGTATCTGGACGGTGAAACCCTGCGTTTTAACCCGTTTGCGAACATCACCGATATTGACCAGTCAGCGGAGCGTGTCCGTGACCAGTTGTCAGTGATGGCCAGCCCCAACGGTAACCTGGATGAAGTGCATGAAGGTCTGCTGTTGCAGGCGGTCAGAGCCTCCTGGCTGGCCAAAGAGAACAGAGCACGTATTGATGACGTGGTGGATTTCCTGAAAAACGCCAGTGACAGCGAGCAGTATGCCGAGTCACCGACTATCCGCAGCCGTCTGGACGAAATGATTGTGCTGCTTGACCAGTACACTGCCAACGGCACTTACGGCCAGTATTTTAACTCTGATGAGCCGTCCCTGCGGGATGACGCAAAAATGGTGGTGCTGGAGCTGGGCGGACTGGAAGACCGTCCGTCACTGCTGGTTGCGGTGATGTTCTCCCTGATTATCTACATCGAGAACAGGATGTACCGCACGCCGCGTAACCTCAAGAAACTGAACGTTATTGATGAAGGCTGGCGTCTGCTGGACTTCAAAAATCACAAGGTCGGTGAATTTATTGAGAAAGGCTACCGTACGGCCCGCCGTCATACCGGTGCCTATATCACCATCACACAGAACATCGTCGACTTTGACTCTGATAAGGCCTCCAGTGCTGCCCGCGCGGCATGGGGTAACTCCTCCTACAAAATTATCCTCAAACAGAGTGCGAAGGAGTTCGCGAAATACAACCAACTGTATCCGGACCAGTTCCTGCCACTGCAGCGCGACATGATTGGTAAGTTTGGTGCGGCCAAAGACCAGTGGTTCAGTTCCTTCCTGCTGCAGGTGGAAAACCATTCCTCCTGGCACCGTCTGTTTGTGGACCCGTTAAGCCGCGCCATGTACAGCTCTGACGGCCCGGATTTTGAGTTTGTGCAGCAGAAGCGTAAAGAGGGGCTGAGTATTCATGAGGCAGTGTGGCAGCTGGCGTGGAAGAAGTCAGGGCCGGAAATGGCTTCGCTGGAAGCCTGGCTGGAAGAACATGAGAAATACAGGAGTGTGGCATGAGTTCAACGCAGAAACCCGCCGACGTCACGGCAGAACGACGCAGCCACTGGTGGTGGACGGTGCCGGGATGCCTGGCAATGGTGTTACTGAACGCAGCCGTCAGTTACGGCATTGTCAGACTGAACGCACCGGTGACTGTCGCCTTCAACATGAAACAGACCGTGGATGCGTTTTTTGACAGCGCCAGTCAGAAACAACTGTCAGAAGCGCAGTCAAAAGCCCTTTCAGCGCGTTTTAACACGGCACTGGAAGCCAGCCTGCAGGCGTGGCAGCAGAAACACCACGCGGTCATTCTGGTGTCGCCTGCTGTGGTACAGGGGGCACCGGATATCACCCGGGAAATCCAGCAGGATATTGCCCGGCGAATGAGGGCGGAACCATGAGATGCCGGGGGCTGATTGCCCTGCTGATATGGGGGCAGAGTGTGGCCGCCGCCGATCTTGGTACCTGGGGCGATCTGTGGCCGGTAAAGGAGCCGGACATGCTGACGGTGATCATGCAGCGCCTGACGGCACTGGAGCAGTCCGGTGAGATGGGCCGGAAAATGGATGCCTTTAAGGAGCGGGTGATCCGCAACAGTCTGCGGCCCCCTGCCGTACCCGGTATCGGACGCACGGAGAAATACGGCAGCCGGTTGTTTGACCCGTCCGTCAGACTGGCTGCGGATATCCGGGATAACGAAGGGCGGGTGTTTGCCCGTCAGGGTGAAGTGATGAATCCGCTGCAGTATGTTCCTTTTAACCAGACGCTGTATTTCATCAATGGCGATGATCCGGCGCAGGTGGCCTGGATGAAACGCCAGACGCCGCCCACACTGGAGAGCAAAATTATCCTCGTGCAGGGCAGTATCCCGGAGATGCAGAAGTCTCTGGACAGCCGTGTTTACTTTGACCAGAACGGTGTGCTCTGCCAGCGCCTCGGCATTGATCAGGTCCCGGCACGGGTGAGCGCCGTTCCCGGCGATCGCTTCCTGAAGGTGGAATTTATTCCGGCAGAGGAGGGCAGAAAATGAAGCGAAGGCTGTGGCTGCTGATGTTATTCCTTTTCGCCGGTCATGTCCCTGCGGCGTCTGCGGATTCTGCCTGTGAGGGGCGTTTTGTAAACCCGATCACAGATATCTGCTGGAGCTGTATTTTCCCGCTCTCGCTGGGCAGTATCAAAGTCAGTCAGGGTAAGGTCCCCGACACGGCGAACCCGTCGATGCCCATTCAGATTTGTCCGGCACCGCCGCCGCTGTTCAGGCGTATCGGGCTGGCCATTGGTTACTGGGAGCCGATGGCGTTGACGGACGTCACCCGGTCACCGGGATGCATGGTGAACCTGGGCTTCAGCCTGCCGGCTTTTGGTAAAACGGCACAGGGAACGGCGAAAAAGGATGAGAAGCAGGTAAATGGGGCGTTCTATCACGTTCACTGGTACAAATACCCGCTGACGTACTGGCTGAACATCATCACATCGCTGGGCTGTCTGGAAGGTGGTGACCTGGATATCGCTTATCTTTCTGAAATCGACCCCACCTGGACGGACAGCAGCCTGACCACCATTCTCAATCCGGAAGCTGTCATCTTTGCCAATCCGATAGCACAGGGAGCCTGCGCAGCAGATGCGATTGCCAGCGCCTTTAATATGCCTCTCGATGTTCTGTTCTGGTGTGCCGGTTCGCAGGGAAGTATGTACCCGTTCAATGGCTGGGTGAGTAATGAGTCCAGTCCGTTGCAGTCCTCCCTGCTGGTCAGTGAACGCATGGCGTTCAAGCTGCACCGTCAGGGCATGATTATGGAAACCATCGGGAAAAATAACGCCGTCTGTAATGAATATCCGTCCCCAATCCTGCCCAAAGAACGCTGGCGTTACCAGATGGTGAATATGTATCCGGACAGCGGGCAGTGCCACCCGTTCGGGCGCAGCGTGACCCGCTGGGAAACCGGGAAAAATCCGCCCAACACAAAGAAAAACTTCGGCTACCTGATGTGGCGTAAACGTAACTGTGTCTTCCTGTGAGGCGAATGATGAAGCTGAGTATGAAATCTCTGGCAGCACTGCTGATGATGCTGAACGGGGCGGTTATGGCGTCAGAAAACGTGAACACTCCTGAAAACCGCCAGTTCCTGAAGCAGCAGGAAAATTTAAGCAGACAACTGCGTGAAAAACCTGACCATCAGCTGAAAGCCTGGGCGGAGAAACAGGTGCTGGAAAACCCCCTTCAGCGTTCAGATAACCATTTCCTGGATGAGCTGGTTCGTAAACAGCAGGCTTCGCAGGACGGGAAACCCCGGCAGGGTGCTCTGTATTTTGTGTCGTTTTCCATTCCCGAAGAGGGGCTGAAACGAATGCTGGGCGAAACCCGGCACTACGGTATTCCGGCCACACTGCGGGGCATGGTGAACAATGACCTGAAGACCACCGCTGAAGCTGTGTTGTCCCTGGTGAAAGACGGCGCGACTGATGGTGTTCAGATCGACCCGACGCTGTTTTCACAGTACGGCATTCGCACTGTACCGGCACTGGTGGTGTTCTGCAGTCAGGGATACGACATCATCCGGGGAAACCTGCGGGTCGGCCAGGCGCTGGAGAAAGTGGCCGCCACGGGTGACTGCCGGCAGGTGGCTCATGATTTACTGGCAGGGAAAGGAGATTCCGGGAAATGAAACGTATTTTACCTCTGATACTGGCTCTGGTTGCCGGCATGGCACAGGCTGACAGCAACAGTGATTACCGGGCCGGTTCTGATTTTGCTCACCAGATCAAAGGGCAGGGAAGCAGCAGTATTCAGGGCTTTAAGCCACAGGAGAGTATCCCCGGCTATAACGCGAATCCGGACGAGACAAAATATTACGGTGGCGTGACTGCCGGCGGGGATGGCGGCCTGAAAAATGACGGCACCACGGAATGGGCGACCGGTGAAACCGGAAAAACCATTACAGAGTCATTCATGAACAAGCCGAAAGACATTCTTTCACCGGATGCACCGTTTATCCAGACCGGCAGGGATGTGGTGAACCGGGCTGACAGCATTGTGGGAAACACCGGGCAGCAGTGCAGTGCGCAGGAGATTAGCAGGAGTGAATACACGAATTACACCTGTGAGCGGGATTTACAGGTGGAGCAGTACTGCACACGAACTGCCCGTATGGAGCTGCAGGGGAGTACCACATGGGAAACCCGGACGCTGGAGTATGAAATGAGTCAGCTACCTGCACGTGAAGTGAATGGTCAGTATGTTGTCTCCATTACCTCTCCCGTTACCGGTGAAATTGTCGATGCGCATTACAGCTGGAGTCGTACTTACCTGCAGAAGAGTGTACCTATGACAATTACAGTACTGGGAACCCCACTGAGCTGGAATGCCAAATACTCAGCAGATGCCTCATTTACACCAGTACAGAAAACACTGACTGCCGGTGTGGCTTTTACGTCATCTCACCCCGTCCGGGTCGGGAATACAAAATTCAAACGTCATACGGCAATGAAGCTGCGTCTGGTTGTCAGGGTAAAAAAAGCCTCGTACACCCCGTATGTTGTCTGGTCTGAAAGCTGCCCGTTCAGCAAGGAGCTGGGGAAACTGACAAAAACAGAATGTACGGAGGCTGGCGGGAACAGGACGCTGGTGAAAGACGGTCAGTCATACAGCATGTACCAGAGCTGCTGGGCATACCGGGACACGTATGTCACGCAGTCAGCAGACAAGGGAACCTGTCAGACCTACACCGACAATCCTGCCTGTACCCTGGTGTCACACCAGTGTGCCTTTTACTCCGAAGAAGGTGCCTGTCTGCATGAATATGCCACGTACTCCTGTGAGTCAAAAACATCCGGGAAAGTGATGGTCTGTGGGGGAGACGTCTTCTGTCTCGATGGCGAATGCGATAAGGCTCAGAGCGGGCAGAGTAATGATTTTGCCGAAGCCGTTTCTCAGCTGGCGGCACTGGCCGCAGCAGGTAAGGATGTTGCGGCGCTGAACGGGGTGGATGTCCGTGCTTTCACCGGTCAGGCGAAATTTTGTAAGAAGGCTGCAGCCGGATACAGCAACTGCTGTAAGGACAGCGGCTGGGGACAGGATATCGGGCTGGCCAAATGCAGCAGTGATGAAAAGGCCCTGGCTAAAGCAAAATCAAACAAACTGACCGTCAGCGTCGGGGAGTTCTGTTCGAAGAAAGTGCTGGGTGTCTGTCTGGAGAAAAAACGCAGCTACTGTCAGTTTGATTCGAAGCTGGCGCAGATAGTCCAGCAGCAGGGGCGCAACGGTCAGTTGCGTATCAGTTTTGGTAGTGCGAAGCATCCTGACTGTCGGGGGATTACGGTTGATGAGCTGCAGAAAATTCAGTTCAACAGACTGGATTTCACTAACTTCTACGAAGACCTGATGAATAACCAGAAAATCCCGGACAGTGGCGTTCTGACGCAGAAAGTGAAAGAGCAGATTGCTGACCAGCTGAAACAGGCAGGACAGTAAGGTATGGGAAATAACCGGGGGAAATGATGAAAGTCATATTCACGTCGAACCGTTTTATTGATTTTCTTATCCGGCTTTTGATTACAGCGATTGTCATTTCTCCGGTAATTATCTGGTCGTGGGATACGGTAAAAGAAACCACGGCAGACGGGATGCTTGCCGCTGCTTTCGTTATCCTTTACTCCGGTGTGCTCCTGTTTATTCTGTATTTTTGTTTTTCTGCCCTGACTGACCTGCAGAAACCTGATGAAAGAAAAAGTGATGAAAGGAATGAAGATGAATAAAGCATTACTGCCACTGTTACTCTGCTGCTTTATTTTTCCGGCGTCAGGAAAAGATGCAGGCTGGCAGTGGTATAACGAGAAAATAAATCCGAAGGAAAAAGAAAATAAACCTGTACCTGCAGCCCCCCGTCAGGAACCGGATATTATGCAGAAACTGGCCGCACTGCAGACGGCAACAAAGCGGGCGCTGTACGAAGCCATTCTGTATCCCGGCGTGGATAATTTTGTGAAATATTTCCGGCTGCAAAATTACTGGACTCAGCAGGCCGGGCTTTTCACCATGAGCGCCAGAAAGGCCATGCTGGCACATCCTGAACTGGACTATAACCTGCAGTACAGCCATTACAACGGCACGGTACGGAACCAGCTGGCAGCAGACCAGGCGCAGCAGCGACAGGCCATTGCGAAACTGGCTGAACACTACGGCATCATGTTTTTTTACCGGGGGCAGGACCCCATCGACGGGCAACTGGCGCAGGTCATTAATGGCTTCCGGGATACGTATGGTCTGAGTGTTATTCCCGTTTCCGTGGATGGCGTGATTAATCCGCTGTTGCCGGATTCCCGGACTGACCAGGGGCAGGCGCAGCGCCTCGGCGTGAAATATTTCCCGGCCATGATGCTGGTTGACCCGAAACAGGGCAGTGTTCGCCCGTTATCATACGGCTTTATTTCGCAGGACGACCTGGCAAAACAGTTCCTGAACGTTTCTGAGGATTTTAAACCCAATTTTTAATCGCGGATTTGATTTATGAGTGAAGATTATTTGAAAATGTTTACAGGTGTTGTTCTGTTAATATTTGTCATTATTGCCGGTTATTTCTTTTCTGAGCGTAATGACAGGAAAATGTTTCTCCTGAGCTCACTGGTTTTCCTTGTTATTAATATCGCGTGTTTATATGTGCTTACCGCCAGTCTCTGGTTTCTGTGTGGTGCAATTATGAGTCAGGGCGCAGCACTGGTTGTTTCAATAGTTGCGGCCGCATTACCGGACGTTACGAGCTTCGACAGGTTCAGAAGAATATTTATCTGTATTGTGTTGTCATCGGTATGGTCCGGAGTGATGTGGTTTTTTATAAGGGGGCTTATGACAGGCTAAGTCATATAAAACGGTCATAAAAACCATACAAAATAATGAGGTTGATTACTGAAGACCATATGATAAACCATACCGCAATTCAGTGGCTTCTGAATAGCTCACAAAAATAAATATAGATAATTGAAAATAACCATAATACAACGATGCCTGCTGCGATACTTAATAAACTTATTACAAGATAGTCAGGGAAGGCATTGACCGGTAATGAATGTGATGCTGCATATATCAGCGCAATAATTGCCGCATTTCCCAGTAACGACTCTCTTATTATGTTTCTGATTATTTCCAGTTTTTCTTTAAAAGATCGCTTTTCCATTTGTACCTCTGATTAATATCACACAAACGCGAATATTACAGACATGAATACTCTCATGTAAATAATAACCGGAGTTTAACATGATAAGTAAACGCAGATTCTCTTTACCCCGGCTTGATATTACGGGAATGTGGGTATTTTCCCTGGGTGTCTGGTTTCATATCGTCGCCCGTCTTGTTTACAGCAAACCCTGGATGGCTTTTTTTCTGGCGGAGCTGATTGCGGCCATTCTCGTACTGTTCGGCGCATACCAGGTGCTGGATGCATGGATTGCCCGTGTCAGCCGGGAAGAGCGTGAGGCACTGGAAGCCAGGCAACAGGCCATGATGGAAGGGCAGCAGGAGGGCGGACATGTCTCTCACTAAATCACTGCTGTTCACCCTGTTGCTGAGCGCCGCTGCTGTGCAGGCCTCCACCCGGGATGAAATAGAGCGACTCTGGAATCCGCAGGGTATGGCTACGCAGCCTGCACAACCGGCAGCAGGCACGTCAGCCAGGACAGCAAAGCCGGCTCCCCGCTGGTTCCGCCTCAGTAATGGCAGGCAGGTTAACCTGGCCGACTGGAAGGTGGTGCTGTTTATGCAGGGGCATTGCCCTTACTGTCACCAGTTTGACCCGGTACTGAAACAGCTGGCACAGCAGTACGGCTTTTCCGTTTTTTCCTACACCCTGGATGGTCAGGGGGATACGGCCTTTCCTGAAGCATTACCGGTGCCACCGGAGGTGATGCAGACCTTCTTCCCGAATATCCCGGTGGCCACACCGACCACCTTCCTGGTCAACGTCAACACGCTTGAGGCATTACCGCTTTTACAGGGGGCAACGGATGCCGCCGGTTTTATGGCGCGGGTGGATACCGTTTTGCAGATGTACGGAGGAAAAAAAGGTGCGAAATAAGCAGGTGGTGTTACTCATTGCCGGAATATCCGGCATCGTGACGGGAATAATCGTCAGCCTGAATATCCCCTTTATCCGTCAGGGGCTTTTTTATCCCGCCAGCCCTGTAGAAATTGTCGTTTCGCTGAGTCTTACCTTTTCTGTTTCTGTTGTGTTTTTTGTGGGGGCAATTGTGGGATGGATTTCGGTGTCTGAAATATATTACAGCCGCATGACCGGTCTGAATGAATCATCGGAAATATCAGAGGGAACTTATAATGAGAGAAAATAAAAGTAATCCTGAGCTCAAAATCAGAAGTACAGAACGAGATTATAAATGCATTTCCAGAATTACTGGCAGGTATGCTGGGTTGTCTCTGGTATTCCTGACTGCCGGAATTATTTTATGGACAGTTATGGATATTATTTTTGATGCCTGTATTGATTCGTGGAAAGCGGACCCGGAATTAAATAATTCGAGTTATATGTGGAATATCCTGATATATGCCATTCCGTATACGTTATATGCGCTTGCAGCCGGGTTTCTTGTTACATTTTTTTCTGTCCCCAATGTACGAATTAATATACGGAAATATCGAGATATTCCTGCTGAAATGTCGTATGCACCGGGAGAACACATTAAGGGAGGGCAAGAATGATGCCACGCATTAAACCTCTTCTGGTTCTTTGTGCCGCCTTACTGACGGTGACGCCTGCAGCGTCAGCGGATGTGAACAGCGACATGAATCAGTTCTTTAATAAGCTGGGATTTGCTTCCAATACCACACAGCCGGGCGTCTGGCAGGGGCAGGCCGCCGGCTATGCTTACGGTGGCTCCCTGTATGCCCGTACTCAGGTCAAAAATGTTCAGCTAATTTCCATGACGCTGCCGGATATCAATGCTGGATGTGGCGGCATCGACGCCTATCTCGGCTCGTTCAGTTTTATTAATGGTGAGCAGTTGCAGCGTTTTGTTAAGCAGATTATGAGCAATGCTGCCGGTTACTTTTTTGACCTTGCCCTGCAGACAACGGTGCCGGAAATAAAAACCGCAAAAGACTTCCTGCAGAAAATGGCAAGCGACATTAACAGCATGAACCTCAGTTCCTGCCAGGCGGCGCAGGGGATTATCGGCGGGCTTTTCCCCCGGATGCAGGTGTCCCAGCAGAAAGTCTGTCAGGACATTGCCGGTGAGAGCAATATTTTTGCTGACTGGGCGGCTTCCCGGCAGGGATGTACCGTTGGCGGTAAATCTGACAGCGTCAGGGATAAAGCCAGCGACAAGGATAAGGAGCGTGTGACCAAAAACATTAACATCATGTGGAATGCGCTTTCCAAAAACAGAATGTTTGACGGCAACAAAGAGCTGAAAGAGTTTGTGATGACGCTGACCGGCTCACTGGTGTTTGGTCCCAACGGCGAAATCACACCGCTGTCAGCCAGAACCACTGACCGCTCAATTATCCGGGCCATGATGGAAGGCGGCACAGCAAAAATTTATCACTGCAACGATTCTGATAAATGCCTGAAAGTGGTGGCAGACACACCGGTGACCATCAGCCGGGATAATGCACTGAAGTCTCAGATTACTAAACTTCTGGCCAGCATTCAGAACAAGGCTGTCAGTGACACGCCTCTGGATGACAAGGAAAAAGGCTTTATTTCCAGTACCACCATCCCCGTCTTCAAATACCTGGTTGACCCGCAGATGCTCGGTGTTTCCAACAGTATGATTTACCAGCTGACGGACTATATCGGTTACGACATCCTGCTGCAGTACATTCAGGAGCTGATACAGCAGGCACGGGCGATGGTGGCCACGGGAAATTATGACGAAGCGGTTATCGGGCATATTAACGACAACATGAATGATGCCACCCGGCAGATTGCGGCGTTTCAGTCACAGGTGCAGGTACAGCAGGATGCGCTGCTGGTTGTCGATCGTCAGATGAGCTACATGCGTCAGCAGCTTTCCGCCCGCATGCTCAGTCGTTACCAGAACAACTATCACTTCGGAGGGAGCACGCTGTGAATGAAGTTTATGTGATTGCCGGTGGTGAGTGGTTGCGGAATAACCTGAACGCCATTGCCGCCTTTATGGGAACCTGGACGTGGGATTCCATTGAAAAAATTGCGCTCACATTGTCTGTTCTCGCGGTGGCCGTAATGTGGGTACAGCGGCACAACGTGATGGATTTGCTGGGCTGGGTGGCCGTGTTTGTGCTTATCAGCCTGCTGGTTAATGTCCGCACATCGGTGCAGATTATTGATAACAGTGACCTGGTCAAAGTTCACCGGGTGGATAATGTGCCGGTCGGTCTGGCGATGCCACTTTCACTGACGACCCGTATCGGGCATGCAATGGTGGCCAGTTACGAGATGATCTTCACGCAACCGGACAGCGTCACCTACAGCAAAACGGGGATGCTGTTCGGGGCGAATCTGATTGTGAAAAGCACCGATTTCCTGTCCCGGAATCCGGAAATCATCAATCTGTTCCAGGACTACGTCCAGAACTGCGTGCTGGGTGATATTTACCTGAATCATAAATACACGCTGGAAGACCTGATGGCCTCCGCTGACCCCTACACGCTGATTTTTTCCCGCCCCAGCCCGCTACGGGGCGTTTATGACAACAATAATAATTTCATAACTTGTAAGGATGCGTCGGTCACGCTGAAAGACAGGCTGAATCTCGATACAAAGACGGGAGGCAAGACCTGGCATTATTATGTGCAGCAGATATTTGGCGGCAGACCGGACCCGGACCTGTTATTCAGACAACTGGTCAGTGACAGTTACAGTTATTTCTACGGCTCCAGTCAGTCTGCCAGCCAGATTATGCGCCAGAACGTCACCATGAATGCCCTGAAAGAGGGTATCACCAGTAATGCAGCCCGTAACGGTGACACCGCCAGCCTGGTAAGTCTGGCCACCACGTCATCGATGGAGAAACAACGTCTGGCACATGTCTCCATTGGTCATGTAACTATGCGAAACCTGCCGATGGTCCAGACTATCCTGACGGGGATTGCCATTGGTATATTCCCGCTCCTGATACTGGCGGCTGTCTTTAACAAGCTGACATTGTCTGTATTAAAGGGGTATGTGTTTGCCCTGATGTGGCTGCAGACCTGGCCGTTGTTGTATGCCATTCTGAACAGTGCCATGACATTCTATGCGAAACAGAATGGTGCGCCGGTCGTGTTGTCTGAACTCTCTCAGATACAGCTGAAATACTCTGACCTGGCCTCCACTGCCGGGTATCTTTCAGCCATGATCCCCCCGTTGTCATGGATGATGGTAAAAGGCCTTGGCGCAGGTTTTTCCAGCGTGTACAGCCACTTCGCCTCTTCATCTATCAGTCCAACGGCCAGTGCAGCAGGCAGTGTGGTTGACGGTAATTACTCCTACGGCAACATGCAGACGGAAAACGTGAACGGCTTCAGCTGGAGCACCAACAGCACCACGTCGTTTGGTCAGATGATGTACCAGACCGGCAGTGGCGCAACCGCCACACAGACCCGTGACGGTAATATGGTGATGGATGCAAGCGGAGCGATGTCCCGGTTACCGGTCGGTATCAATGCAACGCGTCAGATTGCAGCGGCACAACAGGAAATGGCCCGGGAGGCGTCGAACAGAGCCGAAAGTGCCCTGCATGGTTTCAGCAGCAGTATTGCCAGTGCCTGGAACACACTCAGTCAGTTTGGCTCTAACCGGGGGAGCAGTGACTCTGTCACTGGTGGTGCTGACAGCACGATGAGTGCTCAGGACTCCATGATGGCCAGCCGTATGCGCAGTGCAGTGGAAAGCTATGCGAAGGCGCATAATATCAGTAATGAGCAGGCGACGAGAGAACTGGCCTCGAGAAGTACAAATGCGTCGCTTGGCCTTTACGGTGATGCTTATGCTAAAGGGCATTTAGGCATAAGTGTATTGGGTAACGGTGGAGGGGTTGGTCTCCAGGCCGGAGCTAAGGCAAGCATTGATGGCAGTGATCTTGACTCACATGAAGCCAGTAGTGGTTCACGGGCCAGCCATGATGCTCGTCATGATATCGATGCCAGAGCTACACAAGACTTTAAAGAAGCCAGCGATTACTTTACCAGCCGCAAAGTCAGTGAATCCGGCAGCCATACTGACAATAATGCTGATTCCCGTGTGGATCAGTTGTCTGCAGCCCTGAATTCAGCGAAACAGAGTTACGACCAGTACACGACGAATATGACCCGCAGCCATGAATATGCTGAAATGGCATCCCGTACTGAGAGTATGAGTGGGCAGATGAGTGAAGATCTGTCGCAACAGTTTGCACAGTATGTGATGAAAAACGCACCGCAGGATGTTGAAGCTATTCTGACAAATACCAGTTCGCCGGAGATTGCAGAACGCCGTCGGGCTATGGCGTGGTCTTTTGTGCAGGAACAGGTACAGCCTGGTGTTGATAACACCTGGCGTGAATCCCGTAGAGATATAGGTAAAGGAATGGAGAGCGTACCTTCGGGTGGTGGCAGCCAGGATATTATTGCTGATCATCAGGGACATCAGGCCATTATTGAGCAAAGAACGCAGGACAGTAATATCCGTAATGATGTAAAACATCAGGTTGATAATATGGTCACAGAATATCGAGGTAATATCGGAGATACTCAGAACAGCATCCGAGGCGAGGAAAATATTGTAAAAGGGCAGTATTCTGAACTACAAAATCATCATAAAACAGAAGCATTAACTCAGAATAATAAATATAATGAAGAAAAGCTGGCTCAGGAAAGAATACCTGGTGCTGATAGTCCGAAAGAGCTTTTAGAGAAAGCAAAGAGTTACCAGCATAAAGAATAATCATAACATGTTGGGTAGGGTATGGAGAGACCATGATTACACAACAAATTATCAGTAGTGAGTTGGAAGTTTTAAAGAAACATATTGACTCAGGAGATATTAGAATTCCGTCACTATGGCAGGGATTAAAACCCGGGCTTATCATCATGGGGTGGATGATTTTTTGTCCCTTGCTAATGTCATTTCTAATAACACAAAAGACAAGTGAAACACTCACTGCTGTGTTAGCCGGAGGATGGCTTGGACTTATTATTCTGTTTATTGTGGCAAGGATTAGAATGTTATATTTCTCTCTGCCGGAAGAATTCCTAAAGACATCATCCGTAATGAGGGTTATATCATCAAAACTTAAAGTGTATTTCATTGTGTATATGGGAGTTATATTTTTATGGTCTTTTTTAGGTGGAGGGATTATATACGGTTTTGGCGCAATTTTAGTGACGGTTATTATGGCGTTCTTGATTCAATTAGATATCGGTAGATATCAATTTGTTGGTGTTATTGATGCAATCAATAGTTACGTCAAAAACAAGAAGTTATCAAGAGTAAAATAAAAGATATTAGAGAGTAAATATATGATGAAAACAAAAAAACTAATGATGGTTGCACTGGTCAGTTCCACTCTGGCCCTTTCAGGGTGTGGTGCGATGAGCACAGCAATCAAGAAGCGTAACCTTGAGGTGAAGACTCAGATGAGTGAGACCATCTGGCTTGAACCCGCCAGCGAACGCACGGTATTTCTGCAGATCAAAAACACGTCTGATAAAGACATGAGTGGGCTGCAGGGCAAAATTGCTGATGCTGTGAAAGCAAAAGGGTATCAGGTGGTGACTTCTCCGGATAAAGCCTACTACTGGATTCAGGCGAATGTGCTGAAGGCCGATAAGATGGATCTGCGGGAGTCTCAGGGATGGCTGAACCGTGGTTATGAAGGCGCAGCAGTTGGTGCAGCGTTAGGTGCCGGTATCACCGGATATAATTCCAATTCTGCCGGTGCCACACTCGGTGTGGGCCTTGCTGCCGGTCTGGTGGGTATGGCTGCAGATGCGATGGTGGAAGATGTGAACTATACCATGATCACGGATGTGCAGATTGCAGAGCGTACTAAGGCAACGGTGACAACGGATAATGTTGCCGCCCTGCGTCAGGGCACATCAGGTGCGAAAATTCAGACCAGTACAGAAACAGGTAACCAGCATAAATACCAGACCCGTGTGGTCTCAAATGCGAACAAGGTTAACCTGAAATTTGAAGAGGCGAAGCCTGTTCTCGAAGACCAGCTGGCCAAATCAATCGCAAATATTCTCTGATTATCTTCCGGAGGCTGGTCTGACCGGCCTCCTGACTGACGCCTCGCTTTGCTCGTTGTCCAACCCCGGAAAGAAATAAAATAAATTTTATTTCTCCCCGGCGTTTCCGAAATAAATATGAAAACACTGAGCGGTTGTGCAAATTCTTTGTGCGACCGTGAAGTGTTGCCGGCGAAGCCGGAATTTAACGGTTATTAATCTTTTCATCATTAATAATCAGTCCGACTGACTTTTTTTCTTCGGAATATCATCATGAGTTTTAACGCAAAGGATATGACCCAGGGCGGTCAGATTGCGTCCATGCGTATCCGCATGTTCAGCCAGATCGCCAATATCATGCTTTACTGCCTGTTTATTTTTTTCTGGATACTCGTTGGTCTGGTTTTATGGGTAAAAATAAGCTGGCAGACGTTTGTGAACGGCTGTATTTACTGGTGGTGTACCACGCTGGAAGGCATGCGGGATTTAATCAAGTCCCAGCCGGTATATGAGATCCAGTATTACGGCAAAACCTTCCGGATGAATGCTGCTCAGGTACTGCATGATAAATATATGATCTGGTGCGGAGAGCAGCTATGGTCCGCATTCGTTCTGGCCACAGTTGTGGCACTGGTTATTTGCCTGATTACCTTCTTTGTTGTCTCCTGGATTCTGGGGCGTCAGGGTAAACAACAGAGCGAAAATGAAGTCACAGGTGGTCGTCAGCTGACAGACAATCCGAAAGACGTTGCCCGGATGCTGAAAAAAGACGGCAAGGACTCCGATATACGGATTGGCGACCTGCCGATTATCCGGGATTCCGAAATCCAGAACTTCTGTCTGCACGGCACGGTCGGGGCCGGTAAGTCGGAAGTTATCCGTCGTCTGGCCAACTACGCCCGTCAGCGTGGAGATATGGTGGTGATTTATGACCGTTCAGGGGAATTTGTTAAAAGTTACTATGATCCCTCCATCGATAAAATCCTGAATCCGCTGGATGCCCGCTGTGCCGCCTGGGATTTGTGGAAGGAGTGCCTGACACAGCCGGATTTTGATAATACCGCGAACACGCTGATCCCGATGGGCACAAAAGAGGACCCGTTCTGGCAGGGGTCAGGACGTACCATTTTTGCGGAAGCGGCGTACCTGATGCGTAATGACCCCAACCGCAGCTACAGCAAACTGGTGGACACACTGCTTTCCATCAAAATCGAAAAACTGCGTACCTTCCTACGTAATTCACCGGCGGCCAACCTGGTGGAAGAGAAAATTGAGAAAACGGCGATTTCCATCCGTGCTGTGCTGACCAACTACGTGAAAGCCATCCGTTACCTGCAGGGGATTGAGCATAACGGTGAGTCTTTTACCATCCGTGACTGGATGCGTGGTGTCCGGGAAGATCAGAAAAACGGCTGGCTGTTTATTTCGTCGAATGCCGACACCCATGCCTCCCTGAAGCCGGTGATCTCCATGTGGCTGTCCATTGCCATTCGTGGTCTGCTGGCAATGGGAGAAAACCGTAACCGTCGTGTGTGGTTTTTCTGTGATGAGTTACCCACGTTACACAAACTGCCGGACCTGGTGGAGATCCTGCCGGAAGCCCGTAAGTTCGGTGGCTGTTATGTGTTTGGTATCCAGTCCTATGCCCAGCTGGAAGATATCTACGGTGAGAAAGCGGCTGCCTCGCTGTTTGACGTCATGAACACCCGTGCCTTTTTCCGTTCTCCCAGCCATAAGATTGCAGAGTTCGCTGCCGGTGAAATTGGTGAGAAAGAGCACCTGAAAGCCAGCGAGCAGTATTCCTACGGTGCTGATCCGGTACGTGACGGGGTATCGACCGGTAAGGATATGGAGCGCCAGACGCTGGTCAGTTATTCCGACATTCAGTCTCTGCCGGATCTGACCTGTTATGTCACCCTGCCCGGACCGTATCCGGCAGTAAAACTCTCTCTGAAATATCAGACACGACCGAAGGTCGCTCCGGAGTTTATTCCGCGTGACATCAACCCGGAAATGGAGAACCGTCTGAGTGCCGTACTTGCCGCAAGGGAAGCAGAAGGTCGTCAGATGGCCAGCCTCTTCGAACCGGATGTCCCGGAGGTTGTTTCCGGAGAAGACGTGACTCAGGCTGAACAGCCGCAACAGCCGCAACAGCCGCAACAGCCGCAACAGCCGCAACAGCCGCAACAGCCGGTGTCTCCTGCCATCAACGATAAGAAGTCAGATTCAGGTGTGAATGTTCCGGCAGGGGGGATCGAGCAGGAGCTGAAAATGAAACCGGAAGAAGAGATGGAACAGCAACTGCCACCCGGGATCAGTGAATCCGGTGAAGTGGTGGATATGGCCGCTTATGAGGCATGGCAACAGGAAAATCATCCGGACATCCAGCAGCAGATGCAGCGTCGTGAAGAGGTGAACATTAATGTGCACCGGGAGCGCGGGGAGGATGTTGAGCCGGGAGATGATTTCTGATGAACAGGTCAACTCCAGTCTTCAATTCTCAGGCCGCCCACACGTTCAAATTCCCGGGTGTTATTAGTCACAATAATCAGTCCCCGACTGCGGGCATGACCTGCGATCATTTGATCAAATGGCCCGACAGGGCGTGCCTGACGGGCAAGTTCTGCTCTTATCTGGCCGGTGTGTGTGGCAGCAGCAGCGTCGTAATCCAGAACGTCAATGCGGGAAACAAATCCCTCGATCACAGCGAGATTACGTTCAGGCATCTGGCTTTTTTCTGCACCATATATCAGCTCCATCAGAGTGACCGAACTGATGCACATTCTCCCCTGGTTCAGGTTAAAACGTTCCCTGACACTGGCGGGTTTGTTCTTTATCGTAAAAATGCAGATGTTGGTATCGAGCATAAACTTCAGCATCAGAATGACTCCCTTTCCTGCATACCAGGCTGTTCCCTGTTATCCATAAAATCAGCGCTGACACTGTTTCCGTCGAACCATTCGTCCCATGTCTCTCCGGCAGGCGTAATGATTCGGGTTCGTCCGACAGCAATCACTTCAACGCGTTTTACGTTTTCCGGCAATGCAACCGCTTTTGGCAGTCTGACCGCCTGGCTGCGGTTGCTGAGAAATACGGTGGTTTCCATTATTTGCCTCCTTATGTGGATATGTCTTGTGTATATCCATTGTGGGATTGATGCCGGGATATGTCAAAGGGATATACGTTTATGATGAGTATTGCGCAGGTCAGATCGGCCGGAAGTGCCGGGAACTATTATACCGACAAGGATAATTACTATGTGCTGGGCAGCATGGGAGAACGCTGGGCCGGCCAGGGGGCTGAACAACTGGGGCTGCAGGGCAGTGTCGATAAGGATGTCTTTACCCGCCTTCTGGAGGGCAGGTTGCCAGACGGGGCGGATTTAAGCCGCATGCAGGATGGCCGTAACAGGCATCGTCCCGGCTACGACCTGACCTTTTCCGCTCCCAAAAGTGTCTCCATGATGGCCATGCTCGGGGGGGACAAACGTCTTATTGATGCACATAACCAGGCCGTGGATTTTGCTGTCCGTCAGGTGGAGGCGCTGGCTTCCACACGGGTTATGACGGACGGACAGTCAGAAACGGTGCTGACCGGTAATCTGGTGATGGCACTGTTTAACCACGACACCAGTCGCGATCAGGAACCACAGTTACACACACATGCGGTAGTGGCCAATGTCACGCAGCATAACGGCGAGTGGAAGACACTGAGCAGTGATAAAGTGGGGAAAACGGGGTTCATTGAGAATGTGTACGCTAATCAGATTGCCTTCGGCAGGCTCTACCGGGAAAAACTGAAAGAGCAGGTTGAGGCGCTGGGCTATGAAACGGAAGTGGTTGGTAAGCACGGTATGTGGGAGATGCCGGGCGTACCGGTGGAGGCCTTTTCCGGACGCTCACAGACTATCCGGGAGGCCGTCGGGGAAGACGCCTCGCTGAAATCCCGGGATGTGGCGGCGCTGGATACGCGAAAATCCAAACAGCACGTCGATCCTGAAGTCAGAATGGCCGAGTGGATGCAGACGCTGAAGGAAACCAGGTTCGACATCCGGGCATATCGTGACGCGGCGGATCAGCGTGCGGAGACCCGCACGCAGGCGCCCGGGGCTGTTTCACAGGAGGGGCCGGATGTGCAGCAGGCGGTGACACAGGCGATTGCCGGATTAAGTGAACGAAAAGTGCAGTTTACGTACACGGACGTGCTGGCCAGAACGGTCGGTATACTGCCGCCGGAAAATGGTGTGATTGAACGGGCACGCGCCGGTATCGATGAGGCCATCAGCCGTGAGCAACTCATCCCCCTTGACCGTGAGAAGGGGCTGTTCACGTCCGGGATTCATGTGCTCGATGAACTGTCAGTCCGGGCACTCAGTCGCGATATCATGAAACAGAACCGGGTGACCGTACATCCGGAGAAAAGTGTCCCCCGGACGGCCGGCTACAGCGATGCCGTCAGTGTTCTGGCACAGGATCGCCCGTCGCTGGCCATTGTGTCCGGGCAGGGCGGTGCAGCCGGGCAGCGTGAGCGGGTGGCTGAACTGGTCATGATGGCCCGGGAGCAGGGGCGGGAGGTGCAGATTATCGCTGCTGACCGTCGTTCGCAGATGAACCTGAAGCAGGATGAACGGCTGTCCGGTGAGCTGATAACCGGACGTCGTCAGCTGCAGGAGGGCATGACCTTCACACCGGGCAGTACCGTTATCGTTGACCAGGGCGAAAAACTCTCCCTGAAAGAGACGTTAACCCTGCTGGACGGTGCCGCACGTCATAACGTACAGGTCCTGATAACCGACAGCGGGCAGCGAACCGGTACAGGCAGTGCACTTATGGCCATGAAGGATGCCGGGGTGAACACATATCGCTGGCAGGGGGGAGAACAGCGACCGGCCACCATCATCAGTGAACCAGACCGTAATGTCCGCTATGCCCGGCTGGCCGGAGATTTTGCGGCCAGCGTGAAAGCCGGAGAAGAGAGCGTGGCACAGGTCAGCGGGGTACGGGAACAGGCCATACTGACACAGGCCATTCGCAGCGAGCTGAAAACACAGGGCGTGCTCGGTCATCAGGAGGTGACCATGACGGCACTGTCACCGGTCTGGCTGGACAGCCGGAGCCGTTATCTGCGGGATATGTACCGCCCGGGAATGGTGATGGAGCAGTGGAACCCGGAGACACGCAGTCATGACCGCTATGTGATAGACCGGGTGACGGCGCAGAGTCACTGCCTGACCCTGCGGGATGCGCAGGGTGAAACGCAGGTGGTGCGTATTTCTTCTCTGGACAGCAGCTGGTCGCTGTTCCGGCCGGAAAAAATGCCGGTGGCAGACGGCGAGCGTCTGAGGGTGACAGGGAAAATTCCCGGACTCCGCGTCTACGGCGGTGACCGCCTGCAGGCGGCATCCGTCAGTGAAGATGCGATGACGGTTGTTGTGCCGGGGCGGGCTGAACCGGCCACCCTGCCTGTGGCTGATTCACCGTTCACGGCACTGAAGCTGGAGAACGGCTGGGTGGAAACGCCCGGGCATTCCGTCAGTGACAGTGCGAAGGTTTTTGCCTCCGTCACACAGATGGCAATGGACAACGCCACCCTGAACGGTCTGGCCCGCAGCGGTCGTGATGTCCGGCTGTATTCCTCGCTGGATGAAACCCGTACTGCGGAAAAACTTGCCCGCCATCCCTCCTTTACGGTGGTTTCTGAGCAGATAAAGGCGCGTGCCGGTGAGACATTGCTGGAAACCGCTATCAGTCTGCAGAAAGCAGGGCTTCACACGCCGGCACAGCAGGCCATTCATCTGGCCCTTCCTGTGCTGGAAAGTAAAAACCTGGCCTTCAGCATGGTGGACCTGCTGACAGAGGCGAAGTCGTTTGCTGCAGAAGGAACCAGTTTTACTGACCTGGGAGGGGAAATCAATGCGCAGATAAAACGCGGTGATTTACTGTATGTGGATGTGGAAAAAGGCTATGGCACAGGCCTGCTGGTTTCCCGTGCGTCGTATGAGGCTGAAAAAAGCATTCTTCGCCATATTCTCGAAGGTAAGGAGGCGGTCACGCCGCTGATGGAGAGAGTACCTAGCGAACTCATGGAGAAACTGACATCAGGACAGCGTGCCGCCACCCGCATGATACTGGAAACGTCCGACCGTTTCACGGTGGTGCAGGGGTATGCCGGTGTGGGTAAGACCACACAGTTCCGGGCGGTGATGTCAGCCGTGAACATGCTGCTGGAGAGTGAGCGTCCCCGTATCGTTGGGCTGGGGCCCACGCACCGTGCGGTCGGTGAGATGCGCAGCGCCGGCGTGGATGCACAAACACTGGCGTCCTTTCTGCATGACACGCAGCTGCAGCAGCGCAGCGGAGAAACGCCGGATTTCAGCAACACGCTGTTCCTGCTCGATGAGAGCTCAATGGTGGGCAATACCGACATGGCACGGGCATACGCCCTGATTGCGGCCGGTGGCGGTAGGGCGGTGGCCAGTGGTGACACGGACCAGCTGCAGGCCATCGCGCCCGGTCAGCCTTTCCGTCTCCAGCAGACGCGCAGTGCTGCCGATGTGGCCATCATGAAGGAGATTGTGCGTCAGACGCCGGAACTGCGGGAGGCGGTATACAGCCTGATTAACCGGGATGTGGAAAGGGCACTGTCCGGGCTTGAGAGTGTGAAACCGTCTCAGGTGCCACGTCAGGAGGGCGCATGGGCACCGGAGCACTCCGTGACGGAGTTCAGTCACAGCCAGGAAGCGAAACTGGCAGAAGCGCAGCAGAAGGCGATGCTGAAAGGCGAGGCTTTTCCGGATGTCCCCATGACACTGTATGAAGCCATTGTCCGCGACTATACCGGCAGAACACCGGAAGCACGGGAGCAGACGCTGATTGTCACGCACCTGAATGAGGACCGGCGCGTACTGAACAGCATGATTCATGATGTACGGGAAAAGGCCGGTGAGCTGGGGAAAGAGCAGGTCATGGTGCCTGTCCTGAACACAGCGAATATACGTGACGGGGAGCTGCGTCGTCTCTCCACCTGGGAGACACATCGGGACGCACTTGTCCTGGTGGATAATGTGTATCATCGGATTGCCGGTATCAGTAAGGATGACGGGCTGATAACCCTGCAGGATGCGGAAGGTAACACGCGGCTGATTTCTCCCCGGGAGGCGGTGGCTGAAGGTGTCACACTGTACACCCCGGACACCATCAGGGTGGGGACCGGTGACCGGATGCGCTTCACGAAGAGTGACCGGGAGCGCGGTTATGTTGCCAACAGCGTCTGGACGGTGACAGCAGTTTCCGGTGACAGTGTCACGCTGTCGGACGGACAGCAGACCCGGGAGATTCGCCCCGGCCAGGAGCAGGCAGAGCAACATATTGACCTGGCCTATGCCATCACCGCTCACGGTGCGCAGGGGGCAAGTGAAACCTTTGCCATTGCGCTTGAAGGCACGGAAGGTAACCGGAAACTGATGGCCGGCTTTGAGTCAGCCTACGTGGCCCTGTCGCGTATGAAGCAGCATGTGCAGGTGTACACCGATAACCGTCAGGGCTGGACGGATGCCATTAACAATGCCGTACAGAAAGGAACGGCCCACGATGTATTTGAGCCGAAACCGGACCGGGAGGTCATGAATGCAGAGCGGCTGTTCAGTACGGCGCGGGAACTGCGGGACGTGGCGGCAGGGCGTGCTGTTCTCCGTCAGGCGGGGCTGGCCGGGGGAGACAGTCCGGCACGGTTTATTGCACCGGGGCGCAAATATCCGCAGCCGTATGTGGCACTGCCGGCGTTTGACCGTAACGGCAAGTCAGCAGGTATCTGGCTGAACCCACTGACCACGGATGACGGAAACGGGCTGCGGGGATTCAGTGGTGAAGGACGGGTGAAAGGCTGCGGGGATGCGCAGTTCGTGGCCCTGCAGGGCAGCCGTAACGGAGAGAGCCTGCTGGCTGATAATATGCAGGATGGTGTCCGGATTGCCCGTGATAATCCTGACAGCGGTGTGGTGGTGAGAATCGCCGGTGAAGGTCGTCCGTGGAATCCCGGTGCCATCACCGGTGGTCGCGTGTGGGGGGATATCCCGGACAACAGTGTCCAGCCGGGAGCCGGAAATGGCGAACCGGTCACGGCAGAGGTGCTGGCACAGCGGCAGGCTGAAGAGGCCATCCGTCGTGAAACGGAACACCGCGCAGATGAAATTGTCCGTAAAATGGCAGAGAACAAACCTGACCTGCCGGATGGCAAAACAGAGCAGGCTGTCAGGGAGATTGCCGGGCAGGAGCGTGACCGGGCTGCCATAACTGAACGGGAAGCCGCGCTGCCGGAGGGTGTACTGCGTGAACCTCAACGGGTGCGGGAAGCTGTCAGGGAAATTGCCCGGGAAAATCTGCTGCAGGAGCGACTTCAGCAGATGGAGCGGGATATGGTCCGTGACCTGCAGAAAGAGAAAACCCTGGGCGGAGACTGATACAGGAAGACACACGCTGATGACAACAGAGAACACGACACGTAACGATTCACTGGCTGCCCGGACCGATACCTGGTTGCAGTCGTTGCTGGTCTGGTCTCCGGGACAGCGGGATATCATCAAAACGGTGGCACTGGTGCTGATGGTACTGGACCATGCAAACCGCATTTTGCATCTGGACCAGACGTGGATGTTTCTGGCTGGGCGTGGTGCCTTTCCGCTGTTTGCTCTGGTGTGGGGGCTGAATCTGTCCCGCCATGCGCATATCCGGCAGTCAGCCATTAACCGGTTATGGGGCTGGGCAGTTTTTTCCCAGTTCTGGTATTACGTTGCCGGCTTTCCCTGGTATGAGGGGAATATCCTGTTTGCCTTTGCTGTTGCGGCACAGGTGCTGACATGGTGTGAAACGCCCAGCCGGTGGCGTTTCGCAGGGACTATGTTGCTTCTGGCAGTGTGGTTGCCTTTCTCTGGTACCAGTTACGGCATTGCCGGGCTGCTGATGCTGGCTGTCAGCCACCGGCTGTACCGGGCGGAAGACAGAATGGAACGTCTGGTGGTTGTCGCTTGCCTGCTGGCCGTGATTCCGGCGCTTAACCTTGCCACCAGTGATGCGGCGGCTGTAGCCGGCCTTGTGATGACGGTGCTGACCGTTGGTCTGGTGTCGTGTGCAGGGAAATCATTACCCCGTTTCTGGCCCGGGCATTTTTTCCCGATTTTCTATGCCTGTCATCTGGCGGTGCTGGGCATTCTGGCGTTGTGATTGGTATGATACTGACGCTGATTCTGATTATTAATAAACAACATAATACAGGATATTTATGAAAATTACGGATCACAAACTCTCTGAAGGTATTGCCCTGACATTTCGTGTTCCTGAAGGAAATATAAAACATCCTTTGATTATCTTATGCCATGGGTTTTGCGGTATTCGGAATGTTCTGCTCCCTTCCTTTGCGAATGCCTTCACAGAAGCAGGATTCGCAACGATTACTTTTGATTATCGTGGATTTGGTGAGAGTGATGGAGAACGAGGCCGTCTGGTTCCAGCAATGCAGACCGAAGATATTATTTCAGTTATCAATTGGGCAGAAGAGCAGGAATGTATTGATAATCAGCGTATTGGGTTATGGGGAACATCGCTGGGGGGGGGGCATGTGTTCAGTGCAGCTGCGCAAGACCAACGCGTAAAATGTATTGTCAGCCAGCTGGCTTTTGCTGACGGTGATGTTCTGGTTACCGGCGAGATGAATGAATCGGAGAGAGCTTCTTTTATGTCCACTTTGAATAAAATGGCAGAGAAGAAGAAAAACACCGGGAAAGAGATGTTTGTGGGGGTTACACGGATCTTAAGTGATGATGAATCGAAGGTATTCTTCGAGAAAGTCAAAGCCCAGCATCCCGAAATGGATATAAAAATACCTTTCCTTACTGTCATGGAAACGTTGCAATATAAACCGGCAGAGAGTGCTGCCAGAGTCCAGTGCCCAGTTTTGGTTGTTATTGCTGGCCAAGATAGCGTTAATCCACCGGAACAGGGAAGAGCATTATATGATGCTGTTGCTTCTGGTACTAAGGAATTATACGAGGAAGCTGACGCATGCCATTATGATATTTATGAGGGCGCATTTTTTGAACGTGTAGCAGCTGTGCAGACACAATGGTTTAAAAAATATATTTAATTGACAGTATTACTACGCTAAAGGTCGTTGAAGTTAACTTCCTGCTACGATGAGTTGTTTCAACGGCCTGCAGGGCATATTTTCACGAAGGTCAGAGTAAGCATGGCAGAGCAAAAACGACCGGTACTGACACTGAAGCGGAAAACGGAAGGAGAAGCGCCTGTCCGCAGCAGGAAAACCATCATCAATGTCACCACGCCACCAAAGTGGAAGGTGAAAAAGCAGAAGCTGGCTGAGAAAGCGGCCCGGGAAGCAGAGCTGGCGGTAAAGAAAGCGCAGGCCAGGCAGGTGCTGTCCATTTATCTGAACCTGCCCACGCTGAATGAGGCTGTGAACACCCTGAAGCCCTGGTGGCCGGGATTATTTAACGGTGACACTCCCCGGCTTCTGACCTATGGTATCCGGGAAGCGTTACTGGAAGATGTGGTGCGGCGGAATATTCCGCTCTCGCATAAAAAACTGTGTCGTGCTCTGAAAGCCATTACCCGTTCGGAAAGTTATCTGTGTGCCATGAGAGCCGGTGCTTGTCGGTATGACACTGAGGGGTATGTCACGGAGTACATCTCACAGGAGGAGGAGGCGTATGCGGTGGAGCGTCTGGCGAAAATCCGCCGACAGAACCGGATAAAAGCAGAGCTTCAGGCTGTGCTTGATGAGAAATAAAAAAGCCTCCCGCAGAGACAGGAGGCAAAGATATAAGGCCGAAAAGGAAGTAACTTCCGTACCCGTAAGGAAGCCAGTCCCCTGATTATTTAACTCAATACTGACGACTAAAAGGGAGGGGCAGAAAAATGAATGGATTCAGGAACAGTTCACGGAACGGTCAGGTCTGGCGATATCAGCGTGCCGGAGGGCTGGTCGTTATTCTGGAAGTCAGGGGGCGCTGGATGGAGGCTGCTGAAGCATGGCTACGTGCTGCCTGTGTTGCGGCGCCCCGGACAAACTGGCAGCAGTTTGCCCGGAAAAGGGCTGAACACTGCCACAGGCGCTGCCGGGGAAGGCTGTAACGAAAAAAGCAGCCTTCATTACTCCAGGAGTCTGAAGGCTGAAAGGAGTTTATGAGATTTGCTTTTTATATCCGGTCGGGCAGTATGACCAGGTAGTTCTGAGTAGCACAGAGTTTTTTCCGTATTAAGTCGCGCTTTTATATTTTGTGACTAATTTCACAAAATAATGTGTTCTTCAATGTGTACTGCAATATTCAGGATGCCTGAAATACAGGTGTCATTTATTTGATATGGAGAATAATATGAGGAACTATATTCTACTGGAATTATCCGGTGCATCGTAAAACCCTGGGGCAAGTGAGCTGAATATCCACAGGGGAAATACAGTGGTACAGATAATCTGGCCTACGAAACACAGAAGTAAGCTGCCGGCCGGAGAAGGAAGTCCCGGCTTTCCCAAAATGTTAGGTATTGCAGGGGGTGACACCCGACATGCCAGAAATAGCTGGTCCCGTCCGGGGCTGGCACCCAGGTCAAGGTATTTTCTGTTTTTTTAATCATTTCATCATCAAAATCACATTAAACGCTCGTAATCCGACATGATTTGTGCGCCAACACAGATCTTCGTCACAATTCTTAAGTCGCTGATTTCAAAAAACTGTAGTATCCTCTGCGAAATGCTCCCTGTTTGAGCATTGAGGAGGTGAGATTTCGCAGACAGAAAATGCAGTGACTTCCTCATCTGACGTAAAACGAGCATACAGAAAGGATAAACCTTTGAGCGAAGCAGAGCGACAGAGAGCTGTTTTTGCACGTAAGCGAGCTGTATGTAAAGAGATTAAGGTTTTTGTCAGAACAGCTGAAAAACTATCTTACCCGTCTGTGTGCAAAGGAAGGCCTGACTCAGGCAGAATTGATAGAAAGACTTATTGAGAAAGAGGCCTGTCGCCGGAATATGATATGATGGGCGCACATTCTTGAGGATTTTTTCTGTTAGTGCTAGGTTACTGATCTTTTAAGGAATTTTCTGGCAGGCCACGCCATAAGGTGGCAGGGAACTGGTTCTGATGTGGATTTACAGGAGCCAGAAAAGCGAAAGCCCCAATAATCTTCAACAGGTTTGGCGACTAAGAGAAGATTACCGGGGCCCATAAAACCGCATAGCCAACAATCAAGCTATGTGGGGAGTATAGTTATATGCCTGGAAAAGTTCAAGACTTCTTTCTGTGCTCACTCCTTCTGTGCATTGTAAGTGCAGGATGGCGTGGCTGATCTTCAACAAACGTATTCCCGTCAGGTAAAGAACCCGAATTCGGTGTTCACCCCCCGTGAAGGTGCCAGGACGCAGCCATTCTGCGAGAAGGTAATGGGAAAAGCGGTGGGGGGGACCGAAACATTTGCATTCGATATTGCCTCTGCGTGCGCGCGTGCTAATGGTAAACGTAAACCTTCTGTTCTTCGTCGCAGAGCTATTGATGCTCTGTTGCAAGGCATGTGCTTCTATTATGATCCTGTTTCAAATCAAGTGCATCGTTCTATAACCGAACTTGCATTTGATTGCGGATTAGCCAGAAAAAATACTCATGGTCATTTGGCCATTGAGCGAGCTGTCAGAGCAATTAAATCACAGGAAGAAGATTTTGGGTTTATAGTCTGTTCCCCGTCATCCGGTTTCTACAATAAGCGCTGCGCAATAACTTTGACGCCTCGTTTTTTTGAGTTTTTGGGGGTATTTCCGTTGGCGCTGACTGAAGCTCGTCTGGCTGTCTTACGGAGTGGGTATGGTGATTAAAAATACCCGTACAAACCACTGGACTCAGTTGGTTCCCGAAGAGCAAATCCGTTTCTGGGAAGACTATGAAGCGGGAAGGGCGACCTCTTTTCTGGTTGAACCGGAGAGGAATCGCACAAAGCGTCGTCGCGGTGAGCACTCCACTAAACCCAAATGCGAAAATCCGTCCTGGTATCGTCCTGCGCGCTATAAGGCGCTGAGCGGGCAGCTCGGGCACGCCTATAACCGTCTGGTGAAAAAGAACCCGGTGACCGGCGAGCAGAGCCTGCGCATGCGCATGTCGCGACACCCCTTTTACGTGCAGAAACGGTCGTTCGCAGGCCGTAAATATGCCTTCCGGCCGGAAAAACAACGTCTCCTCGATGCTATCTGGCCGGTTCTGGTCAGCTTCAGTGATGCGGGCACACATACTGTGGGCATGAGTGTCACTCGCCTGGCTAAAGAAATCAGCCCGAAAGACAGTAAAGGAAAGGTTATCCGCGAACTTGAGGTGACGGTCTCCCGGCTTTCCCGTCTGCTGGCCGAACAGGTGCGTTTTGGTGTGCTGGGTGTGTCGGAAGAAACGATGTGGGACCGTGAAACCCGCCAGCGTCTGCCGCACTATGTCTGGATAACACCGGCAGGGTGGCAGATGCTGGGCGTCGACATGATTAAACTTCACGAACAGCAGCAGAAGCGGCTGCGTGAAAGTGAAATCCGCCAGCAGCTTATCCGGGAAGGCGTACTGCGTGAGGATGAAGACATCTCCGTACATGCGGCCAGAAAACGCTGGTATCTGCAGCGCAGCCAGGATGCGCTGAAACACCGTCGGGCAAAAGCTGCAGCCCGCAAGCGTGCTAATCGTCTTAAGAAGCTACCTGCCGACCAGCAGATTCATGAGATGGCCGAGTATCTCAGGAAGCGCCTGCCGCCGGATGAAGCCTATTTTTGTTCCGATGACCATCTGAAGCAACTGGCCATCAGGGAGTTGCGTCAGCTTGAACTGACGCTGGCTGCACCGCCACCGCACTAGACAGCACCATCCTTCAGCACTGAATCATCGCCAGCCCCTTCGGGGCTTTTGGCGCAGGTTCTGTCCGGCCAGAAATCCCCCGTAACCACCTGAAATCCCCACATCCGTCCATACACGGCCATAAAATCACTCACCGGTCGTCAGAATGTGGCCACGTCGTTTCAGTTATCCACATAAATCCGCAAACAAAGAACTCAAAGAAGCCGCAATCCAGAAACAACAAACCTGCAATATAGTCTTAACCCCTTCATTTAATCCCCTGCGTTGTTCCACCGCAGGGAAAGTCTTTATCTCTGACACTCCTGTGAACAAATACAAAAAGGCCTTCGCTTGCAGCGGCCAAAGCCGCGCCGCTCAGAATTTAAAAGCACCTCCCACCGCAAGCGGCGGACCCCAACCGGAGCTAGTTTAGTTACAACATACAAACATAAATCCCGGAAAAACCCCGGTCCAGCACAGAACTGAAACCACAAAGCCCTTCCCTCATAACTGAAAAGCGGCCCCGCCCCGGCCCGAAGGGCCGGAACAGAGTCGCTTTTAACTATGAATGTTGTAACTAAGCATCGTCATCGCTGTCAGTCTTCTGGCTGGATGTTCTCAGTACACGCTCGTAAGCGGCCCTGACGGCCCGCTAACGCGGAGATACGCCCCGACTTCGGGTAAACCCTCGTCGGGACCACTCCGACCGCGCACAAAAGCTCTGTCATGGCTGAAAGCAGGTATGGCTTAGCAGGGCTGGGGATAGGTAAGGTGAAATCTATCAATCAGTACCGGCTGACGCCGGGCTTCGGCGGTTTTACTCCGGTATCATATGCAACAACGGAGTGCCGCCTTCCATGCCGCTGGCGCGGCATATGTTGGTGGCTGTGTCTGAAAAAGGTTATATACTCTGCATAAAACCAGACAACACGCAAATTACCAGGCGAATATCGATACTCTGACTCGTTATACCCATGCGTGCGGCATCAAAAAACCTGCAATTGTCCTTTATTGAATGAAAGGGGGGCATGTATAGGAAATTGAAAAAACAAGCGATACTGCGGTCTGGTTAAATGGCGTGATGAATAATTGAGCAATCCTGCAGCATTAGGAGCGCTAATATGCGGCTATTTTTATTTATTGGCGTCAAAAATTATATAGGGTAATTTCCCCCATATAATACCCTGAGAGCCGCATCACGTCTGGCCTGAGCGACATCCTTAAGATGTTAATAAGAATTAAAATCTTAAGGAGAAAAAGAACGCGCGTTGCTCGATATCTTTTTCTTTGAACTACAATTCGATGACCTTCGGACGACATCCAGACAGCCGCAAGAAAAAACATGGCCTAGCAGAGATAAGGGGCGCTGACATTGAAAACGACAAATTCAATCCTACGTGTAATCGCCAGCGTCATTGCTGCCGGACAAAATCAAATCTCAATCACTGAACTGGTAAGCCTCTCCGGTATTAGTCGACAGAGTGTTAAGCGGGCAATTCAGATACTGGAACAGACAGGGCAAATCACCGTTACCAGAACAACCACCAACGGCAAGCGCGGAGCCAACACCTACTACCTGCCAGACCAGGATTTGGGAGGCGGTTGCCGTTCAACATTATCTTAACCACGGCTGCTGCCTGGAGTTTACGGGGTCTGAAGCCCAACCGTACGAAAACGTACTATAAGGGCTTCCCCGGCATGTCAACGCCAGTTTTTATGTTTTTGCCTGCTTGACGTATAGGAATTTGAAAAACCAGGCGTCCTCATTAAAAATAAAGGGAAAAGACTGCGGTACTATAAACGGTCATAATGAATCGTCATCGATTCGGCCCCTGATGAAAGACGCTCGTGAGGTTCTTGTTCGCTAAGCGGATATGTATATCCTGTACGTTTTGCAGATATTCCTCACGGGGTATAACCCTTTATCATCAACGAGTTGCAGGTCAAATGGTCATACTGTTGCAGCGTGCTTTAGCTGGCTGAATACAGTCTGAAATCATAACCGTAATGCAATGATGCTCAGTACAGCCTTGCATTTTTGGCGGCGATGGCCACAACTGCGCGCCAGTATCCTCTGCGCTCGACCAGTGAACAGTCCCAACGACTGAATGAGTCAGTCCTTTTCTCAGCACCAGTCAGTACTGAACGAGCCCCCTGTACCTGAAGCGTTCGCAGCTTGCCGAAATAACCTTGCCTGGTTGTGAGCTTCGGAACATGCCTCCATCCCGATAACACAGGGCTGCAAATCAGCAATCAGCTCAGGAAGCCCAATTCGTGATATTCTGGTGTTAACCAAAGCCGTTTACCATCCTGGTCAATACCGTGAACAGTAAGCATATTTTTAGCTAGATCGACACGATAGTAGCAATAGTCATAACGAATCCATCCGGACTATGCTTACCCTCATAATTGCACAAGAGTTAACCTGGTGCATATTCAGGGGAAGCCCCTTCCATCCGTTAAGTGTAATGGCCTACATTAACAACTGAAAACGAAAAGTCTTTTCTTCAAGTTTTCAGGAATTCTCCGCATGTTCAGCAATTTCATTAGCTTTTTGTGATGAACTATCTCTATGTCCGTTGGTTACAGGCACTCGACGTAAGAACAGAGTCAGAAATAGCCCTATAACTAGCGGTATAATAAACAGCATTGATTGAGTTGAAATTCCATATCCATATATACAGCTTTCAAGGCTTACCGCAATCAATGGAAAAATAAGGAAAACAAGAGAAGCCTGAAAGGCACTGGCCTTTTGCTGAAGGGCAAAGTAGCACAATATTCCAAAAACTCCGGCAAAAGCACCGAGATACAAGGTGGCTAATATTGAGTACACAGAGAAGGTCGATACCTCGGGTCTTTCGAAGAACCATCCTGTCGCAGAAAGTATCAATCCTGCCAGAAAGCACGGGAGCGCATTAAACGTTACCACAGAGACAGTACAACTTCTTTTCTTACATTGAGTATATATTATGGCATGAATGATTACCGCAGAAACAAGAGCAATAATCCCCTGCCAGTGACTCTCTGCACTTGTTTTCGATTCCTCAAGAAGGATGCCCGCCAGTGCAACTATTGCGATAGTTAAACCCATAATTTGCATTGAGTTCGTTTTTTCCTTCAAAAACAAAGATGAAGCTATCAAAACAGCTACAGGCATATTCGCAAATATAAGGGATGCGAGTCCGGAACTGACATAGGTTTCACCATAAATCATTAATGAGAAAGGAATGGAAAAATAAAAAATACAAATTACAAGCTGGAATAAGCGTTGTCCGGGTGGAAATAAAATTGGTATTTTTCTTAACCATGCAATACTGATTAAGAATGGTGCAGCAAACATAAACCTCATCCCGGTTGCAAAAACTGGGGGGATAGTTTCAGCGGCTATTCGCATAGCCAGCCATGTGGTCCCCCAAGTCAGTACAACAAGCAGGAATAATACCAAAATCGTCATTCTGCGCATAAGATTCCTCTACTATAGAAGATAAAAAAAACCGCCGAGACGGCGGTTAACTGCATGAGATTACAGGTATTGATAATCTGAGATGTCGGGTGCCTCCCGAAGAATATCTGATTGGTTACAGATATTCTGTGGTTTTCCCGCCAAACAATTCTACAAACCACCCTCGCACTGAGGAACATCTCTTTTCGTTATATTAACAACATTGAGATAGTGCATCACTGGCACCTCCAGGAAATTGCTACACCCTCCAGCAATGCACTATCCTCATATTGATAAAAAAATAAGCACTGGAACTGTAGTTAACAAATATAAGTTATCACAGAACAGGATGATATAGGGTAATGAAAATATCCCACACAATTTGTGTCAGTGCCCAAAAACACGTCCAACTGCTTTTCTTTAGCGGGTGGTGGGAATCGAACCCACATCATCAGTCAGAAAAAAACTGAGGTAATTACCATTATACGATACCCGCACAACATATTAAAAATGAACATATTATTTATATGTCAATCAGCATTATCCTTGCCTTCCCGGCAATCCACTCTCAAGGTTTGTAAAACATAAAAAAAAGCTGGTTTCACACATCCATTTTATGAACGTGCTCATGATTTTCTCTTTGGAGCACGTGCTTGCGCAACCAGCATTAAAATAAAATGCAAGCGTCGGTATAGCCAAGTTGGCATCGGGGATGAATGCCATGAACTTTCGTAAAGAAGATTAAATCAATGTACATTTGTGTTGTTTGCTAATTGTGCATAAGTCTGCCACCAGATGACCAGCCCCCCAGGATTAGATGCAGCTATCTGTTAGTAATGTCGCCATTCCACCACCATGCTGCAAACTTTGATGGCATCTGATAATTCAGTACTGAATGTGGATGATACTCGTTATAATTCTGTCGCCAGCCATAATGACTTTCCTTAGCAAACGACATCCCTGAACCTGTGCTCATTCAGACATTCATCGCGAAATAGCCCGTTAAAGCGCTCAGGAAATATGTTCTACGTTAGTTTGTCCGACTGGATTCTGTTCAGGTCTTATCGTCACCGGATAGCCTTGAAACAGTGCAATGCAGTCCAGAATACGCGTGACCTGAACACCTGAAATCCCGAATACTGTGGTTATTGTTAAACACTCCTTCGTAAATGTCGTCCACGCAGGTCAGGCATTTGATTCTGCGACCAGTAACCAGCGTGTCCATGGCAAAATCCATCGACTTGGTCAGGTTTTGAACCTCCGGACAGAGTTACGGCAAGCGTTCTTGACCAGCCCTTTACGACGTCATCTGCATTTCACGCCCTGGCAGCTCAGATGATAAAGATGGTAAACGTGCTTGCGATTAGCATGAGCCCCTTCACGGTGCAGTACTACCAGATGTGGCGGTTGCCAAAACGTCTGCGCTTTAGTGACAGCATCAATGATGTGTCCTGCTCAATACGTATCAGAATACGTATTGAGCAGGACTCTGAGTCTCATCGCGCAGATCGACAGGGACAAGTCAGCCTGCAGCAAGACGTTGCGTCAGAGCAGTCGTATCACATATAAAACGGTGCCTCGCTTCGGGTCTGCCATCAGTACTTTAGCCCTGGAGTCACCTGAAGCGCGTCCTTATCGGGATAGCTTGGGTAAGCAACACCTGGAGTCTGCGCCCTCTTCCTCAAGCGACTTCAGGGGCTTGACCTCGGGTATCTCCATACCACTATACTTCTTACACCAGGTATAAAAGAGTGCATCGGACATGGATGCGCTTGCTACAGAGCTCACGCTCCTCCGGCTATACTGATACTCTGTTTGCCGGAAAAATGCTTTTTCATGGGGATGTCCTCATGTGGACTATGAAGACATTGCTGACACCAAGATGCATCAATCAACGAAGAGGGGAAATCCTGTTACAGGATATACAAAAGTTAAAATTAATAAGATATTAGAATAAGGTATTTACGCACGCATTTGATATACCCAAACGACAGCTAGTACCCCATCAATCTGCATATAAAATTGCTGGCCACGCTACATCCTGTTAGCGAAAGTACTGATTAGTACTTCAATGGCCAGTGCAAAACTGAAAATCCAATTCAGGCAAATAAGGGATGATGATACCGTAAGTAAATCGTGATATCGCGTTAAATATATTGCCACATCCACACACGTTGAGTTTGCTTATTGTGCACTGATTTCTATGATGTACCCTGATCTTAGTCAGAGGTGACTCACATGACAAAAACAGTATCAACCAGTAAAAAAACCGTAAACAGCATTCGCCTGAATTTCGCAGTGAAGCACTAAAGCTTGCGGAACGCATCGGTGTTGCTGCCGCAGGCCGTGGACTCAGCTTGTATGAATCACAGCTCTACAACTGGCGCAGTAAACAGAAAAATCAGCAGACTTCCTCTGAACGTGAGCTGCCGGAACAGGATGAAGAGCTGGCCATACTCCAAAAGGCAGCGACATACTTCGCGAAACGCCAGAAATGAAGTATGTCTTTATTGAAAAACATCAGGCTGAGTTCAGCATACAGGCAATGTGCCGCGTGCCCGCAGCGGCGGGTATATGTGGTATCGGCGGCGGGCAAGGATAAAAGCACACGTCAGCAGTTCCGTCAGTACTGCAACAGCGTTGTCCACGCTGTTTTTACCCTGTCAAAACCGCGTTACGGTGCACTAAGCCTGCGCCGTTAGGGACTGAGGGCAAAGCTTCCCGGAAGTTCAGCCTGGTCAGTCACCGCGCACACAGCCTGCCTGTGTCAGAAAATCTGCTTGAGCAGGATTTTTACGCTGTTGGCCCGAACCAGAAGTGGTCGGGAGACATCACGTACTTACGTACGTGATGAAGGCTGGCAGTATCTGGCAGTGGTCATTGACCTGGGGTCACGTGCCGCTATTGGCTGGTCAATGTCACCACGCATGACAGCGCAAATAGCCTGCGATGCCCTGCAGATGGAGCTGTAGCGGCGTAAGAGACCACAGAACGATATCATTCGGAGGCCAGTACTGCTCTGCAGATTATCAGGCATTGCTGAAGCGGCATAATCTGCGTGGCAGTATGATCGCAAAAGACTGCTGTTTCGATCATGCCTGCGAGGAAATCTTCTTTCATTCACTGAAAGTGGAATGTATCCACGGAGAACTCTTTATTAGCTGGGAAACAATATGGGCAACAGTGTTTAGTGTTTACAATCGCTGGCGACGGCACAGTGGATGTGGCGCCTTAGTCCTTAACAATTTGAAAACCAGAACCTCGCTTAGGGCGGTCCATATTACGTGGGTAAGATCACCCCTCCTGACCATGAGTGGGAGGAAGGAAACAGAACTCATTTAACGCACTTGCACCACCTTCATATCAAAAAATACACTTTTCCAACGAAACTTAGTGTTAAGTTTATGTTGCCTTTTTTCTGTCACCTCTTTTAATTTAATTGTTATGAATACCTGATTTATGAAGCCATACAAAAAACGCGATTTTGTTGGCTTATTGTGCACTGTGTGCTGCTTGCGCACAATAAGCTAATGCGAACGTATAGTAACCACATTAGACTTTATGCGTCTAAATGAGGTTAATGATGACGCACAGCACAATTAAGCAATTGACAATAAAAGCAATTCTCGAATACATCGAAGACAATATTGAGGTTAAAAGTATCGATATTGAATCGATAGTCTGTTTTTCTGGTTACAGTAGGAGATATTTGCAATCTCTGTTTAAGTCTCACATGGGAGTACCCATAGGGAGGTATATACAACTCAGAAGAGTTTCAAGGGCTGCGGTATTATTACGATTGACATCATTATCATTGGCCAGTATTGCAGGCAAACTCTGTTATGATTCTCAACAAACATTTACAAGAGAGTTTAAAAAAAACACAGGTTTTACGCCTTTACAATATAGAAACAGTAATCTATGGACCTTTAAAAATCTTACCGGTCCAAAAGAACCATCAATTGTCATACCCAAACCGAAACTTTGTTATCTTGATGAAAATAAATTTAAAGGAATGCCGATGTCTTATGAAGAGGATATTCCTTTTTGGGGAGAAAATTCAGATAAAAAATGGAATTATGTAAAAAAATATTTTACAGAAAATAAAGAATCATATATAGCCATATCTCATGATGTTAATGCCTCTGCAAGAAAAAAAGTGAGAATTAAACTTATTTTCTGGTTTGAGAAAGAAAGGCATAATCACACAACAGGAGTGCTTACAGCCGGAACATATGCCAAGTTTGAGTATACTGGCAGCATAAAAAACTACATTCATTATATCAATAATGTTTATATGAACTCGCTCCCTTTTTATGGGTTGCAAAAGAAAAATGTATATGATCTTGAAATAATTCATAAGGATAAAGACGATAGTTATCGCTTTGAGTATTACTTACCAATATGCAACAAAACATAAAATATAAATATTGAATGTATATTCTAAAAATGGTTATTTTAGCAAAAAAAATAACACCCATCATTATTAATGTTTGTAAAGAGCCCACGTTTTCAGTGGGCTGATTAGTCCAAAAGCTGAAGTTCTTGGTGCTGAATAAATCCTGAATGAATTTTCCTTGTAGTGGTCAATAAAAACCGAACTCCATTTTATTTTTTATTTCTCTGCACACCTCAGTCAGTTTGATCAGCTGCTGAAAAAACTCAGCATTGAAGCCGCTTTCAATGCAGAAATGGCACACCATCTCGGGTATGGCCCCGTATTACCGGGACGGATAACTGCAAGTATCCCGCATAATCGTGCCATTCATATTTAGAAATCATCCGGCATAATCAATCTGCCAACGAAGGAGATCGCTATGAGTACAGCCCGTTTTACTGAGTATCAGATCATCGCTGTGATTAAGTCGATTGAAGCCGGACGAATTGTTAAAGATGTTTGCTGACCTGAGCCTGGAGAACCGAGTGCTGAAGGATGTTATCGAAAAAGCTTTAAAACAAGCCTGTAAGCGTGAGTTGGTTACTCATCTGATAACGACATTCGGGCTCAGCATCCGTCAGGCCTGCCAGAGTTTGAACCTGAGCAGAACGGCTTACCATTACCGCCCAGATACCACGCGTGATGAACCCGTTATAAACGGGGCTATTTATATGCTTACCTTTTGTGTATTACCCTCAATATTAAATTAATGTTGAGGGTATTTGGGTACGATATTGTTTTTTTGAGGCGTAATTTTACAGTATTATTTCTGAAAAAATATTTGCGTATGCTATTTAAAGCAAAAAAATCTTCAGTGTAGGCAATAAAATTATTGTTCCTTTCGCACTTCTGGCATAGCAATGTTACCGCCATACTGTTCTTCCAGTAATGATGCAAGAAATTTAAAAGATTTTTGTTGTTCTGGCGACCATTTGACATTAAGTGACTCGAAATGGATTGATGCCAGTGTTGGTAGCATTTGTTCTCTGGATAGAGAAAATGCGAGATATGAAAATGCGATCATTAGAGTATTTACGTCGTTCTGAAGTCTGGAAATGTGGTCGATTAATTCTCCAATAGAAATATTTTTTTCATCATAAAAAATCATCTTATTAATTTACTCGTATTTTTCGTAAACGCCAGTTATCTGACGGTGATTTGTAACTGTTTTGAACCTGTGCTCCCTAAACCTTCTGTAAGTGCTTTACTGAAGTTGAAGGTGATCATATTCAGACTTAGCCAATGAGGTTCTACTCATCAAGGAAATCCCGGGATGCACACAAGAATTACCACAACGATTTGTGGAGCAACATTTTCTTGCTCTTGTATATACTTATAGTCTGTTCTAATAATTAGTAATTCAGATGCCCAACCGATATGGTCGGGCATCTGATGCACATCAGGCGTTAAAAGTTTATCTTGAAGCCAACAGTCCCTGTTACCGGTGACTCTACATTGTTACCTTTTAAATAATTAGCCTCTCCCCATATACTGGCATTTGATGTTAGCTGAACATCCATACCCAAACCGTACTTTCCGGTTGTCCCGGATATGTCGTTAGTAAAATCATAGGCTTTATTGATTTTAACCTTATTATGATTTGAAAATTCATGACTGACTCCTGCGGTCAGGTAGGGCCTTATTTTTGTTTTACCAACATCAAGGTCCATCCCTAAATTAACACCAACCTCACCCTGGAAAGAATGCGTTGTGTTTATTTCAGCCTTCATTCCATTAGATAGACTGATATTGTCATCATTCACAGCAAGAGCTGTTGTTCGGACATAAGGAAGTAACCAGGTATTCTCATTCAGAGAAAAATACTTGCCCACCTCCAGGCTACCACCGAAACCATTTTGATGATAATCTCCCGAAACCATAGTTCCATCACTCATATGGGTACGCAACTCATTTTTGAAACGGTTGAATTTGAGTACACCATCTATATAGTATCCGTGAGTATCATACGTCATGTACAAGCCAACACTTTTACTATCAATAGAACTTTTCCCTCCTCGATTATGCCTGATATTGTTATCAGAGAAGGAAACAAATGCCCCTAATGACAACACCCCATCGCTTAGGTCAAAACGCTTATCTCCGCCCGTCACTATTCCGTATTGGGTCAGGGAGTAACCCGCTCCTTGGCTGCTGATGTGTTTATCTGATCCTATATAGTGCCCCCATACTCCCCCAGAAGTACGTGAGTTTTCTGATTTTTCACTGGTACGGAATCGCAGCCCTTGTAATTCACTGTTAAAGATATATGTCGGTGCGCTTGCCATATTCAGTACAGCATCAGTCGACTTTGTGGTGTGCCGTACTGGAGGATTGGGTATACCCGGTTCCGGATTACCTGGTTGCGTAGTATCAGATTTTAGATACCAGTTAGTATTATCTTTACTCAGATAATATTCCCAAACTCCTGCATCCACTTTTCCTCCGTTTACTGTAAATACAGCATCTCCTCCACCGGTATAAACCACTGGTAATGGGTTACCCGGGGATACAGGCTCCTGACCGGTATTTTTGATATTCAAAACAAAATTACCGTTTGCATCCCCTGTGATGTTTAATTTATCACCAGTATATGATGCAATATCAGTATTCATCAAGAAGGTGCCATTTCCTGATAACTGTCCGATATTTAACGTTACTCCCTCAAGTTTTGTTTTAAACGTAGGGGACTGTATTGAATGAAAATCCACGGTTCCATTACTCATGTCTAATGAGTTAATAGTAGAGTCTCCGGATAATTTCCAGACAGAGTCAGCCACTATCAGATTTCCACCTTTCTTCCCATCCCCAGTAATGCGTCCAGCCAGGAGGCTACCATTCTCTAAGCGCAGAGTTGCATCAGGCTCGATTGTCACATTTGCCATAGCCCGTAGATTATCCATTATCATTGTTCCATGATTTTGGATAAAAATACCGCTATCCTGAGAAAAATTACCACTGAGAGTTAATTTTCCCCCATCCAGATTCAGACTACCGGTACCATCCAGTGTGCCGCTATAGTTTGCTGAACTATTGTCGAGAAAATGCAGAACCCCATTATTGGTTATCTGGTTGCCAGACAGTTTGCCATCGTCTTTAATCAAGGTTGTACCCAATAGCTCAGAACCGCTCTCAACCTGTAATTCACCACCTTTAGATACCTGGGTATCTATAGCCTGATGGCCTTGCAGAACCATCAGGAGTCCACCATTTTCTAACAACATATTTCTGGCGCTACCATTAGTAATGCTGAAGCTACCATTTACGTTCGTTCCACTCAGGATGGCCGATGTGTTCGCTCTGATAGCGCCACCATTGTTTTGAATTATTCCCGTTCCACTACCACCTGCGGCAATACTCATTGTCCCTCCATTGTTAATGGTTGTGTCAATAGCACTGCCACCACTGGAGACTCGCTGCTCCCCGTTATTAATGAGAGTCCCGGAGACACTTCCACCACCGAAAACCGTCTGCAGTCCCCCGTTAATGGTGGTGTCCACGGCACTGCCACCGCTGGAGACTCGCTGCTCCCCGTTATTAATGAGAGTCCCGGAGACACTTCCGCCACCGAAAACTGTCTGCAGTCCCCCCTCAATGGTGGTGTCCACAGCACTGCCATCGCTGGAAACTTGCTGCTCCCCGTTATTAATGAGAGTCCCTGAGACATTTCCGCCACCGAAAACCGTCTGCAGTCCCCCGTTAATGGTGGTGTCCACGGCACTGCCAC
>ERZ827168.307-NODE-307-length-83982-cov-5.809716_pt1 | contig 83982 bp, 56 predicted proteins | sample MGYA00519868_ERZ827168 | MGnify/ENA primary metagenome ERZ827168 (study PRJEB31778, sample SAMEA3449271) | human gut metagenome | biome: human gut; feature: human-associated habitat; material: faeces | place: United Kingdom | collected 2010/2012 ... | reverse complement strand
GATTCCATCTCTCCGACGAATACGGTTCTCTAAGATCCAACACGGATATTTTGTATCCCTCCTTTTCAAGCGTTCTTGCGTGCTTTTCGTAAAGTTCCTTTTTCGGATCGCTTATAACGATTGACGGCTTACCCTTGCTTTTACCGAGTACCGCTATATTCTGATCGACAAAGCCCGTTGTTTTACCGCTACCCGTCGTTCCGACGATTAAAGCGTGCAACTGACTTGTCGTTATTACTTCAACGCTTCCGCCCTTTTTCTCCGCGCCGATGACGATACCGTCCGTCTTTTCCTCTGCCGATCTATAGTCGTAAACCTGAAATTCTTTGAGTTTTTTTAACCTTTTCACCGACAGCCATTCGGTATCTTCCAAGTCGTTTTCGTTAAGCGCAATATTCTGCGCGTCCACTCGATACATCATAAGATAGCCTATGAGTATCAGCCCGTTCGCCACGCCGACGGAAAGCCAATAGTTTTTGTAGCTTAATATCTCACCTATGCTTTTCCCGCCGAGCGAAAACAGATACATAACGAGTACGGCTACAAAGGCGAAGAGTATTCCCCAAAACAGAAGTTTGAGTTTATTCTTTTTTCTCTTTTTGTGCCTTGTTATATCTTTTCTGTTCAATCTTTATAGTTCACCTCCTTGTATTCTCCGTTTTCTCTTTTACGCTGTTCTTCCATTTCCTTTTCAATATCCTGCAACCTGTGCGAGAAATCCCGCTCCAACAGTTCGCTTTCATCGGTAAAAGAACGCAAAAACTTACCGAAAAGAGATTGTATGTTGTATCTCGATATTGCCCGGCGGCGTTTGTACTTTTTGTCGTTCGGCTTTAATTTTTTATATTTCGGTTTTTCGCAAAGTTCGGATTTTATAGCCTTTGCAAGGTTTAAAACAAGATTGCCCTGCCGCCTTTTATAATCGGCTTCTATATCCCGCAAAATCGTAAGTTTGCTTTCGTCTATTTTGTTGTGATATTTTGAAAAGTTCTTTTCGATTTCCTCTGCGGATATATTTTTATCCGTGACGGCAAAGTCCTTGCCGCAAATGCTTTTTATAAGCATTTCCTTGCGTTTGAGTTCCCGCATAAACTTTAAGTGAGCCTTGCGCGCCTGCCCGTCATAGCCGATTAACATTGCGACTATGTTATCTACCCGCCCTTTGTATGCCGTCATATCTTTACTTCCGTAAGTAAGCCTGCCCGTTTTCGGCAAGTCTTTGGCAAGCGAGATTATCTCTTGTTTGATTTCGTCCTTGCTTACCATTACTTTTTTGATTGCCGTCATACCCCGAAGCGCTCTGATTGCCTCCACCCTCGATTTATACAGCCTGTCCCTGCCGTCGTCTACATACATTCCGAGCCGAACGAACAAATTGTCTATCGCCGTTTTTTCGATTTTCCCTTTGCGCCTGTACGTAAGCGTTCCGTCCTTGCCTTTGTATTTCGGTTCTTTCTCCCAAAACACAAAATGAAAATGCAGATGGTCGGGGCGGTCTAAATGCAACGCGCACATCAGATCGATATTCTTTTTATCTAACTTCGCGTCCTGAAAAAATTGTCCGAACGTCGCTTTTATCATACCGATACACTTTTCCGGCGTGTCGATTTTATACGACTGCTCTTTATTGAGCGACACAAAACCGTGCCAAATACTGCCCTTGTTATTCTTCAACCGTTCTTTCATTTCCGCAACTTTTTCTTCCGATAAAAGTCCGTTGCCATTGAATACACCCGTTGACTTTTGCAGGTATTCGAGCGCGGTTATTTTCCCCGTCTTTTTCCCTGCGACTTTACCTTCCGTCGTTATGTACTTATATACGTTCTCGCCGCCCGTCATATCGAAAAAGGAACGTTCCGCTCTATGTGCTTCTCTTTCAAGTCCGCTTGCTTTTCTGCCGAGTTCATACGGCGTATACTTTATATTCAGAATAATAGGTTGATTGTCCGTTTGTTTATTGACGAGGTTCAACTCTGCGACGGATTCGAAACGGTTATAAACAGTTTATACGAAGAAGAAAGATTTAATATTTTTTTAACGGGATCAAACGCCTTTTTATTATCTAGCGACCTTGCGACCTTATTCGGCGGACGCGTATTTGAAATAAGTTTATACCCGTTTTCTTTCTCCGAATATCTTTTATATTATCCGCAAGCCGACATCGACGACGCTTTTGACAAATACGTAACAACGGGCGGCATGGCAGGTTCTTATTTATATAGGAATTCCGCTGATTCGAGAAAATATCTGTCAAATATAGTTCGCACGACGATAACGAAAGATATCGTAACGAAATTCAAAATCGAAAACGAAGATTTACTCAATATGATCGTCGATTTTTTAATGGATAATATCGGCAGTAAAACTTCCATAAGAAACGTGGCAAATGCGCTTACTTCAAACACCTATAAAACGAACGATAAAACGTGCGGTGCTTATATAGATTATATTTGCCGCAGTTTTCTCTTCTACCCGTTCAAGAGGTACGACGTAAAAGGTAAGCGTTATTTAGAATCGGATAAAAAATACTATCTTGCCGATCTTTCTTTCCGTTATGCCGTTATCGGTACGAAAAATACCGACTACGGTCATTTATACGAAAATTTAGTCGCTATAGAATTATTGCGACGCGGATATGAAGTTTACATAGGGCAACTCGGAGAAAAAGAAGTCGATTTCGTTGCGGTAAAAGACGGATACAAAACTTATATACAAGTATGCGACGACATAAACCGTGAAGAAACTTTAAAGCGTGAAATCTCACCGCTCCTCGCAATAAAGGACGCTTATCCCAAAATAATCATTGCAAGAACAAAACACCCCGAAAGTCAGGTAGAAGGTATCAGAATAATAGATATAGCAAGGTGGCTTATTTCGCAAATTTAAAAATTTATTGCTTTTGCGAAATATAAAAATAAAAAACGGGCGTAACGCAAGGTTACGTTTCCTCCGCGATTAAACGGATAAATTCTAAAATAGAAAACTCTTTTATTAAAAACGCAACTCCCGACGAAATTGTTTCATATTATTGGGAATCGTTTATGGATAAAGGCGAACTTCCGGATTATCTCGACGTAGAAACAGAGTTTGTTATCCGCTCTATATGGCAGGATTTATTGCCTTTTCTTTATAGTTTTTACAGCGTAGGTGAATTGTGCCGTTATACTCTTAAATACTATCTTTTTAACAACGAAACGATGCGTTCGGATATTGAAACGTATCTCGATTCGGCTACCAAAAGCGAACGCAATCATTATAACGAATACTACAAAAATAAACCCGAAATTGTCGGCGCGGTATTCGTCAGGTTGACAAACGAAAGCAAACTAAGGCAAGCGGCAGGTTTTAAGTCGAGTGGTAAATTTTATAGCGGCTTATATTATACTATTGAAAAAATAACTAATCGACTGCACGTTACGCCGTATGAATTTTTAACCGAAAGACTTTATCCGTTCGTCGCAAATTGGCGCAACAAACGGCTGAAACAATTTTATAAGCAACAACAATTAGAAACGAGTTCAAAAAGCAAAAATTCACTCCGAAAACTTTCCCCAAAAGTTTCCCCATTTGGGGGAAGATTCAGCCGTTTACTGCATTTGCTAAGCACGCCGTAAAAAGCAAAAAATCTCAGGTGAAACCTGAGATTTTGGTGGCTGGGGTGGAGAGATTTTCCTCTTGATATTTGCAAAGCAAATTCTGAAATTTAAGCCGATGCTTTGCAAATATCTTCGGTCATCGCTAAAAACAGTCCGCAGGACTGTTTTTCCGCCTGGCGGCGTCGCTCTTAGTTCAAATCCCTCTTTAACCGCTTCGCAAGTAAAACAAAAAGAACAGGCAGAAGCCTGTTCTTCTTGTTTGGCTGGGGTGGAGAGATTTGAACTCCCGAATGACGGAGTCAGAGTCCGTAGCCTTACCGCTTGGCGACACCCCAATATTTCTTGCCAAAACGACGACCGATTACTCTGCCGCGCCCGACAAACCCACTTTACCACGATATTTTACACATTTTTTCGTCGTTTGGCAAGCGTTTTTATATCGATTTTTATTTTTTTCTTTTTTAATTCGATAATTACCCTACCCGAAAAGAAATTTTGTAATTGAATATTGACTTTCGCCGTACGGTATGATAAAATCTTGATAATAAGGAGAAATAAAAAATGAAAAAAGGAATTCAATTATTAATCGTAATTTTGTGCTTAATTGTTTTATTCCCACTGACCGGCTGTGGGAACGGTTGCAGTATTGGCTTACGACTGTACGAAAATGATATTTTTATCTATACTGTTGGTTATGACACCAATAGAGTTTCTATTTTAGGGTTAACCGATAAAGGGCGAGAGCAAGAATATCTGATTGTCCCAGAAAAAATAGATGGTAAAGATGTTGTTGCATTAAGTTATAATGATTACAATGAAAAAAAAATAGAAGAAAAATTCGGCGATAAGAAGTATTCCGGGTTGCGAAGCGATAATTTAAAGAAGATATTTATCATTCCGAAAATACAAGTTAAAAATATGGACGTTTTTCAATGTGCTAAAAATCTTTATGGGGTGTTTTATTTGTCAAATGAATCTACTGTAAGAGAAGGGGTGAATCATTACAATTATTACTATACAAAAGAAAATGAGGTGCCAAAATTTACAAGGGACGGACGCATTGCGAATGTATCCTATTATTATAATTACGAGCAAGCCCCTAATAACGGATATTATTGGATTGATAATTATAATTATGGGGAAAAAATCGAATATATTCCGCCGATTCCCGAACGCGACGGATACGCTTTTGACGGGTGGTACAAAGAAAGTGATTGTATAAACAAGTGGGATTTTGAAACAGACGCTTTACCGCAGGCGCAGGTTGATGATCAAGGACAAGAAATTTATCAAGAAACGAAACTATATGCAAAGTGGATAAGCGTTTTGGATTTGGGGGGTGACACAAATTATGTCACAATTGAAAACGATGATAATACTTTAACTTTTGTCAGGTATAACGGAGAACATTCCGGATCTACATTCTATATCCCTGAAACTATTGGCGGGAAGACTGTTACGGAAATCGCCGCGCATGCGTTCGACGGGAAAACTAATATTACTGAAATTGTATTGCCGAAGACAATCAAAAAAATATCAGCTTATGCTTTTGCCGGACTTGAAAGCTTAACGACGATTACGTTTGCGGGAACCGGACAACCTCAACTGGAGAAGATAGGTTACGGGGCTTTCTCGGGATGTACAAATTTAAAAAAATTTAATTCGTCCGCTGCAGAAACGCTTAATAGGTCAGACCTTATTATGCCGGACAGTGTTGAGTTTATAGATTGCTACGCTTTTTACGGTACCGGATTTACGGAGATTTTTCTTGGCACGAATATCTATTATATAGGCGACGTGGCATTTTCTAACATCGCGGGATTGACAAATATATCGGTAACCGGTAATTCGACGTATTTTAGCAGTAACGGCGCGTTATATAATTCTGACGGCTGGCTTATGCAATATCCGGTAGGAAAAGATGACACAAGTTTCACTATACCGTCAAGCGTATCGAATGTGGCAATAAGGCATATTTCGCAATTTGCATTTATGGGCGAGAATAACTTAGATACCATAAATTTAGGCAACGTTATTACTATTGATTCGTATGCTTTCGCGGGGTGTACAAAATTATCCGGGTTTGACAATGCGTCTAATATCGAATATGTCGGACCGTTTGCTTTAGACGACACACGGATAATGCTCGGAACGCAAGATTTTATAACTTTAGGCAAGGTGTTGTATAAATATAAAGGTACGGCGAGCGTATTGGAAGCAAGCGATTTTCCGTCGGGAGTGACCAGAATTGCTTCAAACGCGTTTTGTTGTAATGATAATATCGAAAAAATATACTTACCGAATAAAATAATTGATATAGATAACAACGCGTTTGTTGACTGCGCAAATCTGGATGAAATAATTTATTACAATGATATATTGCCCGATGTCGGGAAGTATTCATTCCATGCATTACCCGATACGTTTAAGTTCAAGTGCAGAAAAAGATTGATAGACTCTGTAACGTCAAGCAACAATTGGTATTCGCAACGAGATGTGTTGTCGGCTATATCGACGGAAGTATATTTTGAAGATATAAACAAAACCGCAACGTTCTATTGGGGAGAAACTGTAGAATTGCCGACGGAAACAATATCCGGCAAATACATTAAGGGTTGGCTAAGAGTAGATGAAAGTACGGGGCAAACTTGCGGGGATTATTTATCATCTTCAAGCGTATGGAATGAAACGGTTTCGCATGCGACTTATAGGGCTGACACGGAGACTTTGTATTCCACCGATTCCCGAACGCGACGGATACGCTTTTGACGGATGGTATAAAGAAAGTGATTGTATAAACAAGTGGAATTTTGAAACAGACGCTTTACCGCAGGCGCAGGTTGATGATCAAGGACAAGAAATTTACCAAGAAACGAAATTATATGCAAAGTGGATAAAAAACTAAAGAAAACTCCGCAAATCGATGCGGAGTTTTTTCTGTGTGGAGTTTTTTCTGTAATTTCGGCAGTTCATTGCGATTCGCGTTCGTTCGCTGAGAGCCGCGTCAGCGGTTCATTACGATTCTCGTTACCGGTTTCATTATGCATTATGCATTATGCGTTACGCTTACGCTTTGTAGTTATCCGTTTCTTCCCTCGTAGGAACGGATTGAGCCGCGCCGCGACGAGTGCAGGCGATTGACGCCGCTTTACTTCCGAACGCAGCCGCCTCCTCTAAACTTCTGCCCTCGGCAAGCCCCACCGCAAGTCCGCCGCAAAGCGTATCTCCCGCGGCTGTCGTGTCTATCGCGCGCACCTTTAAGCACGGATAAACTTTCGCGCCGTCCGCGTCCGCTATTTCGTAACCCTCGGAGCCTAACGTGGTCACTATCTTTTTTATCCCGACTCTGAACAACTCCTCTTTTCCTCCCAGAAGTTCCATTTCGGTTTCGTTGGGAGTTATCAGATCGACGTAGCCGAGATACGGAATTATATCCTTGTTCGCCGGGGCGGGATTCAGAATCGTGAACAAACCCTTACCCTTTGCGATTTTAAGGCTCTCGCCTATCACGTCGATCGGATTTTCGAGTTGAGTAAGGAATATATCGCCGGCGCTTGCGTTTTCTAAAAACTTAGCGGTTTTTTCGACGGTGAGCGTTGCGTTCGCGCCCTTATCGAGAATTATCCTGTTGTTTCCGTTCGCGACGATTATAACCGCTATGCCCGTGGAAACGCCGTTCTCTTCCGATATGAAATCGGTGTTTACGCCCGCTGTTTTAAGATTGTTCAAGAGGGTTTCGCCGAAACCGTCTTTTCCCACCGCGCCGCACATAAACACGTTGCCGCCGAGTTTCGCCGCGGCGGTAGCCTGATTCGCGCCCTTGCCTCCGCCGTTTGTCATAAAATCGCTGCCCGTTATCGTTTCGCCCTCTTCCGGCATATACGGACTTTTTATCGTCAGGTCCATATTAAGGCTTCCCGATATAAATATCTTTTTCATCGTTTTTCTCCTTTGAATTTCTCTCGTCGTATGGTTTTCAGATAGTCGTCGGGTTGTTTCCCGATTTTTAAAAAATCGCTGTTAATCGACATATAGCGCTATTTTCACTATTTGTTCTTCCCGGATTCGCCCTTTTAAAATTCACATTTTTATAATTCGCATTTTTAAAATTCGGTAAGCCATATGCCGGAAAAAAATAAAACGAACGCTTCTCCGTTCTCCGTATCGCGCCGTCGCGGAAAATTCGACGATTATCTGTTTTCAATATATATATTGTACTTCTCGGCGGGCAATTTGTCAACGACTGAAGCAGATTTTCCCGCTCAAAACCGACTTTCACGGGCTTGCGGACTTAAAAAGACGCCCGCGATTTCGCTATACGGCGAAATCGCGGGCCGTTAAATTGCCGATTATGAGATTTTGTCGTTATTCAAGAATATTGGTAGTGATAAAATCCACGCCAAGCAAAATAAGTTTTTCGGCGTCGGCGCGATCGTTCACCGTCCAGCAGTTGATTTTGATTCCGCGGCGTTTAAGTTCCGCAACGTTTTCTGCGTTTAACGCCGTGTAACAAACATCAATCGCAAGCGAATTTTTTTCGCAAATATCTATCACTTCGGGATTTATCTCCCCGGTAAGAAGTTGCAGGGAGTGATCGGGCAGAATTTTTCTTAACCGAATCATATTGCCGACGAAAAACGAAATGAAAATAACGTTTTCAAACTGCCCCGCGTTCTTCGCGATTTGTATAATCTCTTTAAGTTGCTCGTCGGTGTATTCCACCTTGAGTTCGAGAACGCTCTTTTTGCCGTAACGCCGACAAACGTCGAAATATTCTTCAAGCGCCGGAACAGACGTGTATTCTATTGCGGCGCCGTTTTCGGTCTTTCTCACTTTACGCAGATCTTCGTATAAATAATCCTTGATTTCGATATTTTTCCCGAAAACACGGCTTAAATTACCGTCGTGACTGATTACGTACCTGCCGTCCTTGGTAACGTGGACGTCCGTTTCTATTCCGTAATAACTTCTGTTTGCGGCGGCGACGAAAGCGCACTGCGTGTTCTCGGTTTCAAGCCCCGAAAGACCTCTGTGCGCGACCATCAGAACGCCCGAGCCGCGTTTATCCAATTTTACGGTATCGGATTTTATCGTATCGGAAAGCGTTTCTGCCATAATTATTCGGGCTTATCCTCCAGAACAAGGTCGTAATCGCCGAGTTTATTCACTTTAAAGCCGTTCTTTTTATACTCTTCGTAATCGAACGCCTCGAGTTCGTCAATCGCGAGTTTATGGAATTCGTAGAAATTATGCCACCAGGTCTGATCCGAACCGAGCGTCGCCGAAAGATACGCGTCCGCGATGTCGCAACCCATTGCCGGAGCCACGTAAAACGCGCCCATCGCAAGAACGTTCACGCCGTTGCCCGTTATCGCTCTTCTCGCCGCGGGTACGCTTTCCACAACGCCCGCGTGAACGTGCGGACATTTGCTCGCCGCAATATGAATTCCCATGCCCGTTCCGCAGAACAAAAGCGCTCTTTCGTATTCGCCCTCGGAAATCATCGCTCCTACGCGAAGTCCCACTCTGTGGAACATAAGGTCGGTGTCGTTCGGATCGCTGTCCTTCTTAACGCCCATATCGAGAATCTTCCAGCCTTTCTTTTCGAGGTGCGCAACAACCGCTTCCTTCAAAGGGAAGCCCGCGAAATCCGCGCCTACTACCAAGTATTTGTCTTTAACAGTCTTCATTTTTCCTTTACTCCTTATTTGTTTTAATTATTTTTAGCGGAGAAATTCTCCGATTTTATCTTAAACACAATATTTATTATCGCAAAACCGAGTTTATTATCGCAAAACCGATATACTTTTAAGCCCGAAAGGTATGAGCCTTTTTTTGCCGTCGTAATCGGGATTCGTTCCGTCATCCTTCCAGCCGCCGCGAAGCGTAAACGCGTCGCTGCCCACGCCGCTCTCTTCTCTACCCTTAAAATAGAAAGGTCCGAAAGCGTTTCTGAGCGAGGAATAACATTCAACCTTAACGGTCTTTTTTCCGTTTACACCTCTCACGGTAATGCCGTCCGACATCAGAACTTCATATTTTTTGCCGTCAATCGTAAACGCGCACGCAGTGAAATCACCGCTTGGAACAAACCTTACGGGTGAGCCGTCGAAATCGTAATCAAAAGAATAAACGACCTTACCGAAGAAATTTTCAAAGCCCTGTGAAGTAAGATCGCCCGCGGTTTTGGTCTTTTTCGCCATAATCGCGCCGCTATGGCAATCGAACTCTCCACGTATAAAAATCTGTTCGACACCTGTTTCGTATGCGATGCAGTTGCGCAAACTTTCGGGAACGGTCGGGTCGTAAAGGATTTTACCTACTCTTCCTCCGTCCTCGAAATCTATCGTGTACGAAAAAACGTTTACGCCTTTTTTAACGTTAATTTCCGAAATCTCGTATCCTATATCGTTTTTAGATTGTTTAAACGCAAGTTTTTCGCCGTTAAACGATTTATAGCCCGACTTTTGCTTTTCGATGACAAGTTTTGCGGGGTAATCTCCATCGCTCGAAAATCTGAACGCAACGTCCGCTTTGCCGATATAACCCGACTTAACGAGCCGCTCGTAAACGCCGTGGAAATAACCTTCGAAAGTCCTTCCGTTCTCCGTTTTTACCGTAACGTTGTCTATAACGAGCGTATTCTCGTCCGCCGAAACGTACCCGGGAACAATTTCGGAAGATAACGTTAAATCCTCGGCTTTGCCGATATCTCCGAGTTCGAAAATCATACCCGACCGCGCGGGAATAATATTTTTCGTTTTGCCGCCGTAATACTCGCCCGCTTCGCCGATAGTTAAATCATAAGCAGAAAACTTCTCTTTCGTAGTCATTGTTACGGGTTTTTCGCTCTCGTTGACGACGAAAACGAAATCTCGTCCGTCAATCGTTCTGTATGAATAAGCGACTTCGCCGTCGAACGAAATTTCAGTCGGTTTTTTGAGCTTATCGAATTCCGACACAAGGGGAAGAATAACCTCCGCCCTCTTTCCGTCTATAAATTCGGGTAAAGTTTTACCGAAAATTTCTCCGCCCTCTGCCGAAAATTCTTTCAAAAGTTTAAGGGTTGAACTTTTCATTTCCTTTGCGAGGTTTAAAACGACTTGCGAATAACTCTTTTCGCCGATTATAAGTTTGCCTTTTTTTACGCGCCAGACTTTTTCGGCTATCTTTTCGTTTATGAAATGATATGAAACGCCGCGCTTTTTCAGTTCGGATAAAAGCCCCGGGAAAGGCTTGTCTACGTCATCTCGCGACTTGGATTCATCGAGCCGCAAGTAATCGAGGTAAATGCTTTCCATAGGCGTGATTACCGCAACTTCGGTTTTTTCTTCTGAGTTCGCAATCAGAAAACCGAGTTTTGAAAAATAGTCGTTAAACGACTTATAGAATGACTTCCACGGCATAATCCTGCCGAAAGACGGCGGGCAATCTATTTTGCCGAGTTTGGAAAAGGTGTAGTTATAAAGGTGCTGGCACATAAGGTCCACGCCGTAAACATACTGCTTTTCCGCAATAAGTTTCAGTTCGCGAGGAGTAACGCCGTAACCCGAACAGCCGAACGTTTCGGTCATGACGAGTTTCTTTCCCGTCTGCGCCGCGACCGAGCCTACCGATTTTGCGGAAATTTCCGCCGTTCCGTCGCGAGCCAGATTGTCTATCGCAGGGATATGCTCGTAAAGATAGCTCGTCGCGCAGTCGGCTCCGCCCCACATTTGCGTGAAGAAAAGCGTTTCCTCAACGCTATGCCCCGTGAGCAGAACCCCGTGACGATCGCACCAATCGTAAAGCCTTTTATAGTAATTTTCGCAATATAATTTGTTTAAGAGGTTGTAATATTTAATCCTGAACGGATAACCTTTTTCGCTTTGCACGAAAAGCCATACAAGTCCGTCTTTCAGATTTTCGCCGTATGCCTTGTAAAACTCATCTTCGCAAACGGCGGAAACGGGCGTTTCGTAACGATAATATTGCGGTTCGTCGGTGAAAAAGCCCGCGAGTTCCTTCCCGAACGACTTTTTAAAACGCGCGTAATACTTTTCGTGCGTTTCCTCGATGAAAAGATCGGTAACGCGAGGATTAAGAATATCACAATACGCGTCCGAAAGCAATCTGTTTATCGTATGATATTCGGTAACTCCCGCAACGGGGGCTTCGACGCGCCCGAAATCATCGCCGCGTTTAACAAAAACAGCAAAAGCCGAATCGTCGAAATAGTTTTTCACTTCATACCGCAAAAAACCCGCGCGGTTTTTCTCGTCTTTTAAAAGTTTTCCGCCGACGAAACCGCTCGGCCAACCGTATTCGTCATACAGCCACGCTTTAAGCCCGAGTTCCTTTGCCTTTTCGAGCGCAACGCCTACCGCTTCGAACCATTCGTCCGAAAGATACGGCGTTTCAAGTCCCGCCCTCGCGTGAAAAATAAATCCTCCAAGCCCGAAATCGTTCATTTCGGAAATCTGCCGTTTAATCTCGCCGACGTCGAGTTTTGAGTTTATGCTCCAGAAAGGTACGGGCTTAAATTCTCTCAGGTCTTTATTTTTGATTATCTCAGAAATAGTCATGCAATTATCAATAAGCCGATAAACATAGCGTTTATCGACTTATAGCCTTATATTTTTATATTATACACTCCGTGAGTCAGCGTTTTTTCAACGCCTTCCGCCTTGAAACGAGCCGTGGTTCCGAAAGGAATTTCCACATGATAAACGGTTGTTTCGCCGTCCTCTTTCCAATTTGAAACGACCTTTCCTCTTATCGTGTTCAAACTGCAATTTACGTAAGTCACACCCGAGGGCTTCACGGGGGCGATAGTTATTTTGTCGCAAGCGAACGCGTCGTCATCCACGGTTATGCCGCCGAGAAAAGCATAGAAGAATGCGTCGTAACTTCCGAACATCGGATGATCGAACGAGTCCATTTCGTCGGACATTTCGCTCTCCCATCTCTCCCACACCGAAGTCGCGCCGTTCGCGACCATATATCCCCACCCGGGATATTCGGGGTTTTCGAGAATTTTAACCGCGAGATCCTGATAACCGAACTCGCCAAGGACGTAAAACAAATGTCTGTACCCGACGTTTCCGCAGGTCGAATGATAATTCTTCGCAATTACATCCTTTGCGACGTTTTCGGCGATGGCCGCCCTGTCCCGTTCGGGCGCAACGTTTAGCGTGAGCGACATGGAATTTTCCGTCTGAGCGCCGCACGCGTAACTCTTCTTCGCGGGGTCGTAATATTTCGCGTTTATCGCGTTTTTAACCTCTTCCGATCTTTCGGCGTAATATTTCTCGTCGCTTTTCTCACCGACGATCTTCGCGATTTTAATCATCACAAGCAAATGCCAATAGAGAGAAATCGTGGAAACAAACAACTTATCGGCGGACTTGCCGAAGCAAGTCGGGAAAACCCAATCGCCGTAATACGAATAAGTAACGATGCCGTTTTCCGTTCGGGAAAGGAGATAATCAACCCAACGTTTCAGGTTGGAATATTCCCGCTTCGCGACGGAATCGTCGCCGTAATACACATATGAATAGTACGGCATCAGAAGATACGCCACGCTCACAGGGTCGGCGGGTCTGCCGCCCACGTAATAAGGCGCGGTATCGCCGATTTCGCCGCCCGGCAATTGCCCGTCCGAAATATCGGCAACCACTTTCGGAAAGAATCGCGACATATCGAAATTATAAACGGTCTGATAAAGCCGCGCGCCAAGGTCGTTAAGCCAACCGAACCGCTCGTCTCTTTGCGGACAATCGGTGAGAACGCCGAACTGATTGTTTTGTTCCGTTCTCACGGCGATTTCGTGCAGATAATTGAGTTTTTCGTCCGAACAGGAAAATTCGCCAATAAGATCGACGTCGCTGTGAAGACGCTCCGCGACGACGCTTTTAACAGTAACGTTACCTTTCGTAATTATCTTCGCAAACTGAAATCCGTGATACGTAAACCGAGGGGAATATGTTTCGCACGTCTTTTCACCCTTTAAAACGTAACGGTCGGTCGCTCTCGCGCTGCGAAGATTGAGAGTGTTCACGTCCCCGTCCGCCGTCAGGCGTTCGGCGTGAACGAGGGTAATTTCCGCGCCGCGTTCGCCGCAGACGGTAACGCTTAAGCGACCCGCGATATTCGCGCCGAAATCATAGATCACGCCGCCGTTCGCCTTGTGAGAAGCGACGGTGGTCAGCCGCCCGCATACGCGAATCGGGTCGATACGCTCGGGCGCGAGAATCGAAGAATCCCCCCGCGAAACTATCGGAAGCACCCATTTGCTTTCGATGCCCGCGCGATAATCCGCCGAAGCCCAATGAGGTAAAAATTCGTCCTCGACGCGTCCGTCGCAAAATTCTCCGTCGTAAACGCTGCACTCTTTAACCGCGCCGCCGCGCTCCCACCAGCCGTCGCCGGCGGAGGAATGAAATTCGAGCGTTTCGCCGTTTTTCAGGGTTACGTACAATTGAAAGAGAAATTTTTTACCGCCGTACCACCAGGGCGCGAGTTCGACGCCGATTACGTTTTCTCCCGCAACGAGTCGCCCCGTGAGTTCGTAAACAGTGTAATATATTCTTTTTTCGTAGTCGCTGTTCACAGGAGAAAACAAACGGTCGTCCGCCTTTTCCCCGTTGACGAAAAGTTCGTGACAACCGATGCCCGCGCAGTAAGCGAACGCCTCTTCGACAGGCTCGTCCGGCAAGACGATATTTTTGCGATAAAGCGACGAACCGCCGACCGAATTCAGCGGCATAAACGCCCAATATCCTTTCCAATCCTCAGCGGAAAGTTCGGTACGGAAACGGACGACGGCGGAATCCTCGCCGCCGTTTTCGCCGTAAATCGTGACGGATACATAATACGTCGTACAAGGTTCGAGTTCCGCTCCGACGGCGTGTCCGATAGTTTCTCCGCTTTCGGTCACACCGGAATCGTACACATCAAATTGCCCGTTAATCGCCTTATAGCGTGACTTTGCCACACCGATGCGGTATGCTGCCTGATTTTCGCCCGTCGTCCGCCAGATAACGGACGGCTTGTTGCGACGAACCGCGAAAGGCGTTTTCGCCCGATCGACGAGAACGTCGGAAAGTTTAATCATATTCTTTCTCCCGCCCGAAAAACCAGGCTTATATTAATCATCGGTCGCGTTTCTCCTTTTTTTGATCATAACCGCGCATAAAGCGACGGACGTAAATGCCGCAACGCCGCCCGCCGCGCTTCCTTTACAACCGCGTTTTTCTTCGGGTTCGATATCGCTTTGCGACGACGAATCGGCGGAATCCGAAGAGGAATCGTCCTCGCGTTCAGCCGCTTTCACGACGACGGCGAGATATACCGCAGACGATTCTTCGCCGTCGGTCAGAAGAACGGAAACGGTCTGAGTTCCGACCGCATTTTTATCGAAATCGCCGAGCGTGACGCCCGCGAGATTAATTTTTTCGACCTTGCCCGAACGATAAGAAACGTAGCCGTAAATCCCTTTCGCGGCGAGATATTCCCCGGTGAGGTCTGTCCCCTCTTCGAGCGTTATCGACTCCGCGTTAAGGAAGAACGATTCGGCTTCGTCCGCGACTTCAACGTTGAACGAAACTGAAAGTTCGCCGAGCGTGCCGCCCTCGAGATAAGCGTAAATCGTGGTTTTTCCGGCTGATTTTGCCGTTACTTTGCCGTTGACGTCAACCTCTGCAACGGACGGTTCGTCCGAAACGAAGAACCACTCGCCGACCGTAGCATAAGACGGAATCATCTTCACGTTCGCGGGCGAGGTTTCGCCGACGCCGAGACGAACGGTTTCTTCCGTCACAACGGCTCCGGTATACTGAATATCGAGATTAAACTTACCGTTTTTTCCGTAAACGTAACGGATATCGCACGCGGCAACGCCCGTCTGCACGAAATCTCCGTCGCCTTTAGGCGCGCCCTGAACGGTCTCGCCCGTCCATGAATAGAACGCAAGCCCTTTTTTCAAAGTCAAAACGTCGCCTTCGCGATAACTTTTCACCGACTTTCCGTCGATTTTAACGTCTATAGTCAAAAGGCTCGTCATAAATTCCACGTTTGCAATTTCCGCGGTCGCGCCCTTTCTCGTGAACTCTATCCCGTCGAGAACCGCCGCTTTTTGTTCAGCCGTAAGGTTACTCAAATAGACGTTCGCGGGGTTACGGAAAGTACCCGAAAAATGCACTACGATCGCGCCGAAGAAGTTTCCGGAATCTTCCGCGCTCCAAAAGCCGCTCGGAATCTGTTCGGTTACGTCTACCACTTCGACGGTTACGGAAACTTTGCCGTTCACGCTGTCTTTGGAAACGGTTATTTCCGCGGTTTTTCTGCCGACGACGGAAGTGTCGAGCGCAACGGAAGCATTATCGTTTCCGAGCGAAAACACATCGCCATAAACGCCGCCGCCGAAATCGGGCGCGACGGATACCTTGGAGAGGTCGAACGTTCCGTTTCTGGAAACGTGGAACACTCTGTCGTTCATGAGTTTAAATCCGCTCGCTTTCGCATTCGTGACGGTGACGGTAACCTTTGCCGACTTTTTGCCGACGGTTACCGTAATTTCGGCAGTACCCGTTTTAAGACAACGAACAAGTCCGTTTTCAATCTTTGCAACGCTATCGTCGGAAGAGACCATGCTCGCGGCGATATACGACCCTTCGGGAATCAATTGAATACTGAGCGGATGGGAAGCCCCGACGGGCAATTCGATTTTATCCGCAGACAGAGTGAAGCCGGTGGTATCCGCCACGAAATCCGTCCATTCGCTGCCCGTCCAGACGTATTTCGCGACTTCCGAAAGGCGATAAGCGGCGATATAAGTTTCGTCGATATAATGATAAAAACGGAAATTATCGTTGAATTCAAGCACCGAACCGATCGGCAGCGAAGAAAGATTGCCGGCGTTTATCCCCGAAAAGAAGCAAAGCATCTGTTTTTCGCTCGCCTGGCCTATGGTATGAAGTTTATACGCTTCGTTTCCGCTGTAAAGCGCGGGCGTGCGCAGGATGACGAGATTTTCGTCGATACCGTAACTTTTGTCGGTTATAATATTCGTCGTTGCAAGGCGGCTCGCCTCGCCGCCGGATATCTGAGTTTCGAAATGAAAATCAAACGCCTGCCCCCAAACTTTAATCTGATCGGGAGAAAGCGGCTCTATCGTTTCGGTGCGATACACGTAAACAGGCACGGAAACGCTCCCGCCGCCCGCGGTGATCGTGACCGAAGTTTCGCCCTCTTTCGAGATATCGGCGTCGTCTCCGACGTTCGCCGCGGAAATGGAAATTTCGTTCCCTTTTCCGCCGCTTGCCGCAACTTCATAAACAGCCGTATTGCGGGCTATAAGTTCTTTATCGAGCGTTTCACCCACGTAAGCGGCGTGATAATTCTTCCCGCCGCGCGTGGCTCCCGCCGTGATTTCGGCAGTGATTTCCGCTCCCGCCGCATTGGCGGTTTTTGTCGTGTCGGAAAGCCCGAACGCAGTCGCCGCAAGCATGCAGAAACACAGCGCGACGAGCGCGAAAATTTTTCCATTGATTTTAGCGATCATTACGTTTCCTCCTTTGAGCAAGAACTACGCCTGCCGCCGCAAAGACGAAAAGCCCTGCAAAACCGCCCATTCCGCTCTTACAGCCCTTCCCCACGGAAGATCCGGAAGAATCGACCGAAGAAGAATCGTTTTGCGAAGAATCTCCGCTTTCGTCAGCCGTTTTGCGCCACACCGCCGTGAGTTTCACGTTGCGGGCGGGCATTACAAACGAGGAAGAATCGTAAATTTCTCCGTCGTCGGTTTTCCAGCCTTCGAAGACGTAACCTGCCTTTGCGGGAGTCGGAATCTCCGTAGGCTTATCGCCCTTGGCGAGTTCCTGAGCCGCAGGCTGAACGTCGCCGCCGGCAACGTCGAACGACAGAACGTATTTCTTCTCCACGGGAACGACGGACGCTTTTTCGTCCACTTTCACCGTTTCGTATTCCCCGAGGGTCACGTTGTCGAGGTCGATCGCGGTGTTATAGGTAACGATCATCAGCTTTCCCGCGGCAAGCGGCGTTTCGTCCGTACCGGACAAAATTTTGTCGCCGTCCACGTAAAATTCGTAGCCGCCGTTGCCGAAACGAAGCCCGAACGTATACCACACGTTTTTCTCCAATGCGAGGCTCGCCGTTTGCAGAACGGCAGACGCGCCGTTATCGAACTTACGAATACGGGCGTATTTTCCCACGGTGTTATATTCGAGATAATATTGAGTATCCGAATCCTTGCGGGCAAACGCTATGCTGACGTTTCCGTCGAGCGTGGACACGACGTTGGTCACGCGGACGTTGAAACGCAAATCCGCGGATGTGTAATCGTAACCGAAATCGGTGAATCCCGTTCCGCCGCCCGAGAGCATCGAAATATAATGATTTCCGTTTTTCTCGGTCAGTTCCCACGCGGAATAATCGAAAGTAACCTTGTCGAGCGTTTCGAACGTTTCGTCGAAATAACGCGCGTATACGGGGTCTTCTCCGCCGACGGAAGCGTTGTCGATAAGCACCTCGCCGTTCTCGGTCTGCTCCACTCCGATATAAAGAGTTCTGCCTGCGGTAAGGAAAAACGTAAGCGTATCTCTACCGTTTTGCTCCGCGATTTTTTCGGCGATTATTTCACCTGTAACGGCGTCCGCAGCGAAGAGTTTCGCTTTTCCGGACAACACGTTCACGTCCACCGAGAAAGTATGTTCGCCCGCGCCGAGATAAAGCCCCTGCCAGAGTTTTCCTTTCCCCGCGATTTTGCCCGCGTAGCCGTCGTCTCCGCGGACAACGGAGAACTTCGCGTTATCGCCCGCATAAGACCAGTTCGAGAATCCGCTGATCCAGCCGCCCTTGCCGCCTTCGCGGTCGAAAGTTCCGTTTTGAAAATCGCCCGCGCTGCGGATTCCGCAGTCGGAAATGAAATCGGTCGCCTTAATGGAATCTATAGTGGCTTTGCCGCGATATTCGTTATCGTGAATGCGAATCTGTTTTACGGGCGAATAATCGTCCGCCTCCGAGCCATCGTAAACTCCGCCGTAATAGGGGTTGTCCGCCCAACTGCCGACGGACCCCGCCGTGCCGTTAAGCGCGCAATCGTAAACTTCCACGTTTTTGATTTCCTGCATAGAAAGATTCGGCGCGTCCGTACCCCAGGTAATAAAGGTAATTCCGTGTCCGCCGTAAAAATTGCAGTGCTTAACAACGAGATTGTCTATGCAGTTATCTCCGCCGGGATTAGGACTCCACCAGGGCGAAACCTGTCCGCGGGGGTCGTTATAAGTGGAACAGATGGTGACCGCGTCATCGTTGATGAAACAGAAACATCTGTCGAGAATCATGTTCTTCGTGCCGACCGTGGCGGAGAAACCGTCGCCGCCGGCGCAGGTAACCTCTCTCAGCGTGACGTTTGCAATGTAAATGTTTTTGCAGGTACGCATGTTGATATGGTAATTGTTAGTTCTGCGCAGAGTAATATCGCGGATTTCCACGTTTTCGCAATTCCAGAAACCTATCGGAATGATATGGATTCTGCCCGCGCAGCCGCGCCAGATCGAAACGCCGCTCAATGTATCGAGGTTATCTCCTCCGGTATCCACGCAGCGAAGAGTTCCCTCGCCTGTGATTTTCACGTTCTTCACCGAATCGCCCTGAATGAGCGGCAGGTTGTGGCAGGAACAAGCCGTGGTCCAGTTTACGCCGGGAATATACACGTCATGCCCTATCGCTACGTCGTAATCATAGTCCTCCACACGGGGCGACTGCCAGATCACCGCGCCCTTTTCGATGTGGAGTTCCACGTTGTTTTTCATTTTGATGTTCGTGACGATATATCTTCTGCCGTAATATGAATCGTCGCCGGGGATGACAACCTTTCCGCCGCCTTGCGAGGAAACGTAATCCACCGCTTTCTGAATAGCCGCGTTATCGTTAGTGAAGGCGTCGCCCTTCGCCCCGAATTCGGGAGAAGTGACGTCCACCGTAAAGGACGGCAACGTAAACTCATAGGGATTTTCTGTAAAATCGCGGTAATTTTCAATCGAGAAACGGTCGGCGATTTTTACGTTGCCCTCTTCGCCCGCAACAACTGCAAGAAAGAGCGAGGAAAGGCGCGTCATGTTGCCCTTGCGGAAAGGAACGGTCGCCGTGAACGTTTTTCCGTTCGAACGAACGCGCGCGACGGGGGTAAGTCCGTCAGTCGATTCCGTGTAGTTTTCGGGATAAATCTCGTAAATTTTTACGCTTTTGCCCGCGTAGCGGTCGTTGAGCGTTCCGCGGATGGTGACAACCGATTCGTCCGCGACGCACGATTCAACCGTTCCGGCGTAATCGTAGAATTCCTTTTCTCGTTCGAAGGTAATCGCGTCGATATAAATCTCGCCGTTCTCCGCTCCGACGGGTACGAATTTGAGTTCCGTGATATAACCGTTTGAATCTGTGAGCGCGGAGAGGTTGAAATAATAAGAAGTAAAACCCGCGTCGTTAGCGACTATATCGAACGAACGGGAAAGTTCTTCGGTGAATTCGTCCGTTTCGTTGGTTTTGAAATATACTTTCATCGCGGAAGCGGACGTGGCGTTTCTCATGCGAACGAACACCGTGTTGCGGATGCTGATACGCGCGCTGTAACGATTACCGCACACAACGTAAAGTTTAGGCGAAATAAGCGCGCCGCTTTCTCCGCTCAACGTATATTTAAGGCAGCCGTCGTCATAGGATACCGTTCCGTTTTCCGCCGTGAAAGGCGTTACGGACGCGGAAGAAGTAAATTCGAAGTCGAATTCCTTATCGTTGAGCGCGGAGCCGTTCGTCCGCTCGATTTTAACGTTTCTCAGTTTCGGACAGACGAAATAACCCTGAATATAGCACGAACCCATCGAGAAACTATCGTCGTAGGTATACGAAGCGGAAAGAATTTCGCTTCCGTTGAGATACCATTTAAGGTCGTCTTTCGCAAACGTCATTCTCATCGAATACCATTTTTTTTCGGCAAGCGAGCAGGAAACGGTTTCCGACACGATAACGTCCGTGCCGTTTTCGCCGATTCTGCGGATTTTAGCCGTTTTGGAAATAGCGTTGTATTCAAAGAAATACTGATATCCGCTCGTGCAGCGATATGCCGCGCCGATATTGCCGTCGGCTGTGCCTGAAACGGAATCGATGTATACGTCAAACGAAATGCCGTCCGCATTTACTTTTTCGTCGGACGACAAGACGTTTAAACTTGCCGAAGAGTTTCCGAGGAGGACGGCAACGCCGCCTTCCTCGGAGATCGTCCATCCGGATGTGGACCACCCCGCGAAAACGTCTGCCGCGGACGCTTTCGGGAGGGTGAATCCGAACCATACCGACGCAAGTACGGCGAGAAGGAACAAAAGCGTTATCGTTTTTCCTTTTCCGTTTGCCATGCGTTTTTTAATCTGCATAATTTTCTCCTTTCTTTTTTACCGTGATAAATGCAAGGGGAAGGAGAACGGCAAGGGCGAGCGCGCCGTAATCGACCGAACTGCCGCAGCCACCGCTCTTTGCTTCTTTAACCGTCACTTTCAGTTCGCCGGTGACAGATTTGCCATCTACGGTGATACGGAAAGTCAACGTCTGTTCGCCGACCTTTTCGGGATCGTAGCCGGTGATTCTCGCGCCGGACAAATCGACTTCCTGCCCCTTCGCGCCCGAAACCATCAGAATGACGGCTTTGATGCCGAAGCGTTCTTTCACGGAGGCGAAATCGAAACTTTCGCCCTTGGTAAGTTCCACCGCTTTATCCGAAGTGATGATGATTCCCGATACGGAATCGGTTACGGAAACGGTGTAAGTCAATGTTTTTATCGTATCTCCCGCAATCGTTTTAAGCGTTGCGGTAACTTTGGTAGAACCGATTTTAAGACCTTTGATAAGCCCCTGCGCGTTTACCGAAGCAACTGTCTTATCCGCCACGTCGAAAAACCATTCCGCGTTCGAGCAGTAAGACGGAATCGCCACTACGTTCGTCGCATGGGTTTCTCCCATACCTAAGGAAACGGTTTCTTCAAGAACTTTTGCGTCCGAAACGGGGATTTCGAGGAAGAATTTGCCGTTTTCGTTGTAAGTGAAAGTCATGTCGTATTTCAGTTCGCCGACTTTCACGAAGTCGCCCGAGCCTTGCGGCACGTTGTTGGCGTCCGTTCCGCCAATCCACTTATAGAAACCCATGCCCTTTTTAAGGGTAATCACGTCTCCGACGAGATAGGTCGAAATCGGTGTGCCGTCGATCTTCGGCGTAATCGTGAAGATATAGGTGAGGAATGCCTGAGAATCGACCGTAACCGTCTGACCTGCGCGGGAGTAGGTTACGTAATCGGTTATATACTTGCCTTCATCGCCCGCAAGGTCGGTCGGATAAACGTTAGCCATGTTGCCGAACGTTTTCTGGAAGAAAATTCCGATGGTCGTTCCCATGAACCAGCCTGCGTCGTCGTTGCAGGCGATGTTGTCGGGATATACTTCTTCAACGTTCCACACCGTGACGGAAACTTCGAGCGAGAACTGCTTGCCGCCGACGGTAACGACCATTTCGATCGTCTGTTTGCCCGCGACGGAAGTGTCGAGCGAGTAAGAAGCGTTTTCGTCCGTAAGGGCTATCGCTTCGCCGTAAATGCCGTCGCCATAATCGGCGTAAACGGCAATTTTGGAAAGGTCGAGTTTGCCGCCGAGCGAAACGTTATAAATTCTGTCGTCGACAAGTTTTACGCCGACTATTTCTTTTTCCACAACGGTAAGGGAGATATCGCGCTTGCGGGAGCCGAATCTGAGAGATATCACGGCGTTGCCTTTGCCAACCGCTTTTATCTTGCCGTTTTCGATCGTCGCAACCGAAGAATCGGACGATTCGAGAGACGGTTTGTAATAACTGTTTTCCGGCAACACGTTATATTCGGGCGCATATTCCGCGCCTACCGGCAACGTGAGAGTCGTTTCGGAAACGGTGATTTCGGTTGCGTCGGATTCGAAATAAGTCCATTCCGCGCCCGTCCACACGTAATCAACCGTGTTTTTGAATTTATAAGTCGCAACCCACGTTTCGTCGATATAACGCCAGAAACGGAAACTCTTGTTGAAAGACAACACCGTTCCTACGGGGATTTCGTTCTTCTTCGACATATCGAACTCGTTGAAGAACATTATGAACTGAAGATTGGAAACCTGACCTACGGAATGAAGAGCGTACTCCGTCGCTCCGTCAAGCGCGGCTTTTCTTATCGTGACTATATCCGTCGGAATTCCGTAAAGCGGATTTTCGATGATATTGAACGATTTTACGTCCGTAACTTCGCTTCCGCCGACGGAATCGATAAAGTATACGTCCACGGCGTTGCCGAAGGACACAAGACGCGAGGGGCTGATATCGTCAACGGTTTTCACTTCGTAAACGTAAACGAGAATTTCGACCGAAAGGTTTTCGTTCGTCAAAGCGACTTTCGTTTCACCTGCTACGGAATTGTTAAACGTGCTCGCGTCGATCATATCTTTCGTCACAACGAATCCCGTCCCGTTAACGCCGCCGTCCATAATCCAGTAAGCGTTGAGATTAGCAACCAGACGATCGATATCGAGTTCTTCGCCGAGATAGGCTACGAAGTAAGACTTGCCGTCCCTTTTCGCGCTCGTAGCGAGTTCGTAACCGATGCCCGTTTTTGCGAGTTCTTCGCCGACGGTTATCGTTATCGTCTTCGTGATTTCGGTAAACGCAAGAGTAAACGTTACTCTGCCTGCCTTTAACGTCGTTATATTACCTTCGCCGTCGACGGTGGCTACTTCTTCGTTATCCGAAGAGAATTTCGGGTAATCCACCGCGCCGTCGTTCACTCTCCAAAGAATTTTGGAAATCGTTCCCGCGTGGAGAGAATTTAATTCGTCTTCGTTTACGATAGTCGCGCTCGTAGCGGCGGACTCTTTAACGAAGTTCGTACCGTCGTAACGGTAAACGATGTTCTCGGAAAGAACGAACACGGGAGCGTAACTCTCTTCGAGGCGAACCATACCCATGTCGGCGTTATAGTTCGCTTCGTTCATCTCGTAAACGGTAAGACCTTTGAGAAGAACTATTCCGTCGCCCGCGCGGAGTCCGGAAACGCCTGCAAATGCGAATTTACCCTTGGAAAGAACGTATCTCGCGGGAATACGTTTTCCGTCGCGAACGAGCATAGCCGTGGCGGCGAATTTTTCATAAACGCGGAGAGCGGCTTTCGTGTGGTCGTACTGATGCCAACCGGAGGTGGCGTCGTCGAAATAAGAAGAACCGCCTTTAACGCCCGTAAGACCGAAGTCTATCACGATTGCGTCGGACGAAGCATACTGCTCTACCGTTATCGTACCCGTGGAAACCGAAACGGTTTCGCCTGCGGTCGCGTAAACGCCCGTCCAGCCGTTTTCGGTATATTCCGCAACGTAGGTTTTCGTCGTGGAAATCTTTTCGCCGTTCAGCATGAACGAGAAGCCCGCGTTTACCGTTATCTTATCGCCGACGGCGGATTTTGCGGAGGTGAGGAAAATGAGAGACGGCATCATGTCGCCTGCGGCGGCGAACGAATAGTTAACGCTCGTTACGGCAACTTTCTGTCCGTTTGCCGCAACGTATTTAACGGCGGAAAGGTCCGCGTTTTCCGTTGCGAAAGCAGTGGCGCCGAGGTTGCGGTTGACAACGAACGTCGGGTTTCCCGCGCCGGTTACCGTAACGAAACGGAATACGTCCGTAGAAACCGCGTTGCCGGGCGTTTTAACGCTGCCAGCGATCTTCCAGGCGGAAATTTCGGAAATCGTTCTGCGAGCGTTGAAGCCGAACGCCGTTTCCCGTTCCGCATAATCCTGCGTGGTAAACGAAGCGTCGTTCACCTTAACGCCGAGTTTGCCGTTTTCCACGATGACGCGGAAACGGAATTCCGTAACGCCCTTGAATTCGGGTTCTTCGATAAGTCCGTCGCCGTGATATTGCGTGCCTTTATAGAAATGAATCTTCTCGCAATACGGGCAATAAGCAATGCCGTAGCCGCCTACCGTGAACATAACGTATCTGAGTCCGGCATGATCTGCGGACAGATATTTCAAAGTGAATTCGAGCGTGAAATCTCCCTCGTAAACCTTGTTGAATACAACGGAAGAATCGTAAGCCGAGGAATTCTGATCGGTGTCCTTGGAAAGAGAAATCGTGAGTTTATCGTCCGCGACGGTAATCGAGTTGCCGTCGTAATCGGGAACGTATTTTACGGAATCGTCGAAATCTTCTCCCGTCCATTCAACGAAGGTCTTGCCGTCGTCGGGATTTACGGGAATTTCTTTCACTGTTCCCTGAGTTTTTAAATCGACCACTTCAGCGGTCACTCTGTGAGCCTTAAAGCCGAATTTCGCCGTTTCGGCCGTGTAAGTCTGCGGCGCGCCGATCCTGTCGCCGTTCACGTAGAACGAAAGTTCGTTGCCGCTTCTCACCACGCGGAAAGTTCCGCTGTTTGCAGAAAACGCCATTGACTCAAGTCTCTTCGTATCGTAAGCAGTACTTCCGAGAAGTTGAACGTCCGCGTTGTAGGGGCAATACATAAGCGCGTAAGCGTCGCCGACGGTGAACATGAGGTAACGAGGATCGCTATTACTGACGGAAAGATAATTCAAAGTGTATTCGACCTTAAAATCGCCTATGAATTCTTTATTGAAAGAAACGGTCGCTTCTTTCGTGAAATCTGTCGCGGTCGCGTTGTTCGAAAGGGCGAAGGCGAGCTTGTCGTTTGCGGCGGAAACGGAATTGGTTTCAAATTCGGGAACGTTGATATCGGAATCTTCTAAATCTTCCGTAGTCCAGGAAGTCCATTCTTCCACCGTTTCAACGTATTCCGTGCCGGTTACTCTGAAGTTGATTATATCCGCAACTACTCTGTGAGCCTTTACTCCTATTTTAACGAACTCTTCGGTATAGGTCTGAGTGGTACCGAACTGACTTCCGTTGATATAGAAAGTCATGCTGTTGCCCGAGCGGACGACCTTAATCGAAGCCGCGCTGAGTTCCGCATCCGACATATTCATAACGGTCGCGCCGGTTTTGAAGTCCACGCCGCCGATCAGGTGAACCTGCGCGTAAGACGGAATGAACACCAACGAATAAGAATTGCCGAACGTTACCATAAGATAACGCTGCTGAGCGTAATTCGTCGATTTATAATCCACGTTAAATTCAAGAGCAAAATCGTCCTGATATTTTTTATTGAAAGACACGGTTGCCTGTTTGCTTAAATCGCCGGGATCCGCATTGTTCGAAAGGTTGATACAGAGTTTGTTTTCACCTACGGTTACCGAGTTGTTCTCGAATTCCGGAACGTCGATCACGGAATCGGCGAAGTCGTCGCTCGTCCACTGTCTGGTTACGGGCGCTTCCGCCTGAGTTCCGAGAACGGATATATCAGAAACTTCGACGACAAGTCTGCGGACTTTAACGGTAAACTTTGCCGTTTTTGCCGTATACTGCTGAGTTTCGCCGAATTGTTCGCCGTTTACGTAAAGAGTGAGTTCGTTGCCTATGCGCTGAAATTTTACGGTGAGATCGCCGGAAATCGCCTGTTTATGCAGGGAATTGCCGAGCCCCGCGTCATAATTCGCGCCGTTTAAAAGATAAACGTTTTCGTTCTGATACGGCAGATACATAAACGAGTTGGATTCGCCCACCGCAAAGATAAGGAATCTGTCGCCCGTGTGACCGGAACTCTTGTCGCTCACCTTAAACTCCGTCGTGAAGTCGCCTTCGTATATGCGATTCAACGTGACGGACGCGTCGTAAGAAGAAACGTTCTGAGCGGTGTCCTTTGTGAGATTGAACGAGATTTTATCGTTATCGAACGAAACGGAATTGTCGCCGTAAGCAGGAAGATTTACTTCCGATTCCGATAAAACTTCGGTCGTGAATCTTTCGGGAATTTCGCTTTCGTCTTTCTTCGTCCACACGCCGTTGCCGTCGCACTCGAAAATCACGTCTTTTTTGCCGAAAGTGTAAATTTTGTTATGATCGGCGAATAACGTGTTCGCCTTAAAAGTAATCGTAGAGCCTGCCGCCGCCGTCCGGAAGTTCATGAAGTTGTTCGTATCGTAAAACTTCATGCATCCCATCGCGGGTTCGTTGCGGAAATGCGTCACCGAAGCCGTCGAAGTTCCGTTCGAGAGAACGACGGAAGAAAGCGACGTGCTCGCGATATCGTATTCGCCCGCTCCTTCCTCGGCATATAAAGACGGAGAAACCGCAAGGCGGAACATATTCGTATCCGGAGTTATGGAGTTTAAGGTAAGAGTTACTCTTTCCGCGGTCTGATTCAGCCAATTGCCGTTGCCGTCGCATTCGTAAACGACGTCCGTATCGCCGAAAGTATAAGTCGCGCCTTTGTCGGCGAAAGTCGTTCCCGCCTTAAAGGTAATCGTAGATCCTTTCGCCGCCGTCTGAAAGTTCATGAAGCCGTTCACGTTGTAAAACTTCATGCGTCCCATCGCGGGTTCGTTGCGGAAATGCGTCACCGAAGCCGTCGAAGTTCCGTCCGATATAACGACGGAAGAGAGATCCGCTCCCGCAATTTCATATTCTTGCTGACCTTCCGCCGTATACAGCGAGGGAGAAACCTCCGCCGTAAAGCAGTTGTCGCCTGCGCCGAGCGCGGCGGGCAGTTCGAGCGTAACGGGGTTGCCCTCGGCATGCGTTACGGCGAAACCGCACATACACACCGCCATTATGGCGGATAAGAGAAATACCAACAGTTTTTTCATAATTTTCCTCCAAAATTATTAATACCCGTAAGAATAACGAAGTCTGCCGATAGGCGCGCTGTCGCCGCTTACGTAATAGTCCATTATATCTTTATAATTCGTCACGTTATCCGCGACTTTGAACCCGAACGAGAACTCGCTTGCGGAAAGCCCGAGCATCGAAAGGGGGACGGAAATCGTCATTTTGTTGCCGTCGACCGTCATCGTCGCGTCGCCGACCTTTTCCCAATTCCATCCGCCTGCGCTTTTTTCAACCGAGGTTTTTCCGTTTCCGGGGGCGCGGTTGAGAATGTAATCGTAACCCTCCCACGAATTGCCCGCGTCCGCCTTTTTCGTGGAAAGGAGAACGTTCATCCAATTTTCTCCGCTCTCGTAAGCGGTGATCGCCTCAACCGTTTCTATACCGAAATACACGTTTTCGTCGTCGTGAGTGACCGCGACGGACACTACGTCGTTACGAGCGGAACGGTCGGTGTACCAAGAACCTAACAAGCCCTGTTCTTTCGAGCCGGGGCGGATATCGAAACCGTAGAAGTCGCGTTCGATCGCGTCGCCGCGGAAATCGTAATATTTCGAAGCCACGCCGGCAAAATCGGAGAAACTGTTCACCGTTTTCTTTTTCCACTCGTAATCGGAAGCCTTAGCCGCCCCCTTATATCTTCTCACGTTCCTCACGAGTTGAAGATAGAAGTTGTCCTGATAGGTGTTTTTGTCCATCTCCATATCGCGGGAGAATTCGTTCGAGAAGTTATCCACGAAAAGCGGATGATCGCCGCCCGGACAATATTTCCAGGCGAGCCATTCGTTCCAGCCCGTCACCGTAACCATTTCCACTTCTTTGCCTTCGGCTTCGTAACGGAACACCGTTTCCCACTGATCTTCTATGTTCCTGCCCGCCTGCCAGTTTTTCTCAATGATGAGTTCGGATTCATTCCAGCCCTTGGAACTTCTTCCGTCGAGACGATATTTCGAAATATCGTCGCCGTAGCGGTTTTTCATATAAGTATAAGCCGCATAGGAAGTTTCGTTCGCGCCGTGCTGAGCCACGGAAACGTTCACGACCTTGTTTTCGGAATAATAGTAATTATCTCCGTTCGTCCAGTCCATCCAGGGGAAACCGTTATCCGCGGGTGTCTGATTGGGCCACTGAGACTCGCGCACGTCGAAATAATCGCACATTTCGTCGGAAATATTCACTCTCGCCGTTCCCTTCGCGTCCGTGCCTTTGTTGTTCTTCGTAGTGCCGACGATAAGCGGTTTGCCCGTCGGTCTGAACCATATATCCTCGTATTTTCCGTCGCGATAGAAACATTCGTAAATTTCGTTCACGCGGTCGCCCGACTGCGTGTTCGTGTAAAACACCACCTTCGGAACGTTCCAGCCCTGATTATATAATTTCAGAATGGTATCGAGAAGGGTGTAAGTCGGTCTCGACAACGCGACGTTTTTCGGGTCGGTCGGGTCGGATGAGAACGCAGTGTGATAATTCTTTTCGTAAATCTTATCGTTCGTCACGTCAAGATAGATGAAATCCACCCCCGCGAGCGTAAGAAGTTCCATGTGTCGCGTGATAACCCATTCGTCGGCGGTGTTGTAATATCCGTAAAGAGGTTCGCTCGTCCAGTGAACGTAGTTGGCTGGGCTTTCCATTCCGTCCGGATAACCCGCTTCGGCGTTTGCCGTGCCGGGAATTTTCTGCCCGAGCCGATAACTCGGGTCGAGTATCGCCTTCGCGCCGTTTTCCGTGGCGAGAAGTTTTGTGGAATCGTAAACGCCTGCGGAAGTAACGTGCGTGCCGAGCCACAGGAAGTAAAACACTCCCACGTAGCGTTTGCGGTCTTTTTTATCTCCGCCCGTCGGCGTGATTTCTCTCCCGAGTCTGTCCGCGCCGGACAAACTCGCGATCGTAAACTGATTTGCGTCTGGCAACTGAGTCATATTCTGTTTTCCATCCTTTTTACAAGCACACAAGAAAGTCATGACGGCGCACAGAGTGATTCCGATTGCTCTTTTTAGCTTCTGGTTCATGTATTCTCCTTGAATTGTTTTTATTTTTTTGCCGCATTCCGACCGACAACAATGTAAGCATCGCCCGATAAATGTCGGCGTATAAGTCGATTAATCGCGCTTTTAGCGTTTTAGCCTTTCAGCCCCGCAGAGGCGATGCCGTCAACGAGATATTTCTGGAACACAGCGTAAAGCACAGTCGGCACGACGGACATAACCGTCGCCGCGGCGAATATCCATTCGGGGTGCTTCGAATTCGTTTCCGAACTCGTCATTTTATAAAGCGCGTAAGCGAGCGTGTATGGCGCGTCGCTTGAGTTGTTATACATAGACGGCGTGAGATAATCTCCCCACGCGCCGATGAACGCCGTAACTCCGAGATAAATCATTATCGGGAAACACAGCGGCGCGCAGATGACGAAGCAACGGACGAAAGCGTTCGCTCCGTCGAGTTTCGCCCCTTCTTCCAAAGCCTTCGGAATTCCGAGCAGGAATTGACGGCTTAAAAAGATATTCATCGCTCCGCCGAAGAAAATCCCCGGCAAAAAGAGGGGTTTTAAGGTATTCGTGAAACCGAGGTCGTTATAGAGAACGTACATCGGCACCTGCGTTACGATCGACGGCAGAAGCACCGTTACCATCATCAGCGAGAACATAAAGTTTTTGCCTATGAATTCCAACCTCGCGAACGCGTAAGCCGCAAGAAACGAAGAAAGAGGTACGCTCACCGTTACGACGAGCGTAACGATAACGCTGTTCAAAAACGGTTTGCCGTAGCCGCCCTCGCGGAATGCGAGACCGTAATTTTCGAAATGAAGCCCGTCGGGGAAAAACCTCGTTTTCGGCTGAAGAATAAATTCGTTGCTCATCAGTCCGCGGTTTATCATGAAGAAATACGGAAACAGCAGAACGACGGCAAGCAACACGAAAACCACGTATAAGGCGATATTTCGCCCTTTTCTTTTTTGTTTAATCGTTCGCATACTGCACCCACTTATCCGTTTTGAACACGACGATCGTGCAAAGCCCCACCGCCGCGACGAGCAGCCAGGCGAGAGCGCACGCGTATCCCATGTTGTAGCGACGGAACGCTTCGTCGTAAATCTTTAAACCGAACATAAACACCGAATTGTTATAGCCGAAGCCCTGATTGGGGGCGAACGTGAGCGTGCCGTTGAACTGCAAAGTAACGATGAACGTCGTTATCAGGTTGTAAAAAATCATCGGCGTGGAAAGGGGTAACGTGATTTTGAAAAAGGATATCACGCTTCCCGCCCCGTCGATCGAAGCCGCCTCGTAAAGTTGCTTCGGTATGTTTTTGAATTGCGCCAGCCATACGATTACGCCGCCGCCCAAACTCCACAGATTCATGAAAACTATGGATAAAATCGCAGCGGAAGATTCGGCGTAGAAAAATTTAAATTGGTCAAGCCCGAGAGAAAGCAAAATCGTGTTGAAAAACCCCGGGTTTTCCGCCGTTACGTCGTAACGCATAATGTAACTCCACACAATTCCGCCCACGATCGCCGGCATAACGCACGGCAGATAATAAATCACGCGGAACGCCTTCACTCCTTTCACGTTCGTGTTTAAAAGGAGCGCGAGCAGATACGACCCGACCATAACGACGGGAATGTTGACGACGGCAAAAAGCAGCGTGTTCCCCACCACTTTTCCCATCACCGGGTCGCGGAAAACTTTCACGTAGTTTCCGAACCCGATAAAATCGAATTTCGACACCACGTCGTAATCGTAAAACGAATACCAGAGGGACTGCGCGATAGGCAGAAGCGTGAACACGCATATACCGAAAGTCATCGGCAGAAGGAACAGCCAGCCCGTAACGCTCCCCCTGATTTTCTTGGCGAGAGTTTTTCCGTTCATCACGCAATCGCCGCCTCGAGATCGCTCTTGAACGAGCCGATGAAGTACGTTACGGAATTATTCTTCGAGAAATCGCTGATATTCTTCATGAAGTTCTGCACGGCGTTCTGAATTCCGAACATCTTAGACGGGTCGAATTTCACGAAATAATCGGTGCAGATTTTCTTATCCTCGGAAACGAGCCATGCGTCGAGATTAAGGTTTTCAAACCCTTTGCTCCACTGCTTTTCTTCCGCAAGGTCGATACGGATGGACGGAGTGGCAAGCCCGTTGTTAATGAGAGCCATCTGCCCTTCTTTGGAAATCATATAACTTAAGAACTGCCATGCAAGGTCGCGCTGCGTCGCGCTCGATCTGGAACTGATTCCCCACCCCGCGAAGCCGCAGCCGATTTTTCCGTTTTCGCCGATAAGCGGGAACGGAAGGGCGTCGAATTTACCTCTCACGGCGAGTTCTTCGTTCATCTTCGTCGGCCCGTAAGAGGAGAAGAAAAACGCGCATTTGCCGGCTTTGAAGTTATAAGCGGACGAGTACGGTTTTATTATTCTTCCCTTTTTGGAAATAGTGTTGATCATGGTCGCCATTTCGGTCATATTTTCCGATTCGACGGTTATGTTGCCGTTTTCATCGAAAATATTCGCGCCGTAAGACTGCATTATCGGGTTGTAAACCGCTTCCCATTCGAAACAGGGGTCGAGAGCGTAGCAATCGGCGTATCCGTCCGTTTTTGCCTGCGCGCTCGTGAGATACGTGTTCACGTCGTCGAGCAAGGAGTTAAATTGCTCCCATGTGAAAGCGTTGTTGAATCTCGCGTCGGTTTTCGGGTCGATTCCCGCGGCGGCGAGAATATCCGTGTTGTAATAGGTGACGACGGAATCCATCGAACGCGGCACGACGTAACGCTTGCCGTCGTATTCGCTCATCGAGAAGAACGAAGTATAGTAATCGGATTCGAGATTCAAAACGCCCGCGTCTTTGGCGGCTTTGTAATAAGGCTCGAGATTGACGATGCAGTTTTTCGAGATGAGATAATAATAGAAACCCGTGTTGGTGTAAAAAAGATCGGGCGCTTTGCCGGAGGCAATCGCGGAATTAATAGAAGCCGCGTAACCGTTATCCGAAATATCGCGATAATCGAGCGTCACCTTAACTTTCGGGAATAATTCCTTAAACCCTTCCGCTATTGCTTCCACGTATTTCGCTTCAAGTCCGCCGTCACCCGAAGGCACCATTACGGAAAGGGTTGCTTCCGTGTTTTTATCAACGTTCAGATTGACTTCGTAGTTGTCCGGTTGCGATTCGTTGATCTTCGGTCCGCACCCTCCCAAAAAAGAGAGTGAAAGAACCGCGACGGCGATCGCCGCCAAAATTTTGTTTTTCATTTTCGTCCTCCTGTAATTTTGTTTATTACTTATATAGGAAAAATCTCGCCGAATAAATCGGGAAAATATTTTTCGTTAATTATCGATAGGATCGGAAGTTTTCGTAAAACTTGCCAGACGGTATCCGCGGCTGTCCTTTACGAGAATAAATCCGTTTTTATGCTTGGCGTCCGCCGCGGCGAATATTTCTCCGCCGTTCACGTCGCAAGCGATTGTGTTCCATATGGTTTCCGCGTTGAGGTTTTCGTCGAACGTGTAATAATAATCCGCGCCCGCAACGTTCACGCCTTTCGGCAAAGCGACTTTCATATACCCCGTTTCGTCCGCAGGAGAAATTATTCTGATCGTCGGCGTTTTCCCGAAGCAGATTTCGTCCGCGAAAGCGAAGATTTCCGGGACGCCGAGGCATTGATTATGCCCGTGCGTAAGCCCCGGAACGACGCAGATATCGGCCTTCGCCGCCTTTGCGGTTCTTAACGTAGAATTGAGAGAAAAATGAGTATCGTTTTCGCTCGTAACCATAAGCATAGGCGTGCGGTTAAGCGAAAGTTGCGCTTCGTCGTCAAGTCCGTACGCTTTGTTCGAATTTATATATCCGGCGAAAGGTCCGCTGCCGTATCTGTTGGCAAGAGTACCGTAAACAGGTATCGCAAAAGCGTATCTGTCGTCGTAAGCGGCGGCAAGGCAGGTAAGGTATCCGCCGTAAGAAACGCCCGTCACTCCGACCCGCGCGGCGTCTACGCAATCGAGCGAAGAAATATACGTCGTACAGGCGATTACCGCCGCCAGCGCGTGATAACTCCATTGCGAAGTAACGTCGTTTGCATAATCGGTAAAGTGCGACTGCTCCGGTCCGTGATTTTCCACGCTTTGCCTGTAATCGGCGTAATTGCTGTTGTTGATGCCCGTCTGCTCGGTCGGCATTTTTCCTTCCGTGTCCATTGCGATAGCCGCGTAACCTTTTTCCGCCCACGCGACCGCCCAGTCGTAAAACGCCGTACCCGTCGCGCCGTGAACCAAAACCACCGCCGGAACTTTGTTGTCTTTGCTTGCGTTTTCCGGCAGAGCGACGAATGCGAAAGCGTATTCGTTTTCGAGCGTTTCGACGAATATTCCTTTCGCCGTTCCCTTGTCGAGTTCGCCGTAATCTTTGGTTTTTCTTTCCGTCCAGAGATAAGACGGCATATTAAGAAAACCGTCGGCATACAACTGTCCGTCCGTTTTTACGTCTGTTTTCGCGGTACGATACGGAAAATCGTCTTTTTCCGTACTATCGCTCTTTTCTGAATTTCCTCCACATGAAAAATTAAACAAACTCATAACGATCAAACAAACCGCTCCCGCTATTTTAAGTGTTTTTTTCATCGAATTCCCCTTTGCCCGTCATCGTTTATTTGTTAAAATCGAAAATCGCGCTCAGAATGTTCATCGCGTAAAAACGATGAATAAAATCATTCGGGTGGTTGATGTTGTTCGCCCCGATTTCGTAATACTTCTTCTTTTCGAGCATCGGTTTCACCGCGTGATACATATCCACAAGGCAAACGTCAACCCACTTTTCGCTCTTCGCGTCCTCGGTCGCAAGTTTTTTCAGTTCGTCGACAAGCATTTCCTGCTCCGCGTCCGTCTTCGTTTCCGGATTGGACGGGAACGGCGCAACGAGAATTATCTGACACTCGCTGTTAACCGCTTTCACGGCTGAAATCACCTTTTTCAGGTTTTTGCGATAAATTCCGCCTTCCACGTTTACGTAAGTATCGTTCGTCCCGAACGCAAGTACGAGAACGTCGGGAACGTTTGCCGAAATCAACGAAATCTGCTCGTCTTCCGCCGCCCAGACGGAATCTTTTCCGCCGACCGACGGATTGGAAAGATCCACCGTCACACCGCCGAGAGTTTCGATGCCCTCTTTCAGAAGCGATGCGTAAGGCGGACAATAAGGCTCGTGGTTCCACTTTTCCGAAGAAGAACAGCCCTCTGAAATACTATCCCCGAAAACCGTCAGTTTTATGTTTTCTTTGTTCGCGAGTTTCTGTGAAAGCCCGTATAATTCGTCGCCATAAGATTTCACCGTAGTACGGTCTGCCGCGGCAGGATCATATGCGTAAGTCACGTGAATGTAATTGCCCCAGACAAGGCTCGTTTCGGTGTAAATAACGTTACCTATCATCTGATAACCCGTTCCGGCGTTACCCAAAGGATACCGCTCGGGAACGTTTACGCCCTTAGCCCACTCGTCGCGGAACACAGGAATAGAACTGCCGTCGGGAATGGTGATCGTATCTCCGTTCACAACGTAATCCGCGCCCTCTTTATATTCCGTTTTAAGCGTGGCGTCCTTCACGGAAATCACGCGGAGCGCGTCGTATAAAAGATGCCCTTCCGTCTTTACGCCGTCGTCGACGATCATCAGTTGCTCGTTGTAAATAACGTTCCCCTGCCAGAAAGGAAGAATCCTCTGCTTTTCGGTATAATTATAAGAAATGTTTTCTATGTCCGCCTCGTAATAAGGCAGTTTCGTCGCGTCGAATCGCTCGGACGAGGACTCTTTTCCGTCGCTGTTTCCGCCGCCTCCGCAAGCCGCCGTCGAAAACGCGACCGCCGCTATACACACCATGCAAATACCTCTTTTAAAATTCATAAACGTCTCCGTTCATCTTATTTCGCAGAAAAGACGATTTTCCCCCGCCGCGCAGAACAAACCGCGCGGACAGATAGATATCCTTTCCTCCGATTCGGGATCATTGTAACATAAAATCCGGACGACAAAAAGAGATTAATTACACATAATATTGTAAAAACTACACATTAATTACTTCGCTTCACTTGACGAAAATTTTTAAATGCTTTAAAATAAACAATATAAACGGGCTGTACCCGGCGCAAAAAAACATAAAAACCGAGGGTTTTATGGCAGAGAAAGAACAATTCAAGTTATTGTACAATTTAAACATTTCAATCGAAACTGCCGCATATCTCGACGTGGGCAGAGAATGGGAAAAAATGGTGGAATCTTTTGCGTATTACCGCCTTTATTACGTGCGTTCCGGCTCGGGGAAAATCGTTCTGACCAACAAAACGATAGAGCTGGAAGAGGGATATATGTATTTTATCCCCGCGTTTTCCATTCTCGGCGGAACGTGCAACTCGCTCGGACACTATTTTATCCATATGATTCCGGACGCCACGACGGCGCATCTTCTGAAAATTCTCGCCTTAAAGGAAAAATGCCCGCTCGAAAAACCGATCGCCGATTATCTCTTCACCACGATTGCGCAAAATAGCAAAAAGGACACATTGATGCACGCGTTTTCCGCAGACAGCGCGCTTAAATTTCTTCTTTCCCGCTTGATCGACGAGAACGCTTCACTCTCCGCCAACGAATTCGACACGCGTCGTTTTTTGCCCGTACTTGAATATATCGAACAGAATATCACGGAAAAAATCCGCGTAAGCGACCTTGCGGAACTCATATATCTGGACGAGGGGTATTTTTCAAATCTTTTCAAGGCGACGTTCGGCGTTTCCGTGAAGCAATATATTATGGATAAAAAAATAGAGCGGGCGAAAACCATGCTCATCGCGGACACGCCCACCAGCATCGTGGCGGAAACGCTCAATTTTTACGACACCGCGTCCTTTTCTAACTATTTCAAGAAAAAAACGGGGCTTACGCCGAAAGAATTCCACTTCAAATCGGATTGATATCTCGCCGATTTGCAGTTATAATCGAGTAAGCGGAAATAAATCCGCCTCTCACGCCATTGTACGCGCCGTTCGGCATACGGCGGTTCAATTCAGAATTTTTGAAAAGCAGGGCGGCGTTCGCTTCCGTCCGCGCCTTGTCGGAATAAACGTTTACGATTTGTATATCTTAATTTTTGGCAAAACAATCAATCGGAAAACGCCGGAACGGTCAAGGAATAAGTAGAAAATATCGCCGTATAAGTCGATTAACTCATAGTTTTCAGCGATTTTCCCACCGTTGACGGGGACGACTTTCCCGTTTGCCTTACTTCGAACATAAAATCTTTCATCTCATCTTACTTTAAGACAAGGCACGCGAACGGGTTAATACTTGACGTATAAGCCGCGAGCGTAACGATGTATTAGTCAAAAACTCGCCGTCAGACCACGGTTCGTTTTATTCTTATCCGGCATAGGGCATAGTGATTCGATGGTAACGCTCAAAGTTTACAGCCATTTTATTCCCGATACGCAAGAAAAGGTAGTTTTCGCGTTAAACAATATCTCGAAAAAAATGACTACAAGTCTTTCTTTCGACGGGAATTTGCCGTTTCCCGCAAGCGGGAATTGCCCGGCAAATGATAAACGCAAAAATTTTTGATAAAACGGGAATTTGCCGTTTCCCGCAAGCGGGAGACCCTCGGCAAGAATACGGCTTTGCCGTATTGACGAACCGAGGTCGAATTCATGAAAGACTACAAAAAAATGACGGATGCAAGACTGCATTCGTCATTTTTGGTACTCCTGACGGGAATCGAACCCATAACTAACCCTTAGGAGGGGTTTATTATATCCATTTAACTACAGAAGCATATCTGTTATAATGAACGGAATCATCGTATTATCCCCGTTCGCCTTTTGATTTTACTATATTTTATTCCATAAGTCAAATTTTTGAAAAGACTTTCGCTAAATAATTATGACATGCCTGCATTACTTATTATCGCCGCGCTATAATATCGGCGGTCGGACAATCCTTGATCTTTTTAAACTTGAATTGCGGTATATTCTGTTTGCGAACTTACCCTCGGCGGCAAAGGCGAACTGATCGTCATTTCCGCAAACAATAACGGAATTCACACCAAAAAGGATCTCAAGGTGAAAAATCTCACGCTGTCCGTCACCTGCGCGGACAACGCGCTCAAATGCAACGACAGCGTTGACGTAATCGGCGGCGTAATCACCCTCGTTGCGAAAAGCGGCGACGGTGTCGATTCCAACGGCAGAACTTCTTATCTGGGCATAGTTTTCTCGGGCGGAGATATCGTCATCGTAAGCACTTCCGGCGGAAATTCCGTTTAAGCCAAGCGGCATAAAAACAATAGAATCGTAATAAAAGTCGACTTATAAGTCGATAAACGCGGATTTTAACAAGTCATCACGTTAAATTAAACGCCCGGCGGGGAACGAATTTCGTTCTCCGCCGGGCGCGCCGTATCAGCCTTTAAAAATTTATTCGAAGTTGACGTTAATCGAACCGGTGGTGGTTATAACGGTGAGTTTTTTACCCGTCGTTCCCGTTCTTTCGGAAAGATTGCTTTTTCCCATCGTGGCGGACGAATGAATATCGTATTCCGATTCCGCGCCCGAAACTGTGCCTTTAACCGACCCCATGGTGCATTTTACGTAAATTTCGTCGGCGTTTTTCACGCTGAATTTCACGTCGCCCGTGGTGGCCTTCAAGGCGATTTTTTCGGCTTCCGCGTCGCATTTCAGCGAGCCTGTCGTAACGTTTACTTCGAGACGTCCGCCAGCTTTTACGTTCTCCGCCTTCACGCTACCCGTGGTCGCTTTGATTTCCGCGTCGCCGAGAATTTCCGCGCCGCTCACGGTTATCGAACCGGTACTCGTTTCGAAAAATGCTTTTTCCGCTTTCAGGTTCTCCGCGCGGACGCTCCCGGTGGATACTTTCGCTCTCAGTTCCTTTACTTTGAGCAAATCCCTGACGTTTATCGCGCCGGTTGCCGCTTCCAGAATAAGGTCGCCCGAAAACGCGCGCGGAACGGCTACGTCAATCATGAACATATCCTTGTCAAGCCCGAACCTCCGGAAAAACCACGTTTTGTTGCGGGTTTCAAGAACGACTTCTCCGTCCTTATCCGTGAGGTCGTGCTGCAATTTTTCGCCCTCGTAATATGTGAACGCGATTTCGTTTCCGTCCGTCGCCGTGACGTTGATTTTTTCGATTTCGCACTTCACTTTCAATTTGCTTTTCCCGTCGATTCCTACTTTTCTCTCTGTCTTTTCGTATTTTTTCATATTTTTTTCTCCTGAAACCGCGAATTCGGCAAGAATATTTTCGACAACGGATTCCGGCGAGCCGAGTTCCGCAACCGCCTCTTCTTCCGTTTTGCCGTTTTCAATGCGGTCGCTTATCATTTCGTCGTAATAATCCAGAACGCTCTGCCGTTCGTTTCCGCTTATCGGCGCAAGCCCTTTTTTAAGTTTTTCCAAAAAATCAGTCTTATTCATTGTATTCTCCTTTGATAAATTCGTAAATTTTCACGATATCCGCCCAATCGGTTAAAAACTCCCTTATTTTTTTCTTTCCGTCGGCGGTTATCGAATAATACTTCCTCAGCCTGCCATTATGCTCCGCGCTTCTCACCCGCACGAAACCGCCCGTTTCCAGCCGCCGCAAGATAGGATAAAGCGTAGACTCCGAAATTTCGACGTACGGCGAAATCTTTTTTATCAGTTCGTAACCGTAAGTTTCCTCCGACAGCATCGCGGACAGAACGCATATTTCCAGCACTCCTCTTTTAAGTTGCACGTCCATATCCTCAATACCTCCTTTCGCATAATACTATATCACGCATAGTATTGCAAGTCAAGCGTTTTTTAAAAGTTTTTGAATTTTTTTTGTTAGGGATTCCCTATGGTTGCCAAGAATAAAACAAACGGAAAAGTCATATTTTTGTTATATGACGGAAAACAGAAGGCTTCAGGCCGAAAAAATCATCAGCGTAATAATTCTCGTTCTGCTCTCGGCGATTTATATAGCGTGCATATGCGCGCGCGCAAAAGCCGCCGCCTCGCCGAAGCCCGATTTCACCGTGGTTATCGACGCAGGGCACGGCGGGATTGACGGCGGAGTTTCGGGGACAAAAAGCGGCGTTAAGGAAAGCGAACTCAACCTCGATATTTCGAGAAAATTAAAAACGGTTTTCGAAAAATCAGGGGCGAAGGCGGTGCTGACGAGAAAAACGGAAGCGGGGTTATACGGAATTTTCTCCAAAGGGTTTAAAAAAAGAGATATGAAAAAGCGAATGGAGATCGCGGAGCGCGCCTCGCCGGACGTTTTCGTATCGATTCATCTGAACTATTATTCTTCCTCGTCGCGGCGAGGCGCGCAGGTGTTTTACAAAATCGGCAGCGAAAAAAGCGAAAAACTCGCGATAAGCGTGCAGAATCAACTCAACGCGCTCCAGAACAAAAATTACTCGCCCCTGCCGGGAGATTTTTACGTTTTAAACGAATCGTCGGGCGAGGCAATCCTCTGCGAGTGCGGATTTTTATCCAACGAAGAGGACGAGGCTATGCTTTTGACCGACGAATACAGGCAGAAAATCGCCGAAACGATCTTCGTCGGCATAGAAACTTACCGCTACGGCTTAGCCACAGGCGTGAATTGAAAAATCGGGCGCGATAACCCGAACATATAAAAACGAGCCTGACGATATGTCCGGCTCGCTTCTGTTTTTATTTGGTTTCAGGCGGATTATCCGTTCTCTGCACCTTGAGTTTATAAGTTTTCGGCGTCATGCCGGTCATTTTTTTGAACGCGCTGTAAAAGTTCTTTTTGTCCTTATAACCCACGTTATAAGCAATCGATTCTATCGAAAAATCGGTGGTTTCGAGCATTTTTATGCTCTCTTTTATCCTGAGTTCCGATATAAACTGCGTGAGCGTTTTGCCCTGACTTTCCTTGAATATCTTGGAAAAATAGTTGGGCGAATAAAAGTTTTTCCGCGCGATTTCCGTCAGAGATATCTTCTGATTATAGTTTTCCTCGATATAATTGATGATTTCGGGCAGAATGGTTTCCACGTTCTGTTTGACCTGCAACGTGTCGTTCTTCGAGATTTCTCTGAAAATATGGACGAGAAGATTTTCAAGGCAGTTATGCACTACTTTTCTGTAACAGGATTCCTTGTGTTTCAGTTCGTCCTCCATCTGCGAAAAAATCTCCTCGATGCGGAACGCCTGATTGGGCTGAAACCTGATCACGGACGAGATGTCGCCCATATTGAACTCCTGAAACGCGCTGAGCGAAAGAATATCGATCGCGTCGAACGAAGAACTGAGTTGCTTATCGATAAACTCGGGCGAAATAAGGCAATTATATATCCCCAGTCCGTTGTGCGGGATAAAACAATGCTTATCCGTTTTATCGAGAATGATAAGGTCGCCGTGCTTCACGAAAAAGTGGTCGCCGTTGATTATCTGCTCGCCGCAACCCGAATAAATATACGCAATCTCGAAAAAATCGTGACTATGGAGCGCTTCTTCCGTGGTGTGATAGTGCTTATACACAATAACCGGTTCCAAGCCCTCGTTTTGCTGCTGTTCTTTAAACTTAAAAACTTTGCCCATATTTTTACCCTTTTACGCTTTTATCCTTTTATGCCGCCGAGAGCCATTCTGTCCATAATCGTTTTCTGGAATACTATGAATATCGCCAGAATCGGCAAAGTGGAAAGAATTATCAGCGCGAACAGGTGCGGATATTTTATCGATCCGCCCGAAATCGCGTTCTGGACATAGTTAAGCCCCACGGCTATCGTCGCCTTTTGCGGAGCGAAAAGATAAACCGTAAAATAATCGTTCCATATCCCTATGGCGCACAGAATACCCACCGCTCCGAGCGCAGGCATCGCTATCGGCAACATTATCTGTAAAAACACACGTAAATGACTCGCTCCGTCCACCATCGCCGCTTCGGCGTAAGTCCAGGGCAGGCTCACGAAAAATCCGTATAAAAACAGGAAATATCCCCCGAATCCGTTGAGATACATAACGAAAATCCCGAAATACGTGTTATAAAGCCCGAGCCGGACGTACATTCTGTAAGTGGAAGCGAGCGATCCCATAGTGGGAACCATCATTATGACGAGCGCGAGGACGTAAAGAAACGACCTGCATTTAAATCTGTATTTCGAGATCGTATACGCTGTCAACGAACACGACGCGATAGACAAAACCGTGCCTACCGCGACGAAAACCATGCTGTTGAAAAACATTCCCGGAACGCTCACCGTTTTAACGGTTATGCTCAGCGCTTCGCTCCAGTTCTGCCACCGCCAGACCTTCGGAAGTCCCCAGAGATTCGACACGATGGATTTTTTAAACGAACTGATAAAACACCACGCGAACGGAAATATAAGAGTAAGCGCGTAGAGAGAGAACAACGCGAAACAAACTCCGAAAAGTATTCTCTCTCCCTTGCTTCTCGCCTGAATATTTTTAGTCATTTATTTTCCTTTTTTAGTTTTAATCGTTTGCTTTTCTTTTGAAAACGATTACCGCGCCGGCGGCGAGGACAAGCAGAGCCGAAACTCCCGCAACCGAACCTATTCCGCCGAAACAGCCGCCTTCAGAACCCGAAGAATTGCCCGAAGAACCGCTGTCGGCAGGCTTTCCGCTATCGTTTCCCGACGAAGAATCGGGCGTCGTTACCTTTTCAAACTTGGCGTAAACGGTAACGCTTTCCTCTAAGGCGGCGCTCTGATCGAACGGCGTTTCAAACGCGGCGTCCGCGTAGAATCCCTTGAATTCATAGCCCTCTTTCACCGGCTCGACGAGCGTGACTTTGCCGCCTTTGGGGCAAGTAACCGCGCTTAAAACTTCGTCGCCGTCCTTAACGGTTACCGAAACCGCCTCATAAGTGAATTCCGCGGCTTTGCTCCCGACAAAAGCGTCTTCGTCGCCTTTCGCCACGACTTTTATCGCGTAACTGCCCGCGGCGAGATCCTTGATTTCGATTTCGTTTTTATCCACCACGACGGGCGTTTCTTCGCCGACCGTAACCTCGTAAGCCGTAGCCCAATCGACGGGATTCCAGCGAAGGTAAGGCTCGCCGTTTTCTCTCGTTTTAACCGAAACTCTCTTCGGCGTACTCAAAGCGGGCATTTCGCCGGTCTGCGGCAAAGCGGTGTAAGAAATATTGTCTACGTGCCAATACCCGGCGTTGTCGCTCGTTATTCCCACGTAGCCGTAAGTTTCGCCCGTAACTTTCCATTCGCAAACCGCGCTTTCCGCGCCGTAAGTTCCGTCGGCGTTCTTTTCGGCGACATAAAGGATAACTTCGCCGTCGTTGACTATAACGGTAACTCTGTGCGTCGCCGTTTTGCCCCAGTTCGGATAAAGGTCCTGCATCGATTCGTTCTTTTTGTCGCTGCCCGTCATCGATACCTGATAATCCTGAATAAGTATGCCTTTGCCGGTGTAAGCGTCGGCGGCGGAAGGTCTTGCAAACCAAACTCCGCACCAGGAATAATCCGTCGTAACGTTGTCGGCGTTCAGAACGGGCCTGTCCGCTCTGTCCGTGGTTATATAATCGAAAGAGAACACGAAATTTCTTCTCGCAACGAGACTGTCTAAGCAACAGTTGTTCTTTGTCCCCGCGAACGCGAGCGTATCGTTATCGACCACAAGACCTTTCACTTTTGCGTCGCCCTGAGCGAACGAGCCGGATTTTCCGTTGTTCGAAATTTTCCACTTCGTATCGTCGTAAGCGTTATTGTCGAAGTTTTCCTTGATAGTTCCGTCGTTTTCGACGAGCGTGGTTACGGAAAGATTGTCTATCGAACAAGTTAACGGCGCGTCGTAACCCAGCAATCTTATCGTTCCGGAAGTTCTCGCCGCCGCGCCGCCGAACGTCGTTAAGTTCGAGAACGTGACGAGTTTAACGTAATCGCCGACGCCCGTTTCCGTTACGTTTGCGCCGTAAACGATTATCGACTTTTCGAGAACGACGAAGCGAAGTCTTACGCCGCTGCCCGCCGCCCAGTTCGGAATAGCCGAGAAATCTTCGGCTTTGGCTGCCGTTTGTCCCGGCATGCAAATCTGCGCCGGCTGAATGAACATAAAGTAAGGTTCCTCATAAAACGAAGGAAGTTTCTCCGATCCGTGGATTACGAGAACGAGCGTGCTGAGCGTGTTCGTGCCGTAAAGGTCGAATTCGAGAATGTAGTTTCCGTCGAAAACCGTTTTTGAATTCAGCCCGGCGGGATTCGGCGCGCCGCTGAAATTAAGCCTGCCGTCGACCGTGAAATAGTTGAGATGATGCAAAAACCATTGGTTGTTTTCCACGTAATCGTGACCGCTTTCGATCGGAACCCAGGTTTCTTCGCCGAATTTAAGTTCGGCGTTCACGTTTTTAGCGGGCGTTTCGCCTTCCGCCGCCGCCTTTGTTCCGCCGAGCCCTAAAAAGAGCGAACCGATGAGCGCGAAGCCTAAAATCGCGGCTAAAAGTTTGTTCAGTTTTTTCATATTTTTCCTCCTATAGAAACGTCCGCCGCACCGATTGCCGATGATAAGCGGCGTTCCAAATTTTTTAATATTCGTAGACGGGGAAGATTTTTCCCGCCACGGTTTTAACCAGAAGCACTATCGGAACAGCAAGCAAAACGCACAGGTTTCCCGTCGCCGCGGCTATTCCCATATTAGTCTGCCCGTTTACCTTGGAAACGATATAAAGCCCCAGAGTGTAAACTTCCGTAGAGTTCGGCATGAGCAGCATCGGTTGCAAAAAGTAACCCGTGATGAGCGTTACGCCCATCAGAATAAGCGTGGAAAGAGTGCCGCCGATGAGCGGAATCACTATATGCGTGAACTCCTTTACGAAACCTATTCCGTCCAGAGCCGCCGCCTCGAAAATCTCGGGCGGGATTCTCTTTATCGCTCCGTTCAAAAGCACCACGTTGTTGCCTATCCCCGACCACAATCCGTAAATGAGCAGCATCGGGAAAGCGGTTTTGCCCGCGAGAAAACCCGTTTTAGGTATCCAGGACTTCAATCCCAACGCCCTTAACAGTTCGGGGAAAAGCCCCACGTTCGTGTCGAACATAAACCCGAAAACCATCGTTAAAACGACGGCGGAAATTATCGACGGAATGAAGAAAATCACCCTGAACGCCTGCGCGCCTTTCATCCCCCTGTGGAGAACGTAGGCAAAAAAGAGCGAAGTGAACAGCAAAACTACGTCGTTCCACAAAAATATAAGAAACGAATTTACGAACGCGGTTTTGATAAGTCCGTCGCTCGCGGCGAATTCTCTGAAAATCTGCTTATAGTTCGTCCAGCCGCAAAAATAATAATCTTTTTTGTCTATGTCGAATCTCTGAAACGAAAGAATTATCGTATCGAAATTGACGAACACCCAGAACACGAGAAAATATAGCATCGGGATAAACAACATGCCGATTACGAACGGCGTGCATACCCTCGTATCTCTCACTTTAGAACGTTTCATTCTTTACGCTCCCAGAACGGACTTGACGTAATCATATTCGTTTTTGCAATACTGTTCGGGTGTTATTTCGCCTTTGACGATTCTTAAAAAAGGCGAGCCGTCCACGTTGAATTTTTTCACGTCGCCGTCGATATAATGTCTGCCGCGCGGGTTATCGACAACCGTGAGCGAAGTCGCTCTGATGTCCGCCGCCGACTGCGCGAATCCCGAAAATTTCACGTCGTCCGTCGGATAATCTATCGGACGCCAAAGCCCTGTAGTTTTGGTGTATTGCCTGCAAGCCGCGGAAGAATTGAAGAATTTAAGGAATTCCTTCGCTCCCGTTTTATTCTGCGCTTTTGCCGGAACGAACATGAGTTCGGGCAGACAGCCGTAGTTTATCTTTATATAGTTCCCGTCCGCGTCTTTCTGCGCCTCGTTTATGAACGGAAGAGCCATCATGCGGAATTCGAGGTCGAAATCTTTGAGATCCTCTTTCATTTCGGCTTCGAACCAGTTTCCGTTTGGCATCATTGCCGCCTTTTCCTGCAACATCGCGTTCTGCGCGGCGATATGACCGGTGGCGAGAGAGCCGTCGAGAGAATATTTCGTCACGCTCGCGCCGAAAACCTTGTCGAAGTTTTCAAGCATCGCGAGTTTGCCTTTCGTTGCGGGTTTCGAAGGATCGAACAAATCTACGCTGTCGAGATTGAAAAATTCGTCATAAGCCTCCGCGCCGAGCGTCTGAATCCACCAGCCGCTGAACACGTTTTCAAAATAGCCGCCGGCAAGTCCCGGATAAACGAACGGCGCGACGTCGCCGTCGGTATCCTTAAGAATCTGCTCGCAAAGCGCGACGAGTTCGTCCGCCGTCGTCGGAATTTTCCAGCCGTAATCGTCGAAAAGCGTTTTGTTATAGACAAACCCCGTTACTATTTCGTTCCAGGGAATCGCGTAATAATGATCGTCGTTTTTGCCTACCGTTTTAAAAGCCGGGCGAAGCCTGTTTTCGAGCGTTTCGGTATCTCCGTTGCCCGCGTAAGCGTAAACGTCGTCGAGCGGTTCCATCCAGCCGCGCACCGCCCAGGTCTGCCAGACGTCGTTCTGCGTGAAATAAACGTCGGACATGGTTTTGCTTATGCCCGTTTCGAGCGTGGTTTTAAGGCTGCTCGCAAGGACCGGATCGGGGTCGAGAACGAGATAATACTTATCGTGATAAAGTTTTAAAAACGAAGCGCCCGCCTCCTTTATCCATTCCAGCCCGCAACCGGTGGTGTAACTGATTTTTATCCTTTCTTTGTTTTCGAGCGTATCGATATACATTTCGCCCGTTTTTTCGTTATAAATCGCGTCGCCTATCGTAACTTCGGTTTTGCCGCAACCCGATAAAGCAAGCGAAAACAACATTACGAAACAAGTTAAACCGCATAACAGTTTTTTTCTCATATTTTTACCTCCCGCAAGGCGAAACGAAAATCGCCCCGCCGCTTTTCAACTTATATTTCAACTCTCCGTTAGCGCAACGGGTTTTTTCCGTTTTTCCCCCGCTTAAAACGGCGGCTTCGAGAGCGTCGATTTTCACCGTGACGGCGTTTTCGCGCCCGCTCGTCGGCTCGTCGAAATTCGTTATCAGAATCCCTTCTTTTTCTCCTTGTTTATAAACCGCAAACACGACGTTTCGCTCCGCGGCGAGAATTTTAACCGCGAGTTCGCCCGCCGAAGATTTATCCGTTAAAACGCCGTCGGAAATCGTTTTAAATTGCCCGTTTATTACCGCGCCGCGGCAAACGCATTCGTAATTCCCGAGATATTCGTCCATCGCTTTAAGTTCGGCGTTGACCTTTTTAACGTTTTCGTAAGCGACGTCCTTTTCTCCCGCTCTGCTTACGAGCGCGTTGAGATAAGAATCGTCCACGTCCGGCGCGTAATAACAAAACCAGAAAATTCCCCTTGCCCCGAGAGTGTAATTGACGAACGCCTGGAAAGCCGCTTGCCCGTAAGTTTCCGAGCCTCTTATCGCGCCGTAATAATGCGCGCTGCTGCAACAGAACGTCCACATATCTTTTCCGCGGTTCTCGCAAACCTTTTTAACCTTCGCGATATTTTCCAAAAAGCCTTCCCTTACGTAATTTTCGCCGTTTTCGGTCATTAACGCGTAAAAGTCAAACGACATATAATCGGTTTCGGCTTTCGCAAAAGCCGCGATATAATCGTCGTAACTGTCCGTTTTCAGGCACGAAGGGAGCGCGTATTGCGGAAAAAGATTGAAATAAAACAACTTATCCGGCAACGCTTTTTTGAAAATTGTGCTTGCGTAAACGAGATTCGCCGCTTCCTCAACCGACGGTTCGTCCGCGATGAAATACCCGGCGAAAGACTCGTATTCAAGGTATTTCCGGCTGTATTCGCGGATAAGCCCGACCGCTTTTTCTTCCGTGACCGACGGTCGGTTTTTAAGCGTTTTCAGAAAAACCGACATTTCGCAGTCCTCGACGAGTTGCTTCAAGCCGTTTTTCTGCGCGAGTTCAAGGGTTTTCAATCTGAATTCCTCGCTCGCGCAGCATACGGGAACGGGCGACAATTCCACGCCCGATTCCGCAAGCATTTTAAACTGCTCTTCGAGAAACTCATCGTCGTTTTTTTTGAGAAGATTGTATTCGGGAATACCCGACCAACTTCCTATAATCAGTTTGTTTTTCATTTTTTCGTATATAATCCGGCGACAAAATCAATAAGGTATAACGAGCGCGCCTTCGCCCGGCTCGAGTTCGAACGTTATTTTTCCGCCGACGGCTTTAAGCGTTTTTTCTTCGCCTTTATACCACACCACGGCGTGCGTTTTGCCGTTCAGGGTAAGTTCGACGAGGTTTGTTCCGGTTAACGACGGATCGGCGAAATTCGCGAGCATATAAACCCCGCGGGAACTTTTATCCTTATAAACCCCGGCTATGGCGTCCCTGCTCGTTTTTATGCCTTTTATCGCGTCGGTGTTTTTCAATGCGTACTGCTTATCTTCGACGTAATCGAAATTGACGCTTCCGCCGGCGGCTTCTTCCGTTCCGCGGCTCAGCAAAATCCCCTGCCATTCGCTTTCGTCCAGAATATGATAAAATTTCTGCGTTTCTCCGTTCACTGCGGAAACAAACTCGTAAGCGACGCCTTTTTCGCCGTTGCGTTTTATCATCGCGTCGTTATAATCGCCCGCGACGAGGGGCGGAGTCCAATAACAGAACCACTGCATGGAACGGCTTCCGTAAGCGAGCGACGTATACATCTGAAAAGCCGCGTCCGCTTTATTTGAAACACCCCTCACGCTGTTCGCCATATGTTCCGTGGTACAGCCGAACGTCCACATATCGACGCCGTAACTTTCGGCAAACTCTTTCACCGTGGCGAGATTGTGAAGATAAGTGGGTTTCATTTTCTTGTTTCCGCGCGCGTCCTGAGAAAGAACGTAATAATCGTAAGAGATATACGGTGTTTTGATAACGTCGAGATATTCGTCGATATAATCGCGGTAAGTCACGTTGCCGAGTTGAGCGGTCGATGCGTAATCGGGAAGAAGATTCACGTAAAACGCCACGTCCGGCAGAGCCTCTTTCAAAATTTCACAGCCCTCGCCGAGCGCCTCGAAATAATTTCTCGAGGGTTCGTCGGTGATAAAATATCCCTCGAAAGATTTAAAGCCGAGATAATCCGCCGACAACGCGAGAAGTTTATTCTTTTTCTGCTCTCTGTCGCCCTGATCGCCGTTTACGTCGAACAAAACGCTCGTCACGTCGTTGTCCTGTATCAACTGTTTTATACCGACCTCTTCGGCGGCGGCGAGAACGCGCAGATTGTATTCTTTGGAATTGTACAATATCGCGCTCGAAGCGATCGTGATTCCGCTCGCGGCAAGGTCGCGGTAATATCCGAGCAGTTCTTCGTCGGTAAGTTTTTTGCCGTCTATTTCCGTCGGAATGCCCGACCACATACCTATTCTGAGTTTATTAGTCCCGCTATAAGTCGGTTTTTCCGCATTTTCGTCCTCCTGCCCGACCGATTCCGAAACGCTTGTCGCGGATTCGTTTCCGCTGACGCTTTCTTCTCCGCAAGCAACGAAAGCCATCGTGCAGAAAAGTAAAATTATTAACGATAAAATGATTGATAACTTTTTCAAGTTCGTTTCCTCCTTGTTCGTCAGAATTATTCGTCGGACTTATTCGTCGAACGTCATATGCAAAAGCGCGCCCGCCTCGCGGTGAAGTTTCGTTAAAAACAACGAAAATCTGAACTTATCGCTACGCGCTATTTTATAAATCAGTCTGTTCTTTCCTTTTTTTAATTGAATCGGTTTTAAGTCGTTTAACGGCATATAGAGGGGGTAATCGGACCTCTGCGATATAATTTCCCCGTTTAAAAACAGTTTATACGGGGCGTTGTTGCCGACCATTATTTCCGCATCCGTCGCTTCGTCGAGATAAAATTCTCTCGCGAGATAAACCACGCACGGACCTTTGTAATTGACAGCCGATTCGATGTCGACGATCTCCTCGCCCGAGAATAGAACCTCGTCGGGAATCTCGTCGCCGAGTTTATCCACGTCGAGATATTTTTTATCGATATTCACGAATCCGTTGAACATCTCGAAAAGAGTGTCCGGCATACGCCCCTCGAACGGACATTTATCGGAAACCGTAGTGTCGTAATTATCGAAAAACGGACCGTAAACGTTGTATTTAGCCGCTCGCGCGAACCCGAAACGCTTGACGAGCGCGCCGAACGCGCCCGAAAATTCTATAACCGCGTCCCTTAAAACGCCTTTGTCTTCCGCTCCGCCGATAACGTCCTGCCCGAACGCGACGGACGAAAACGCGGGGATTTTTATCTTTTCCTTTCTTTCGGTTTTCACTCCGTGTAAGGGCGTAACCGTCAGCAAACCGCCGATTTCCTTATCGTAAGGGTTAATTATTTCGATTTTTATCGTCTTTTTTTCGCCCGCACGGATAACAGGCTTCCCTTCATAATACACCTTAATTTCGGGCATAACGCGATATTTCGGGTAATTACAGACGAAATTTTGCGGAATATTTTCGATTTTCGTGTCGTTAAGCCCGTCCCTTATAAGCGCGTAAGCCGCCTCGAAAGTTTCTTTCGCCAGATCGCCGAGTTTGCCCTCGCTTCTTAAAACCGAAGCCGTTCCGACGAGATAATCGTCGCCGATGCGCCCGAGCCATTCTTTCGGCAAGCCGCTTTTGCCTCGGATTATTCCTATAACAGAACCCGCCGTTGCGGACGTACAATCGGTGTCGTAGCCGCAATTCACGGCGATGAGCATCGTTTTATCGAAAAAACCCTCGCCGTAAAGGAGAGCGAGAACCGTCACACCCGCGTTGACTACCGAATAAGACGCGTCCGACGAACCGTATTTCTTTATGAGTTTTCTGCGGGCGGTTTCCCAGTCGGGCGTGTTTTTTGACCATTCGAGAACGCTCGAAATACAGTTGAACAATTCGGATTGCTTATCCGCGTATCCGAGCGCCTTTATTATTATGGTCCTTATGTCCGTACAAAAAAACGCTTCCGCTTCCATCGCCGCGAAAAAACACTCGGCGTAAACGCTTTCGCTTCCGTGGTCGATAAATCCGTCCTTTTTGCAAAGGCTCACGGCAAGGTCGGGATTGCCGGGCGAAACGAGCGCCCACAATTCGCTCCTTATCGGGCAACCGTTGGACCATTTGAAAAAGTCGTTGCAGAAAACGCCCGAATCGGGCGGATAAATGCCGAGTTCGACGTTTTTTATCGCCGTGCGGTATTCGTTCGCCCAACATTTGTTGTAATTCATAAACGCGTCCGCCAGGTCATCCGCGGTGAAATTGAACCCTTTTTGTTGCAAAACGCGCTGCAGATACATTATCTGCAAATCGAAATCGTCGTTCGGGGGAAAAGAATCGGGGAAAACGTTGTCGAACGTGTAATTCATCTGCTCTTTGTTGTTTTCCTGTTTCGCGCCGATTTTTCCTCCGGCGCACTTGCCTATCCATGCTCCGTAAACCTTATCTATATATAAATCGTAATCAATTTTAAGCATAAAAACTCCGTTTCGCAGCCCCGGACTATGTTTCCGCCGCGCCGTCAAGATAATTATATTGTAAAAAAAGTTAAATTTCAATGGCTAATTTTATTGTTTTTGGCCGCATTGAGTGGCGATTTTTATCAACAACTCCGCAGTCGTCGGGGTTTGGCTCGCCATCGCGTTGCCTTTTGAGAAAAAACGGTGAAAATCACGCAAAAACAGTTGAAATTATACTCATATTGTTGTATTATTTATAAAAAAATAAAATTTTTTACATTTACAAATGACGAAACGAATAATCAACTTACTATTTTTTATTGTTTTAAACGTTTTCGCCGCAAGCCTGAGCGGAATTATCCCTCTCTTTTCTCATTCGGCAAACGCCGAAGCCGGACTCGCAATATTATCCGTTACCTGTCAGCCTTATGATGGACTTGTCGTCGCCACGAACGACGAATCGCCCGATTTCAGAATCGACGAAAACTCCGTCGCCCTTTTCGACGGAGATAAAAAGATCGGACTTTCCGTCGGCGAATGTACGCCCGTCGCCAGCGGCGAAGTCGGCATACCTCTCGATTCGTCTTTTTCCGCGCCGGATAAACTCAAAGTGGTTTTCGGCAAAGGTTTCGCCGTTTCGGAAAACGGAGCGCGGCTTGCAGATGAAGAAATATGGATTTACGAATCGTTCGAGGAAGAATTTTCGCTGATTCGTTTCCGCAAAGAATCGCCTGCGGACGACGATCCGGACGAGTTCGCCGACGAGAGCGTTTCCGAAGAAAGCATTACCGAGAGCGAAAGTTCTTCGGAAAGCGAATCGGAAAGTTTATCCGAAAGCGAGAGTTCTTCGGAAAGCGAATCGGAAAGTTTGCCAGAAAGCGAGAGTTCTTCGGAGAGCGAATCGGAAAGTTTATCCGAAAGCGAGAGTTTTTCGGAAAGCGAATCGGAAAGTTTATCCGAGAACGAAAGTTCTTCGGAGAGCGAATCGGAAAGTTTATCCGAGAGCGAAAGTTCTTCGGAAAGCGAAAGCGAATCCGGGAACGATGAAAGCGAAAGCTTGCCCGAAAGCGAAAGCAACCCGGACGGCGAAAGCCCGCCGACAAGCGAGAGCCGTACCAAAGACGAAAGCAACCGTACTCCGACCTCGGAGAACCACGAAAGCGGATGCAAATCGGATATTTACCCCTGCATGACAACGGGCTTGTTCGCCACGTTCACCGCGTCGGCATTTATATTCTTCAACAATAAAAAACAATAAATCCGTCAATAAAAACGATACCGCGCAACTCTGTTCGGTATCGTTTTATTTTTATGCCGTCCGAAAATAAAGCGAACCGCAACGAAAATTCGGCATGTCGGCAGCAATCCGCAGACGACGGACAAATTTACATAAAATTTACAATTCCTAAACCGTAACGTGATAGTTAAGTTTTCCGCAAAGGGGTATAATACGGGTGTAAATCGAAAGAAAAGGAGATTAAAAACAGAAATGAAAAAGGTATTAACATTGTTGTTTATCTGCATAATTGCAATATGCGGAACGTTGGGACTTACCGCATGCGGCGGTGAAAAGAACATTACGGTGGTTGCAAGAGATCAGGGCAGCGGCACGAGAGAAGCGTTCGACAAAGTCGTTACGGACGGAAACGGAAACTTTCTTGAAATGAAGAAGGACGGGAAAAAGGTTTTCTATACCACCGACAAAGCGGATTTGATGAAAGAAACGGGAACCGTAATGAGCAAAGTGGCGAGCGACAAAAACGCAATCGGCTATATCTCGCTCGGCTCGGTAAACGACACTATTAAAGTCGTTAAAGTGAACGGCGTAACGCCCTCGGCGGCAACCGTTCTCGACGGAACTTACGCAATTCAAAGACCGTTCGTCATAATGACGAGTTCGACGACGACGCTCAACGAAGTAACGGCGGACTTCCTGCTTTACTTAAAGAGCGCGGCATCCAAAACTCACGCCGACGCGGCAGGCTGCATATATCTTGAAAATCCGGCGCAGAGAGCGAACGCAGGCGAAACCCCCATTGCGGTTGAAACTTACGAAGTTAAATCGGCGTTGCCCGCAGGCGGCAAAATAACCCTCAGCGGCTCCACTTCGATGGAAAAATTCATCAAAGAGGCGATGAGCGGCTACGCGGCTCTTTACGGCAAAACTGCGGACGACGTGTTCGAGGCTCTCGACCTTAAAGGTTCTTCGGTGGGCAGAACCGCGGTTAAAAACGATAAGAACGGAAACGTAATCGGTCTTTCGTCGGCGGCAGTAAAGGAAGACGGAATCAACAGTTTCAACGTTGCGCTCGACGCGGTTGCGGTTATCGTTAACAACGACAACGCGGCTATAACCGACCTGACTCTCGCTCAACTTTACGATATCTACACCGGAAAGATCACGAAGTTCAGCGAAATAAAATAACGGAAAAATTATGAAAACTGCGAACTTTAAAGAAAAAGCAGGAAAAACCGTGTTTACGATTGCGGCGATGATTTGCGTTATCGCCGTTATCGCCATATTCGGGTTTATGCTCGTAAAAAGCCTGCCGGCGTTCAGAAAAATAGGTTTCTTCAACTTTGTTTTCGGAGATAACTGGTCGCCGGACAGACTGGATAAATACGACGACGCGTCCCTTTCCGGCACTTACGGTGTTTTTAAGATGATTATCGGCACGCTCGCGGCGACGGTGGGCGCGCTCGTTATCGGCGGAACGCTCGGATATTTCACGGCGGTGTTCATCGCTTTCTACTGTCCCGAAAGGCTGAAAAAGATATTCTCGTCCACGGTGAATCTGCTCGCGGGTATTCCTTCCGTCGTTTACGGATTTTTCGGAATAACGTTTCTGCTTCCGCTCCTCGCGAACTTCGCTCCCAACAACGGCAGCGGACTTCTGGCGACGTCGCTCATTCTCGGCATAATGATTATGCCCACGGTGGTTTCGCTTTCCAAAACGAGCCTCGAAGCCGTGCCGCGCGCTTATTACGAAGGCGCGCTCGCGCTCGGTTCAACCCATTCTCAGGCGGTTTTCGGGACGGTTACGAAAGCGGCTGAATCGGGCGTTACGGCGTCGCTCGTCTTAGGCATAGGCAGAGCGCTCGGCGAAACGATGGCGGTGGTTATGGTTGCGGGCAACTCGGTCGCTTACCCGGATTCGCTTTTCAACAGTTTCAGAGTTTTAACGGCGAACATAGTTATGGAAATGGGTTACGCGGGCGAGGTTCAGCAGGGCGCGCTCGTCGCAACGGGCGTAATTCTGCTCGTCTTCGTGCTTATCGTCAACCTGATTTTCGGCGCGATATCCAAAAAAACAATTAAATCCGCCGTGAACAAAACCGGTCTTTTCTCGCGGATTTTCAAAAAAGACGACGAAAAAAGCGGCGTTAAAAACAGCGTTGCAAGCGGCGTTGCGAGCAAGATTACAAGCGGCGTTGCGACCGACGAAAAAGGCGGCGAAAAAAACGACGCGAAAAACGGCGTAACGAAACGCAATATCTTTTTTGAAAAAATCGGCGATTTCTTCTCCTCACTGAAATATAAAATGAAAACGGCGTCCGTCGGCGCGGGCGTTTCGGTCGGCGCGGGAATCTTCGCGGGGATAACGCTCCTGCTGATTATAGGCTTCGTGCTTGTTAAAGGCGCGCCCACGCTCTTTTCAAACCCGCATCTGCTGTTCGGCAAATACGAGTTCAACAGCGAAAAAATCACCATTCTGCCGTCGATAGTCACAACTCTTATGACGCTCGCGCTGAGCCTTCTCGTAGCGGTGCCGATAGGAATATGCACGGCAATTTTCCTTAACGAATACGCCAAAAAAAACAACGTCTTCATAAAAATCATCCGCGGGGCGATAGACCTACTTAACGGCGTGCCGTCGATCGTTTACGGGCTTTTCGGAATGATTACGTTCGTCGCGCTGATAAAGGGCAGAAGCACGATTATGGCAGGATCGCTCACTGTGGGCATAATGCTTCTCCCCACGATCGTCCGCTCAACGGAAGAAAGCCTTAAATCGGTTCAGGACAGCCTGCGCGAGGGAAGTTTCGCGCTCGGCGCGGGTAAAATGCGTACCATATTCAAAATCGTTCTCCCCTCCGCTCTGCCCGGGATTTTATCGGCGATTATCCTTTCCATGGGGCGCGTGATATCGGAATCCGCTCCGTTCATTTACACGATGGGTTCGGTTATTTCGGCGATGCCCGCGGGATATTTCGACAGCAACGCAACTCTCGCCGTCGCGCTGTACAGGCTTTCGGGCGAGGGCTGGTACGTTAACGAGGCTTACGCGACGGCGGTCGTTCTTATCGTTCTCGTGCTTGCGCTTAACTTTCTGGCAGAACTCATCGCGGGCAAACTCAACAAGAAATTACAAGGTAAGAAATAATGAAAAAAACAAGTGAAACAAACGAATACGGACAGAATATATCGGTTAAAAACGCCAACCTTTGGTACGGGGATTTCCAGGCGATAAAAAACATAAGCGTCGAGATACCCGAAAAGCAGGTTACGGCTTTTATAGGCCCTTCCGGATGCGGAAAATCCACGTTTTTAAAATGCTTCAACCGCATGAACGACCTGATTGACGGTTGCAGAATAACGGGCGAATTTCTGATAGGAAACACCGATATTTACGGAAAAATCGACGTGAACGAACTGAGAAAAAACGTGGGAATGGTTTTCCAGAAGCCCAACCCCTTCCCGATGAGCGTTTACGACAACGTCGCTTACGGACCGAGGACGTTCGGAATTACGAAACGCGCGGATCTGGACGAAATAGTGGAAAAATCGCTGCGTCAGGCGGCGATGTGGGACGAACTTAAAGACAGGCTGACTAAGTCCGCGCTGGGCTTGTCGGGCGGTCAGCAGCAGCGGCTTTGCATTGCGCGCTCGCTCGCGGCAACGCCTAAAATTCTGCTCATGGACGAACCGACTTCCGCTCTCGACCCCATCTCGACGGGAAAAATAGAAGAACTCATCGACGATCTGAAAGAAAAAGTCACGATAGTCATAGTTACGCACAACATGCAACAAGCGACGAGAATCGCCGACAAAACGGCGTTTTTCCTGCTCGGCGAACTCGTGGAATTCGGCGACACCGAGGATATTTTCACTTCCCCGAAGGACGAGCGCACGGAAAGATATATAACCGGGAGATTCGGTTAGCCACAGGTGATTGCGTTCGAACTCGGTCTTGCATTGTGTTTTTGACTAATACGTCGTTGCGTTCGCGTGTTATACGTACAGTATTAGCGCGCTCACGCGCCTTGTCTTAGCCTAAAAACGCAAGGCAAGACTTGTAGCCGAGAAGAACCCCCGATCAATCCCGCCTCAAAGCCGCCTTTTCTGCGCTTTAAGGCAAATGCGCCCTTGTAGTATTCGTATACAACTTCGGTTGCCTTTTCCATAAATCTTCAGAAAAGCCGGCTTTGAGGTTGCCTTATATTATTTAATCATTGATACCGCAAATTTTCAGGCGTGCCTTGCGATTAAGTCGAGGCGTTTCCGCGGGTTAATATACAAATATAAGCCGCGGAAAGAACAATGAATTAAGCGTGAGGCACGCCTGAAAATCGGGTTTATCGGGGGTTCTTCTCGGCTATCAACCAAAACGCCGATATTTTTGATGATTTTTGGCAAAGACGAACGCAGATGTACTATACGTACTTCAAGCGAGAATTTGACAAAAAGCGCATAAATTGCGGCGTTTTGGCGGGTTCAAACGCAATCGCCTGTGGCTAAATCGGCTTAACGATTGACTTTTTTATAAATTTCAGATTATAATTAAGGAGGACAAGGAAATGTCTGTAAGAAAATTATTTGAAGAAGAACTGTCCGGACTCAAAACCGAACTGGTGGAAATGTGCCGGCTTACGGAGCAAATGATAAACAACGCCATAACCGCGCTCGTCAACCGCGACAGAGAACTCGGCAAAAGCGTGGGGCTGGCGGACAAACGCGTGGACGAATACGAAATGGACATAGAAAAACGTTGCATGAGAATTTTGTTGCGGCAGCAACCCGTGGCGAAAGATTTCCGCGAAGTTTCAACCGCGCTTAAAATGATAACGGATATCGAACGTTTCGGCGATCAGGCGAGCGACATAGGCGATCTCGTTTACACTATGCCGGGCGAAAGATATATCAAAAAACTCGAACATATCACCGCCATGGGCAATCTCGCCGAAAAAATGGTGAGAGAGAGCGTGGATTCGTTCATAAGCAACAACGAGGCTTTGGCAAACGAAGTGATCGCGCTCGACGACAAGATGGACGATCTGTTTTTAACGGTGAAAAAAGAACTCATCGAACTTATCAAAAAGGACGGCGCGAACGGCGATCAGGCGATTGAACTGATGATGGTTGCCAAATATCTGGAAAGGATAGGCGACCACGCCGTGAACGTTGCCGAATGGACCAAATACAACGAAACGGGGGTACACGAAAAATTCTGATGAAAGACATGATTTACGTCGTCGAGGACGACGAGGGAATGCAGGAAGTTTACGAAGGCGCGTTCGAGGAGAACTATCAGACGCGTATTTTCTCGAACGGCGCGGATTTCTTCGAAGCGTTCAACACCCAAAAACCCGACCTTATAATTCTCGACATAATGTTGCCCGAAATGGACGGATTTACCATTCTCACCAAGATAAGAGAAAAAGACGAAAAAGTGCCGGTTATCTGCGTAAGCGCGAAGTCGGACGAAATAAGTTTCGTAAAAGGGCTTAACAAGGGCGCGGACGATTATATGGCAAAGCCGTTTTCCGTTCTCGAACTTTTAGCGAGGGTTAAAACGAATTTGCGCCGCTCCAAACTCTACGTGACGAGCGCGGACGGATTCGTTGTGAACAACAACGTTTATAAGATTTTTTATAACGACAAGGACCTCGGGCTTACGCTCAAAGAGTTCGATCTTTTTAAACTTCTCATCTCCAACGCGGGCGTAACCGTGCCGAGAGAGGAATTGTTCGCCGAAGTGTGGGGCGACGACTATATGGGCGAAACGCGCACGCTGGACATGCACGTGGCGGCGATTCGCGACAAAATCAAACAAGCGGGAGGGAACGACTGTATCGTCACCGTAAGAGGCGTAGGATACCGTTTTGAAAACAAATGAAAAGAAAAACTTTTTTGCAGATATTTCTTCTTACGCTCTTCTGCATATCCATTCTGTTCGTTTACGGAATAATCGCCGTGAAATCGAACTCCAAAACGATAATTAAAGAACGCCTCGAAGAGGAAACCAAACTCGCCTGCTCGCTCATCAAATCGACGGACGATTTCGACAGTTTCTCCGATTATTATAACGACAACGCTCTGCGTATCACCGTTATCGACCTCGAGGGAAACGTGCTGTTTGAAAGCGACACCAAAGCCCCGCTTGAAAACCATATCGACCGCGAAGAGATAAGAAACGCGATAAAAAACACTCCCGAAGCCGTGGAAAGATATTCCGACACGTTCGGCTGCGAAATGACTTATTACGCCCTTAAAACCGAACTCGACGACGGAACGAAAGTGATTCTGCGTATGGCTCTGAAAAGCAGTCATATCAACGGTTATTTCATAATCACTCTGCCCATTCTCTTCATGGTGCTTTGCATTTCGCTCGGGTTTTCGATTGTATTTTCGGACGTTATTTCCAAAAAAGTCACGAGCAAAATCACAGACGTGGGCAAGAGCCTGCGGAGCCTGAACGACGGAAATTACGCGCCGATAAAAACGAGTTCCGACGAACCGGAATTATACACCGTGTTAAACGAGATAAACGAACTCAATTCGAGCATTCACAAGCACATTCGCAAGGAAACGGAAGAACGCAACAAACTCGACACCGTTCTCGAAAACGTTTACCAGGGAATTCTCGCAATCGACAGAAACAAAAAGATAATCTTCGCCAACAAGAGCGTTATGAAATTGTTCGGTTGCGCCGAAGAGCCGTCGGGAAACGACGTCGTTTTCCTGATTGACGATCTCGCGCTCTGCAACCTTATTTCCGAACATCTCGGCGAAGATTTCGGCGGAGAATACTCATATAAAGGCAAGGATCTTTCCGTTGTTATCAAAAACGCCGACGACGCGGGCAACGAATGTTCGATAGTCATCTTCACCGACGTGACCAAAGAAAAGGAAATGACCAAGCAGAAGAACGACTTTTTTGCAAACGCATCTCACGAACTGAAAACGCCCGTCGCGGTGATGCAGGGGCTTTCCGAACTTCTGCTCGCGAAAAACTTAGACGAAAGTTCCGAAAAACAGGTGGAAAGAATCCACAAGGAGAGCCTGCGGCTTTCCTCTCTCATAACGGACATGCTCGAACTCAGCCGTCTCGAAAACGGCGGACAATCGGAAATGATTTTATCCGAAGTGAACCTGAAGGAAACGGCGGAAGAAGCGCTCGGGGAACTGTCCGCTAAAATGGCGGAAAAAGGCGTAACCGCAACCGTAGCCGGCAACGGAACGATCGACGGCGACGCGAAGAAAATTTATGAACTCATTGAAAATCTGTGCGGCAACGCGGTTAATTACAACAAGGAAAACGGCAAAATCGCCGTCGATATAACCGAAAACGGCGATAACGTCATCTTTAAAGTATCGGACACGGGCATAGGCATAGAAAAGGAAAACATACCCCGGCTTTGCGAAAGATTTTACCGCGTGGATAAATCACGCTCCAAAAAAACGGGCGGAACGGGGTTAGGACTTGCAATCGTGAAACATATCTGCGCGTTGCACAACGCCACGCTTTCGATCGACAGCGACATCGGCTTAGGCACGACCGTTACCGTAACTTTCAACAAGGCAAATCGTTAAACGGTTGCCGCGTCTTTCGGCAAGGCAAGTCGCCGACAGAACCGAAATACGCAAAAAAGGAAGAACAGGCTCGTTCTTCCTTTTTTATTATTTTTACCGCTTAAAGCCGCGGGGTGTTCGCCTATACCACCGAAAATCGCTCGATAATCGACTTATAGCGCGGTTTTTGAACTTTGTTTATAGTTTTTATTGCTGTCCGGCATCGGCTCCGGAAACTTTTTCAGGGGCGTATTTCCCGCTCTTTTTATGCGATTTCACACATTCCGTGAGCAGAAACTCTATCTGACCGTTCACCGATCTGAAGTCGCTTTCCGCCCATCTTGAGAGTTCGTCGAACAATTCCGCGCTTATCCTGAGCGGAATCTGTTTTTTCTTTCCGTCGCTCATCTCAATAAAGACTTCCGGAATTTACTACGGGCTGAGCGTCGCGATTGCCGCAAAGAACGACCAGAAGATTTGAAACCATAGCCGCTTTTCTCTCTTCGTCAAGGTCTATCGTTCCGTGTTCTTTAAGCCTTTCGAGAGCCATTTCGACCATACCGACAGCGCCGTCCACGATCATTTTTCTCGCGTCGATAACCGCCGAAGCCTGCTGACGCTGAAGCATGACCGCCGCAATCTCGGGCGCGTAAGCAAGGTAAGTTATGCGGGCTTCGATGATTTCAAGCCCCGCGATCTCCACTCTCGCCTGTATTTCCTTCTTGATTCTTTCCGCAACGACTTCGCTCGAACCTCTCAGGCTCCCTTCGTCCGCTAAGCCGTCACCCGTGGTGTCCACGTTTGGCGCAACGTCGTAAGGGTAAATTCTGACGATATTTCTGAGCGCGCTGTCGCACTGCAGAGAAAGATATTCCTTATAGTTATCCACGCAGAACGCCGCTTTCGCCGTGTCCACGACTTTCCAGGTTACGGCTATGCCGATTTCTACGGGATTGCCCAGGCAGTCGTTTATCTTCTGACGGTTGTTGTTGAGCGTCATTATTTTGAGCGATATTTTTTTGTTCGGGACAGCCGCAACGTTCACCGTTACGCCGTCGCTGTTCACGCTTTTTGCCGGCGAGAGAGTTTTAACGTCGCCGCTCTGATTGAGTTTCGTATCCGAAGCGGGATTGACCGCCGAACAGAACGGATTGATTGCGTAAAACCCTTCGCCTTTGAGCGTGCCTATGTATTTGCCGAAAAGCGTTAAAACCAACGCTTCCTGCGGTTTCAGAACCCTGAGCCCCGCAAGCATAAAGATAGCCGCAATTACGAGAACAAACGCCGCCGCAATAAGCGCGCCGCCCGCCGCCTCGCCGTTTTCGAGATTGATTCCGCCGTAAACAAAGCAGGCAATGCCGACGATTACGAACGCGACTCCCAGCAAAAGGTTACGCATTCCATGCTTTTTGCCATCCAGAATTTTTTCTTTCATTTTTTCTCTCCTTGAAATTGTTTTGATATCGTTATGATATCACACAACCCCGCCGTTGTCAAGCGGAAAAGCGAAAATTATTTAAAGAAATTAAACGCCATTATCACAACGCCCAAAACGACGAGAACGATACCCGTTGCGCGGTTAAGAGTTTTCGGTTGCGCTTTGTTGGCGAAAACCGCGGCGATTCTCGCCCATAAAAACGTGAATGCCACGCACAGACATAAAATAAGAATATCCGGCAAACCGCCGATCGCGAAGTGCGAAACCGCGCCGGTGAGGGCGGTGAACGTCATTATAAACACGCTCGTTCCCACGGCTGTTTTCAGTTCGTATCCCATAACGCTCGTCAGAACGAGAAGCATCATCATTCCGCCGCCCGCGCCGATAAATCCGCAGATAAAACCTATAACGACGCCGCAGATAATCGATTGAATAACCCGCTTTTTTGCGGAAACCTGCTCCATGTTTTCCCTTGTCGTCATAACGGGGCGAACGATGAACTTAACGCCGAGCAAAAACGTCATAAAAACGGAAAAACCGCCCATCGTGGACGTGGGAACGAGGCTCGCGACGTAACTCCCGACCATCGTAAACGCAAGTACGCTGACCATCATTATAATGCCGTTTTTGACGTCCAGATTTTTGTTTTTATGATAAGTGTAAGCCGAAACCGCGCTCGCAAGCACGTCGGACGCAAGGGCGATTCCCACCGCCATATATGGGTCCACGCCCAGAAACGTTATCAGCATGGGGCTGATGACCGCCGCCGCGCTCATTCCCGCAAAACCCGTGCCGAGCCCCGCGCCCATGCCGGCGAAAAACGTTACCAGAACTGTCAGAAAAATTTTCATTTCTTATCTTCCTCTTCCAAAATCGCGTTTAAATTTCCTTTTATCACGCCGAGAGCCGACAAAAACGCTTTCAATTCGCCGTCGCCGAGGTTCGCGAGCATTTTGTCGAGAAATTCGCTCTGAATTTCTCTCCCCCGAGATATAACCGCCATCGCCTTTTCGGTGCAGATCAATTCGGTTTTTCGTCTGTCGCCTTCCACGGTTTTCCGCTCGAGATAGCCCTCCCGAACCAGTTTATCCACGTTTACGGAAACGAGATTCGCTTTGATGTGGCGTATTTCCACGATTTCGCCCGCGGTTTTATATTTCGGATTATTACCCAGAAACATCAGAATATCGAACGCCGTCTGCGGCAAATCGAGTTCTTTGCAGATCGGTTTGCAAACGACGTTATATGCCAGCGAAATGGTTCTGGCAATCTCAATGTTGAAATGCATTTCGTGTCGCTCCATTTTTGAATTGTTCATTTTTGAAGTATTTTAGCATGCGACGGCGTCATTGTCAAGCGATTTTATGCGTTTTAATCCGCGTTAAATTCATTTTCTGTCAGAAACAGAACAAACGTTGCCGGACAATTCAGCCTTGCATATAATCGGCTTTTTCGATTTTATCCCAGACGTCTTTCAGTAGTTTTCCGTCCACACGAGCGTTATCGTAAAATTCTTCCGCGCTCGGGAAAACAGCCTTCTGCCCGCCGTATTTCAGACGAATATTTCCGTATTCGTCGTAATAAACCGCCGCCTCGATACCTTTATAATAAAACGTCATTTCGCTGTACATTTCAAGCCCCGCAATAAAATCGTCGAAATCGGGCTTTAAAGGCTTGCCCTCTCTGTAAAGTCGCCTTGCTTTGCCGAGGGAAACAAGGTTCGGATACTGAACTTTATCCGGAACTTTCTCGTCGTCTCTGCCAAGTCCCCACGAGCAGTTATCACACTCCCCGTTGCCAAACTGATCGACCGCGCAAATTTTGCCGCACACGGGGCATTTTGCAAGAAAATCAAGCGCGTAAGGGTCTTTATAATCGATATATTTAAAATCGCGCGGATTGAGCCCGACGACGTTTCGGTTGCGCTTTTCAAAATCAAACCTTGCCTGTTCGCGCGGCGGCAAATCTTTTACCCACTCGTAAGTTGTGGGCAAAAAAGATTTCACGTTCCCTTTCCTTTTCATCGCCCCGAACGGCTCGTCGTAACACAACACAAGGCTCGGCTTTATCCTCTTTATCATTTCGTTATAACCGGTCATAAACGACGATTCATCGTTCTCACGATAATAAGCGCAAACAAAAACGACAGCCCCCTCCTCGATTCCGTCAAAGCAAAAATCGAAAGATTTTTCGTCGCCCCAACTCACCGTGGGGATAACGTTAAGCCCACGGCTTTGCCAGAACGCGCCGCACCAGCGATTTTTAAAAACGCTCTCGATCTGAAGAGCGAGGGGCATATTCGTGAATATACTGAAATCCGGACTGAGCAGGCAATAATATTGCTTTAATTTTTCCAACTCGTCGGCCGCCTTTTCATAAACGTTTTCAAATTTCCAATCGTATGTGAAAAAGTGCAGAGTTTTATCCCTGTTTTTACTATCGTCGGGTTTTGCGTCGGAAAAACTCATAAGTTTTATTTTTTCGACGTCGATATCTTGTTTTCTTATTATCGGAAAATCGTATTTGCCCGCCGATTTGCCGTTGTATAAAAACTCGTTTCTCACCAAATCCTGTTTTCTTTTTTGTTTATCAATTTCATATTTTGTATCTTCCATAAAATTCCCCCTTAATGATATTTTATATAGTCCGGGTCAACGTGTTCCTTTATTCTCTGCCCTTCGCCGTTTTCCCACTCCCGGTCATGATCGTGAGGGAAAGGCATTTCCCCGCTGTGACTATAATCTCTGTTCCTTATTGCGAGCCCGAGATAATCATACCATCTTTCTTGCACAAGTTCTCTTTTTTGATTATATCTTTGAACTTTAGAGTTAGGTTTGCCTGTTTTTTTCAAACTTCTTGCGTCGGTCGCGTTTGTTCCGCAATTTGTTACGCCGCCTGCTCCCATTATATCACCTCAATGATTTTTTGTCTGCATTTTACATAAAATTATCGCAAAGTCAATCATATAGTGTATCATAAAAACAAATTGAAAATTGACGATCGACGGCAACGGGTTGCCGCGTAACGACTTCGCTCGGATAACGCACCACGAAAAAGGACAGGCAATCTGCCACGCTTTTACATTTCGAGTTTTCGGAATATTGCCGTTTCCCGCAAGCGGGAGTCCCTCGGCAAGAATTTGCCTTACGGCAAATTGACGATCGACGGCAACGGGTTGCCGCGTAACGACTTCACTCGGATAACGCACCACGAAAAAGGACAGGCAATCTGCCTGTCCTTTTTCGTGGTGCGCCATAAGGAATTCGAATCCCTAACCTTTGGTTCCGTAGACCAACGCTCTATCCAATTGAGCTAATGGCGCGTTATATGTATCGAACCGATTAACCCTTTGTCCGCGATCGCCGCCACGCGATTTTCGTCGCAACAAAAAAATTAACCGTTCAAGCGTAGTTTATTATATATCCTTTTTTTTGGTTTGTCAAACGTTTTTAAGCCATTCGGAAAACACGACGATTAATTTTTATGACCGCCGAGCAAAAGACAACCGCTTAGCCGAGAGAGATTCGAACCACATAAGTTTTAACGGCGCAAAATTTGTAAAATCGGCGTTAAACTCACTTATAATACGGCAAGTATTATCGCGTTCGTTTGCCTTGATTTTCCTAAATTTATCGCCGTTAAAATGCGAAGCACCTTAAAGCCGTATTTTTTAGGCGGTTGTGACGAAGATTTGCGCAGACGTACTGTACGTACTTCAAGCAAAGATTTGCCGCAACAGACAAAAAAGACGGCTTTAAGGCTTGATGGGGTTCAAATCTCTCTCGGCTACCGCTCTGCCGCATCATCTTCCGCTTTCGTCCGGTTGTCTGCTCCCTTCGAGCGTTATTCCGCGCAGGGGCGAATATTCGTCCGTCACGAGCAACTTTCTTTCGAGCATCTTTTCGCCGAGATACTTCTCGATAACGCCCGCGCTCTTCATTCCTTTTTTGGCGAAAACCATTCTCTTCGTTTCTCCCGCGAGCAATTCGTTCGTGCGGATAATTTCCTCGGGAAGCGGCTCTATAAGTTCGTTAACGACCGAAATTCGTTTGTATCGGTAAGGATTCGGCAAGCCGTAAAACCGCACTCTCACCCTTTCTCCGTCCGCGTCCGCGACGATAAAAACAGACTTTCCCGTGTCGTTATAAAAACGCAGATCGGCATAAGAATAACTAACCATCGCGTCGAACGACGGCTCGACGTAAGACACCGCAAGGCTGTGCCTGTGCCGCTCGGTGACGGTAAGCCCGGACAAAAGAGCGCAGTTATACACCGTCGACGACACCTGACACACTCCGCCGCCGACTCCCTCGACGAATTTTCCGTTTTCGATGACTTTCGCAGTGGAATAACCCCGCTCTTCCGTCCTTTCGCCGACCGCAGCATTGAACGAAAACTCCTCGCCGTTCGCGATTTCCGTAAGATTCAACTGCCTGCACGCAAGGCTTATATTCTTTTTGCGCGAAGCCGCGGAACTTGAATACCGCGTGGAAAACTCTCCTCTTTTTTTCATCGTAGACTTGAGTTCTTCGCGCGTGACGCGCGGCTTGACTTCGACGTATTCCGTGACGCAAAATTTTCCGCCGCCGCGCTCGAGAGTTTTTTCGATGCCCTTTAAAAGCGCGCGTTTATCGACTCCGAACCCGACTTTTTCGGCGACGAATACGAAAGGTTCATCTTGTTCGGGATGGCAGACAAACGTCGCGTCGACTGGCGGAACGAGCGACGAATAATAAATATCCTCGACGACCTCGTCAATTTTTTTGAGATACGGTTTTCCGTTTTCAACGTCGATTTCGGGATAGGAATACTCGAAAAATTTTCCGTTGGCTTCGACGGTGAGGCAGACTTCGGAGCGATTAAGAGCAAAAGCGGGTGTTTGTCCGATTTTCGCCGAAGCCCGAAACGCTCCCCTTGTTTGCAAACCGAGCGAGAAAACGCACGCGCACACCGCCGCCGATAACGAAATTATTTTTTTCGACACGTCCTTACGTAAAATCATATACCGCAAGTATGCGTTTTCCGCCGGAAATTATGCCGGATTATGCCGTATACACAGGAAATTATACCGGGAATTATTACGAGGAGTTTACCGCGAGTATATATAATATTGTTGACAAAACGACGATTAAAGTTTACAATATATAAAACACTTGTTATAGAATATATCTTTCGGAGAATATATGGACGATATAATAAGGATTGACGGACTTGAAAAAAGGTTCGGCGAAGTTCACGCCGTAAACAATCTTTCGTTCAGGGTTAAAAGGGGCGAACTTTTCGCGTTTCTGGGCGTTAACGGCGCGGGCAAATCGACTACGATTTCCATAATGTGCGGTCTTTTGGAAAAGGACGACGGCAACGTCGAAATCTGCGGAAAAAACGTCGGAACGGATATGAGAGAAATCGCGAAAAAACTCGGAGTGGTGTTTCAGAATTCCGCGCTCGACGCCCGCCTTTCGGTTAGGGATAATCTCGTTTCGCGGGCGGCTCTTTACGGAATTTACGGCGCGGAAGCGAAAAAACGCATAGACGAACTTGCCGAAAAACTGTGTTTTAAGGACCTTATGACGCGGACGGTGGGCAAACTTTCGGGCGGGCAACGCAGACGGATAGACGTGGCGCGGGCGCTTCTGCACAAACCCGAAGTGCTGATTCTGGACGAACCGACCACGGGACTCGATCCGCAGACGCGCAAAACGCTCTGGGGGGTTATCCGCGATTTGCGGCTTCACGACGGAATGACCGTTTTCCTCACCACCCATTATATGGAAGAATCAACGGACGCGGACTACGTGATAATTCTCGATTCGGGCAAAATCGCCGCAGAAGGCACGCCGCTCGAACTGAAAAACAGATACACGGGCGATTTCGTCACCGTTTATAACGCCGACGAACAGACGATTAAAGACCTCGGATTCCCTTACGAAAAGATTCGCGACGCCTTCAGAATTTCGGTTAAAAACACAGCCGAAGCGCGCGACCTGATAATTAAACACCCCGCCGTGTTTTCGGATTTTGAAATAACGAAAGGCAAAATGGACGACGTTTTTCTTGCGGTTACGGGCAAAAAACTTGCGGGAGGAAACTGAAATGAAAACGTTTTTCGCTTTGACTAAAAGAAACGTAAAAGTCTTTTTCAAAGACAAAGGCTTGTTTTTCTCGTCGCTCATAACGCCGATAATACTGCTCGTTTTGTATTCCACGTTTTTGGCGAACGTATACAAAAAATCGTTCCTGGGTCCGGACGGCTTCGAGATGCCGGAAAAACTGCTCAACGGGCTGGTTACGGGCGAACTCGTTTCGTCGCTTCTCGCGGTTACGTGCGTTACCGTGGCGTTCTGTTCCAACCTGCTGATGATTCAGGACATAACGAGCGGCGCGCGGAACGACCTGCTCGTTTCGCCGATTAAAAGCCCCGTTTTATCCGTTTCGTATTTTACCGCAACGTTCCTCTCGACGATAATCGTAAGCCTTACCGCCGCGGCGGCTTGCTTTGTTTACACCGCGATAAAGGGCTGGTATTTATCGTTTGCGGACGTGACGCTGATTATTTCGGACGTTGTTCTGCTAACCATTTTCGGAACGGCGCTTTCGTCCTGCGTGAACGTATTTTTGACAACTAACGGTCAGGCTTCGGCGGTCGGCACGATAGTTTCCGCCGGGTACGGTTTTTTGTGCGGCGCGTATATGCCGATCGCGAGTTTCAGCCCCGCGCTCAGAAATATCATTATGTTCCTGCCCGGGACTTACGGCACGGCTCTCGTCCGCAATCACGCGCTTTCGGGCGCGCTGAACGAACTCGGCTCGCTTATCGAAGGCGACGCGGCGCGGGCGGAAGTACTCAAAAACATTAAAGACAGCGTGGACTGCAACGTATATTTCTTCGGCGACAAAGTTGAAATATGGGTTATGTATCTCGTCCTTGCGGGCGCGACGCTTTTGCTGCTCGGGCTTTACGTCCTGTTGGGAAAACTGCTGAAAAAACATAAATAAAAAACGTTTTTGACGTTCAAATAAACGTAAAAGGAGAAAATAAAAAACATGAAATCACTCGAAGTTATTCAAAAAATCGTTAAAGTACTGAAAATCCTCGCCAAAATCGCTTACATATTCTGTATAATCGGCGCGGTTGCAAGCGCGATCGGAGCGGTTTCGCTTTTCGCTATCGACGAAAATTCCGAAATATGGAAAAAGGCGCTCGAAGCGATACAACCCGATACAATCGACCTCGCCGCCGTGCGTTGCACGTGCCTTACGGGCGTTTTCGTTTGCGCCGCGGGCGCGGTTCTGAGTTGGTTCTCGAAGAGGCTTTTCGAGGACGAACTCGCCGCAGGTACGCCGTTCGACAGACATATCTGCAAAGACGTGCTTAAAGTCGGCATTATATATCTCGCCGTTTCGGTCGTTTCCGGAATAATCATTGCGATAATTTACGCCTGCTTCAATCTCGACGCGGACGGGAGCGGATTTTCGGGATTCACCACAGGCATAGTATATATAATATGCTGGCTTCTGTGCCGTTACGGCGCGGACGTTAAAGAAGGCGTCGGCGTTGACGCAAACGGAAATAACGGGACTGCCGGCGTTAACGGTGTTAACGGCATTAACGGCGGCGCGGAAACGACCGGAAAAGTTGCGACTTCGGAAGAAAGCGGAAATAACGGCGACGATTTGTTTTAAGAATTTCAGTCGCAGATAATTACAAAACAAAACGCCGCCGGGCGGAACGAAATCGTTCCGCCCGGCGGCGTCATTTACGCGTAAAAACATCGATTAATCGACTTATACAGGCGTTTTGCGGTATGATTGACAAAACAATATGCGTTTTTGATTTTCCTCGCGGACTGTTTACAAAACTCACGTACCGGTTCGAAAAAAATATGCTTTAAAATTTTTACGTAATTTTTATAACATTTTTGCGAGACGTATGATATAATCTATTAAAAGAGGCGTAACGCCGGTTCAGAACAAAGAGGTCAATATGTTTTATTTTATTTATTACGCGTCCTTCATCGTAGTGTTGCCGGGCATTCTGTTCGCCCTTATCTGTCAACTGCTCGTCACGATCAGGTTTAAAAAGTATTCGCGCGTTCAGTCGTCGTCGCAGTGGACGGCGAACGAAATGAGCGACATGCTTTTGGAAAAACAGGGCATCAGGTCGGTAGAGATAAGGAAAGTCGACGGTTCGCTCACCGATAACTACAACCCGTCCACGGACGTTTTAAGCCTTTCGGAAAGCGTTTATTCCGGAACGGACATCGCGTCGCTCGGAGTTGCCGCGCACGAATGCGGACACGCGGTTCAAAAACACACAGGTTCGTTTTTGCTCACGCTCCGCTCCGTTCTCGTCCCCGTGACGAACATCGGCTCGCGGCTTGCCGTTCCCGTTGCGGCGGTCGGAGTTCTGCTCAGTTTCCTCATTAATCCCGACACCGCAAACGTTATTATCGCGATCGGCATCGCGCTCTATTCGCTTTCCACTTTGTTTGCGCTCGTCACTCTCCCCGTTGAATTCGACGCTTCGAGAAGGGCCATGCGCATGCTCGCCGAAACGGGCGTTATGAACAACGACGAACTGAAAAAAACGAGAAGGGTGCTTACTGCCGCCGCTATGACTTACGTGGCGTCGTTACTCGTTTCGCTTTTATATCTTCTCAGGTTCATTCTGATCGTCGGCTCCGTAAAAAGCCGCAGAAACGACTAATCGATAATTTTTTTCAACAAAAAACCTTACGGCACGGGAATTCGTAAGGTTTTTATTTTGTCTTAAATTTCTGCTTGTAAATATCCGCTTGTAAATTTTCCGCTTGTAAATTTCCGCCCGCCGATAATTTGCGGGCGCGTTATCAGCCGATGAGAACAAGCGAGGTCTTTTCGGAAAGTCCTTGAGGAATCAAACCCGAGCGGACGCCGTTTTTAAATTCCGTACCGAACGTGTTCTGCCGCGTGAAGGCAAGGGTTATCAAGAGTTCGCCTTTCGTTACTTCAAACTCCGCGTTTATAGGCGGAAAAACTGCGGGGACTCCGTTCACAACGCACGCCGCGCAAGGCAAATCATCGGCTATAAGTCGATAAACACCGTTTTTGAGCGACGAACGAAGAGAAACCCTCCCGCCGTAATATTTAAGCCCCTGAACTGCAAAATCGCCGATTTTCAGTTTTTTAGGCAGACCTTTCAACACCTCGGTTTCATTATCTCCGTACACGCCGAAATCGCCGCATAAAAACGCGCCCTCGATATCGTACCGCTCGTTAAAATCAAACGCGACGGTTATTTCGTTTTTTCCGACCTTTAAAAACTCGTCGGCAACGGGAATAACGCGGAAACAACCGTCGATCTCCGTTCCGTGTGACGTTTTCCCGTCGAGAAGATTGCCGTTCACCCTTATTTCCGCGTTTTCGTCCTCGGTCATAAAGGCAACTCCGCGAACAGGCTCAGCCGTCTTAAAGGAAAATTTAAGCGTGACTTTGCATAAATTTTCGGGCGCAGGATAAAATTTATCCTTAAACCAAGGCTGAACCATCTCGCCGTGGCGTTGTTCGAGTCCGAATTTTTCTCTTATTTTTCTGTCGATTTCCAGAACGTCGCCGCGGGCGAAAAACTCGCCGTCGAGATAACAATCGGCAAAATCGAGCGGAAGAACGTTCGGTTCTTCGAGTTTATAGTCGAATTCCTCCGGAAAATCGGTCGGTTTTTCGATAATTTTCTTCTCTTTTACCTTTTCGCCGTTGCAAAGCAAAACCAGAGCGCCGTCGTTTTCAAAGTTGCGTTCGATAATTATTTCGTCGCCGCGCCTTGTGAACGGAATGAAAAACTTTTCGCCCGTATAAAGGTTTATTCCGACCGGATCGACGGCGTTTTTTATGACTATCGTCACCCGATTTCCACTCAAAATCGCATCGTCTTTTTTTGCATCGTCAGCCTTATTAAGGAAGAAATACACCTTACCGTCGTCGAAAACGCGGGTTTCGGAGATTATATTTCCTTCCGAAACGACAACTTCGTCCGATTTAATCAGTTTCAGAACTTTTTCGGGGTTAAACCCGACGTTTATCGCGCCGTTCAGATCTTCGGAAAAATCGTGACGGACGCCGTCGAGATACCGTGGAAGTTCGCCCGCCAGAATAAGCGTTCCGCCGTTGCGGACAAATTCCTTTAACGCGGAAAGCGTTGTCGAACGCAGGTTGTAATTGCCGTTTAAAATTATTTTGTCGTATCTCTTTTTTCCGACGACGAGCCGACCGTTTTCGACTTTTCCGTGCTTAGCGAAAACGCCTTCGTCGATATAATCCGCCGCGCCGCCGTTGAGCCTTATAAACTTGAAAAGTTCGTAATATTCACGCTCTAATCGACTTATAAGCGGACTTGTCGTTCCGAAACAGTTGATATAAGACCGCTCGTTGGTAAGCCCCCAGAGCGATTCCACGGGGTTGATTATCGCAACGTCCGTTTGCTCCTCGCCGACGTTCAAGAGATATTGAAGCCTCGAAAAATAGTCCTCGAGATACTTATGTTCGGGATACCAGGCGGACTGATGCAGGATACTTGCGGGATAATCGCGCTTCGCCTGACCTTTCATCGTGTACCAGGAAAGATGTGGACAGCGGAGCGAAACGCCGCCGAAACTCTGCCAGTTTCCGGTACGTTTATAATCGGCGAGAGTCATTTTCCAGCCCGTCGCGGCGTACAGTTCGTCGAGAACGAATTTTTTGCCGAGTTGCTTTGCCACGGAATTCACGAGCGACGGAACGTTCACGGCAAAGTTATCCTCGCAAAGATTGTCCATTCCGGGGTAATCCATATATTCGTAATACCGCATCACGCTTCCGCACATTGTCGTCTGCGCGGCAAGGTTATCCTCGTGCAGAACGTGCCCCGTTACGAGAAGCCCGTGAGCGCGGCACCATTTATGATAAGGCGCGGCGAAGTTTTCGAGAAAAAGTTCCTGCTCCACTTCGATAAGGTCGTAAGTTTCCTTGCAGAAATCGTTTTCCGCGTCGCCGAACCACAAAAGCGGCAGCCTTTCCTCTATTTTATAGCCCTTGCGTTTTTCAAACTCTTCAAAAAGTTTATAGGTGTAAGGTATTTCTCTTTCGGCGTTTTTTTCCTTTCTGCCGAAGCCGTTGAGGAAGGGGTTTCTGTGCGGCTCGTCGGTGAAAATGCCTTTTATCGCCGTTCCGAACAGTTCGCCGAACGCTTCGAAGTATTTTTCGTGAGTAAGTCCGATAAAACGCTCGGTGGCGGCTTTGTTCATCGTGTCGGCGTAAGTGTAACCGTTATAGAAACTGTCGGGTTGCATATAGTCGAAATAAAAGGCGAACACGCGCTCGTTTTCCTTTTTTTCGCTCGGCGTGGCGATTTTACGGTAATTTTTCGCCGCTTCGCCGTCAAATTCAACCGCGAAAAGCCCGAGAAAATTCTCGGGTTTTTCAAAATCTTCGCCGTTTCCCGAGTTGTCGCTTTCACGCGCGACGTCGTCGCTCACGACTTCAAAGTAAGTCATATATTTCGCGCGGAATTCCTTGGTTTCGGTTACGTAACCGCCGCAAGTTCCGCTCGGCCAGCGATCCTCGTCGTAAAGATACGCTTCCAATCCGTGTCCGGCAAGTTTTTCGGCGGCGCGGCGAACGAGTTTTAACCATTTTTCGCCCATATATTCCGTCTTAAGCCCCGTGCGGGAGTGAATGAACGCCCCGCCGAACCCCATTTTTTTAAGACATTCGATCTGGAAATCTATTTCTTTTTCATCGATTTCGCCGTTCCATGCCCAAAACGGTTTTCCGCGCAGTTCGCTCGTAGGATTTTTCAGTATTTCATAGTCGATTTTCATAAGTCGATTATACACTTTTTCTCGTAAGTTTACAACTGTTTGCGACTATTTCGACTTCCTTCGGCGCGGTTATTTCAACTTCCGTTTCGCTACCCGCCCGCCTTACGCGGATTTCCGCCTTGCCGTATGGCGTGGGAATGCTTCCGTCGGCAAACTCAAGCCCGCAGAGCGACGGCTCGACGGTTATCTTTTTCCCGCCGTCCGAAACGTGTACGCCGAGAACGGTTTCCGTTAAAAACGCAATCGGTCCGCAACTCCAGCCGTGGCAAAGCGAATGACGGAAACCGGTGTAACAAAATTTTCCGTAGTCGCCGTGAATATCTTTTTGTCCGTCTTTCGGCAGATCGTCTATTCTTCCGCTATCCTTTATCCATTCGACGTCGAAATCCTCCCAGAAAGAAGTCGCGCCCTTGTCGAGCATTCCGCCGTAATAGTCTTTGAGCATTTTCACGGCGGTTTCCGCGCCGCAACACTGTTTCGCGGCGGTAAGAACGTAATAACTCATAAAGGTAGAAAGTCCCTTCGCACCGCCCGCGGCGAGTTTTTCCGCGGCGGCGTTTTTATCCTCGTTGCCGGCAAGATAATTCATCGCGACGGCTTGTTTCGCCACGGGTTCGGCATTGTTCGCCGAGGCGAGTTTTCTTACGATTTCCCTCGCGGCAAAATCGTCCTTGCCGAAAAACCTGAGAAGTTCGCCGCCTTTTTCCGCCGCTATTTTCAAAAGCGCGTTGCAACCGATAACCGCGTCCGCAGTTCCGCTCGTGGGCCAATCGAGAAAGTAATTCGGGAAATCCGTTTCTCCGTTTTCGCTTACAAATTTGTTGGTGTTCCCGATTAATTTTGCCAAATAATCGATATATAGCCCCACTTTTGCATTATCGCCGGTGAAGCGATGATAATCGTAAAGCGCGAGAATCCACCAGAACGAATAAGCGGTATGTCCGTTCATCCAGTCCGTCGGCGGGGTTTCTTCCGCGCCGAAATCTATGCAGTTCGCCACGTTTTCCGCATCGGCGGTCGTATATAAAACACCGAGCGTTTCCGGGTGCAGGTCGCCTATCCACACGAGCCTGTCGCGCTTGATTCCGTCCCAGATCATCCCGCCTTGCAAGCACAAAAGCAGGGTTCTTTGCGCCACGGAATAAATCTCGTTGAGCCTTTCGTCGCTGCAGCGAAAACTCCCCGCAATTTCACGCTTTTCGGTCACACTCTTCGCGTAAACGTTTTTCAAGCGATACGTTCCGCCGCCGAATTCGAGGCAGACGAATCTGAACCCGGTCTGCCCGTAACACCCGTCCGAAAGTTGCGGAAGCGAAACGGAAAAATCGCGGAGCGAATGGTCGTTCGTGGCGTTTTTAACGCCGAGCGGCGCAAGACTTTCCGTAAAGGACTCGCCGAAACGAATCCTTACGGGCGAACCGTTTTCGATATAATGCGTCAAAAGGCGGACTCCGCCCTGAATTTCTTTGCCGAAATCGAAAACAATGCGGGTTTTTCCGCAGATCGTGGCGACGTCGTTTTCGCCCAGCCCGATTTGTCGGGTTTTGCTTTTTAAAAGGCTTTCCGTTTTTTCCGCGCATCCATCGATCAGATGAATTTTCACGGGAAGCAAATACTCTGTGTTTTCAACCATTTTCTTTTCCTTTGATAAGTTTTGGCAAGGCAAGCGCGGCGGCAAACAAACCGATTACGGCAAAACAGACCGCCGAACAGCCCGAACCTGCCCCGAAAAGCAAGACCGCGCCGCAGCCGCCGGAGTTTCCGCCGCCTGCGTTTCCGCCGCCTGCCGATTTTTCGGAATCGCCGCCGGAATTTCTCGTCGAAACGATAAATTTCTGAGTGTAAAGTTTTGTTTCAAGGTAATATTCCTGCGGATAATATTCCGCGATGACTTCGTAGTCGTGGTCGTTTTTCTCCGTAACGTCGATGATTTTGCCTTTGACTTCTTTCGTCCTGCCGCCGTATTCGGTCACGGTCAGTTTTATCTCTCCGCCCCTTTGGGGAACTTTATCGGTCGTCGTCTGCCCTTCGACGTAAAGCGGAATATTTTTAAGACTGTCGGCGTAATTGTTCGTTATGCCGGTAACATCGCCGCGAGCGTACCCGAAACGGAGTTTTCGTTATATTCGTTCGGCAGTCCTCTGTGCGCAACGTTGAAAGGCGTTCTCGTCAAGCCGCTTAGCCCCGCGATTATTTCCGAATGGTTGAATTTTATGGATTTTCGGTAGATTTTATGGGTTTTTGGCGTTTTTACGCGGGTAAATTTTATCCAAAAAATAAAACTCACCGTTTTCGCCGAAATTTTCTTTTCCCCTTACTGTTTATCTCTGCAAGCCGCAATGCTCTCTCTGTAAACCGTTTTCGCTTTAACCACGTAAATATCGCCGGAATAATCCGTTCCCTCGCTCATTCTCGAAATGATTCTTCTGCCTATTTCCGTTCCGTAATCCTCTTTGTCGAAGGAAATCGACGTGAGCGACGGGATATATTCCTTGGAAAGAATGATATCGTCGCAACCGATAACCGAAACGTCGCGGGGGCAATCGTAGCCGAGTTCTCTGAGAGCGCGCATCGCGCCGAAAGCCGCTATGTCGTTCATAACGAAGAGCGCGGTTATTTCCGGGTGAGCCGTCATCAGCCGTTTGGTGAGAACGTAACCCGTTTCTCCCGACTCTCTCGTCATGTCGTCGTTAAACATTATGTAATCGTCGTTTTCGTCGAAGCCGAATTCCTTGCGGCGGGCGGTGAAAGTTTCGCCGCGTTCGTCCGCGTAAAAATACGGAGCGTCCGCAAGACTGACGTAACCCGCCTTTTTATGCCCGAGCGAACTCAGTTTGCGCATGCAATCGGTCATCGCGCCGGTTACGTCGTGATGAACTTCGATATCGCTCACGTTTGCGAAGTTGACGAGTATCGTTCCCCTCTCTTTCAGCATTTTCAGAAGTTCTTCCGAATAAAGGTTGGACGAAAAGTTCACGAGCGCGTCGAACTGCCTTTCCCCCAGAAATCTGCAAACGGTGTTCGCGTCCTCTTTAAAATCGAAAACGGTCATCATAAACCCGTGCGCGGTTACGTATTTGCCGACGTACTGCACTATTTCCATATGATACGGGTTGGTGAACTCGTTGATGATGACGCCTATATGATAAGAAAGTCCGAGCGACAGACTTCTCGCCGTGTGATTGGGGAAATAATTGAGCTGCTTCGCCGCGGCGCGGACTCTTTCGGCTTTTTCTTCCGATACGGTGAGCCTGTTTGAAAGCACGTTGGAAACGGTCGCAACCGATACCCCTGCTAATTTTGCAACGTCTTTTCTTGTCGTCATTTTTTCGTTATCACCATTTTTACCCGAGTAAATTTATCTTCAAAGACATATTAACACACCCGAAAACGTTTGTCAATACTTTTTGAAAAATTTTACGTCCGAATTTTTCGACGCGGACGGAATCCGCTTTTCCGGGCGTTACTTCCGCGCGCGAATTTTGTTATTTTTATTGACATAACGCCTGCGCGATGATATAATTTACGCATTGCACGACCTTGGAGGCGGCGTTATGGAGATTAAACTTACCCGAAGGGTTTCGGGCATAGCCGAATCGGCTACGCTCGCGATATCCGCAAAGGCGAAAAAACTGAAAGCGGAAGGCCGCGACGTGGTGAATTTCGGCGTCGGCGAACCCGATTTCAACACGCCGGATTATATAATCGAAGCGGCGATAAAGGCGATGAAGGAGGGAAAAACCAAGTATACCCCCGCATCCGGGATTCCCGAACTTAAAAAAGCGATCGTCGAAAACAGAAAACTTGCCACGGGCGTGGAATATTCGCCCTCACAGGTCGTCATCGGCGCGGGAGCGAAACAACCTTTATATAACGCTATAGCCGCGCTTGCGGAAGAGGGCGACGAAGTTATCGTTCCTTCGCCGTACTGGGTGACTTATCCCGAACTTGCGAAATTTTGCGGCGCGAAAAACGTTTTTGTGGAAACAAAACCGGAAAACGGCTATAAAATGACCGCCGAAGAACTCGAAAAGGCGATTACTCCGAAAACAAAATTGCTGATTCTGAACTCGCCGAACAACCCCACCGGCGCGGTTTACTCCCGCGAGGAACTTTCCGCGATTGCCGACGTTGTTTTAAGTCGCGACGGAATATTCGTCGTTTCGGACGAAATTTACCGCGATCTCGTTTACGACGGGGAAAAACACGTTTCGATCGCCTCGCTCGGCGAAGAGATAAAATCGCGGACTATAATCATCGACGGAATGAGCAAATCTTACGCGATGACGGGCTGGAGAACAGGCTGGGCGATCGCGCCCGAAAAAATCGCGAACGCGATGACGAGAGCGCAGAGCCATATGACGTCCAACGTCAATTCCATAGCGCAGTACGCGTCGCTCGAAGGGCTGACGAACACGGAAAAATCGGACGAATTCATTGCGGAAATGCGTAAAACGTTCGATTTCCGGCGGCGCGCTGCGGTTAAAATTCTCGAGGATCGCGGAGTGAAATTCATTATGCCGAAAGGCGCGTTTTATATATTCGTCAACGTTTCCGGAACTTACGGAAAAACGACGAAAGGCGGAAGCGCGATTGAAAATTCCGCGGACTTCGCGAACGCGCTCCTTAACGAAAAAGAAGTCGCCGTCGTTCCCGGTTCGGCGTTCGGCGCGGATAATTATATAAGGATTTCTTACGCGATAGACGAATCCGCGTTGAAAAAGGGAATAGAAAAACTGTGCGTTTTCATCAACGAAACCGCCGAGGGAGGGAATAAATGACAGACACGAAAACGAATAAGAAAATGAAAACCGACATAGAAATCGCGCGCGAATGTAAAATGAAAAAAATCTCCGAAATCGCCGCAGAACTCGGAATCGACGAGGATTGCGTGGAATATTACGGAAAATACAAGGCGAAAATAGACCTTTCGTATTTTGAAAACAAAAAACGGAAAGGCAAACTCGTTCTCGTGACGGCAATCACGCCCACGCCCGCGGGAGAGGGCAAAACAACCACCTCGATAGGGCTTGCCGACGGACTTAAAAGGATAGGCAAAAACGTTGTCGCCGCTCTCCGCGAGCCGTCGCTCGGGCCGGTGTTCGGCGTTAAAGGCGGCGCGGCGGGCGGGGGTTACGCGCAGGTCGTACCGATGGAGGACATCAATTTGCACTTCACGGGCGATTTCCACGCGATAGGCGCGGCGAACAATCTTCTCGCCGCCATGCTCGACAATCATATTCAGCAGGGCAACGAACTCGGAATCGACGTCAGAAAAATCACCTGGAAAAGGTGCGTGGATATGAACGACCGTCAACTCAGGTTCATCGTGGACGGGCTGGGCGGCAAGCCGAACGGCACTCCCCGGGAGGACGGTTTCAAGATTACGGTGGCCTCCGAAATTATGGCTGTTCTTTGCCTTTCTACCTCGATAATCGACTTAAAGGCCAACTTATCGAAGATAATCGTGGGCTATACCTACGACGATAAACCCGTCACGGCGGGCGACTTAAAGGCTGCGGGAGCGATGACCGCTCTTTTGAAAGACGCGCTCAAACCCAACCTCGTTCAAACGCTCGAGGGAACTCCGGCGTTCGTTCACGGCGGACCTTTCGCGAACATCGCGCACGGGTGCAACTCCGTCATCGCGACGGACGGCGCGCTTAAAACTGCGGACTACGTTGTGACCGAAGCGGGATTCGGAGCGGACTTGGGCGCGGAGAAATTTCTCGATATAAAATGCAGAAAAGCGGGGCTTGAACCGGACGCGGTTGTCGTCGTGGCGACGGTGCGCGCGCTGAAAATGCACGGCGGACTTGCAAAAACCGAACTCGGGACGGAAAATCTCGAGGCGCTCGGCAAAGGAACGCCCAACCTGCTCAGGCACGCGAGCAACATCAGAAACGTTTATAAACTGCCGTGCGTGGTGGCGATAAACCGCTTCCCGACGGACACGGACGCGGAGATAAATTTCATCATCGGAAAATGCCTCGAACTCGGCGTTAACGTGGTTTTGTCCACGGTGTGGGCGGACGGCGGAAAAGGCGGCGAAGCGCTTGCGCGCGAAGTCGTAAGGCTTTGCGAAGAAGAACGCGGCGACTTCACTTTCTGCTATCGCGACGAAGATCCGATTGAAGAAAAAATCGAAGCGGTGGTGAAAAAGGTTTACGGCGGCGACGGAATTACGATAACTCCGCAGGCGAAAAAACAAATCGAAACGCTTAACGCGCTCGGATTTTCGCGGTTGCCGGTGTGCATAGCCAAAACGCAGTATAGTTTTTCGGATAATCCCGCTCTTCTCGGCGCGCCGGAAGGATTCAAAATAACGGTCAGAAACGTGGAAGTTTCCGCAGGGGCGGGATTCATCGTGGTCCTGACGGGCGACATTATGACGATGCCGGGGCTTCCCAAAAGACCTGCCGCCGAAAACATCGACGTAAACGAAAAAGGCGAAATCGTCGGCTTGTTTTAATCAAAGCAGCCGAAGTATCTCGAACGCGACAAAACCGGAAACAACGGCGTTTTGGCGGGTCCTGAAGCAATTTCTCTCGGCTAAAAAAATCAATCATTGCGGGGCGGCGGCGTTTTTTGTTCAAAAACGCCGCCGCCCCTTTCCATTATCTCGCAAAACCCCGTCTATAAGTCGATTAATCGCTCGTTTTTATAAACGTTGCGCCCGTCGAACCGCCTTTCCGGCAAAAAAATCAACGACGGCAGACATAATGTCAAAAGTTTTTATTCGCTTTTGTTTGCTTTTTATTTAAAAATATAGTAGAATAAATATAATGTGTAATTATAACCTTAACGGTCGTCGACTTTCAAAGCGGCCGAACGGGAATACTTACGCAAAAAAATCGGATCACTCCTAACGTCGAAACGGGAATTTATGGAAAAGACGATATCGGAATATAAAAATAAAATAGAGGAATTCGCGACAAAACCGGCATTCGTTTTTATCGTCTGCGCGGCGGCGTTCTTTTTTCACGCTTTCGCTCTCGATCTCGTCGGACTAATTCTCTTCGCCCTTACGGGAGGAGCGTTCCTCATCGCTTTTAAGGACGTTCGCCCCTCGCTCACGGTGATTTTTTTCGCCATTTTCGTGGTTTCCACCCAGAACAGCACGTGGCCGAAGGGCGTTTCGGATTTTTATTTCAGAACGTCCACGATAATTACGCTCGTTATATGCGGCGCGATTCTCATTGCGTGCATGGTTTTCAGATGCGTGAAACATAAGGAAAATTACCGCGGCGCGAAATCGATTCTGCCGCTCGCGGCGTTGTCGCTTTCGATGATTTTATCGGGCGCGATACCAGCCGGAAGCAACCGGTACGGCGAAAGCCTTTTGTTCGGACTGATCGGCGTGGCTTCATATTTGGGGTTGTATCTGCTTCTTACCGGAATCGTGGACGGATTCGACGGTCTTTTCGATTACGCGATGACGTTGTTTTCGGGCGTCGCGCTGATAATTTCGCTCGAAGTGGTTTACGTGTACGTTCTTAATTTGCTTCCGCCGTTTGAATTTTTACCCGAAAACTGGCGGCGTTGCATGCGCTCGGGCGACTTTTTCGATTCGATAGGACGCTGGAAAACATATATCGTCACCGGTTGCGGCATGAGCAATCAATCGGGCGCGATGATCGCTTTTCTGCTCCCGGCGGTGTTTTATAAAATTTCAAACACGAAAAATTATTTCGGTTACGAACTGCTCGCTTTGTTCGCCGCAGTTTCGATAATGCTCACCCTTTCGAGAACGGCTATAGTCGTCGGCGGAACGCTTTTCATCGTTCTTTCAATAGTAACCGCCATAAAATTGCAAAAGAAAACGTTGTTTTTATCCGTTCTCGGCGCGTTCGTCGGGGCGGGCGCGATATTATTCGTTATCCTTCTGCTAAACGGGAAATCGGCGTTGCTCGATTATCTTCTCCCGAGCAAAGGTCCGGGGCTGAACGGAAGATGGACGATCTGGAAAGACGCGGTAAACTATTTTACGGAAAGACCGATTTTCGGCGTAGGGTTCGCTTATCCTTATCACAACGATTCGACCGCGTCCAACATTTTCGGCACGCTTTTCCACAACTTTATTTTTCAGGCGTTAGGCTCGGGCGGAATTTTCGGAATCGCCGCCGCTCTTTACGCCGTCGTCGACGTTTGCCGAAGAACGATTAAAGAAAAATACGTCGGTAAATTTTACATACTGTGTTTTATCGGGGCTTTCGCAACGATTTGTATGTTCGATATTTTATACTTCGTACCTTATTATATTTTGTTCCTTATATTCGTTATAGTCCTTGCGGAAAAGGGAATAAATCAGGCAAAGAAAACTTCCGGACAGGAGGACGCGAAAAAATGAGCGATCGTAAACCGAGAGTCGTATTCCCGTTCGTAGAAGCGGGATTCGGACATATTATGGCGGAAAAATCCATAGCGGACGCTTTTGAGAAAAAATACGGAAAGTACTGCGAAGTCATTCGTTCCGATTTCTTCAAGGAAACGGGCAGCGAGGCTATGGCGAAGTTTGAAAAAAGGCTTTGCAACGAGGTCCGCCTTTATAACAAATGCAATTTTTACGGCTATCTCAATATCGCCTGCATGAACCTTTTCGGCAGCAGGATTGCGAGTTGGTTCGTCATGTCCAAACTCTATAAAGATTTGTTTAAGGACTCTATGGCGCACATGCGCGAACTTCGCCCCGACTGCGTGGTTTCCACTCACTGGGCGACGAATTATTACGCCGAGCGGCTCGACAGAAAACCGCTCACCGTTATGTACGGTCCGGACGCGCACTTAAACGCGATGTTCCGCTACCCGTGCGATCTCGCCACGATTTCGATAAAAGAGGGTTATGACCGCGCGCTTAAAAAATTTCCGCGCAGGTTCAACGAGGACAATCTGAAACTCGTACCCACGGCGATAAGAGAGGAGGCGTTTCACGTCGAACGCGACAAACAAAAACTCCGCGAAAAGTTGGGGCTTGACGATCGTTTCACCGTTCTTTTGATGGAAGGCGGCTACGGAATAGGCTTAACCGAGAAGATCAGCGGGCTTATCGTGGAAAAAGATCTGCCGATAAATCTCGTGGCGATCTGCGGCAAGAACCCCGAACTGAAAAACCGGCTCGACGCGCTTAAAACCAAAGGGCATACCGCGTTTTATCCGTTCGAATTCTGCGAGAATATTCTCGAATATATCGCCGCGTCCGACCTCTATCTCGGCAAAAGCGGCAGCGGACTACTCGAGCCTGCATTTTTCCACGTTCCGATCGTGGTAACGCACTCCGCGAACACGATAGAAAAATTGATCGCCGAGCATTACGTTTCCTGCGTCGGCGACGCGATGAGAATTTTCGACGCGGAGAATTGCGTTAAATTCATCGAGGAAGCGCTCGGCGGCTCGGAAAAATACGAGAAATTGAAAAATTCGGTCGAAAATCTGCAACCGTTCGGCGGCGAAGGGATTGCCGACGCGATTTTCGAAAAACTAAACAAAAAATACAACCTTTTAGCCGAATAATCGGGTAGCCAAACGGCAAAATAACCGATTAATCGACTTATAGACGGGGTTTTACTCGCCGATCAAGGCGGAAACGAGGTAACTTATGACAAACAACAATAAACCGCTTGTGGCGATCGTCGGCAGGCCGAACGTCGGGAAATCGACGTTCTTCAACAAGGTAACCGGTCAGAAATTATCCATCGTGGAGGACACGCCGGGCGTCACGCGCGACAGACTTTACGCCGACGCGGAATGGTGCGGCAAAACGTTCACGCTCATCGACACGGGCGGAATAGAAATCAAATCGCAGGACGAAATGTGGACGCACATCAAAAAACAGGCGACGATAGCCATCGAAACGGCGGACGTCGTGATTTTCTTCTGCGACGCGAAAACGGGGCTTACCGCCGCGGATTACGACGTGGCGGATATCCTGCGCAAATCGGGCAAGCCGATCGTTCTCGCGGTGAACAAACTCGACAATTACAAGGTCGAAGTTCTTTTCGACTTTTACGAATTGGGGCTGGGGCAGCCGATAGGGATTTCCGCCGAGCAGTCCAAAGGTCTGGGCGATCTTCTGGACGAAGTATGCTCTTATTTCAAACCCGTGGAAGAAAACGATGACGGCGACAGGCTTAAAATCGCGATCGTCGGCAAGCCGAACGCGGGCAAATCGAGGCTCACGAACGCGCTTTTAGGCTATGACAGAACTATCGTTTCGGACATCGCCGGCACGACGAGGGACGCCATAGACACGCCGCTCGAAGTGGACGGAAAGAAATACACGCTCATCGACACGGCGGGAATCAGAAGAAAACGCTCCGTGAACGAGGACCTCGAATATTACAGCGTTTTAAGGTCTTTCGCCGCGATCCGCCGCGCGGACGTCTGCCTTATCGTCATCGACGCGTCGGAAGGACTTACCGAGCAGGACGTTAAAATCGCGGGGTACGTCCACGAACAGGGCAAGCCGTCGGTCATCGTTATGAACAAGTGGGACAAGGTGGAGAAGGACACCCACACGATTAACGAATTCGAGAACAAACTCAAATGCGACCTCGCGTTTATGGACTACTACAAGTCGGTTTACATCTCCGCGAAAAACGGTCAGAGAACGAACAAAATTTTCGGGCTTTGCGAAGAGGTTTATGCAAACGCGAACAAACGCATAACCACCGGCACTCTCAACGACGTTGTTTCGGATGCGGTGCGCGCCAACGAACCGCCGACGAAAAACGGCAGAAGATTCAAAATTTATTACTGCGTTCAGGACGGCGTTTGCCCGCCGACGTTCATTCTTTTCGTGAATTCTTCAGATCTTATGCACTTCTCTTACAAGAGGTATATAGAGAACACGATAAGGAAGTCGTTCGGATTCGAAGGCACGCCTATCCGCATTTTCGTTCACGAAAAGCAGGAGGATAACGCCTGAAACGCTATGCCTGACAAGAATAAAACGATCATCGTCGGGCATCAGATATAACGACAACGATTATTTTAAAGCGGGCGGCAGACCGAAAGGTCTG